>CENZ01046654.1_pt1 | contig 87172 bp, 83 predicted proteins | sample 361341 | NCBI WGS metagenome assembly CENZ01 (sample SAMEA2619782, study PRJEB7988) | marine metagenome | biome: marine biome (ENVO:00000447); feature: deep chlorophyll maximum layer (ENVO:xxxxxxxx); material: "saline water (ENVO:00002010), including plankton (ENVO:xxxxxxxx)" | depth 50 m
GCAACTCATGCCTTGAAAAACTATGTAAAAGATGAAGGATATTTTGTAGATTTCCAAAATGGTATTAATGACTTAAAAATTGCTAGTATAGTTGGTGAAGAAAAAACACTAGGTTGCATTATCACTATAAGTGCAGTAGCCTCTAAACCGGGTTATGCATGGAGGACAGATAATAGAAAAGATGTTTGCTTTAAGATAGGTGAAGTCTCTGGAGGAGTTACAGAAAGGCTAAAGGATTTTGTTGCAATGATGCAGGCAGTTGGATTATCTGGCTATACTGAAGATTTGCTTAGTGAAAGATGGTCTAAATTAATGGTTAATTGTATGGCTAATCCCTTGGCAGGACTTACTGGATGGGGAACATCAAAAGTTAGGACAGAGCCAATAACTCAAAATGTTGCAATTCAAATAGCTTCAGAAGTTGTAAAGGTTGCAAAGTCTGAAGGATTTAAAATGGGTAAGATAATGGGGATGGAACCTGATAATTTTGTTGATGCAGCAAATGGTAAAAATATAGAAGAAATTAAGAATCAATTTCTAGATGCTGCTAAACAAGCAGGTTCAGCAAGTAGGCCATCATTTGGTCAGGACGTTTTGAAAAAAAGAAGAACCGAAATAAATTACTTAACAGGGTATGTAAGTGATATGGGTAAAAAAAATAATATTTCTACCCCTTTTTGCAACAAGATAACTGAAATAGTAAATGATTTAGGGGTTGGATTTGATCCATCTCCTGAACATATTGAAGAATTAGAAAAGATGCTATCTTAGTAACATGTCAAAATCCTCAAATCGAGAATCTTTAGTTCCTAAATATAAATTTCCAGAATTATATACAGATCAAATTGTTTCTCTTCAAAAAAACCCATTAATGAAAAGGTTGAAAAATAGCAGAAAATCTTATGACAATGATCCTCATAGACCTATTTATCATTATGTAAATCCAGAAAATACTCTTAACGACCCCAACGGATTATGTTTTTGGAAAGGCTTTTGGCATTTATTTTATCAAGCTTATCCCCCAGAAGACCCAAGACAACATTGGGGACATGCTATAAGTAAAGATTTAGTTCATTGGGAAGACTTGCCATATGCTATTTATCCTAATCCTGAAGAAGCTTGTTTTTCTGGAGCTACTCTTGTAGAAGAAGATAGAGTAATTGCTATGTATCATGGAACAAAAGTTGGAAATATGATAGCCATATCTAATGATGATCTTTTACTAAACTGGGATAAGATAAATAGTCAAAAACCTGTTATTAAAATAAATAGTGATGATGGAACGGTTCTTCCATATCGAGTTTTTGATCCATGTATATGGAAAAAGGGAGATTTTTATTATTCTTTGTCTGGAGGTACTCTTCCTCATATTCCAACTGGCAGAAGGAAAAGATCAAATTTTTTATTTAAGTCCAAAGACCTTATAAAGTGGGATTATTTACATCCTTTTGTTGAAGGTGATAATTTTACCAAAATAGGAGATGACGGAGCATGTCCCTATTTTTGGCCAATTGGAGAAGATAGATATATTCTTTATTTTTTTAGCCATATGAGTGGGGGACAAGCTTTATTAGGGGATTATGATAAACAAAGAGATAAATTTATAGTAACTTCTCATCACGAATTTAATTTTGGAGCCGCTCACCCAGGTGGAGTTCATGCTCCTTCGTCTTCTCCCTACCAAAATAATAAAAATGTAGTGATTTTTAATATGAATAATTCTAAAGATACTAGAGGGTGGAATCAGATAATGACTTTGCCTAGAGAAATAGGAATAGAAGGTAAAGATAAAATAAATAGAGATATATTATCTATAAAACCTGCAGGAAATATTGAGTCATTAAGATCAAAACATGTTTCAATCAAAAGTTTAGAAATTATTCCTAATCAAGAAGTTTTATTAGAAAATATTTCAGGAAACTCAATAGAAATTAATATGGAAGTTAACGTTGATAAATCGCCAATGTTTGAATTAAGGATTTTAAGGTCTGAAAATAGTGAAGAATTTACTAAAATATCTTTTTATAAGAATAGAGGCTTTAGAGATTGGGAAAAATATGATGGATGGGAAGTAAATAAAAGGTTGAATGCTTCTGATAGTATTGTATCTATTGACACTTCTTATTCTAGTTCTGATCCAAATGTTTTATCGAGACCTCCAGAGTCTGCACCAGTCTACATAAAAGAAAATGAGAATCTATTTTTGAGAGTTTTCATAGACAAAAGTGTTGTTGAAGTTTTTGTAAATGAAAGACAATGCCTTGCCACAAGAATTTATCCATCAAAAAAAGATAGCTTAGGAGTTTCTGTATTGTCTCAGGGTGCGAAATCAGAAATCATTTCATTAGATGCATATGATATGGATAGTATCTACGATGACTAACTTATGGCTTATAGTTTAAACCTTCTAGATTTCCCGATTTATATATATCATTCCAATAATCTAAAAATGTTTTATTCCATTCATCGGTTAATTTTGATTTGATCATTTCTTCAAATACAGGCCAAAAAATTATAATTCCATCAGCTCCATCTAAGATTGCTTTATGAGCTGTTGCTACAGACCTAACAAGAGCAGCTGTAATATAGGGCCTATTTTTCCACCCTTCAAATGTGGTTTTTATTTCTCGGATTAGTTCTGTAGAGTCTTTATTTACATCTAGAAACGGTTCACAAAAAGGTAAAACATGAGTTACACCAGAATTTGCTGCAAGAACAGCCTGATTTAATGTAAAAATAGTCGTACAAAAAGTTTCTATGTTCGCTTTTTTAAGTTCACCAAAAGCACCTAGAGCATGTTCACTCATTGGGATTTTTAGGATTATTTGATCAGATAATTTTGTAAAAGCTTCTCCAATATCTAAAAGTTCATTTGTCGAATGACCATCTATCTCTATAGCTATTTTTTTTTCAGTTATGTCTAAGTATCTTTTAGTTAAATCAATTATTGAACCATATTTATCTGTCATGTCTTTTAGAACAATAGTATTAGTGACAATTCCTTTGACTCCTTTATCCATCCATTTTTTTAAGTCCTCAGGATCTCCTGCTAACCATATATCAGGACCTATAGAATTATTTTTATTTTCATTTGCATTAGTTATTTTCATAAAATTCTCCTATTTTATTTCAACAATATTCTCTTTTTCTATTTTTTCTTTATCTAATTCCATTCCAAGCCCAATTAATTCTGTTTCTTTAAAATATCCTTCATGTGGTTTCTCAGGAGTCTTAAGAAAATGTTGATGAACTTGATTCCACTTTATCAAATACTCTTGAAATGGAGTATGAATAGGTACTTGGGATAATGAAAAGTGAAGAGTTGCATTAGATGAATGACCGTGTGGTATTGTTATAAGATCATAAGTAGTTGCTAAGTTTGCTATTTTTATAACTTCCGATAAACCTCCAGCCCAGTAAATATCTGGTTGATAAATATCAAGGGCATTTTTTTCAATAAATCTTAACATACCCCACCTTGTATAATCATGTTCGGCTCCAGATAAAGGTATATTGATTTTATCTTTAATTTTTTTATAAATTTCTACTCTGTCAGGCATTACAGTTTCTTCTAACCAATAAGGCCTATATTCTTCAATTCTTTTTGCTAATTCAACAACATATTTGTAGTCCATTGATTGCCAACAATCAAGCATTATTTCATATTCATCGCCAACTGACTCTCTTATTGTTTTTACCATTTGAACATTTTTGTTTAATCCTTCTATGCCTGCCATAGGACCAAACCTAAAAAACCATTTTTGAGCTGTAAATCCTTTTTCTTTATAGACTTTGGCTCTTTCTGAAACTAAATTCATGTCTGTTACATTAAAACCTAGCATAGATGCATATGCAGGAATTTTTTTTCTGGTAGGGCCTCCCAAAATTTTATATACAGGAGTGTTATAAAATTTACCCTTTAGATCCCAAAGGGCGCAATCTACAGCACTAATTGCCATCATTGTAATGCCTTGTCTGCCATGCACATTTAGTCTATGCATTTGATCCCAAATCAATTCAATTGCTAGTGGATCCTTGCCTATAATTATTGGAGATAAGGATTTCTCTACTATATCTGCGTGTAATGAATCTATGGGCCCAGCTGTTCCATATAACCCTTCATTTGTATGAATTTCTATGAATATGGAGCTAGTTTTAACTATATCTCCTTTCTGTAAATTATCGTTTTCATGGCCTTGATTTGCATATTCTGGATATATATCTATAGGCCTTAAAAGTCTATCTTCCCAAAATTTGCCTTTCGACTTAAAACTTCCTTGTAATTTTCGTATACTAACTTTTGTTATTTTCATAATTTTCTAATATATCCTTTCCTTTTAATGGCCAATCTAAAGTTGTACCTGTACTTTCAGAATCAATAGCTTTTATTAGATCTTCTTTATTTGATACACCCCAATTTCTAACTAAAATATTTTTTTCTTTTGCGATGTTTACATCATTAATATTTGAAAATTTAGCCCTTGGACAAATGAGGTCTATCTTTTGATCTATACAGATTTCTAAGTCATATTCAGTTATTTTTTCTAGTAACCAAGCTGTTCTTTCATTTTGATCTAATTTACGATATCTAATTATTTGTTCAAGAAAGAAACTGCTTATAGTAATTCCTCCAGGCTCATAAATACTTTTTTTTGAATTTAACCATCCATTATCTCTTAATGTTTGAAATACTATTTCAGCAAGTTCTTGATCTCTTGATTTTAACTCTAAATGTAAATTTGAAATACCTGAATATTTTTTTAATAGATCGTCTAGCTTTGGAATTGAATATTTTCCGTCCTCTAACTTAAAATTATTTTTTGCTTGTAAATTCTCTATTTCTTTAAAGTTTTTTTCAGAAATAAGACCTTCTATTCCAGTCGTTCTATATAAATTAAAGTCATGAATTACAACTGGTATGTGATCTTTTGTAAGTTGAACATCAAATTCAAAATTATGAAAACCTGATTTTATAGCTAAATCAAAAGCCGGATAAGTATTTTCTGGAGCCAATTCAGAGAAACCTCTATGTGCTATGATCTGAAATTCATTTTTCATTAAATTATCTTTCATTTGGAGCAATCATATATTTCATACCTTCGCCTTTAGCAGTTGATTCAATTGCTTCATTTATTTCTTCTAATTTATAAGTCTTAGTAACTAGTTTTTCAAGATTAAATTCATTGATTTTTTCTGGAGTTTTATTAAAATAATTCCCTCTTCCAAATGCACCCAAAAGTTTTATCTCTTTAAAGTGAAAATCATGCAGGTCACTATTTAGCTTTGATTCTCTTGGATGAACTCCAATCATTAATGCTTGACCTCTAGGTCGTAATTTTGAAATACCTTCATTAAGTAATTCAGGTTTTCCAACTGCCTCAATAAAAATATCAAAGCCAATTCCTTCAGAAATCTCATTAAGTTTTTCATGATAATTATTATCAAAAGGATCTACAACATAATTAGCGCCTAAAGATTTCGCTATACTCCTTCTTAATGAATTTGGTTCAGAAACAACTAAACAGTCAATATCTTTTTTTAGTACAAAAAGTTGGCATAATATTCCCATAATACCTGACCCTATTATCAGAATTTTTGGCTTATCTTTATATTCGATCATTTCTGTCCCTGATAAACAGCAAGCAGCTGGTTCTGTCATTGCTGCAACTTCAAATGACATTTTTTTTGGTATTTCTATAGCAGAAGAAGAATGCATAAGAGAAAATTCAGCAAAAGCACCAGTGCTTTTTTCTGAATTTAGACATCTAGAAATCGTCCAATTTAAACAATTAATACAATTTCCACAGCTAGAAGTAGTATTACATGTAACTCTTTGACCAATCCTATCTTTTAATATTTTAGACCCAACATCTACAATAACTCCACTAAATTCATGCCCTAATATTTTCGGAGGACTTGAAGGATAAAGTCCTTGTGTTATATGAACATCTGTTCCGCATAATCCAACTTTTTCAACCTTAACTAAAACTTGTTCATCCGCCAATTTAGGAATATTTATTTCCTGAATTTCAAATTTATTTTCTCCTAGCCAGACAGATGCTTTCATTTACTCACTTATGTTTTTATTAAGAACACTATATATTAAAATTTATAAATAACTATAAAATATTGATTATAAAATCTTTAAAGCTAAACTTACTGATAAGATAAGCGTAATCAATAATATATTAGGAATTCTTATGTTTAACGACTACAAAATAAATAATGTTGAATCATTTGAAACTCCAGAGCATTTAATATTTGAAGAAAAGGTACTTAATAATATTGAATCAATAATTGCATTAGTTGGGGGTGAGGATAGGTTAATACCTCATGCTAAAACGCATAAATCTAAAGATACATTAAATCTTCTGATTGAAAATGGACTAAAGAAGCACAAGACTTCTACACTAAATGAATTAGAAATTTTAGCTGAATGTAAACCTGAAACATTAATTTTAGCCTATCCAATTTCTTCTGAAGTTAAGGCTAAAAGACTAGAAAAAATTATAAAAATATTTCCAGAAACTAAGTTTTATACTATTATTTCAAATACCTTTCATTTTGATTTGGTTAAGGACATTGTTAATTTAGATGGGATTTATATAGATTTAGATACTGGAATGAATAGGACTGGTATTTCCAAAGAAAATATACCAAATCTAATTGATTATATCTCTTCAAATAATTACAAAAAACTCAAGGGTATCCACGCATATGATGGTCAAACATATGGCATTGTGAGTGTTGAAGATAGAGTTATAAATACACAAAAAACCCTAAAAGATATTAGAGAAGTTGAAAAAAAAATCAAAGAAAAACTTTCTGTAGATGATTTTGAAATTATAGTTGGAGGATCTTGGTCTTTCCATTTTTATATAGAAGAAAAAGATATAAAACTTTCACCAGGTACTTGGATTTATTGGGATATAAGTAATATCAAACAGAAAGAATTACCATTTCAAATTGCTGGAGTAGTATTAGGCCAGGTAATAGATCAAAATAATTCTAATGATACAGTTACTATTGATATTGGAGCTAAAGCTGTTTCAAGTGATCCTCCAACAGAAAATAGACTAAGACTTATAGATAAACCTAATGCAAAATTGATTTTCCAAAATGAAGAACATGGAATTATAAAGCTTAATGGTGAATCATTGAAATTAGGTGATTATGTTTTAGCCCAACCAGGCCATGCATGTACTGTAACTCCAAAATATAATAGAGCCATAAAAATTGATAAAGAAGGAAATATTTCAGGACAAATTACACCTCACGCAAGAGATAGAGTTTGATATAAATTAGCTAATGGAAAAAGTAAAAAAATATGATGTGATTATTATTGGATCAGGATTTGCTGGTTTATATATGCTCCATAAACTAAAAGAAATTAATCTTGATGCGATAGTTATTGAGAAGGGTTCTGGAGTGGGAGGAACTTGGTTTTGGAATAGATATCCCGGAGCAAGGTGTGATATTGAAAGTGTAGAATATAGTTATTCTTTTTCTGAGGATTTACAACAAGAATGGAATTGGTCTAATAGATACTCTGATCAATCTGAAATATTAGAATACCTAAATCATGTAGCAGATAGATTTGATTTGAGGAAAAATATTATTTTTAATTCTACTGTTTTATCAGCAACTTATCTTGAGTCTTCAAACCAATGGGAAATTAATACTGAGACTGAAACCTATAAATCTAAATTTTGTGTAATGGCTACTGGAACACTTTCTTCAATAAAGCAACCAGATTTTAAAGGTTTAGATAAATTTGATGGAGATTGGTATGTTACCGGAAAATGGCCACACGAAGGGGTAGATTTTAGTGAAAAAAAAGTTGGTATCATAGGAACAGGTTCTTCAGCAGTTCAGTCTATTCCTGTTATAGCTAAATATGCTAAACACTTAACTGTATTTCAAAGAAGTCCTAATTATTCAATACCAGCTAATAATAGACCTTTATCTAAAAAAGAAATAAAAAACGCAAAATCAAATTATTCCCAGATAAGAAAAAATGCAAAATATACTAGAGCTGGTATAGGCTACAATCAATTTGAAGAAAAAAAGATTTTAGATTACCCAATAGACTATATAAATGAAGAATTAAGTACCAGATGGGATATTGGAGGACAAGAAATATTTACAGCTGGTTTTACAGATGTTGGTACTGAACCAAAAGCAAATGAGATTGCTGCTGATTTCGTTAGATCAAAAATCAAAGAGATTGTTAATAACCCTATAACGGCTGAATTACTAGCTCCTAAAGATTCTATTGGTTGTAAGAGATTATGTGCTGACTCAAATTATTTTGAAACTTATAATCAAAAAAATGTAGAATTAATTGATATAAATTCTACTCCTATAAAATCTATTACAAAAAAAGGATTGTCTACAACTGATAAAGAGTTTGATTTTGACATACTAATTTTTGCAACAGGATTTGATGCAATGACCGGAGCTTTATTAGCTATAGATATAACAGGAAAAAATCATATAAAACTTAAGGATAAATGGAAAGATGGACCTAGATCTTATTTAGGATTGTCAATATCAGATTTCCCTAATTTATTTACTGTAACTGGACCTGGAAGTCCTTCTGTTTTGACAAACATGATCGTAGCAATTGAACAGCATGTTGAGTGGATTTTTGAATGTATTAATTATTTATATGAAACAGATAAAAATGAAATTGAAGCAAATATTAAATTTCAAAATAATTGGATGGATCATTTAGAAGAAGTTGCTAGTAATACTCTAAGATATACTTGCAATTCCTGGTATGTTGGCGCAAATGTTCCAGGTAAAAAAAGAGTTTTTATGCCTTATGCAGGAGGTTTTGGGAAATATAGAGAAAAATGTGACGAAGTTGCTGAAAATAGTTATACAGGATTTGTTGTAAGCTAAGAATTTATAAAATCAGAAACTCTATCAAGGCATTTTTTTGCATCACTTATAGTTCCTATGTTTGTATTAAATCCATGTAATGCCCCTTCATATATTTCTAACTTTGAATCCACTTCTTTCTTAATGTTTTCATAGTATATTTCTGACTCAGTTCTTAAAACATCACACTCTGCTGCAATTATAAAAGTTTTAGGGAGCTTTCCCGTAATTTCATCCTTAATAATCGCGGAAAATTTATTTGCTTTAGTGACATCTCCTTCAATATAATTTTTCCAAAACCATATCATTGATTCTTTCTCTAGACCATAACCTTCTGAAAATTCATTATATGATTCTGTTTCAAAATCATTATTTAATACTGGAGTGAACAGAATTTGATTTTTTATCATATCATCTTTAGTATCTCTAAATAACAGTGATACTGCTGCAGCTAAATTAGCTCCTGCAGAAGTTCCGCATATAGAAATATTATTTGGATTAATATTAAATTCTTCATAATTATCATAGATGAAAGAAATTGCTTTGTAACAATCTTGTAAAGGTGTAGGGAATTTATATTCAGGAGCTAACCTATAGTCTACCGATATAACTTTGTGCTTAGATTTTTTTGCAAGATACATACACATTTTTTCATCTGAATCGAGGTCTCCAAGAACCCATCCTCCTCCATGAAAATTAACTAATAATGGGAGATTATTTTCATTAGAATCTGAAAAGATTCTAATTTTTATGTTTGCCCCATTAATGAAAATTTCTTTATTTTCTATACTTAGAATTTCGATTTCTGGAAGCGGAAAAGCATCTTTATTTTTATTGAATTGTTCTCTTGCCTCCAATGGAGATAATGATTGAATTGGCTTACCTTTTAAGACTTTTCTTTCGTCTAAATATTTTTTTGATTCTTTATTTAACATTTGTTTCCGCTTTATTTATATTTATATTATTAATATCATTATTATTATAAGTTGTGACAATATCTTTGACGGGTTTTTTGGGAAATAATATTATTTATTTAATCCTCAAGATTTGCCCCTCAGATTCGAACCTTGAGGATTTTCTCTTTTTATGACCTCTTTATTTAAGAATAAAAATTTAAATGCATTAGTTTTATCTAAAAACCTTGTTCAATATGCTCTTCAGATGAGAGTATTATTTTTCAGTTGGTTAGCTTATGAAATTACTCAAAAAGATTTATGGGTGGGTATTATACTTGGAGTAGGATCAACGCCAATATTGTTATCCTCTTTTTTAGGCGGTTATTTATCAGAGAGATATAACATAAAGAAAATATTGTTTTATTCTAATTTGATAATTTTATTTTTGTTTAGTTTATTTTTTCTGATTGATATTAAAAATATTTATAATTTATTAATTCTTAGCTTTTTATTTGGAATAATTATGGGAGTTCCTGGCCCTCCTTTCTGGACTATTGTTATTAATACTTTTGGTAAAAATAACTTAAGTAAAATTAATTCTTTTTTCTATACCTTTCAATTTTTTGGAGAGATGGTGATTCCTCTTATTTTTGCATTTTTCATTGCTAGTCTAGGTTCAAATTACATTATTTCTTTTGCATGTTTTATAATCATAATTTCAACTTTCCTGATTTACTATTTCCCAGAAGATAAACAAGTAAAAAATCAAAAAGATAAAAATATTTATGATTCTTTTAATAAAATATTAAGAGAAAAACCAGTTGTTTTTTGGGGAACTATAATAGTTTCAATTCAGTCTATTTTTGGAGTTACTATTTTTATAGTGTTACCCCAATATGCAAATAATTTTGGAGTTGGAGCAACTGGTTTTGGAATCTTTTTTGCTGCCAATGGCGCAGGTATATTTTTGGGAACAATTTTTTCTTTTTATACTGGAATTTTTAGAAGCAAATTACTTATTTGGGTACTTTCTACAGTAGGGTGGGATGTAGGGCAGATTATTTTTGCATTTTCAACAAATTATTATTTATCTATAATAGTTTTATTTTTGATGGGCATTAGTGCTGCATATTGGATAGTAGCTGCGAATCTTATTTTTCAAAATGAGACATCAGAAAAAGATAGAAATAAAATTATGGCTTTATATCAGTTTGCTACGCAAATATTTTTTATTGGATGGCTAGTAGGTGGATTGATTTCAGAGATTACAAATGCACAAATAGCACTTGTAATAAGTGGTTTCTCTAGTTATCCCATTTTTATTATCGCTATAATTTCCTCCAAGAGACTACGTGTTGTTTAAAAATAAATTTCTTATAAACTCCTATTAGAAAAGAGGATATTATGCTAACTATTGAAGAATTAAAAAATAAATCATCTCAATACTTAAATGATAAAAAAAGTATTGCCATACAACTATCTAAAGATATACTTGCTGAACCTGAAACAGGATATAAGGAATTTAAGACTAATAAAAAAATTTATGATGTTTTAAAGTCTTTAGATTTAGAAATAGTAAATAATCTTGCTATAACAGGTCTAATGACTACAATTCATGGTGCTAAACCTGGGCCTCATATAGCTGTAATAGGTGAATTAGACGGTCTTCCTGTTCCAGGACATCCTTTTTCAGATAAGGATACTAATGCAGCCCATGCTTGCGGTCACCATATTCAAATAGGAAATATGCTAGCAACTTTATTTGCATTGAATTCTGAGGAAATATTAAATAATCTTTCTGGTTCTATATCTTTTATTGCAGTCCCATCAGAAGAATATGTTGAGATTGAATGGAGAAATGAGCAAAGATCCAAAGGAGAATTTGAATTTCTAGGAGGTAAGCAAGAATTAGTAAAATTAGGAATCTTTGATGATATTGATATATCTATGATGACTCATGCTAGGGGAAATTTTTCAGGATTCGGCTATGGAGGCACAGGTAATGGATTGGTTGCAAAATTTATTGAATTTCATGGAAAATCATCTCATGCAGGAGGAGATCCTCATCTTGGAATAAATGCATTAAATGCTGCTAATTTATCTATGTCAAATATTCATGCTAATAGGGAAACTTTTTATGACGATCATCATATTAGGGTTCATCCTATAATCACACTTGGTGGATCTGTAGTGAATCAGGTTCCTGAAATAGTTACCTTAGAAACTTTTGTAAGAGGAGCATCATTAGAAGCTATAAAAAATGCAAATCTTAAGGTTGATAATTGTTTGAGAGCTGGAGCTATGGCAGTTGGTGCAGAAGTTGAAATAACAACTTTACCTGGTTATTTCCCTCTCTTTCATGATAGTAATTTACAAGAAATATATAAGAAAAATCTTCAAAACACAGAAAATAAATCATCAGAACTTGATCATGGTGGTGGTTCTACAGATATGGGTGATCTTGCACATCTAATGCCTGTAATTCATCCTTATGTTGGAGGGGCTACAGATGCATCTGCTCATACTGCAGGGTTTATAGTCGAAGATTATGATTTAGCAGTTGTAGAGGCAGGAAAAATGATGGCTTTTACTATTATTGATTTATTATATGATGGAGCTTCTACTGGTAAAGAGATTATTTCAAAGCATACTCCAAGATTATCAAAAAGTGAATATTTGAAAACTATGAGAGAATTTAGCAATGTAGAGATTGCAAATTATAATATCGGATAAGTATGAAAAAAATCACAAAAAAAATATTGTATAGAGAACATTCTCCTTATAATAAAATCACAGATAAAGTAGATCAAAATATTTGGTTTGAGGTTGAAACTCAAATGAACAGAGGGCCAGATTCAAAAGATGTTGATAAAAATTTAGTTGAAATATTTAATAAATACCGTGATGATTCTATGCCTGATAATAGAGGAAATCCTTCCTCGGGTTGTATTTGGGTCAATGATTCAAAAAAAGGTGAAATATTAAGTGTTGAAATTGGAGAAATACAAACTCATGAAGTTGGATATACAAAATATAGAGGTTCAACCGGGGCTTTTCCTTCTTATTTGCAGCCTTCTGCAATTGGAGAAGTTTTTAAGGTAGTTAAAATAATTGATAAAAAAATTATCTGGAATGAAAAATTATCAATTCCGATTAATCCAATGATAGGAGTAGTTGGTTTGGCTCCAGAATTTGAAGCGAGAGGGAATGCCTGGGCAGGTGAGTGGGGTGGTAATTTTGATATTCAAGAGATAACTACTGGAGCGAAGGTTCAAATACCAATTAATCATGATGGATCATTTCTTCATATAGGTGATATGCATGCGATTCAGGGAGATGGAGAGATATCGGGCGGAGGAGGGATTGAAACAGGGGGAACAGTTAAATTAAAATGTAATTCTGAAGCTAAACCCAAAGGGATGACTTGGCCAAGAATAATTAATGATGATTATATTATGACTACAGCTCAAGCTAGGCCTGCAGAAGATGCATTTAGAATTGCTTTATCAGAAATGATTTTGTGGTTAGAAAATGATTATGACATAGATAAGAAAGAAGCATTTATGTTGCTGGCACAAGTTTTAGAAGCAAGAGTAACTCAATTTGTAAATCCTACTTTTACTTATCTATTAAAAGTTAATAAAAAATTCTTAATCTAAAAGAAAGATTTTAATAAAATGACGTATGTTGTAGCGCATAGAGGTTTATCATCTAAGTCTCCAGAAAATACATATCACTCATTTGATTTAGCTATATCTAGTGGAATAAATTATATTGAGTTTGATGTGCAGCTAACTAAAGACAAAGAAGTAGTAATAATTCATGATGAAACTATTGATAGAACAAGTAATGGATTTGGAGAAGTAAAAGAAAAAACGATGAATGAATTATTAGACTTGGATTTTGGAAGCTGGTTTTCAGAAAAATATAAAAATACTAAAATTCCACAATTTTCTAAACTATTAGAAAGTTATAATGATATAAATTTTGTAATTGAAATTAAGGGTTCAGATAAAGATTTAGTTCCAAAAGTTTTAGAACTTATTTCTAAAAATAATTATTGGAAAGATAAAATTTATGAATCTAATAATAACAAGCCAAAAATAATTTTTTGTTCTTTTTTACCAAAACAAATAGAAAAATTAAGATTTTTTTCAAATGATATAGCTATAGGATTCTTAACTAAAAATATTGATCAAAAGGTCTTTGATTTTGTAGATCAATATCATTTAAATGGACTTTTCCCGTATTATAAACTCCTAAACAAAGAATTAATAGAAAAACTAAGAAAAAAAAATCTTATGATAAGTTCATGGGGATTTGAAAATATTGAAGATGCAAATAAATTAATCAAACTTGGAATTGATGGAGTTACAGTAGATTGGCCTGACGAAATAATTGTTGACTAATTTGAAGACAATATACTTTTCTTTCCAAGTACATTAAGATTTCATATCTTATAATTTATAACCTTGGGTCTATACTAATTGGAAGGGGATTAGTTAAGTAAATAAAATAATCTACGGGGTAAGTATTTTTTTACTTCCTAGTCGATTTCTAGAAGAATTCTTTATAAGGTTCAGATTCAATTGGAATATAATTAGATGCTGGGAATTCTTTCAAAGCATCTTCATTTATATCCGTACCTAATCCTGATCCATTAGGAGGGGCTGAAAATCCATCTTCAATAATCAAATTATTAGTAAGTATTTTTTTGTATCCCTCAAGGTAACTTGTAAATATTTCTTGTTTATAGCAATTAGGGATACTCATATCTAGGTGAAGACTAGCGATAGTTGAAATAGGTCCATTTGAATTATGAGGGGCTACACTCACATAATATGTTTCTGCAGCTGCCGAAATCTTCTTTAGTTCTGATAAACCCCCAGCATGGCAAATATCTGGCTGTATTATTGAAATGAATTTTTGTTCAAAAAGCTTTTGGTATTCCCACTTATTATAAAGTTGCTCTCCCGTAGATATAGGAATTTCAGTTTTTTGTGCTAATTTAGCTAGAACATCAACGTTATCAAATTGAACAGGTTCTTCAACCCATGAAATATTATAAGGTTTTAGCTTATTAAGAACCTTTAGAGCACTGCCGAAATCTAATCTTGCTCTTATATCTATAGCTATTTGTATATTTTCTCCAACAGAATTTCTAACTGCTTCAACCAATTCAACACCACTATTTAGATTTTCATTCTCAAGACTATATTTACCTATAAAAGGATAAAACTTTAGACATCTATATCCATTATTTATAACTTCTTTTGCTGCTTTTGCATGTTCTTCAGGGGTAATTAATCCCTCAAACCATCCATTAGCATAAAGAGGAATTTTTTCTCTTACTTTTCCACCCATCAACTCGTAAACAGGTACATCTAGTGCCTTTCCCTTTATATCCCATAAAGCAATATCAATAGCACTTATAGCACTCATTGTAACTGCTCCTCCAGTCCAAGTGACTCTTCTATAAAATGAATTCCAAATAAACTCTATTTGAAATGGATCTTTATCTATTAAGAACTTTCCAAAATCTAATATTTCAGCCTCTAATGCTGCATCTTTATATTGCAAACTCCCCTCTCCCACACCGTGTATTCCTGAGTCAGTATAGATTTTTACAAAAAGCCAGTTATTGGTATCTGACTTATGCTCAGTTGGTGCTGACATTTTGAATATTTTTATGTCTGTTATTTTCATTTAATTTAAATTCTATTAATTTGTTTTATTATTTTTGATCAAGATAGTAAATAGAAAATAATAAATCCAATAATAAATCCTAATGTTGCAATTACAGAAGAAAATATAATAAATTTGAACTTTGGTTTATTTTCAAACTTATTTCGAGTTATTCTTTCTAATAAATAAGATATTCCAATCATAATTAAAAAGAATAAAATTATTTTATATCTAATCATTGTTAATTAATAATTTTATTTTGGTTTGTTATTATAATATCAACGTTAAACTTATCTATCATTTATGGAACATGAAGTTTTAGAAATATCAGGAATTTTTTCAGCTATTTTAGTTGGTTTTTTACTAGGTCTCAGACACTCAATTGACGGAGATCATATTGTTGCTATATCTACATTGTCTAAAGACTATAATAAATATTTTAAAAATTTATGGATAGGTATTTCATGGGGATTAGGTCATTCAACTCCTCTTATTATAATAGGAATTTCTGTTTTATTATTTAAGGATGTTTTTTTTGATGTATATGAACCAATTTCAACCTATTTTGAAATTTTAGTTTCTATAATGTTGATATTTTTAGGAATTCAAGTTTTCTGGAAATTATATAAAGGTAACTTGCATATCCATTTACATGATCACGATGGAGTAAGTCATGCTCATTTACACAATAATCATTTTCATGAAAAAAAAATAAATGAGCATAACAAAGAACATGGTCATAGTATTTTTTCTGATTTTATGCCTTTTTTTAGACAAAAATCTTATTTAATTGGTTTTATTCATGGTTTGGCTGGTAGTGCTGCAGTTCTTTTAGCGATACTTCCAACTACTCCAAGCTTTACTTCTGGAATTTTATACTTATTTTTCTTTTGTATAGGTACTGTAATATCAATGTCATTTATGACTTTGATATTTTCAGCTCCTTTTAGAGTAAAATCTGAATCTAAATTGTTTGAAAATTCCTTAATTTCTTTAGCTGGAGTTCTAAGTATATTACTTGGAATAATGCTTGGATCTGATTTGATTTTTGGTACAGGATTTACTAATTTTTTATGGTATTAAATTATTATTTATAGTTAGTTTGGGATGCACCTTCCAGAAAAGATGATCTAAATTGAATTCCCCATCTACCATTAATTTTAGTCATTATCCAAAGAGTTTGAAAATTATGATATTCTTTTCCATTTTTATCTCTTCTAGACTGATGAATTAGAAGATGTACTTTTTCTTTTTCAGATTGAACAGCTTTTATATCTAAAGTAACTGTGTGATCCCATCCTTCTTCTTTTAATCCTTCTGTTTGAGTGTCATAACCTCTTAAGAATTCCTTGTCATTTTCAAATATAGAAAATTTGTTTTCCCACAATCTAATATGAGGAAAGTGTAAACCTTCTATAGTAATTTTCTTATCTCTTTTGTTAAAACCTTCTTCATTCCAATGAAGAGCAGCATCGATGGCTTCTTTTTCAAAATTTTCCATATTAAACTCCAAGCTTCACATATTATTTTCTTAGAATAATATCATAAAAATAACCTATTCTATTCTAATTGCCTCAACTTAGGATCTAGTTTGTCTCTAAACCAATCTCCTAGAAAATTTAGAGAAAATACTACTAAGATTACGAGTGTTACAGGTATATAAGTTTGATACCTGTAGGGATAACTTCCATCCCACCAACCCCAATCCCAATACTCAACTGATAATTTTATAATATTGCCCCAAGCAGTCCAGTGTCTTGGTATGGCTATCTCAAAAAAGCATAAAACAGCCTCAAGTGAAATAATCAATGAACAATTAAAAGTTGCTATTACTAAAATATCGTTAATATGAGCTGGTAGAATATGTTTTGTAAAAATTCTAAATGAACTTGCTCCTGAAACTATAGCAGAATTAATATATTCAGTGCTTCTTAAACTTAATGTTTTAGCTCTAATAATTCTTACAAAGTTTTGCCATGTAAATAAGATCAAAATCAAAGCAAATACCCAGATTTTATTTCCTAAAATCAAAGTAGTCATAATTGCAATTAGAAGTATCGGAATGACACTAGTTATATCCACAACTCTCTGAATTATTTCATCAATCATCCATTTATAATTTGGCTTGAAAGCATACCAGCCTGCGAGTATTCCTAGCCCAGAACCTATAAGGCTGCCTGATATACCAGTTAAGAGCATTAATGTAAGATTCCATCTTGCCCCGTAAATTAGTCTTGAAAAATAATCTCTACCTATTGTGTCTGTTCCAAGAATATATAATCCACTTGGCCACCAGGACCATTTTTTACTATCTTCTCTGATAACTCTCAAGTCCAAAGAAATAATATCATTTTGATTATCAATAATGTCTTCTTTGGCAACAAAATCTATATAGCCAGTATTTTCTTTTTTGTAAATTTTTATATACTCAATATTTGGACGAGGACATTCGTTTTGTGATAATCCAAGGCAATTACTAAATTCATCAAACTTAATTTCATCTAAATAATTACCATTTCTATTTACATCAACAAAGTTTGAATTTGGCCCAAGTTTAAATTCAATTGTAGACTTACTTCCTTTGGATAAGATTATTTTTTCTATATTAGGATCTTGAGTCTCAAGTAGTTGTTGCCACCTAGGTTTTTGATTTATTTGGTCATCTGATTTGATCAGATCATAATTTTGTATATTGTATTTTCCACTAACGACACCAGGCATTTGTAACCTAGCTCTTGTATCTGCTACGTATGGGTCGTATGGCGCAATAAGAGGTGCAAATAAACCTAATAATGAAATAATAATTATGAATCCTGAAGAAAAAATTGGATATCTTAAAAATATAGTGAAATTTTTTTTATAGTACTTCATTCTTTTATATTTGTTAGTATGAATTAAAATACTACAATATCCATTTGTTATATCTCAACGAGATTACAATTAATGTAAAGGATTATATTAACATGAATTGGTATAAAGGGAATATCCATACCCACACAACAAATAGTGATGGTGATTCATCACCAGATCATGTAGCTAGTTGGTATAAAAATAATCAATATGATTTTTTAGTATTATCTGATCATAATCATCTGACAATTTTAGATGAAGCTGAGAATAAAAAAAATAAATGGCCTTTGCTAGTTCCTGGTGAAGAAATAACAATAAGAGAAATCAATGGTAGTCCTGCTGCTCTTCATATAAACGGTATAGGTATAAAAAATCTAATTAAGCCTGGCTCTTATGAAAGTAATATAGATGGAATAAATGATGTAGTTGATAAAGTAAATTCTCAAGGAGGGCTTGCAAGTATTAATCATCCAAATTATCAGTGGTGGGTTTCTGTAGATGATATAAAGTATTCTAAAGATGCGTGGGCTTTTGAGGTATTTAATGGCCATATGCATTCTAATAATGAGGGATCTCTTCATTCAATGTCAACCGAAGAAATTTGGGATGAAATATTATCTTCAGGAAAAATGATTTATGGAGTAGCAAGTGATGATGCTCATCATTTTACACAAGAATTTTCTTCTGCAAGATCAAATCCAGGAAGAGGTTGGATATATGTAAAATCAAACTCTCTTTCAGTAAAAGAAATAATAAAATCAATGAAAAAAGGAGATTTTTATTCTTCAACTGGAGTTGAGCTTGAGGAATTAGAAATATCTAAATCTAATATTCACCTGAAAATCAAAGAAAGACTTCCAAAAGAAAAACAAAAATATACTATAAAAATTATTCATGATACGGGTATTGTTTTTTTTGAAAAAGAAGGTGATGATCTAGATTTGTCAACTAAAGGATTAAAGAAATACTTTAGGGTAGTAGTACGTTCATCTGAAGGGACTAATGCCTGGATTCAACCAATTTTTCTTTGATCAGAAATATCTTTGATTATATAAGAGTCCTCTTCAGAAATTTTTAGCCAAGCTTCTCTATCAATTTTTTCCCCAAATTGATTTTTATAAACTACGCTATAGTTTTTTATTTCTAATGATTTTCTTTTTTGCTTCATAATCAAACTTTTTATTATGGGTTTAAATTATTTCAAATTATTTTTTAAAAGGGAAATTTGTTGTCATTTCTATTTTATTTCACCTGTTTCATAAAGGTGCTTTAAAGCAGTATATTCTATAGATTTATCGTCTTCGAATATCCAAATGATTTTAGGAGAAATATATTTATTAAATTTAAAAATGATTTCTTTTTTATATTCTTCAACAGATCCTTTGTTTTCTTCAAGCAATGTTCTTATTTCCTTGAATTCTTTTTGAGTAAATTTAAAGAGTTTTTCTGCATAAACTAATCTTTTGTTAGTTTGATTTGTAATTATCATACCTTCAAGATGGATATTGAGTCTTTCATCTTGGATATAATTAGTTAAAATCTCAAAATCCAACTCTAAGTCTTTTAAGCATGTTTTTAAGAAAATTTGATCAAGTTTCCCATCTGATTTATTTAGATGCTTAAAAAAGTCTTCCACCCTTGAGATGATTTTTTGCTTGAAATTAGGGTGGTTCATTTTGAAAAAAAATTAGAAATTGAATTTATTCAGATTTTCCTCTTGATTGGTTGACTTTTAATGGTCGACCTTCTAATTCATGTCCTTCAAGAGCTTCGATAGCTTTTGCAGCTGATTCGTCATCCATTTCTACAAATCCAAATCCCTTTGATCTATTTGAGTCTTTGTACTTAATCACTTTGGCGCTTTCTACATCACCATATTCTGAAAAGAGTTCTTCTAACTCTTTATCATCTACAGACCATGGCAAGTTTCCTACATATATATCCAATATTTTTTCCTTATTTTATAAATTGCACAATTAAATTAGAACATTTTTTCCTTAAAAAATACACATATAAAAGATCTAGTTTTACTGAGAGAACTGATAATTACTAACAAAAGTGACTATGTTTTATCAGTTCTCTTTATGGATTATAAAAAACAACAGAATGAATTGACTAATTTAGTGTCATTAAATAAGAATGCATGTTGTTTTAATAAGACAAAATTTCAACATAATAGAATTGAAAAAATCAATAATAGAAAATTATAATAAGAGAACCGATATTAAGTCCCTCAAGATCGGTTCTCTGACTTTCTTCGATTTATTGAATCCAATTAATTTTTTCTAATCCTTTTGATACTAGATAATCATTTGTTTTGGAAAAAGGTTTGCTGCCAAAAAATCCTCTATATGCAGAAAGAGGAGACGGATGAGGGGATGTTATTACAAAATGTTTAGAAGTATCTATTAATTTAGTTTTAGACTGTGCAAATTTCCCCCAAAGTATAAATACTAAATTATCTTTTGAATCATTGAGAGTTTTAATTACTTGATCGGTGAAAATTTCCCATCCAATTTTTGAATGAGATAGTGGTTTATTTTTTTCTACTGTTAATGTTGTATTTAGTAAAAAAACACCCTGCTCTGACCAATTTTTTAAGTTTCCATTACTTTTGTCAAATTTTGTATTTAAGTCGTTTTCTAATTCCTTAAAAATATTAATCAAGGATGGAGGTAAAGCAATTTTTTTTCTTACTGAGAAACTAAGTCCATGAGCTTGATTTGGACCATGATAAGGATCTTGCCCCAAAATTACAACTTTAACATTTTCTATGTGACATAGATTAAAGGCATTGAATATTAAAGATTTTTCAGGATATATTATTTTGTTTTGTTTATATTCTTTATTAAGAAATTTTTTTATATCAGCCATATAAGACTTAGAGAATTCAGGTTCTAAGTATTTCAACCATCCAGATGGTATCTTTATTTTTCTACTCAAATTTATCTTATATGTTTACTGAGTTTAGATTTAAAAATTCCAATTGTTAGTAAAGATGCAACAACAGCTTTGATAAAGTCTCCAATCAAAAAAGGATACACTGCTTGAGATAACAATTTGCCTTCTTCTGGCCAGCTGAAATCAAATATTGATAACCAAATAATTGCAGGCACATAAACAATTAAAGTTCCTATAATATACGCCCAAATACTTTTGATATCGCTTAATCCTTTTTTTGCTAAAAATCCAACAGCAGTTGAGGCTAAAATAAATCCAATTATATAACCGCCTGTAACTCCTGTTGTGTATTGAATTCCGCCATTTCCGCCTTGAAAAAGAGGTATTCCTACTAATCCTAATAAAGCATATGATAATGCTGTGCCAAACCCCCATTTGGGACCTAAAAGTCCACCCATTAATAAAATTCCTAAAGTTTGAAAAGTAATTGGTACAGGATTATCGGGTAGAAAGAATCTAAATTGAGCAAATATACCGGTGAAAATAATTAGTGATATTGAAATAGAAAGTTTTATTAATATACTTTTATCAAAATAGAAAATTTGTGATTCTTTTATTTTTTGTGAATTATTATTAATTGTTTTCTCCTGAATTATTAACGATTATGATAACTGAAAAGTATATATAATCTATCTTAAATAGCTAGCAAGTTTATCATTTAGAAGATCTCTTTTTGTACTTTTTCTACTCTTTATTTGCCTTCCAACTTCTATTCTAAGTTTACTTAAGTTTTCTTTGGAGTTCTTCCAAAAATCAACAAATAGTTCAGGAAAAGAAGAAATTATATCTTTTTCAATTTTTGGAACTAATGCAATTCTTTTATTTATGGGTAAATTAGATGATCTATTTATTGTTTCTGGGTCAATAAACTCTCCATCGTTATCCATAGTATGAAAAAAGTCTAAAAATTTAGATAGTGTGATCTTAAGATCTTTAATTTCTTTTTCAAGTAAATTCTTCAAAACCTTAAAGGTTTCTTCACCATTAAGATCCAAGTCCTTACATAATTTTGAAATATAATATAACAAAATTTGTTTATTCATAATGAAGCTTAAACTAAAGATTTCCTCTAAAGTAGGGTTTACTGAAAATAGGGGAGTGGTTTTTGTAAATAAGTATCCAATTTGTTTGCTTAAAAGTTTTTGACTAAATATTGGATAGTATTTGAATTTTTGATCTGAAGAAAGAAATATAGAAATGAATGCAGCTATTTTTATTAAACTTTTATCATCAGAGATTTCTTTTTCTCCATTAATGTATCTATAAAACTGTCTTTCATTTAGTTTGAATTCCGTTATGAAATAATCTTTTATCTCAGAAGATTCTTCATAAATATACTTAAAAATATTAGCCTGAGAATTGCCAACTAGTATTTTTTTCAATTTATTTTTATTGATTTTAATTTTTTCAATCTGCTTATTACCAATAAATTCAACGGGATATTTAGATCCAAGGTCCTTTATAGCCCCCCTCAGATTCCTTCTTGGTACCTTTCCATCAATTTTTGATTCTACAGCCTCTATTACTTGCCGGTAATTTGCTGACTCCCCCATTGAAGCAACAACCATAAAAGCTAAAGATTGAATGTACTCTTTCTTTTCGTGGGTACTTCCAAAATTAATTATGCCTCTCTTGAATGAAAATAATGTTTTTTTATTGCTCATAAGTATTATTAAAATTGTCTTTTTTTATATTTCTAATATGAATAATATCAAATACATTTGTCAAAATAATATATTTTTTGTTACGATTTTTGTCATAAAAGTATAAATAAAAGGCATTTTTTTTGTCTTGATAGAGACCATATAGTTTATATAACTTAATTTAGATACTTTTAGTGTTATATATAATCATTTACTATATGAGTGTAACCAAATTATCAAACATCAATTAAAGAGGTTTTTATGAGACTATTGTCATGGAATGTGAACGGGATAAGGGCCTGTATAAAAAAAGATTTTGGATCTTTTTTTAATGAAATTGATGCAGATATTTTTTGTATCCAAGAGACAAAAGCATCTAGTTCTCAAGTAGATTTTGATAGTCCTGGTTATACTCAATTTTGGAATAGTGCTGAAAAAAAAGGCTATTCAGGTACACTTGTTTTTACCAAAAAAGAACCAATAAACTCTATTTATGGATTAGGAATTGAAAAACATGATAATGAAGGTAGAGTTATAACTTTAGAGTTTGATAATTTTTTTCTAGTAAATGTCTATACACCTAATTCAAAAAGAGACTTATCAAGATTAGATTATAGAGAAAATGAATGGGATATTGATTTTTTAACTCATGTTATTGAACTTGAGAAAATTAAGCCTGTTATATTTTGTGGGGACTTAAATGTTGCTCATAATGAAATAGATTTAAGGAATCCTAAAGCAAATCAAAGAAATGCTGGATTTACTATTGAAGAAAGAAAAGGTTTTGACAATATAGTCTCTCATGGATTTACAGATACTTTTAGGCATTTTAACAAAGATGGAGATAACTACACTTGGTGGAGTTATATGGGAGGAGCTAGGTCTAGAAATGTTGGATGGCGTATTGATTATTTCTGTACATCTGAAATATTAAATTCAAAATTAAGTAATGCTAAGATACATCCAGAAATACTTGGATCTGATCATTGTCCAGTAAGTATTGAAATAGATATTTAGGAAGAGGATTTGAATAAATTATCAAAAGAAAAATCTGAGTATTTATTGCAACATTCGTCTAATCCTGTTGATTGGTATCCATGGGGTTCTGAGGCTTTTCAAAAAGCAAAAAAAGAGGATAAGCCTATTTTTTTATCCATTGGATATTCCAGTTGTCATTGGTGTCATGTTATGGAAAAAGAATCATTTGAAGACGAAGAAACAGCTAACATACTAAATAAAAATTTTATATCTATCAAAGTGGATAGAGAAGAGCGTCCTGATATTGATTCTATATACATGGCTTCTATTCAAATGATTAGTGGAGGTGGAGGTTGGCCAGCATCAATTTTCATGAATTCTGAGGGAGTCCCGTTCTATGCAGGAACTTATTTCCCAAAATTTGATAAGCATAATTTGCCAGCTTTTAAGTCAGTATTAGCAAAAATAATAGAAATATATCAGACAAATAGAAAAAGCATTGATGATCAGTCCAAGGTTATTTTTGATGGTTTAAAAAATTTATTTGAAAATTCTATTAGTAAACAAAATGAAATAGATAATATTTATTCAAAAATTACTGCTCAAATAAAAGAAACATTTGACTTTGAAAAAGGTGGATTTGGAGATTATCCTAAATTTCCAGAAACTTCAAAATTAGAAATTTTATTTTTACTAGGAAAGAAAAATGATTCCAATGAATTTTATGATATGGCTCAATTATCATTAGGATCTATGATTAATGGGGGTATTTTTGATCAATTATCAGGCGGATTCTCTAGATATTCTACTGATAGAGAATGGAAGATCCCTCATTTTGAAAAGATGCTTTATGATAATGCTCTTTTATTAAATGTTTTGTGTAATTCATTTAAAATTACTGATAACCAAAATATAAAAAATTCAATTTATATGACAATTAATTTTTTAATCGACGAAATGAGATCAAATGAAAATCTTTTTTATTCAACTCAGGATGCAGACTCAGAAGGTATAGAAGGTGAGTATTATATTTGGGATTATAACGAGTTAAAAAATAGTCTTTCAGACCTAAATTTTGAAATCATTAAAGAATACTGGAACATAACAGAGGAAGGAGATTTGGATAAAAAAAATATTTTATATGTGAATAATTCAGTAGATGAAGTTTCTAAGATGAAAAATATACCTAGATTGGAAGTCGAAAAAATTATTGAAGAGTCAAAAATAGATTTACTCAAAATTAGAAATAAAAAAATAAAACCAAATACTGACTATAAAATAATTTCATCATGGAATTCTTTACTTATTTCTTCTTTATGTAATATTTATAATTCAACCAGAGATGAAAAATTCTTACATCAAGCTTCAAATACTGCAAATTCAATATTAGAAAATTTTATTGAAGATGATATTTTGTTTCATACAAAAAATAATAAAATTGGATTTTTAGAAGATTATTCATATTTTATAAAAGCACTTTTTGATCTTTATAACTCCTCTCAGTCTTCAAGATGGTATGATATTGCAAAAAAAATGTGTGATGACATGATAAGGCAATTTTGGAGCACTAAAGACAAGGTTTTTTATGACACTCCTGAATCAAATGACTTAATAATTAGACCTAAAGGATTTTTTGATCCTATGATTCCTAACGCTGCAGCTATAGCTGCTCAAAATATTTATATGCTTTATAGATATTCCAATGAATCTAAATATCTAGATATTGTAGGTGAATCTATTAAAACCGTTTCTGGCTTATTAGATAAAAGTCCTTTAGATATACCTTCTTGGTTCAAGCTTTATCATCTAATGGAGGAAGAAAGTTCAGAAATCTTTATATCAGGGAACTCAAATGATAAGTTATATTCCGAATCTTTAGAATATTTACATTCACTTTATCTGCCAAATACAATAATTGTTTCCATTGATCCTGATAATCAAAACTTTTTTTTACCAATTATGCAAAATAGATTAAAAGATAAAAGTACTAAAATTTATTTATGTAAGAATTACGTTTGTGATTTACCAATAGATAATATGGATGACTTGAAGGATATGGTTAAATTACTTAAGGGAGTTTACAAATCAAAATAGTATTATTAGAGCCTGAAATTCCTCATAATACGGGAAATATTATAAGGCTATGTGCAAATATAAATGCTGAGCTACATCTTATCAAGCCTCTTGGTTTTACTTTGAATAATAAAAATCTTCGTAGAGCTTCTTTGGATTATTTCGATATGTCTAAGGTTTTTATACATGAAGAATTTGATGAATTTTTATCAAAAAATAAAACAAATATTTATCTCACTGATACTCAGGCAAAAAATAATTATTCAGATTGTAATTTTAATCTAGATGATTCATTTGTATTTGGATCAGAGAGTAAGGGAATAAATAAAATAATTTTGGATAATTTCGATGATAGAAAACAGATATACATTCCTATGTACCCAAATATTAGATCAATCAATATTTGTAATTCTGTTTCTATCATTGCATACGAATGTCTTAGACAAAATAAATTTATGTTCTGATTTCATTTTATTGGAGAAAAATTAGAAGCCATAACAATTTTATTTTCCATAAATATTGGAGGATTTGCTTTAGACTTAGGTGGCCATCCTATAGAACTGAATTTTTCACGTGCTTCAGTCCTATGTTGAAGACTTTCATAACCCCAAATATGCATAAATTTATTTACATCACCTATATCAGATACAAAAGCACCTACTAAGGGAGCTAATTTGCTTCTTGCTTCAATTTTTTCTTCCCAAGCAGGTAACATTTTATCTATTTGATCTGGTTCAAATGTATAAATTCTCATTTCAAAAAATGGACCAATCTTTCTTTCACTAAATCTTGGACTAAAAGAAACAGGATTCCATATTTCTGAGTTCATTTTTACCATATAATTAGAAGTATCAGGAGGCCAAAGATTTTTTTCAACAGCCTCTTTTCTAGACTTATTTCTATGATCAATATTTTCATAGGGCCAGACATGAATTATCTGATTTAATTGACCAATTTCTGTATACCAAAATGCTCCTATTTTAGATATTTCATTTCTTCCTTCAATTTTTTCATCAAATTTTTCTAAGACATTAGGCAATGAGCCTGCTTTTATTTGATAAGTTCTAAATTCATATATCATTTTTTACCTCAAAATAATAACTAGATTTAAAAGAAAAGGTTACAATAAAATTAAATGAAAGTATAGGAGAAAGTATATTGTCAGAAACCCCAATTTTTAAAAGAAAAAGTTCAGTAAATTTTAGTCCAAAAGAAATATCAAATGAGGATATTGAATTAATAATTAAAGCTTCAGTTTGGGCTCCTTCATCTAGGAATAGACAGCCTTGGAGAATAATTGCTATAAAAAAAGATTCAAAAAAATTCAATGCATTAATAGAATGTATGTCTTCAGGCAATCAATCAATGGCAAAAAGCTCTGGACTTATTCTAATATTTAGTACAAATAATGAAAAAGAATTTTCTCCTAAAACTTTCTTAGATATTGGTTTTTCAGGTCAAAATGCTATGATTCAGGCTACTGAACTAGGTTTAGAGACTCATCCTATAGGTGGGTGGGACGAAGAAAGTGTTAAGAAAGTTACAGATATACCTGAATACAGTAAAGTAGCATTTCTTCTAATAATTGGAAATCCAGGAGATTTATCAGATCTTTCAGATGAATTACTTGAAAAGCATAATAAGGTTCGGGAGCGAAATCCCTTAGAGCAAAATTTTAATTATGACGAATGGGGTAAAAACTTTTAATCTTTTATGCTTTTAACTATAAGTTTAACAGCAGCTTCGTAACTATTTTCTCCAAAGCCTTGAACTGTGCCTAAAACTACAGGAGCTATTAGAGATTTTTGTCTCCAAATTTCTTTTCTTGAATAAATATTTGACATATGAACCTCAACGCAAGGGAAATCAACGGATTTTATAGCATCATGAAGAGCTGTTGATGAATGAGTTAGTGCTCCTGCATTTATTATGCAGCCATCAATTTTGTTGTTACTTTTATGCATAAAGTCTAATATTTCTCCTTCATGATTACTCTGAAAGAAAGCTAAGTTTACTTTTTCTTCTGAAACTTTTTTTACTAGGTCTGAGTTTATTTGCTCAAGAGTTCTAGTGCCGTATATACTAGTTTCTCTTTTACCCAACATATTTAAGTTAGGTCCATTAATTATTAAAATTTCTAAATTATTACTCATTAAGACATATATTCCCTTATTTTTTATATATTGTATTATTATCAAAAAAAATCTTCTGAAGAAAAAAAATACTAATTCTAATAATTATCGTGAGGTCCAAATGCATTTAGTTCAATTGAAATTAAAAAATAAATCCAGAGTCTTAGGAATAATTAGAGATAATAGAATCATTAATCTAACGTCCAAAGACAAGAATTTGGATAGTTCATATAAGATTTTTGAAAAAGTGATAAATGAAGGCATAAATCTTGAGGAATTTCTTGAAGAATTAATTGGTAATTGTGAAGAATTTGATTTTGCTTATAATGACTTATTAGAAAATCCTGAAAAATTTGATATAAAAGTTTTACCTCCATTAGATCATCCTGATCCCTATAGAATGTTTATTTCTGGCACAGGATTGACTCATACAGGTTCCGTAAAATCTAGAGATATGATGCATAATGAAAATGATTCAAAAAAAGATGAAACAGATTCTGCAAAAATGTTTCAAATGGGCCTTAAGGGAGGTAAGCCTTTGAAAGGGAAAGTTGGTGTTGCTCCAGAATGGTTCTATAAAGGTAATGGATTTAATCTTATGGGTCATAAAGATAACTTAATAATGCCAGATTTTTCATTAGATGGCGGAGAAGAGCCTGAAGTTGTTGGTTGGTATTTTATAGATAGCAATAGAAATCCTGTAAGAATAGGTTTCTCTTTGGGGAATGAATTTTCAGATCATGAAACTGAACAAATTAATTATTTATATCTAGCTCACTCAAAACTAAGAAATTGTTCAGTAGGCCCATCACTAAATACTTCTTTGAAATTTAAGGATATTTCTATAAATTGTGATATTAGTAGAGACGGTATAAATTTATACGAAAGTGGAGAATTAAAGTCAGGAGAAGACTTTATGTCTCATAGTCTTAGCAATATGGAATATCATCATTTCAAATATGATTTTCATAGAAATCCAGGTGATATTCATTTACATTTTTTTGGAACAAGCCAACTTTCTTATTCAAGTAGAGATTGGAAATTTAAATCAGGAGATAATATAACGATTTATTCGGATCAATTTGAAGGAAAATTAGAAAATATTGTAAAAACATCAGAGAAAAAAAATTTTGAAATTAGGGAAGCTTAAATTTTGATAAAAAATTTATTTTTTCTAGATAAGTTTTATCTGACGGGATTTATATTATTAATTCCAACATCAATAAATTTATCAATAACTCAATTTTTGTCTCCAGTATTAAATGCCATAATGGGTAGAACTGAGAGACCAGAATTATCAATTAGTGCATTTTCAATTGCTTTTTCGATCCTATTTTTGATTGCTTTGCCTAATTTGAGAATCCAGCAGCTAACGATAGTTTATTATAAAAATTTTAATAAATATAAAATTCATTTTTTTGTAGTTTTACTTTCCATAATTTGTCTTTTTATATCAGTAATAATTATTTTTACTCCTATTTCTTCTTTTTTCTTAGGGAATATTTTTGGTACTAAAGGAGATCTCAGAGATAGTGTAGAAAAAGGATTAAGATTGGGGTTTTATATCCCTGTTTTATTGATATTAAAAATGCACTTGTATGGAATATCTATAGTTTCTTATAGATCTTCTTTAATTTGGATCGGAACTATTTTTGGATTTCTTAGTGCTTGTTTACTAGCAGTATTTTTTTTCATTTTGAATTATGAGGGATACCAAATTGGAATGTTATCATTTTCAATTTCATTATTCTTAGAAACATTATTAATATTTTTTCTAGTAAGAAAGTATTTGATAGATACTGATCATAAATTAGATCGAAATATTTTTTTTGTTGGTGATTTATTTAAGTTCTTTACACCATTGCTATTTGCCGCGTTTCTTCCTGCATTCACTTTACCCGCAGTTAATGCATGCTTAACTAGATTAGAGAATCCTGAGATTTCTATATCTGCGGTAAATGTGGGATTTGGTATATTTGGTGCTGTTTCTTTTACAATCAACGGTTGTCAATCTACTATTCTTTCTCTAATTTCTAATGGTTATAAGTTTGCTAGGATAAGAGAATTTTCATATTTTGTAGGTTTTATTACATTAATAATTTGTAGTATTATTGCTTGGATAAATCCTATAAATGAGTTTATTTTTGTCGATCTATTTAATCTTCAGGGTAATTTATATAAAAGTACATTATTAGTATTTAGACTATTGTCTTTTTTGCCTCCTTTTTTAGTTATGGAGCAATTGTATGTAGGAATAATTATGAATTCAAAATCAACAAATCCAATTATTTATATAAATTTATGTAGATTTTTAGTATTAATAATGACATTAGGGACTGGTATATTGGTATTTAAGAATTTTGAGAGTTATGGTGCAATAGTTGGCGGTTCAGCCTGGTCATTAACATTGTTTTTTGAAGCAATTTTTGCTTGGTTATTTGCCAGAAAAATAGCTAAACCTTAAGTTTTATATTTTTGAAATTATTTTCATGAAAGTTATTATAATATGTTAAAAAATTTATTTAGTAGTAAAAATAAAGATTCTATTAGTTCATTACCAGATGATAAGAAAAGAGCTATTACAGGTTGGTGTATGTATGATTGGGCTAACTCTGCTTTTTTTACTTCAGCTGGAACAGCAATTTTTCCTATTTATTTTGTTATCGCTTTTCAAGCTACTTTTGGAAGTAGAACTGAAATTTTAGGTATAACTTTTACCGGTTCCTCTCTTTGGGCATTGGGAGTTTCTATGTCAGCTTTATTTGTTGCATTAACTAGTCCTATTTTAGGTGCAATTGCAGATACAAAACCGCTGAAAAAAACTTTTTTGAAATATTATATGATTATGGGTTCCCTATTTACTATAATTAGCTTTTTTTCAGTTTATTTTGCAAATTCCTGGGCTTGGTTAATAGGTTGTTATTTTATAGCAAATGTTGGTGCTGCAGGTGCAAATGTTTTTTATAATTCATTGCTTCCGAGTTTAGCTCCTAGTAAATACGCTAGTGAGATATCTACAAAGGGATATGCTTATGGTTATGTTGGAGGAGGATTATTATTACTTTTTCATTTGATTCTTATTCAAGGCGCTAGTATCTATCTAGACGAATCGGCTGTTGACTTAGTTACTAGATTTTGTATTGTTTCTGTTGGGGTATGGTGGTTCGGATGGTCAATTTGGACACTAAAAACAGTTCCCGAACCGCTAATTGATAATGAGATCAAGGCTAGCAGCTTTTCTGAAACTATAATAACGGCTTTCTCAAGGTTAAAACAAACTTTTTCAGAAATTAGAAAATTTAAGTATTTATTTACTTTTCTTATAGCTTTTTATATATTCAATGACGGTGTTCAAACTGTTTTATCAGTTGCGGGAGCATATGGAGCAGATGTACTAGGAGTAGATCTGTTATTTAATATGATAACAATATTAATTGTTCAATTTGTAGCAGCACCAGGGTCAACTTTATTTGGATGGCTTGCTTATAAACTTGGAACTAAAGAAGCTCTTGTAATTGCGTTAAGCGGCTGGATAGTAATTATAGTTTTCGTTTTAGGCTTTGCTCCTTTGAAACTTACTAACAATTCTGATTATGATTATCAATTTACATACAATCAAAACACAAAAGAATATGATCTTATTTCATCAATAGAATTTTCTTCTACAGAAGAAAATATTGACGTTATTTCATGGGAGAAAAACTTTCATATTTCTGAAGGCGAATCATTAAGTAATGACAAGCTTTCTCAGTTTATAAATATTATTTCAGAGGAACCAACCAGTTCATTTTCAGTTGTTATAACTGGTGGAGAATTAGATTCCACAAAAGTTGTGAGTAAAAATCATTCATCCAGTTTATCTGACAGCTGGATAGATGTGTGGCCTAAAATCTTAAGAGATTCATTATGGCAGCCTTTAAATATTCAAATTGGTTTTCAATGGATGCTTATGGGATTATTTAGTGGATTAGTTTTAGGTGGAAGCCAAGCCTTGGCTAGATCATGTTTTTCAATGATGACTCCTATTAAGAAATCTGCAGAATTTTTTGGATTCTATGCTTTTACAATGAAAGCATCTTCTGTTATTGGGCCAATAATTTATGTTATTGCGGTGAATTCAAGTAATCAGAAATTAGGAGTTTTAATCATTTGGGGTCTAATAGTAGTTGGAACAATTTATCTTTCCACTGTTAATGTTCAAAAGGGAGCATTAGTTGCAGAAGAAGAAAATAAAAAATAATTACTCAGAATATTCATATTTTCTTACACCGGATAGTGCGTACCATATTATCAATACAACAAAAATGGAAACAGCTCCACCTACAATCATAGTATTTCCTGCACCTATATAGTCTGACATTATTCCAACTTCCCATTTTCCTATTCCATTTGCACTCATAGCTGCTAATGAATGAGCTGCACTAGCTCTACCTCTCATATTGTCAGGTGTAGTTAATTGAACTATAGTTTGCCTCATAGTCATTCCTACTGCATCAGCTGCTCCTAAGGCTATTAGTGCAAATATTCCAATCCAAATAGATGTTGACCATCCAAACAGGATAAGTAAAAATGCATAAAAAAGAGTAGCATACAAGACTATAACACCTTTTTTTCTTATTTTATGTAAGTTCATTACAAGCAAGCTACCAACAATTGAACCAACTGCATTAAAGGCTGTTAATATTGCAACTGCATCTCTTCCTCTAGAATAAAGTTGTTTTGCAAAAATAGGAAATAATTCTCTGTAATAAGATACTACTGTTACCCCAATATCAAGAATATATAAACCTGGTAATATTGGATGAGCTACAACATACTTGAATCCTTCAACTAAGTTTTTGTGAATATTGGAAGTTCCTTTTACATCTAAAGCTTTTCCGCTTTCTCTAATAAATAATGGAGATATAACACTTATGAAGGCGAAGAATGTATTTATCCAGAAGGAAAGAACTAAAGATTCAGTAGCCTGTTCCCGCCAAGCGAAAGATGTAACAAAAAACAGAAATGGAGTAATAATTGTTCCTACCTGCCATGTAATAGTATTCATAGCTACAGCATGAGCTAAAACATTCCTTGGTACAACTCTGGCAGTAAGAGCTGATCTAGAAGGATTTCCAAATACACTAGTTGCAGAAAGTATTGCAGTTACTAAATAAACATGCCAAATTTGTAAAAGAGTTAGGCTTTCTAAGATAGTCATAAGTCCTATAAAAATAAAACTAGAGAACTGTGTTATTGCAATAAGCTTTTTTCTATCCAGTCTGTCTGCAAATACACCACCATATAAATTAGAAGGTATTCTAACAGCTAATTCTATTAGACCTAGGTATGCTAGGGTAGAGCCTAAACCTGTTCTTTCATAAAGCCAAACAGCAGTAATGATCATTCTAAGATTCATAGTTACTGTAGCTGAAACTCCAGATAGCCAAAGAACCCTGTAGTCAAAATATAGAAATGCAGACCACATTTTTAGTTTAGATTGATCGTCTTTATTTTCTTGTAAATTTGAGTTCATATGAATGATTAGTATAGGTTAAAAAAAGAATTAATTCATATGTTTTTTACTTTAAAATGAATAATAATTTTTTATTTATATATTCCTCTAATATGCCTTTTTGAATTTTATAAAATTTATACAATCCACAAATCTATAAAATTATTTAAAACCAGATTGATTTATAGATTAAATCTAAAAAATAAAATAAAGTAAATCAATCTAAAAATTTTATGAATTACGCTTAGCCTTCTTTGTTACTTTTCAAGAAATACTTCGCAATTACTTCAGATTTTTAGTTTGAAAGATTATTTCTTTTATGCTTCAAGCTAATTTAAAAAACAAAGTACAATTTATATTTCTTGCGCTCTTTTAATTGAATGTTTGCTGCTATTTATTCAATTAGCTATTACTTAATTTGTACAATCTTGTATAAAGTTATTCATGTCCTTATTTTCCTCTTCTAATATAATTTCCTCTATATTGCTTCTAAAATTCCTTCATGTTAAAAGGGGACTTATGATTATTGAAAATATGAAATTGCCTGAATATTCTTTATCTGAAAGTTTGAAATTTGTTGAACCATTAGTTTTTTCAAATCTTTCAAGTATATCTAAAGATCATTTTGCTAAATTACGTTCTTATAATCCTTTAGGTGGAGCTTTTAACCTTAGATTGTCTTCAGCGAGGTTATGGGGCCTTATAACAGATGGAAATCCATTTAAATCAACTTCATTAGCAACTCAAATCCTTTTATCATCCGATAAAAAAGATAAATTAAAGAAAATGTATCTAACTTCTCAGAATTTTTTTGTATTAAACAAATTATCAAGAGATTTGAATCTTAACCCTTCACTTAATGATATTTCGAGATTAATTTCAGATGATCATGATAATAAAGTTTTGAAAAAGATAAAAAATATTATTATAGATATTAGATTTCATGCTAATAATTTTTACCCTGATAAAGAAAACTATGCTCAATCTAAAGATTTAAAATTGCAATTAAATGGTATAAATATCGATGTAGAAGAATCCAGAGAATCAATATTAGCAGCTATAAAGCTTTTGGAGTCTAGGTTGGATTTATTCCGAGTTTAATTGTTCTTTTATAGTTGTAGCTAAGTGTATATTTATATATTTTATTTGTGATATCTCTTCAGGGCTAGCATTCTTAATATTTTCAACACTCTTAAATTTTCTAAGCAGTGCTTTTCTTTTTACTGAACCAATACCTTCTATATGATCCAGTCTTGATTTATTAGATTTCTTCCCTCTGATATTTCTATGATATGTTATTGCAAATCTATGTGCTTCATCTCGAATCCTTTGAATCAAATATAGACCTTGAGAAGATTTATCTAAAATAATTGAATCTTCAGTATAGGGTAAAAATATTTCTTCTTCTCTTTTTGCAATTCCAGCTACAGGAATGTCTGATATTCCTAAATTATCTAAACTTTGTAAAGCAGAACTTAATTGACCTTTACCTCCATCAATTAATACTAAATCAGGCCTTTTATTAAATGAATCTAATTTTGTTGAAACTGTTTTTTTCTTATCTATTAATCTATTAAATCTTCTATTAATTACTTCTCTCATAGCTTCAAAATCATCATTTTTATCCTCAGAAATCTTAAATCTTCTATAATCTGATTTTTTAGGGATCCCATTTTCAAATACTGACATTGATGCAACTACATTTGATCCTTGAATATGTGAAATATCATAACATTCTATTCTTTTAGGTATATTATCCAGACCAAACTCTAATTTTAGTTCATCTAAAGCTACCTTAGTCTTTTTTTTGTCATTGATCCATTTTATTTGCCAGTGTTTCAGAGATTCTATTGCGTTTTTAGTTGCCATATCCAATATGTTTTTTTTTGAGCCTCTATTAGGAATGTATATTTTAACTTTTTTATCTATTTTTTTTTCTATAAATTGGATAAGTATTTCTTTTTCATTTGGGATGTGTGAAACAAGTATATTTTTGGGAATATTTATATTTTTTGAGTAATAATCAAAAATAAATAATCTTAGTAGTTCATTGATTTCAGTATCTTTTACATTTTCAATTCTAAATTTTTCATGAGCTAAAAGATTTCCATTAATAATATTAAAAACTATTATCATGCCTTCATTATCATTCTTGAAGCAAGAAATCATATCGAAAGAATCATTTTTTATACCAGAAACCTTCTGTTTTTCTAGCATTTTATAAATAGAATTTATTCTATCTCTAAAAACAGCGGCTCTTTCATAATTTTGATCAGCAGATGCTTTCTTCATTTCTTGTTTTATTTTTTTTACAATAAAATTTGTTTTCCCTGACAAAAATCTTTCTAAGTTTGAAATAATTTCTTTATAAGCCATTTCATTATTATTATGATAAGCTTCAGAGCATCTTCCTATTTCTAATTCAAAGCATGATTGTTTACTTGCTTGATCATTTTTTTTATCACATCTCCTATAAGGAAATATTTTAGATAATAAATCTAAAGTTTGCCTAACACTTGAAATTGAAGTGTAAGGCCCATAGTATTTATTTTTATCAGTTAAATTTGGATTCCTCGTGATTAATATTTGAGGATATTTCTCTGATTTTGTTATTTTGATAAATGGATAAGTTTTATCATCCTTTAATCGTGCATTATATTTTGGTTGATATTTTTTTATTAGTTGATTTTCTAATAATAATGCTTCCTGCTCTGATTCTGTGACTATATAATCAAAATCTTTGATTTTAGATATTAACTCATTTACTTTTGGAGTTACATCTTTTGGATTTGAAAAATAGAATTTTAATCTATCACTTAAGGAAATTGCCTTACCAACATAAATTATTTTTTTATTTTCATCAGAATGAAAATATACCCCAGGTTTTTTGGGGACTTCAGAAATTCTATTCTTATATGAAATATTATCCAAGTACTATTGTTAGAACTGCAAGAATTATAATCATTGAGGTAGCTATGATACCCATTTTTTTTATTTCTTTTGCGAAATAATTTGTTGGAATTACTTCTACTGCAGCGTTTTTATTTTGGGTTTGAACAGCCTGATCTGAATTATTGTTACTTTGACTTTCTTCATTTATATTTGAGGATGTTTTATTTTGAACAAATACGTTTGGCTTAGTTCTCTTTTTACTTTTTCTAATTTTTTTAGGCATTTTATTAGCTTCTCTTACTTAAATATTTTTTTGCATTTTCACATATATCATCTATAATTTCATCTTCTGGCAATAATTCTGAGTTAAATATTATATTAAATATTGACGGATCTAGAGGTTGTTTCTGAAAAATATTTAGATAATAATTTTTCTTGCCTTCATCATATTCTAATATTTTATTCCTAGCTTCATCATCAGAAATATCCTCTCTTTTAGCATATTTTTTTATTCTTACATCAAAATCGCAATATATACCTACTTTAAGAGCACTATTGTCATTTCTTAGTACACCAGATGCACCTCTTCCAAGAATCAAAACACTTCCTTGTTTAGCTATTTCATTTATAACTTTTTTAATAGCTTTAGAAAAATCCATATTTTCATGAAGATCTTCATTATGTGGAAAATCTTTGTAGGGAGATGAAAGAAGATTTTCTATACCATGTCCAAAAAAAGGATCTGCTCCTCCACCAGATAAAGCAGATTTTTCAAGCGCATTAAGTAAATTATCTGTAATTCTTTCAGTAAAAGATTTTTCTTCAGGTTTTTTTTGTAGATCAACTATTTCAGCTAAATGCTTATCCATTTCTTTAGCTATTTTAGATAATATCAATCTATCAACAAAATCTATACCTAATTTTTCAGCCACAGATCTACCAATTGTTTGATACCCTGATCCCAAATATCCTTCTATCGTTACTACTGGCAATTATTTCTCCTTATACTCCCATTCTATTTATTTCCTCTTGGGTGTGCAACATTATAATCTTGAATTAATTTTTCATTGGGTATTTTAGTATATATCTGAGTCGATTCAACTGAAGTATGTCCCAAAAATTCTTGAACATGTCTGATGCTTGCTCCACCTTGTAATAAATGAGTAGCAAAGCTATGTCTTATCATGTGAGGCGTTACATTTTTATTTATACCAACTTTTAAGACTCTCTGTTTTAATTTTTTCCATATATATTGTCTAGTTATTTGTTTTAAATTTTTTCTTACAAATAAGAGAGAAGAATAGCTTTTATTTTTTGACAAATCAGGTCTCACTTTATTTATATAATGCTCTAATGATTTACAAGCATTACTATATATAGGTAATACTCTTTGTTTATTTCCTTTACCAGTAACTTTAACGGTTTGATTATCCAAATCTATTTCTCCCATCTTAATTGAAATCACTTCGGTTACTCTCAATCCTGCTGCATACATTAAAATGAACACGCATGTATTCGTAAATTCTTCTTGGTCACTATCTTTGAATTCAATTATTTTTTCAATTTCTTTAATAGACAATGGTTTAGGTATAGGAGATCCTACTTTTGGGGTTCTAATTTTTTCTAAAATATTAGATTTAATTTGATTATCTTTTTCTAAAAACTTAAAAAATGATTTTATTGAGGCATATTTTCTTTTTTGAGTAGATTTTGTTTGATTTTTTAAGTTTCCAAAATATTCATTAATATCTTTTATTGAAATATTTCCCCAGTCTTTTTTATTCTTATCTTCTAAAAAATTTGATAGTAATTTTAAATCATTAGAATAAGATTCAAGAGTATTTAGGCTATATCCCTTCTCAGATGAAATATAATTATAAAATTTTTCTAAATGATCGTCTAAACTCATATTTATTTCTTTATTTAGCTCAAATTTTTGTTTATTATGTTAAAGGTTAGAACATACTAATACTTATATTATAGATTATGATAAAAATACCTTTTCATCCAATGATTTTTGAGACAGACATTATAGGACTGTCTTGGCATGGTTTCTTTTCAGTAATTGGAGTAATTGCTGCAATTTATATGGTTATAAAACAATCTAGAAAAGATGGTATAGAAGATGATGTTATTTTCAATGTGGCATCATGGGGAGTAATTGGGGGAATTATAGGAGCAAGATTAGTTCATATTGCTGATCATATTGATTATTACATAGATAATCCTATAAATTTCCTTTATATTTGGAGAGGTGGAATAGGACTTTGGGGAGGTATTCTAGGTGGATTATTTGCCGGAGTTGCCTATGCAAAATATTTACAATTAGATAATAGTCTTATTGGTAGACTTATGGATTTCGCAGCTCCAGCACTTCTAGCAGCTCAAGCTATAGGAAGAATTGGGGATATCATTAATGGCGAACATTGCTCTAAAGCTACAGACTTCTTCTTTGGATGGTATTTTACTAACCCTTCATCTCCTGGAATGAGTTGTATTACTAATAGTGAAGGTTGGAGCAATGGTAATTTTCCCATAGGTACAGATAAATTAACAGCAGTACATCCAGCAGCATTATATGAATTTATTTGGGATATTATTGGTCTTGTTATTTTAGTTTTATTTAGAAATAAATTTAAGCCAAATGGAAGCCTGTTTTTTATATATTTAGCTTGGTATAGTCTAGGTAGATTCTTAATTCAATGGGTTAGATTAGACAGAGTTTATTTTTGGGGATTACAGGAAGCACATTTTATTGCAATAGTTTGCTTTTTATTTTCTGTAGCTTTTCTATCTATCAAGACGAGATTTTCAAACTAAGAATTTTCAATTTCTAAAATCTGAATCTTTTTTTGTTTTTTACCGTTCCAAAAATCTGTTCTAAGCTTAAAAATTAAATTAGCTTTTCCTTTTGATAAAGATTCTATGTTGGGTATATTGAATCCTATAAAATCAAATGTATTATATGAGTTCAGTATTTTACCGGAAATGTGGTTTTTATTTGCCCCAATAGCCTTAACTTTTTCAATTGATACATTGGTAGAGTAGAATACAGGATCAGGATTTTTTTCACCAAAAGGAGATAATATTTTTATATCATCCCATAAATTATAATTAAAGCTATCAAAATCTAATTCCATATCAACTTCATAGTTTTTTTTAGATTTTTTTAATTTCAGGTCACTTGATTCAAGCATATCTTGGTAGAAAGATTCATAATCAGTGCATTTAATAGAAAAACCTGCAGCTAGTGCGTGACCACCAAAATTTACAAAATAATTCTCTAACTTTGAAAGCGAATCAAACAAATCATATGAATCATTTGATCTACAAGAGAATTTGTATACATTCTCTTTCTTGGCGAAGCAAAAAATCGGTTTAGATAAATTTTCCACTAATCTTCCAGCCAAAGGTCCAAGTAATCCTAAAGGATAATTTGTACAATCTATGAAAATTAATGGTTTGTTTTTTTGAAAGTCTATCTGATCTTGAATATTCTCCCAAAGCTCCAAAGATAGTGATTTTCTTTTATTATTCATTTGCTCAATTTTTACTGATAAATTATGAGCATTTTTAGCATTTTTAGCTGTTAATAATTTTAGAGATGTATATGGATCTTCTATACGCCCAGGGGTATTTATTCTAGGTGCCATAAAAAAGGATATATATTCTGTTTCAGGAGTTTCATAAAAGAATTTTTTACCCGATATATTATTTAATGCCTTAATCGCATAATTATTTGTTTTGCTGATTTCTAAAAGACCTTTTTTGACAATAGTCCTGTTATTTTTCAATAATGGTGCAACATCCGCAACAGTACCAATAGTTGCCAAAGAAGTAATACCTTCTTTCATAGGTATATCAAAATAATCAAAAAGAGCTTTTGATAATATCCATGCTACTCCAGCACCTGAGTATTCTGTCATTCCTGCATTCAATACAGGGTTTAAAATTGGATAATTAAATTTTTCTTTTTCAGGTATATGATGATCAGTTATTATGAAATCAACTTTGTTTTCTTTTATAGTTTCTTCAATTAGAGGATATGAATTTGTGCCTGTATCTACCGTGATTATCAACTCACATCCAAGTTCAATTAGTGTATTTATTCCTTTTTCAGAAATTCCATGCCCATCATTTTCTCTATGAGGAATAAATGGTTTAGCTGTTGATCCAAGGTATTCGATCGTTTCCATTAGGATTGCAGTTCCGGTTAAACCATCTGCATCAAAATCACCATATATACCTATATTCTTTTTTAATTTAATAAAATTCGAAATAGTATCTACTGCATCTTTCATATCGCTAAATTCATAAGGATTTATAGAATCTAAATCTAAATCGGTTAAGAAATCATTATTATTTTCATTTTTAATGTTTCTGTTATCTAATAAATTTTCTAGAATTTCAGAGTTAGTTATTTTAGGCAAATTTATATTTTTTTTCTCAATTAAAATTCTGTAATTATCAGTTTCAAGTATCATTATTGATTTGGATAATCTTGAAATAGTAGAGAACTATTATGTCCTCCAAACCCTAATGAATTAGAAATAGCAGCAGGAATATTTCCTTTAAGTGCGTGATTAGGAACATAATCTAAATCACATTCAGGATCGGGATTTAACAAGTTTATTGTAGGAGGGACAACTTTTTCGTTTATTGCTAAACATGTGAAAGCAGCTTCTATTCCTCCAGCAGCACCCAATAAGTGTCCAGTCATAGACTTCGTTGATGAAATTTTCAATTTTTTTGCATGATCCTCAAAAGATTTCTTTATTGCAATAGTTTCAAATTTATCATTAAGTTGAGTTGAGGTTCCATGAGCATTTATATAAGCAACTTTTTCTTTTTCTATTCCAGCATCATTTATAGCAATATCCATAGCTTTTGATGCACCTTCTCCTTCAGGATGAGGTTGAGTTACATGATGAGCATCTGATGTTGCTCCATATCCAGAAAGTTCACAAATTATCGTTGCTCCCCTTTTGAGCGCATGCTCTTCTTCCTCTAGAATTAATAATCCACATCCTTCTCCGAGTACAAATCCATCTCTTTCAGCATCAAATGGCCTAGAAGCTTTTTCAGGATTTTCATTATTTGTAGAAAGTGCTCTTGCAGAGTTAAATCCTGCAATCCCAATAGGGCATATAGCTGCTTCACTTCCACCAGCTAGAACTATATCTGCTTCACCACGTCTAATCATATGTAAACCTTGTCCTATTGAATCAGCGGCCGAAGCGCATGCAGAAACAGTTGAAAAATTTGGCCCTTTAGTACCAAGCATCATTGAAACTTGACCAGAAGCCATATCAGAAAGCATCATGGGAACTAAAAAGGGGCTTATTCTAGAAGGTCCTCTATCATTTAAAACACCAAACTGATCACTAAGAGTTTTTATTCCTCCAATTCCACTTCCAATTAGAACTGCAAATCTTTCAAGATCTACAGAATCTAAATGTATTCCAGAATCCTTGATAGCCTCTTTAGCTGTTACACAAGCAAATTGGGCGAAACGATCTAGTCTACTAGCAAATTTTCTTCCTAAGATTTCATCAGGAGAGAATTCATTTATTTCTGCGGCTATTTTAGTTTGGAAATTTTCAGTATCGAATGATGAAATTGCTTTTATACCACTTTTACCTGTGGTTATAGACTTCCAACTTGAATTTCTATCTAAACCTATTGGAGTTAATAATCCTATTCCAGTAACAACAACTTTCTTTTTCATTTTATATTTTTCCTATAATTTGATAAATATTATTCGAGTAAAATAGTTTTTGGAGTAACAAGAGTTATATACTTGTTTACTATAATCTAATGATAGTAATAATCTTATGAATGTCTATATAGAAACTCATGGATGTAAATTAAATATTGCGGATTCCCAAAAAATTTCAGATAAGTTATTATCTTCTGGAATGGAAATTTCAAATAATATTAATGAATCAGACATATACGTTTTAAATACATGTACAGTGACAAAATCTGCTGACAAAAAAGCCAGAAATAAATTAAGGAATATAAGAAAAAAAAATCCTGAAATTCATATTGTTACAACGGGTTGTTATGCTCAAAGGGATAAGCAAGAAATATCTAAATTAGGTGTTGTAAACACAATAATTAACAATCAAGAAAAAGAAAATTTTTTAGAAATTCTGTCTAATGATATAAAAATAGATTTTGAAAAAAAATCTGTAGAAAATTCAATAGACAAAATTTTGTTGGGAAGAACAAGAGCTTCAGTAGCAATTCAGAAAGGTTGTAATCAAATTTGCAGCTATTGCATAGTCCCAAAAGTCAGAGGAAGAGAAAAATCAATAAATCCAAATGAAATTATAAATCAAATTAACTATCTTGTAGAAAGAGGATGTTTTGAAGTAGTTTTGACGGGAACACAATTAGGTACTTATGGATATGATTTAAAGGAGATGAACTTAACTAAACTTTTATTATCTATTCTCAATGAAACAAAAATAAAGAGGCTGAGATTATCATCTGTTCAGCCACATGAATTCAATGATGATTTATTAAACCTTTGGAATGATGATACTTTTAAGCATAGGCTTTGCCCTCATTTTCATATTCCTCTACAAAGTGGATCAGACGATATCTTAAATGCAATGAGAAGAAAGTATTCCACTACAGAATTTTCAAAAATTGTATCTGATATTAGAAAAGATATTCCTAATTCGTCTATTACTACAGACTTAATTGTTGGTTTTCCTGGTGAAACTGACCAGGATCATAATAATACAAAAAAATTACTTAAAAATTTAGATATATCTGATATTCATGTTTTCCCTTATTCAGTTAGACCTGGAACCACAGCTTATTACTTAAAAAATAAAGTTCAGTCTTCCGTGATAACAAATAGGTCAAAAGAAATCAGAGATATTGCAATAAAACTTAAATCAAATCATCTAAATTCATTATTAAATACAGAGCAAAATATCTTATGGGAAAAAGAAACTCCTTATTCAGGTTATACTGAAAATTACTCTTACTTTATGCTTCAAACAGGGTCAAAACCTAAAAGCCCAATTTCCCAAGTTTTTGTAAATTCAATTGATAAAGGAAATAATTTAGTAGGTAGTTTAAAATAATTTTTTAAATACTAATTGGTTCTAAATTTAGTGAATTATTATTCCTTTTAATATAACCTGCATACTCTTTGTAACCATGGGCAAATACCATAAGCCAACCTTCTTGTTCACATTGAGCGATAATTCTTCTTTTTATTTCAAGTGTTTGATCAGGATATCTATCATAAGCTGTTATATACGCTAAAGGCAAATGTGATGGAGCAGGGATTAACTCAGATAAATAAACTATCCTCTCAGAACCAGCATTTACTTTAATTATTTGGTGACCTTGAGAGTATCCATCAATCATTTCACAAAATACTCCTGGACTTATTTCAGTATTCCCGTCTAAAAATTCAACCATATCTCTATCTTGTAAAATATTTAAATGTTCAACAGGATGACCATAAGCAGGCAATAATCGTTCATCTTGATCAAATGCCTCATTCCATGCTGATTTTTGTACTAAATATTTAGCTTTAGGAAATGTTGGAATCAATTTTCCTTCTCTATCAAGTGAAGTAGATCCACCTGAATGATCAAAGTGTAATTGAGTTAATACAACTTTAGTAATATCTTTTGCAGAAACTCCGTTATTTTTCAAGTTTCTAATTAATCTAGAAGAAGCATGCCCATAAATTTCTCTATTTATTTCTGGTTCTTTTGAACCTATACCAGTATTTACTAAAATATTTTCCTCGCCACTCTTTATAAGCAAGGAATTAAGACCTAATCTTACTCTATTTTTTCTATCTGGCTTAGCTTGTTTCTCCCATAAAACTTTTGGTACGGGGCCAAAAAAAGGACCTCCATCTAAAAGATAAGAACCGTCACTAACTACCTTCACCGAATTTATGTTTTTCAATATTTACCCCCCAGTAATTTTTGAATATACAATTGAATTTATTATTTATAATTCCAATAAACAAGGTACCAAAGTACTTATTTTTGAACTATTTTAGAGAAAGTTTTGAACAAATTCAAAAAATAAATACGAACAAAATATAAAATATTTTGGTTTTTTAATTTTTAAATTAGATAAAAAATAAAGGATATAATTAAGAAAAAAATATTAATAAAGAAATCCAATGCATCAAAATAAAATAAAACATATAAATAGTCTCAACGAAGAAACAAAATCGCAAACTCTAATTCTACCTATCATAAAAAACAAAGATTTTTCGGTTGATCTTTTAGACATGAATGCTAATAGATTATTGATTGATACTATGTTAAATGAGGATATTTCGACCAATGGAGAAATTACAGTTTTGCATACTCCAAAAAGTTTATTTCCAAATTTTAATTATCTTAGAATTTTTTGTATCGGATTAGGTCTTATTGAAGAATCTAACTTAAGTAGTGTTCGTAAATCAGGGGGAAGTCTTGGAAGGTATTTCTTAAACTCAAAAATAGAAGAAGCTAATATTTTTATTGATTCATTAAATTTATTTGATAATGAGGAGTTGATTGAATCTTTTATTGAAGGATTTTTTCTTGGTAATTATAGTTTTGATAAATACAAAAATAAAAAATCTAAAAGCGATAATTTTTTTGAAATAACAAGTACTGATTCTAAATTAGCCATCAAAAATATAACAACAAAATCTTATGAGAAGTCTGAAGCGGAAAAAAATGCAAGGAATTTAGTTAATGAACCTGCAAACTATCTCACACCATCAAAGTTAGCAGATATTTCTTCTACTATTTCTAACAAAAAATTAAAATGTAATATCTTGGATAAAAATGAATGTAAAAAATTAGGAATGAATGCATTTTTAGGAGTATCCCAAGGATCAATAGAAGAACCAAAGTTAATTCATTTATCTTATAAGCCTTTACCAAATGAGAATTCGTTTTGGTATATTGGAAAAGCTATAACATTTGATAGTGGAGGATTATCATTAAAGCCTTCTGGTTCAATGTTTTCTATGAAGGGAGATATGGGAGGCTCTGCAGCTGTTATTTCTGCAATAAATGCAATTGCAAATTTAGGCCTCATGGTGAATATTGATGTTCTTTGTTTAGCCACTGAAAATATGCCAAGTGGATCGGCCCAAAGACCCAGTGATGTTGTTGAGGCAATGGATGGAACTTATATTGAAGTTGAAAATACTGATGCAGAAGGAAGGTTAACTCTTGCAGATGCTATCACATACGCAAAAACATTTGATCCCAAATTTATTATTGATGTAGCAACTTTGACAGGAGCGGCTTCAATTGGTTTAGGAAAAGGAAATATATCTGCTTTTTCAAATAATGAAAAATTTATGAAAAATGTAAAAAATGCTGGAGAAAAATCTGGAGATCACGTTTGGCAACTTCCATTAGACTCTGTGTCAAAAAAACAGAATAACTCTACTATTGCTGATATAAAAAATACAGGAGGTAGGTTGGCAGGAAGTATTACTGCTGCTCATTTTATAAATCATTTTGTGGGAGAAATACCTTGGGTTCATTTGGATATTGCAGCTAACTCTATGACCAGTTCTAATGATGGATGGCATAATAAAGGGGCTACTGGGATACCTACTAGATTATTGATAGAATTAGCTTATATTTTTGAAAAATAAGAGGGAAAAATGGAAAGATCATATAAAACTGTAGAAGTATCAAAAGACATTTTAGAGAGATTTAAGAAAGTTCCAGTGGCTACTGTGTGGTCATGCTTAAATAATTATCTTGGTGTGCCTTTACCTTTTATGGAAAATGTTAAGGTAATGACACCCAACCAAAGATTAGCTGCAAGAGCTAGGACGCTAAGATTTTTACCGCCTCGTCCAGATATTGATTTTGAGACTAAAGTAGGGGAGAAGTCTCCTGAAATGTTGGCTATGGCTAGATGTGGAGAGGATGATGTATTGGTTGCTGATATGATGGGAGCGAAATATGCAGCTATTGGAGGAGATGTAAAATTACTATTATTAAAAATGAACAATGCTGCAGGAATTGTTACTGACGGAGCAATTAGAGACTTAGATGTATTAAATGAAGAAAATTACGATCTTATAGTTTATGCTCAAGAAAGAACTCCTTATGGTGGAAGACCTTGGGCTGAACCTGCTGAAGAAAATATTGATATTCAATGTGGAGGAGTATTGGTTAGACCTGGAGATATAGTTGTAGGAGATAATGATGGAGTTGTGGTCGTTCCATCTTGGTTTGCAGAAGAATGTATAGAATGGGTTGAAGATCATGAAGGAGCAGAAGCTTATATAAAAGAAAAAATTCTTAAAGAAAACGTTGTTCCGGGTAAATATTATCCTCCAACAAGCGATACAATTAATGAGTATCGAAAATCTGTAGGTAAAGGACCAAAAAATCACTAATACATATTTTCAACATGGTGGGCGTGGTGTAGTGGTTAACACGACTGGCTGTGACCCGGTAGATCGAGGGTTCGATCCCCTCCGCCCACCCCATTTTGCGCCCGTAGCTCAGCTGGATAGAGCATCTGGCTTCGAACCAGAGGGTCGGGGGTTCGAGTCCTCCCGGGCGTGCCAAACTTTTTTTATCAATCAAAATATATATTCATGAAAGAACATATAAGAACAATATTAGATTTTCCTATAAAAGGAATTAAGTATAGAGACATTACTACCTTATTAAAGGATCCTAAATTATTTTCTGAATTAATTGACAAAATGACTGAACCTTGGAAAGATAAGTCTGTTGATGCTGTTCTTAGTATTGAATCACGAGGATTTATTCTTGCCGGAGCTATTGCATACAAATTAAATGCAGCTTTTATACCCTTAAGAAAACCTGATAAACTTCCTTATGAGACATATAATGTATCTTTTGATTTAGAATATGGTTCAACTGAGATGCATATTCATAAAGATGCATTGGACGGCCATGAAAATCTTTTAATTATTGATGATTTACTAGCAACAGGTGGTACCGCTATAGCTGCAGTAAAGCTAGTTGAAAACTTTAAGTCAAAAAATATAATAGGCGCAGGTTTTATAATTAACCTTCCCGATTTAGACGGAGATAAAAAGTTAAGTAAGTTAGGTGTTGATATACATTCCATTATGGATTTCTGATTATGAGCTCAATTCTATTTTTTTTTCAAAGGCTCTTAACTTACAAAAAAAGTTCAGTCTTTCCATGTCCTCAATAGTATTACAATGGAATTCTAATAAATCTTGGTTTAGCATTATTATTGCTAAGCATTTAGCCCTTGATAGCGAAACATTTAATCTTCTGAAATCAAAAAAGAAATCTGATCCTCTAGGAATAGTTTCTGGATTTGAAGAGACATAAGAAATGATAACAATGGGCGCTTCTTGACCTTGAAAATTATCAATAGTTCCAACTTTTGCTGTATCTCCTAAAATTTGTTTTAATAAATTTACTTGTGCATTAAACGGACTAATTACTAGAATATCTTTGTTAGTAATTTTTTGAATTTTATTATCTCTATCTTTCCAGTTTTTATTTATTAGTTTTTCATATATTTTTTTTATTTCTTTTGCTTCTATTTCATTTTGTACAGAAAATCCTGAATGCTTGGGATCAATTAGATATATTCCGTTAAGAATATCTTTATTATTCTCATTAATAATATTTTGGTTCTTAGTACTTTTATCACTCATAAGTCTGTTTTCATAAAAACTTTCAGAAATAAAATCACAAATATTTTTATGCATTCTATAAGTATTTGACAAAAAAATACCTTTATCGTCACTTATAGTATTCTGATCTTTGAGAAGATATTCTATGGGTGATAGGGACGACTCTCCTTCTGTATTACCAGTTGATGGTTGTGGTAATTGCATATGATCTCCGATCATAATTATATTTTTTGAAGACATAGATGATGCTATAAGTTTAGAAATACTTATTTGACCTGCCTCATCAAAAAAAATATAGTCAAAATTTTTGATTTTTTCACTATCTTCCCGATGCTTAGAGTTTGATAATGCCCAAGCAGTTCCAGCCACTAAATCATAATTTTTTACATCAATTTTACTTGTATTGATAATTTCAATATTTGAAAAATTATTTTCAAGTTTTCTTGAACCGGAGTTATAGACACCATTAAATTTAAATCCTATAGATATTGAATACTCATCAATAGCTTCTACCAAATTCAATATAGCTTTATGAGAGTGGCAAACAATAGCTACTCTAAATTGATTTTTTATCAGGTCAACGATTATTCTTGAAGTTGTATATGTTTTTCCAGTTCCTGGAGGCCCTTGAATAACTAAATAAGAGTTATTTAGATTCTTTATTTTTTTTGAGATAGATTCTATAGAACTATTGTGTATATCTATAGAAGTCTTGTATCTAGAATTATTCCTGCTTAAAAAGTCCTTGATCGCAGGATATGAATTTTTATATTCATAGTTTTTTATGAAATCTGAAACAGCATTATCAATTGATCTAGTATTTAATGGTGAAGATGGAGTTAATGATACGGGGATTAATTTATCTTTTCTTATTCTTATAGATATCTGATTTTTTGAGTAATCAATTTTAGTTATTATTATTCTATTTAAACCATTTTGATCTAAAACTGAATCTCCAGCCTTCATTTTTGTTATTTGATCTGGATAAATTAAATTAACAATTTTGTTCGATCCATTTTCTTCTTCTGAAATTTTCCTTAGCCCACCTATACAATTGCTATCTTCTATTAAATCTTCAGTATCTTTTTCTATGTTTGAGAAATGATTCCACCAATCTGATCTTTGTTCTTTTCTGTTATAAAAATTAAGCTCTCTTAGGATGTTTTTTATTTCATCATTTTCATTTTTTATCTGTGCGATTTTTTGATTATTTTCATTTTCTTGATTTTTCTGTTCAATAGCTCTTTCTGACATTTCTAGGGTTTCCAAGGGTTTATAACTAGAGATATTTTTTGGTTTTATATTGATTAGCCATTCTTGTAAATGAATTAAAGATTTGCAATCTTGTTCATTATATTTAATTATTTCCTGTAAAATTTCATCATGTCCAGACTCAAGATATTTTTCAAATGCAACTAAGCTATCCTGACCTGATGCTATATCCTCCTCTCTATCTAATTTATAAAATTTTTCTATTGTTTTGAGTCGGTAATTTTCAGTGGATAGTATTACAGAATCTTTGACAACCTTATATAAATCTATTAATTTTTTTTCTCTAAGAATAAAATCTACTTCGCTAATTTTTGTTTCATATTTCTGAGAAAGCTTTTTCAATGCAGTCTCTTCGTAAGAATTGTAATGATAAATATGTGCATTTTTATTACTCTTTAGATGGGTATATAAAAATTCTATTAATTCTTCAAAAGCCTTTTTTTCTTGCTTATAATTTACAGCAATAAATTTCTTAAACACATGTTTGTCAAAAGATTTGTAGAATACACCAAACAAATATTCTAAGCCAGAAGATTTATAAATGGAATCATAATACATAGGATAACCTTCTATATCAAAAAATAAATCATTAGGATCAGGGTTGGGAAGGATTTCAAAACCTATTTGTTTTGATGGATCATTGATTTTCTTTTTTTGATCAAAAATAATTTTATAATCAAGCTTATTATTATTAATATATTCTCTTTGTAATTTGGATTGATCTACCAATAACTCTAAAGAATTTTTATTTATTCCTTTTATTTCTGATTTTTCATTTAAATTTGATAATTTATTAAGAGTAGATATATCATTTTTCTCTAAAATATTTATTTGTTTCTTTGAAATATTTGCTACTTGATTTAAGTGATCATCTTTTTTCCAAATATTTTCACAATAAATTTTATATTCACATACGTTACACAAGTTACATTTAGTTGGATAGGGTTCATCTTTTTTTTCAAATATAAAATTTTGAATTCTAAAATTTATATTACAAAAATAATCATAAAATTTCTTAATTTCTATATTTTCAACAGATCTATCTCTTAAAATTATTTTTCCATATTTTGAATTAATTCCATATTTCTTATTTAGAATGTAAGAATAATGGCATATTTGAAGTATATTTTCAGGCTTAAGTTTAAATGCAGACTTTATGTCCCAAGGCTCATAAATATTATCATTTTTTACTAAAAAATCAGGAGATCCTGTATAATTTTTGAATTTCAAAAATGGTTGATAAATAATTTTTACTCCATTTTTTATTGCTTCATCTGTTTGCCGCTCTTTTTCAGAAAAATCTAAATTATTTTCTATCTCATAAATATCTTCCGTTTTTTTTAGATCTTCTAAATAAGATTCTTCATGTTCAATACCAATTTTTCTAATTATTTCTAGCCAAGGATCTATATTCTTTGGATAATTTTTAGGTTTTTCAATATAATCAAGCCAAGACTTATACTTACATTGTGAAAAGTCTAAAACAGAATATGCAGTTATATTTTTTTTTAGTGACAATATATCTTTTTGTTTTTTTTAGGTAAGTTTAGGATAGATCATTTCTCATAGCTTAACAATATATTTGTCAATTAAAATTTCTTTTCAAAAAGTTAAATTAAAAAACCCACCTCCAGAGTAACTGCCTGAGCAACAACCAGTTTAAAGAAGTGGGCTCCTTTAGTCTTACTTATTTTATTTAGTATTTTCTTTATTTCTAAAAAAACTTTCCAAACTTTTTCGTCGCCGATAGCTTGGTAAGATTATAGCCTTTGTTTAACCAAATCTATAATTCTAAATAAATTTTTATAAGACATTTCGATACTATTATATTTTTTTTAAAAATCAATCATTTTTCCCAGAAAAAAAAATAAAACTACAAAATATTTGATTATTTATATTTATTTTTTAGAAAATTTCCCAGAATTATAAGAAAAATATTTTTATTATTATGAAAAGCGAAATTAAAATAAAGATACCAGATGAAATTTTGTTAAGAAATTTACCTTTATTTAAAAAATTTCTCAATAAAGAATTTCCTACCATTATAGAAATAAATGTATACCAGAAAAAATCAATTATTGAAGCAATTCCTGCTAATATAAATTTATCTACAAAGCTTAGTTCATTAGTTATAAATTGAGAAAAAATTGCAAAAAAGAAAATTGTAATCTTTGGATTTAAGAAACATATCAAAAATCCATCATAAAAATTTTGAAATAAGATTCTATTACTAATTTTTTCTTCATTATTATTATTTTCTTTATAAATTTTTACTGCTAGAAATAGTAAATATATGACTAAAATAATTGTTATGTAATCAATAAACTTTGGATTTATATTGCTTATTATGCCTAACCCAAGAATTGTTATGAATGCATAAATAAATATTCCTAATCCATGTCCAAATCCCGTAATTGCACCACTAAATTTACCATTAGCTATTGCATTTCTTGATACTAAAACTAAACTAGGGCCAGGCGAACTTGCTCCGAGAAGACATGTAATAATAACTTGTATTAATATTGATGAAGTCATTTATGATTTTTTTATAATCGACTAAGTTCATATAATATATTATTTTTCAGATATATATAATGATGAGTATCTAAGAAACGAATTAGGAGAAAAATAATGCAAACAGGTAAGCATTTTTTACAAATCCCTGGACCAACAAATGTTCCAGATAGCGTACTAAGAGCTATAAGTAATCCAACAATAGATCATAGAGGACCTGAATTTTCTGAAATGACATCAGATCTTCTTGAGGGTGTAAAAAAAGTAGTAAAAGGCAATAAATCTATTCCAATTATTTTTCCTTCTTCTGGAACAGGAGCTTGGGAATCAGCTCTTGTAAATATTCTTTCTGATAATGACAAGATATTGATGTATGACACGGGTCATTTCTCAACTTTATGGAAAAATATGGCAGAAAAGCTTGGCTTTGAGGTTATATATATAGAAAGCGAATGGAGAACAGGTGTAGATTCAGATAAATTCATAGAAATCTTAAAGAATGATCAAAAACATGAAATTAAAGCTGTTTGTATGGTTCATAATGAAACATCTACGGGAGTAACAAGTAAAATACCAAGTGTAATAAACGAAATCAAATCTATTAATCATCCAGCTATTATTATGGTAGATACAATATCTTCACTTGGATCAATTGATTATTATCATGATGATTGGAATGTAGATGTTACTGTAGCTGGTTCACAAAAAGGTTTAATGTTACCTCCCGGCATAGCTTTTAATTTTATTAGTCAAAATGCTTTAGATATTTCTATAAAAAATGATTATAAAAGATCATATTGGGATTGGAGCGAAATGGTAAAAACTAATTTAAATGGTTTTTTCCCTTATACTCCTTCAACAAATATACTTTTTGGTCTAAAAGAGGCTTTAAGGTTGATTGAAGAAGAAGGTCTTGATAATATTTTCAAACGTCATGAAAGGCACGCAAAAGCTACTAGAGCAGCCGTAAATGGATGGGGAATAGAGTTGCTACCTATGAATGATGATGAACATTCTAACTCTTTGACTAGTTTGCTTTTTAAGGAAAATGTTAATGCTGATAATTTAAGAAAAATAATTTTAGATAAATTTAATACATCCTTAGGCACAGGTCTTGGAAAATGGGCTGGAAAAATTATTAGAATTGGTCATCTTGGTGACTTCAATGATCCTATGCTTCTAGGAACTCTTTCGGCAGTTGAGATGGGATTATCCTTAGCTGAAATAGAGCATAAATCTGGTGGAATTTTGGAAGCAATGAATTACCTAGAAAAAAACTAAGGCGTATTTTGTATTCTTCTTGGAACATTACCTACTCCAGCTTCGTTTCTAGGAGGTAAAATACTATTTATTTCTTTTAATTCTGAATTTGAAATTTCTATTCCTGAAGCGGTAATATTGGAGTCTATTTGATCTTTACTAGTAGCTCCGGCTATAACTGAAGAAACTGATTTTTTTGCTAACAACCACGAAAAGGCAAGTTGAACCATTGTAATTCCTTTATTTTGTGCCCATTTTTCTAAGTTTTCTATTATTGTAAAATTTTCTTCTGTCAACCATTTTTCACTCCAGGCAGTATTTCCAGATGATAATCTTCCACCTTCAGGAATTGAATCTTTTTTATATTTTCCAGTTAAGAAACCTGAAGCTAAGGGAAAGTATGGTAATATTCCAACTTTATATTTTTCACATGCATAAATTAATTCTGATTCAGGTTCTCTTTCGAACATAGAAAATTCTGGTTGTATTGTCATAAATTCAGACCATCCATATCTTCTTGAAATTTGAATCCCTTCAATTAATTCCCATGCCATATAATTTGAACAACCAATATATCTTATTTTTCCCTCAGAAACTAAATCATCTAATGCTCTTAGAGTTTCTTCTTGGTTTGTATATGGATCAAAAATATGTGTTTGATATAGGTCTATATAATCTGTCTTTAATCTACTAAGACTTTCTTCAACAGATCTTTTTATATGAACTGATGAGAGCCCAGATTTATTAGGTCCTTCATTTACTCTTTTAGCAACTTTTGTGTCAGTTGGAGAAGGCATTGGATTCATTCCTCCCTTACTTGCTAGTACAACTTGATCTCGTTTTTTACTTATAGCTTTACCAATATATTCTTCTGATAAACCATTACTATACATGTCGGCGGTATCAAGTAGGTTGATTCCAGATTGAAGGGCATGATTTATTACTTGTTCAGATTCGGAATAGTCAAGCTTTCTACCAAAATTATTTGTTCCAAGACCTATTTCTGAAACTAATATTCCTGAATTACCTAATTTTCTATATTTCATTAAATTACCTGTATATTTTTTTTTTATTTTTTAGGATATTATCTAAAAAATCATATAAAAAATGACATTACTTGCTAGTTTTTTAATACTTTTATATTGCTTAGGGCATTCATATTGGAATTTTTTAGTTAAGAAATCAGATAATCCCCAAATAATGTTGGTTTTAATTGCTATGGGTTCATGGATATTATTTTTTCCAATAGCTTTGGTATATTTATTTAGAAATCCTATATCTTTCGAATCATGGTTTTTTATATTAATAAATTCGATTCTTCAAATTTTTTATTATGCTTTTCTCGGAAAGGCTTATAAATTAGCAGATTTATCAATTGTTTATCCCTTAGCAAGAGGTAGTGCTGTATTCTTCATTCCTTTATGGGGGATTTTGTTTTTTAATGAATCTATTAGTACCTCTGCAATGTTTGGTATTTTTCTAGTTTTTATCGGATTGATTTTTATTTCAATTATTCCAATTATCAATAAAGATTTACTTATAACTAGGAATCTAATTATTGGAATAATATTATCTGTTTTAGTTGGTCTAAATATTTCTTTTTATACGATAGTAGATAAAAAAGCAGTATCCTCTATAAATCCATTTATTTATCCAATTCTTATTACTGTTGGAGGATCATTAGGAGCAATAATGTTTACTGGAAGTAAAAATAAAATAATGGATTTAAAATTACAATTTCAAAATAATTTCAAGACAGTAATTATAGGCTCTACAGTCATGTATTTAGCATATTCTGTTATGCTTTATGCACTAAATATTTCTAAAATGAGTTATGCTGCAACAACAAGAGAGCTAACAATAATAGTTGGAATAATTTGGAGTTATTTTTTCTTAAGAGAGGAAATTACACGTACAAGGTTTTTATCTATTATTATTATTTTTGTAGGGGCAATAATTATTTCATTCTCAAAATAAATTTAATACCATTTTTCTTTGTCTACTATGTTGTGTAATTCTTTATCTTGATTGAATAATAAGATATTTTTTTTGATTATTTCATATCTTCTATTTGTTATCATTTCATTAGCATCTAAAAGAGCTACATGAGGTGTAATTATGACTCCTTGCATATCCCAAAGCTTATGACTTTTTGGTAATGGCTCTTCTTCAAAAACATCTAGTCCGGCTCCTGAAATTATCTTATTCTCCAGAGCATTAATTAGATCATTTAGGCTTGTTGTTTTTCCTCTGCCTACATTTATAAAAATTGATGAAGATTTCATCCTCTTAAATAAATCTAGATTAAATAAATTCCCTGTCTCAGGAGTATGCATTACTGTAGATACAAGGAAATCTACATTATCTAAAGAATTTATTAATTCACTAGGTTTTATAACTTCATCAAAATTTTCTAAGGATTCAAATTTAGGATCAACTCCAATTACTTTCATATTAAAAGCTTTACATAATCTTCCTACTTCTTGACCAATCCCTCCAGCTCCTACGATCATAACAGTAGCTTCGTCTAGATGAATAGCTTTATGTCTATTTGCATTCTTATTCCATTCTTTTTTTCTTTGGGCATCCATAAAATCAGGGAACCTTTTAGATAATGCGAGTAAGTATGCCATGACATGATTGCCAATGTAATCAAAATATATTCCTCTTGGATTTGTAACAACAACAGGATGTTCAACTAATTCTTTATAAAACCAACCATCTTTTCCTGATTCATTAACAAAACTTCCTGAGTCAGGGTTAGCGAGCCATTTTAAATTTTTTGCATTTTTGATAGCTTCTGGTGCAATCCAGCCATATCCAGCGTCAACTATATGAATATTTTCTAAAACTTCACTTTCATCTTCAAAAACTAGAATTTCTATATCAGGAAAATCTTGTTTCATTCTTTCAACAAGATCTTTTCTAATTGGATCCATAGGAGGGAAAAATGCAAAATTTGATAATTTCATTACAATAGCCTTTTCTATTTTCAATAAGTTTTCTTAAGGGGTATACTTCTAAAATAGTATAACTAGTAAATTTTAAAAAATCATTATTGAATAGGAGTATAAAATGTATCCAAGTGACATAAGAAAAAAACTTGCAACAGGTAAACCCGTTTTATCTACTAGTATGCCAAGTTTTGAACCTCATATTGCAAATGCAACTTACAACTGTAAACCAGATTGGGTTTGGATTGATACAGAGCACAATCCATGGGGAACAGAATCTATGGGTACTTTATGTGTTGATGGAAGAAAAAAAGGTGTTGCACCTGTTATTAGAATTCCATGGAATGATCCAGCCTACATAAAAAAAGCATACGATGTTGGTGCTGTTGGTGTGATGATCCCTCAGGTAGATACTCCTGATGAAGTAAAACAAGCAATTCATGATGCTAAATATCCACCAGTAGGTGAAAGAGGAATAGCTCCTTTTTTCGCACAATATTTAGACGGAGTTTCTGCAAGAGATGTTGTTGATAATGCAAATGACGAAACTCTACTAATTTTACAAATGGAATCAGTAGAAGCATGGGAACAAATTGATGAGATTTTAGCTATCCCTGATTTTGAAGTTATTCTTCTTGGACCAGCTGATCTTTCCGCTTCTCTAGGATTCCCTGGTGATGATGCTACTAATCCAAAAACAGCAAATGTTATGGTAGATTTAGCTCAAAAAGTTAAAGGAACTGGAAAAGCATTAGCAACAACCATGGGTGATGTAGATCATGCTAAACAATGGATTAAGGAAGGCTACACAATGATGAATATAGGATCATCACTTCAATATGGAACTATGGGTATATCTAAGATTTTTAGTGACATACGAGAAGAATATGGAGTAGATTGGCACTAAATCAACTGAATCTTTTTGGCGTGATTAATTCATAAATTGAAATATTTTCAGTTATTTTATTAATTTCTAAAATATCGTCCTGGGTTAAGTCAATATCACCTGCTTTCGCATTTGAAATTGCTTGCTCAGGATTTTTTGAACCACAAATAGCCGAAGCTACTCCTTTGGTGTAAAGAGTCCATGCTATTGCCAATTGTGTTGGGTTATAACTATTATCAATTATCCATTCTTTTAAGATATTGAAAATTCTTAAGCCTTTTTCTAAGTGTTCATTTTTAAAAGTATGATGATTATGTCTAGCATCATCTTTTTCAAAAATATGGCCTGGTTGATATTTTCCAGATAACAATCCTCTTGCTATAGGTGAGTAAACAATTGATGCAATTCCTAAATTATAACTTTGAGGGATAATTTCTTTTTCTGAATGCCTAAATAGAATTGAGAAATGAGGTTGACTAGAAATAATTTGATTTCCTGAAAATTTATTCATATCTTTTATTTGTTTAGCTGAAAAATTAGACACTCCTAAATACTTGAAGAGACCTTTTGATTTCAATTCAAGTAATTTTGAAATAGTTTCTTCCATGGGGATTGATTCTTGCCAAGAATGAATCTGATATAAATCTATGTAGTCTGTACGCAAATTTCTCAAAGAATTTTCTAGAGCCTTTTCTATATCACTAATATTTTTCCAAGATGAAACCTTTGATGCAAGCACTAGTTTATCTCTTTTTCCCTTAATAGCTTTTCCTAAAATATATTCACTATCAAGATACATTTGGGCAGTGTCTAAAAAATTTATTCCATTATCTATTGATGCGTGAATAGCATTTATTGCATCATTTTGTTCAACAGCTCCCATTCCTCCACCTATCGGCCAAGTTCCGAGACATATCTTTGATACTTTTGGCCCATTTTTTCCCAGTATTGAATATTTCATAATTTCCTCAATATTTTTAAAGATTATATAAAACTTATCGTAAATAAATTATTAATTTATAATTAATATATTTTAATTAGCTGGGAAATAGTTAAATGTTAATAACCGCCGGAGGGCCTGAGCATTTCTTCCATGAAAAACTACCTGAGCTAAATAATGTCTTTACTCATAAGCTCTTTTATACGATCATCAGAATATCCAATATCTTTAAGAATTTCGTGGTTATTAGCTCCTAATTTTGGCGCTTTTCCTATTTGGGAAGGAGTTTTTGAAAATTTCCAAGGAGTCCCATGTACTTTTAACGTTTTATCTATTTCTGGATAATAAACTTCAGAAACATAATTATTTGCAACTATATCAGGGTCATTTGATGCCTCTATCATACTATTCACTGGTGCAGCAATTCTTCTTTCTTTTCTCATTTTTCCAATCCAATATTCTCTTTTATTTGTTGCAAAAAGTTCGGATAATGCACTTATGATTTTGTCTTTTTTATCATCAGATTCGAATGCTAATCCAAGGTCATCTAAATTTTTAGATTCTAAAGTTTCATAAAAATCTAATAATTTTAAAGTTGGCTTCCAATGATCAGGCTCTAGTTGGAATGCAAAAGGTTTTCCTTCACTATCATTAAAGCAAGCAGCTATTCCAGCTCTTTCTCTAGTTCCATTTATTCTAACCCCCGTAATTGGAGGAGTATCTCTCCACATAGCTGTTGTCATTGTCCAGCCCATTAGTCTAAAAGCACTGCCCACTAGTGAAGTCTCAACTTTTTGTCCTTCGCCTGTATTTTTTGCATGCAAAATTGCAGCCAATATTCCACTTAAAGTAAGTAAACCACATGTTTCATCTGCCACTGAAGCTATTCCTGTTCTTCTTTGTTGACCTGGGACAGCAAATGCTTCAGTTACACCACCGATGGCTTGTCCAATTGCATCTGTACCAGGCAAGTTAGTACTAGGCCCACTTGGACCATATGCAGATACAGATGCATATACTAATGCTGGATTTATTTTTTTCAGAGTTTCGTATCCAAAACCATTTCGATCGGCAGCTCCAGGAGCAAAATTTTGTCCAAAAACATCTGCAGTCTTAATTAGTTTGTATAAAATTTCTTTTCCTTCTTCACTCTTAAGATTAAGAGTGATACTTTTCACTCCTCTATTATTTGTTTCAAAAAAAGAACTTACTTCACCTATGACTTCACCCGCCTTTCTTCCTCCATCTCCTTTTTTAGGAAGTTCAATTTTTATGATTTCAGCACCCATATCCGCCATAAGCATATAAGGGACGGTACCAGCTTGAGCTGTTGAACAAGTTACTGCTCTTATACCTGATAATGGTCCATTCATATTTTTATCCTCTCTTCATTTTTCTTCTAATTTTGGGGAATTATATCTGTCTTCTGGATTATCCCATCCAATAAAATTAGGCTTTCTTTTTTCTGCAAATGCTCTTCTAGATTCCATTCGATCATCTAAATGACCATGAGCATGTAATTTTTCAGCAAGGTCTTGGTAATTTTGTTCTATTTTTGGAGCCATTTCTCTCATCATATAAATAGTATTTACTCGAGCAGCTGGAGGTAAAGAAAGAATATGTTCAGCCATCTCTACAGAAGTTGGTAATAATTCTTTTTGGTCTACTAATCTATTTATAAAACCTACTTGATGTAATCTTTCTGCGGTAAATCTAAATCCTAATGCCATTTCGGTTGCAACAGGATGAGGCAAATTGGCATAATGACCATGGTTATATCCACCTAGCATCCATCTTTTTGCTTCTGACATTTCAAAAATAGCTTCTTTCACGGCAACTCTTAAGTCAGTCTTTTCGACTAGCATAAAGCCTCCTCCCATAGCGTAACCATTAATAGCTCCAATAACAGGTTTATCTAATTTTCCTGCCATAAATGGATTATAAATTTTTTCTCCTTTACCTGGTGAATCTGATAACTTCCCCTCTTCAAGAGATTCTTTCATATCCTCACCAGCACAGAATCCTCTTCCTTCTCCGGTTAGTATAGCTACTTCTAAACTCTTATCATCATTAAATTTATTAAATGCATCAGCCATTCCTTCTCTTATAACTGTACTTAGAGCATTTAACCTTTCAGGCCGATTTAGTTTTATAATAATAATCTGATCCTGAATATCTGTTTCAACAAAGGCCATAAATATCTCCAAATAGTATTTTATGGATTATTATAACTGACATAATTAAACTATAAAGACAAATAACAATAGTTCATAAATCAAAAATTTATTAATGGAAGAATTTGATCTCTTAATTATTGGGGGCGGAATCAATGGAAGCGGAGTTGCAAGAGACGCTGCTGGTAGAGGATTAAAGGTATTATTATGTGAAAAAGATGATCTAGCTCAGGCTACATCATCTTCTTCAACGAAATTGATTCATGGAGGATTAAGGTATTTAGAAAATTTTGATTTTAAGCTTGTAAGAGAATCTTTGGTTGAAAGAGAGACATTATTAAGATCAATGCCTCATATAATTTGGCCCTTACGTTTTGTACTTCCACATCATTCGGGGTTAAGGCCCTACTGGTTAATTAGATTAGGACTTCTTTTTTATGATTACCTGGGATCTAGAAAATTACTTGAAGGAACTAAATCTGTAAATCTATTAAGTCATCCTAGCGGCGCTCCTTTGAAAGATGAATTTACTAAGGGTTTTGAATATTCTGATTGCTGGGTAGAAGATTCAAGGATGGTGGTCTTAAACTGCAGAGATGCAAAAAATTTTGGTGCAAAAATCCTAACTAGAACAATTTTTCATAATGCAGAAAGAGGTAAAGATTATTGGAATATAAACTTAGTTAATGGAAGAAATAAGCAAAAGTTTTCAGTTAAGGCTAAGGCAATAATTAACTGCGCAGGCCCATGGGTTCAAAATATAATTGAGAATAATTTTAATAATATTACCAATAGTTCTCTTAGATTAATAAGAGGTAGTCATATAGTTGTTAAGAGTTTATTTAAGAATAAATATAACTATATTTTTCAAAATTCTGATGGAAGAGTTATTTTTGCTATCCCATATGAGGAGAACTATACCCTAGTAGGAACTACTGACATAGAACACAAAGGTGATTTAAATAATATAATTTGTACGGAAGAAGAGAAGGAATATCTTATCAATTCTATAAATAGTTATTTTAAGTTTAGGGCTAATAAAAAAAATATAGTTTGGTCTTTTTCAGGTGTGAGGCCTTTATTTGATGATCAAAAAACATCTGCTCAAAAAGTCACAAGAGATTATGTTATCAAAACTGTTGATGAAAATTCAAAATTACCTTTGGTAAATATTTTTGGGGGAAAAATTACTACTTATAGAAAACTAGCTGAAAAAGTCTTAAATGAACTGAAGCCGTACTTAAGTATTAAAAAGAAATGGACACAAAATTCAAAATTACCTGGAGGAAACTTTGAAGTCCATGATTTTACTAAATTAGTAGATGAGCTATCTAAAAAATATAATTTTTTAGATAGAAAATGGGCAAATCGACTAATAAGAGCTTATGGGACTGAGGCTAAAGATATTCTAGGAGAATCTGAATCTTTATCAGATTTAGGAGAAAATTTTGGGTGGAATCTAACTGAAAAAGAAGTACTTTGGCTCATGGAAAATGAGTGGGCGGAAACAGTTGATGATATTTTATGGAGGAGATCAAAAATTGGATTACGCTTAGACAAGAATGAAGTAAATAAATTAGAGTTATTCTTAAATAAAAAAGTTTAAATAAAAAAACCCACCTCCAGAGTCCTACCTGAGCAATCAACTAGAGCTTCCATTGAAGCGGGTTTTTATCCCTTGCTTCATTGATCCGGTTGAATCAGCTTTCGCTGATTAGATTTTCAGTGTTTCCACTTACTAACCCTTGGTCCACTTTGCAGCTTTCCTCTTCCTTCTCTCCACTTGGGATAACTACATATTACAATACTTTTTTTTAAATGCAACCCCCAATTTCCCAGAAATTTAAAATGCATTATTTTTGAGTTCAAATATACCTTAATTTTTATGTTATTTTTTTTTTCCCAGAATTAAAAAATTATGATATTTTCCCTAGATCTTTACATTAAAAAAAAACAATAGTAGTTTAAGTTTTAGTTATGAAAAAAACAAATAAATTAATTTTAATTGGATGCGGTAAAAGAGGTTCAGGCCATTTAAATTCTATGAAGAAATTTAATAGACTTCCTGATATTTTTTGTGATTTCAATCCAAAATCCCTAGAAGAGCTCGAGAAATATTATAAAAAATCTGATTATTTTTTAGAATTGGATTCTCTTAGGAGAAGTATGAAAGATTCAGAAGAATATTTTGCTGTAGTTGCAGTTGATGCAAAAAATAATTATCAAGTAACGAAAGAGTTACTTGATATGGGTATTAATGTACTTATGGAAAAGCCTCCAGGATTATCAGCCTATGAAGCAGAAGACTTAATAAAAACTTCAAGTAAAAATAATTTAAAGTGTTACATAGGGTTTGATAGAAGATTTAACCCTTTTGTTACTAAATCTAAGGAGATCATTCAGGATTATGGTGAAATATTTAATATTCAAGCTGAATTTAATAAGGATATTAATGAGTGGATAGGGCATCGAGCATTTGATGATAATTTATTGGATAAAATGGTTTTAGAATCACCCATACATTCAATAGATCTAATGAACTACTTAAGTAACTCAATTATAAAAAATATAAATGCTTATTCTAGAAGAGTGGCTTCAAAATACAGGACTTCTTTTAGTGCGATTATAGAATATGCGAATGGAAATATTGGAACTATAAATTCCTCTTACTTAAGCTCAGGAAGAATGGAAAGATATTCTATTCATTCTGAAAAATGTTCGATATATCTTGATGGTATAAATTCTGGTAAAGTTTTTTATAATTCAAAAATATTTGATCTTGAAATTGATACTAAATATACCAGTACAGAATTACAAATGAAGAATTTTTTAGAATCAATTTATGAAGGATGTGAATTCAAAGGAGCTGTAATAGAAGATTCTATTAATATTTTTAAGATAACTGAAAAAATGTTTGAAAATACTTTGAGTTAGATTAGAATATATTATTATTCAAAATAGATAAAAGAAGAGGATAGTATGCTTGAGAGATTTCATGTTCCAGATGATATTGCAATAAAAGTAAACCATAAGGATATTTTTGAAGTAGTTGAAAATATCTTCTTAAAAATGGGAATGTCAAAGGAAGATGCTAAAGTTTCTGCAGATGTTTTGATATATGCAGATGTAAGAGGCATTGAATCTCATGGTGTTTCTAACATGCTTAGGAGGTATGTAGATGCTTTTGCAGAAAAAGATATAAATCCTACTCCTAAACCTAAAGTTATTAGAGGCAAAGGTGCTGTGGCAACCCTTGATTCTGATGCAGGGCACGGATTAGTTGTTGGCCCATACGCTATGAATTTGGCCATAGAAAAAGCTAAGGATTATGGTATTGGATCTGTGACAGTTATTAATGGTAGACATTTTGGGGCATGTGCCTATCATGCTGAGATGGCCCTAAAGCATAATATGATTGGTATAGCCATGACAACTGGAGGACTCATGGTAGCTCCTGTAAACGGGGCAGAAGCAAAAGTAGGATTAAATCCCATTGGAGTAGCCGTTCCTACAAAAGATGAACCTCCATTTATTTTTGATGCATCTATGTCATCAGTTGCCGGAAATAAGATTGCTCTTGCTAAAAGAATAGGTGTTAAAGTTATGCCTGGCTGGATTGCAAAGGCTGATGGTACGCCTATTATGGAAGAGACTGAAGTTCCGGAAGAATATCTTATGCTTCCTGCAGGAGGAACTAGAGAAATAGGTTCTCATAAAGGATTTTCATTGGCGATGCTGGTAGAAATATTAGCTGGTGTTTTAGGAGGGTCAGGGGCTGGTAATTTTAGAAGGTCGCAAGCTGCTCATCATTTTATTGCTTATGATATTGATGCCTTTACTGATGTAGACAAATTTAAAGCAGATATGGATGAATATATGAGATCAATAAAGGATACAAAACCTGCTCCTGGTGTTGATAGAGTAGTTTATGCAGGGTTGCCTGAATATGAAGAAAAAATTGAGAGAGAAGATCATGGTATCCCTTATCATCCAGAGGTATTAGATTGGTTTAAGGATATTTGTGCAGAGTTGGGAATTGATTGGAAATTAAGCTAAAAGTTGAAAGAGGGTATTATGGCTAAAAGAGTTAATAAAGTAATTGATTTATGGGAGCAAGGACAGCCTGTATATCACCAGCATCCTGAAGAATTGAGTTATGAAGCAGGTAAAGAGGGATCAAAAACATTGGCAGACATGTTTTTGATAGATTTTGAGCATAATCCCTTTGATACAGTTGGTCTTACAAAATTTATGCAGGGATTAAAAGATGGAGGTCCAACAAATAGTGGGCATTTAACTCCAACCGTTGTATGCACTTTGCCATCCAATGCTATTACTCCGGAAGAAGTAAGATACAATGCTTGGCAAGCTAGGCACCTACTGACTGCTGGCGTTCATGGTATATTACATACTCATACTAGAAGTGCTGAATCAGTTAAAGCATTTGTGCAAGTAACAAGATATCCATATCAGGAAATTGGAAGAGATTTTATAGGAGAAGGTCTCAGAGGATCTGGAGGCCAAAAGCATCCTGCGGAACTATGGGGATTAGAACAGTCTGATTATACTGATGTTGCTGATCCTTGGCCATTAAATCCTAAAGGAGAATTGATTTTAGGGTTAAAAATAGAAGATAGGCATTGTGTTGCAAATGTAGATGATATTGCTAAAGTCCCAGGGATAGCTTTTGCAGAATGGGGTCCTGGAGATATGGGTATGAGCTATATGCAACCCGACGCTCATGATCCTCCGTATCCAGATATTATGAACGAAGCTAGGAATAAAGTTAAGTCTGCTTTAGATAAAAATGGAATTGTATTTTATTCAAGTTGGTTGGATCAAAGTATGACTCAAAAAGAAAGACTAGATTATATAATTGACGAACTTGGCTGTAAGATGGTTGGCGTCCCGCCAATCCTTTCAAATTCTGAGCAAAAAGAACTTCTTGAATACGGAAGAAAAAAAACAGGGAGAAAAATGGCTGTTTAGAATGTGATGATTTCACATTAAATTCTGTTCTTTATTACTCTAGTAATATTTTTTCAATTTAAGTATTTTTAATATATATAAATAAATTAAGTTAATTCAGTGGAAAACAAAAATAATTTTAATAAGGTCTCAGGTTTTAGCGATATATTTTCTGACGAACTTAGTTTGACGCAAAAATTAGATTCTAAATTCTTTAATTTTACAGCTCTTTGGGGTTATGAAAAAATTGAAACACCGATAATTGAAAAATCTTCAATTTTTTCTAGAAAGACAGGGTCAAGTATAGGAAGTAATATTTATAATTTTACAGATCCCTCTGGGTTAGATGTTTCTCTTCGGGCGGACTTTACTACTTCTATAATGCGTTCATATTTGGAAAACAATTTTACAAATAATGAAATGAGATTTTCTTATTCAGGTGAAATCTATAGGTATGATGGTGATATTAACAATAATTACTCAAGGCAAAATGGTGTAGAACTCATTGGAAGTAGTAATATATATTCAGATCTAGAAATCATTGCAATGTCAAAGATATTCCTAAGTTCAGTAATTCATGATGATATTAAAATTTCTATGGGTCATGTAGGTATTCTTCAAGATGTTATAAAGTATTTTGAACTTAATGACAGAATAGGATTGTTTTTGTTGCAAAATATTGATTTTATAAAGAATGAAAGCTCAAACGAACAGATTATCTCAAGAGCAGAAGAACATGGTATTTTTTTTGATAAAGAAGTTAGTGTTTTCAACTCTTCATCTGATGATATCTCAAGTTTATTAAATTTTGCATTTCATAAAGACTCTAAATTTCAACAGACAAGAAATAGCGAATCTATAATAAATGGATTAATGAATAAGCTTTCTAAAAATATCTCAAAATCAAAATTTTCTGAATGTTTAGATGTGTTTAGAAATTTAGTAAATATAAATGGTGATTTAGATTATTCCATTTCAGAAGCTAATAAAATTCTTTCTAACATTCCAGTAAAAAATAACTTAAAAAACTTATACGATTTGGTAAATAATTTAAACTATTATGAAATTGATGATTCAGATGTTCTGATAAATTTTGGTTTAGTTCGTGAATGGGGCTACTATACGGGATTTGTTTTTGATATTTATAATGGGGAGAATGACATTTTAGGTGGTGGTGGTAGATATGATTCATTAGGTAATTCCCTAGGAGAAAGTTTGCCTGCAGCAGGTTTTGCTGTTGATTCAGAAAAAATAATTTCAAATAATAATAAATCTATTAAGAATACTACTAATAAAAAAATTACAGTTTTCATAAATGATGAAAAAGATTTGAACGAAGCAATAATGACTTGTAAAGAAGAACGATCTAGAGGTAATATAGTAAGTCTGAAATCTTCATTTGCTAATTTGGATGATGCGAAAAAGTGGTCAGCTAATAATGAAGTTTCCGAAATAATATTTTTTGAAAATAATAAGATTATAAGGAGTGAGATTAAGCTTGGATAATATTTCTTTTGCAATACCAGTGTCTGGAGCTCTTTATAATGGGAGTTTAAATTTATTGGATAAATGTGGCTTATCTGTTTCTAGACCAAATGATAGGGTTTATACAGCTAATATGCCTTCTTTACAAGGCGTAGATATTATTTTTCAAAGGCAATCTGATATACCTTCAAGGTTGGATTCCAATGTAGCTGATATTGGTGTTGTAGGCTTAGATAGTTTTTATGAAAAAAAAATAGATAATGGAAATTCTATAGTTATAATTGATGATTTAGGCTTTGGGTCATCCGATATGGTCTTAGCCGTTCCCGAAGCATGGTTAGATGTTAAGAGTTTGGCCGATTTAGCAGATTTATCTTTTGAAATGAGAGAAAAAGGTAAAGATCTTAGAATTGCAACAAAATATCCTAGATTAGTAACAAGATTTTTAAATCAAAATTCAATTTATTATTTTAATATCGTTGATGCAAGTGGAGGAATCGAAGTAGCTCCTTATATTGGATATGCTGATATGATTTGTGATATCACAGCAACTGGTAATACTCTAAGGCAAAATCGATTAAAGGTAATTGAAAATGGAATTGTTTTTTCTTCTCAAGCTGCACTTGTAGCAAATATAGAAAATATTTATAAAAAAAAGGATTCAATTGAAGTTGCAAAAGCAATCATTGAAAAAATAGAAGCACAGTTAAATTCTAAAAAATTTATAAGAGTTACAGTGAATCTTTCTCTAGAAGATTTAGGTGTAAATGATCCTAGCGAATTAATGTCAATTGTTGGTTCAAATCCAACATTACATGGACTAAAAGGGCCTTCATTTAGTCAAGTAATTACAACTGAACCTGGTACATGGATTTCTTTAGAATTGATCATATCTAATGATCAATTATTGAGCTGTGTTTCTGAGTTAAGAAATTTGGGCGGGGTTAGTATAACCACTTCTGATTTAGGTATGATTTTTTATAAAGATTCTATAGCTTTTTCTAAACTTGAGACTGCAATAACAATTTTTGGAGATAAGAATTGAAACTTTTAATTGGAAAGAAAGAAACCTATTCTTATCTAAAAAAAATTAGATCAAATGATTTTTCTAAAATAAAATCTAGTGGGAATGGTTATTTCTCTAAAGAATATACTTTAGATACATATGTAAAAAAAGTTAACGAAATGACTAATAAAGAGGGCGATGATTTCCTTGTAAACTTAAGTTCTAAAATAGATGGAAAAGCTTTTGGAAAAATAGAGGTTCCAAAAACTGAGATAAATAATTCTTTAAGTAAAATTACTAAAAAAGAAAAAAATGCAATTCAATCAACTATAGATAGGGTAAAGGTATTTCAAGAGAAAACATTAAATAAAAGTTGGTTTGATGAATCAAAAGGATACGGAGAATATATTAAGCCAGTTGAATCAATTGGGTGTTATATTCCAAGTGGTTCGGCTCCTTTACTTTCTACAATAATAATGACAGTAATCCCTGCTAAAATAGCTGGAGTAGAAAGAATTGTCGTGTGTTCCCCAACTATTGGAAATGAAATGCCAAATAAGTACTTGCTTGCAACATCAAAATTATGTGGTGTGGATGAATTTTATACTTATGGTGGATCTCAAGCTATATCTGCTATGGCTTACGGTACAGAAACTATACCTAAAGTTGATTTGATATGTGGGCCAGGAAATATATTTGTAATGGCCGCAAAAAAATCAGTCTATGGTGATGTTGGGGTAGATGGGATATTTGGCCCCACAGAAACTCTAATTATTTGTGATAAATCAGCAAATAAAGAATTTGTAGTATCTGATCTTATGGCCCAAGCTGAACACGATGTTTTAGCTTTACCTATGTTAATAACTGATGATCAGGATTTTGCAAATGAAATTAATAATTTATACTTAAAAAAATTAAATAACCTTTCGCGTAAAGAAATTATATCTAAGTCTATGGAAAGAGGATTTATTTCTATCTTGAATGGAGAGGATGAAATGATAGAGGCTTGTAATATTATTGCTGCGGAACATACTACAATTGCATCTGAGAACCTAATTGATATATCAAAAAAAATTACGAGTTCAGGTTCTTTGTTTTTGGGAGAAATATCTTCAGAAGTATTAGCGGATTATGTTGCAGGGCCTAGCCATGTAATGCCTACTAATGGCTCAGCTAGATATTCATCATCTCTTTCTACTAGAACATTTACTAAAAGTATTCCTGTTTTATCTATAGATAAAACTCAATTTGAAAAAATTTGCTCAGATGGAGAAATTTTAGCAAATTTAGAATCTTTAGACGCACATGGAAATGCTTTATCAATTAGAAAACAATTTTTTATTGGAGATTAATAATTGAGTATAAATGAATATTTAAGAAAAAATATTAAAGAGTCTCCTATTTATGATGGAGTAGTTCCAGCTGATAAATTATCGGATGATTCAGGCGTCTCTTCAGAAGATATAATAAAGTTAAACGCAAATGAAAATCCTTTTGGAAAAGCTCTAGAACTTACAAATGAATTATCCTTAATAAATATTCATGAATATCCTGACCCTAATCAAATAAAACTTCGAAAAACTCTTAGTGAATATACGGGAGCAAAATTTGAACAAATAGTAGCTAGTTCAGGTAGTGATGAATTAATTGATATATTAATTAGATTGTTTTTAGATCCAACTGATAAATTAATTGATGCTCAGCCAACTTTTGGAATGTATGAATTTTTTGCAAAAATTCAAGGTGCTGAAGTTCTTTCTATTTCACGAAAATCTGATTTTAGTATTGATACAGACTCTATATCTAAAACTATTGATAAAAGTACAAAATTGATTTTTATAGCTTCCCCTAATAATCCTACTGGTAATACCATTGAAAAAGATGAATTGATTTGGTTATTAAATCAAAAAATAATGGTTGTTGTTGATGAAACTTATTTTGAATTTTGTGGTGAATCTTATATGGAATTAATAAATGAATTTGAAAATTTAATTATTATTCGATCTTTTTCTAAATGGGCTGGTCTAGCAGGGTTAAGAATTGGATATGCAATAACTAATTCTGAATTAATTAATAGAATTATTCAAATAAAACAACCTTATAATATTAATTCAGCAGCCGAACATGTTGCTATTAAGGCGATTAATAATAAGGAAAGACTATTTGAAAAAGTGAAAATAATTATGGAGCAAAAAGATAAGATATATAATTTCTTAAGTAATAAAAATAATATAAGAGTTTACCCCTCAAAAGCTAATTTTGTGCTTTGTGATTTAGAAGATATTAGTGCCGATGAAGTTTTTGAAGGATTAGCTAAAAAAGGAATTTTTGTAAGAAAATTTTCTAATAAATTTTTAAATAATGCATTAAGAATTTCTGCAGGAACTCCTGACCAAACTCGTAAATTGTTGCTAGAGCTTGAAAAACTAATTTAATGATATAAATAAAAATTATGGCAAAAGAAAGAAAATCTAAAAATAATAGATCTACTGGTGAAACTACTATTTCTATTGAAATAAATTTGGATGGAAAAGGTATTTCAAATATAAATTCTCCTATTGGAATGTTGAATCATATGCTTGATCAAATTGCTAGGCATGGATTGATAGATATAAATGCTACTATTACTGGTGATTTAGAAACAGGCACTCATCATATTATTGAAGATACAGCTATTGTATTAGGGATATGCATAGATGAGGCTTTAGGAGATCGTTCAGGTATTCTTAGAATGGGTGATAAGACTTGTCTATTAGACGAAGCATTGTGTAGTGTTGCTCTTGATTTGTCAGGTAGGGGATACTCAGTTATTGATATGGGTAGCTCTGATAATGAAGGCGAATTTTCTTTAGATATGGGAAGACATTTCTATGAATCACTTTCGTCTAATGGCAGATTTGGAATACACCTAAAAATGATTTCAGGAACTAATCATCATCACATACTAGAATCTTCTTTTAAGACTTTTTCAAGAGCTCTTAGAGAAGCGGCTTCAATAGATCCTAGAAGAATTGATTCAATTGCGTCAACAAAGGGTTTATTATAACTTTTTGAACGAAAATTTTTCTATAATTGGATTAGATAATAATTTATCAGAAATTTCCTTTATATTTTCTTTAGCTATTTCTTCAGAATTTGATTCTATATCAACCATGAATATTTTGCCAGATCTAATATTTTTTATACTCTCAAAACCAATTCTGTTAGCTGATTCTCTGATAGTTTGCCCTTGAGGATCATTTACATTATCTTTATATAAAATCTTTACTTCAAATGTATAAATCAATTTAGTACTCTTTTACTTAATTTCATAACCGCTTCCTGCGGTCATTACCTGATTAAATTGACCTTCAGATAAAGATCCTGCATGCCTCATATATACTGTTCCATCAGGATTTAGAAAAACCCAATAGGGGAAAGCACTTAATCCAAATGATTCAGCAATTGAATTCTCTTCGTTATCGAAAATCACAGGAACTGTATAATTTTCTCTTTCTAACCAGTCGGTTGGTGGATAATTATTTCTGTTTTTATCTATATGAGTTGCAACAGAGAAAAGGTTTATGTTACTTGGAAAGCCATTTGAATTTATAAATTTTTGAATCATAGGAACTTCTCGTTGGCAATGAGAGCACCAATGAGCCAAGAACACAATTATTGATGATTTTTTTTCTTCTAGCCCCATTCTAGTTGAAAGAGTGATAGGATTTCCATATAAATCAGTTCCTGTAGGTATAGGCGCAAATGCACCCACTGCAGCATCTTGAATATTTCTATTATACTCAGGTAAATCCCCACCTTTTATGGACACTTCAGAAAATTCATATGAGGAACCTGTACATGAAATAATAAAGATGAATAATAAAATAAAAAATTTATTAAGTTTCAATTTATTTTTCTCCAAGTATTTTATAGTTTACTAATATTAATAGTAATCCAAAAAAATTGAAAAAGGCCATTAATGGGATAGAGATAAATCCTAATTCCCAAATATAAGGACTTGAGCAATTTACAATATCGCAAGTTTCTTCAATTGGGAATAGTTGTATTGAGTAATGATAAAGAGTTAAAACTAACCCCATAATTATGAAAGGTATAGAAATAAAAATACCTAATGAATCTTTTTTTAACCAGCTAACAAAGTAAATAATTACTAAAGGGAAAAGAAATATTCTTTCAAACCAACAATATTTACATGGTTCTAGATTTTTTATTTCAGATAAATATAAACTTGCAATAGTTCCTAATAATGACAAAATGAAACAATAAAATAATACTGAATTTTTATCTATTAATGATTTCGAATTAATTGTGCGAGTAATAAAATTATTCTTACTTATTAAATTTAATATTGTAATGGCACTTAAAAAAATTATATAAACTAGACTTAGAATTGCTAGAATCTTAATTTCTTGCATTAGTTAGTTTCCTCTAAAAGAAGATAATGGGGCCCTGTCCTGGTAGGCTTGTATAAATTCTACAATTTTTTCTTCATCAAATTCCATCAGTTTTAAGTGATGTCTCCAACCTGTTATCATTATTGGATATTCATCGAATGCACTATAAGGTGTCATTATAAATTGATACGCATTGCTTGGTACAAGATTATAAAAATCTTCCTTTAATTCGTTACATATTTCTCCACCATCTTTTATAGAAATGGCTTCTTCGTCTATCCTAGAACAATCGTAATGAAGTCCAATGCCTCCATGCAATAAATTAGCAACTAAAATTTCATTAGGTAGTTGAGTTTCATATTTTCCCCAAGGTGCAGGAGAAGTTACTCCAACTCCAGGTACTGGTCTTTCTAAGTCTATCCAATATGCCCCAGATGTAGGTGGAGAAATAGAGTAGCCTTCATGAGGTTCTCCTATCCCAACTTCTTTTCTATCGTCTTCTGGGTCTACTGAAACAGGCCCTTCTAAATTCACTCCATTACCTTTAATTTTATTGGAAGAATTTCCTGATCCTAATGCCGGACTAATTGTTAATCCAAGTATAAAAACTAAAGCTAAGATACTTCCAAAGAAGTATATAAAAAATCTTTTTCTTCTCTTTTTTTCTTTATTCTTATCTCTTCTTTCGTTAGAAATTTGTGTTTTACTCATTCCTTTACGATGATCTGGTCTTAAATTTACTATTTTTTTATCCTTAAATTATTAACTATATTTTTAATTTATCATTGGTAATTATTTCATAAATCTCTAAATACCTAAGTAATGTCTTATTTATTATCTCATTTGGAACATTTGGAGGAGGAGGATTTTTATCCCAAGTTTGCTCGTTTAACCAATTTCTTAAGAATTGCTTATCGAAAGGATTTGGTGATTTCCCCTCATTGTAATCTTCAGATTTCCAAAATCTACTCGAGTCTGGAGTTAGTACTTCATCTATTAATATAATAGCATTATCAATTATTCCAAACTCAAATTTTGTATCAGCTAAAATTATTCCTTTATCTAAGCAATAAGAATGAGCTTTTTGAAAAATATTAATAGAAATTTCTTCTAATTGATTATAAAGTTTCAATCCAATAAGGTTTTGACCTTCTTCCTTTGAAAGAGGTTCATCATGCCCTTCATTTGCTTTTGTTGATGGAGTAAAAATTGGAGAATTAAATTTTTCTGCTTCAGATATGTTTTTTTTAAAAGTCATTCCGTTTATTGTTTGATATTTTTCATACTCATTCCAAGCACTTCCAGTTATATATCCTCTTACAACACATTCCATATCTATTCTCTTTGCTTTTTTTACAATAGTTGATCTTTGTAAAATTTTACTGTCTATATTGTTATGATTTCTAAAGCTAGAAAAGTCAAAATCTAAACCACTGGAAACATAGTGGCTTTTATACTCTTTGAAAAGGTTGAACCAAAATGAACTTAATTTATTTAATATAATTCCTTTACCAGGAACAACTTCATCCATTATTACATCAAAGGCAGAAATTCTATCAGTTGCAACAAATAACAGTAATTCATCATTTAGTTCATAAATGTCACGAACTTTTCCTGAATGTATTTTGTTACTTAAATTAGTTTCTTTTAGTTTATTTTCCATCCTAATTCCTTGAATTGATCTTTAGTAAATCTTAAATAAAATTCATAATCAAAAATTTCAATTATTTCTTTTTTACTTATCAAGGATGACACGACTTCATTGTTTAGACAGAGATCTTTTAGATCTTTATTTTCTTCGAGTACTTCCATAGATAAAGACTGGACTAAGTCATAAGCCTGATTTCTATCCAATCCATTTTCAACTAATTTAAGCATTATTCTAGGCGAGAAAATTAATCCCTTAGAATCATTAAGGTTCTTTAGCATATTTTCTCTATTAATTTCTAATCCTGAGATAATCTCATCCGATAGATATAAAATATAGTCGGTTGCAATTGATGAATCCGGAAGTATTACTCTTTCTGCAGATGAGTGAGAGATATCTCTTTCATGCCAAAGAGGAATATTTTGCATTGCAGTAGAACTATTTGATCTAATTACTCTAGCTAAACCACAAATTCGTTCTGAAAGTTCAGGGTTTCTTTTATGAGGCATAGAAGAAGACCCTTTAGTCACAAACCCTTTTTTACCAAAAGGCTCTCTTGCTTCATCTAATTCACTTCTTTGTAAATGCCTGATCTCAATAGCCAATTTTTCAAGTGAACTTGCTAAAAGTGCTAAGTTTTGAGAATACTCTCCATGAATATCTCTTTGTATAACTTGATTTGTTATTATGGCAGGCTTTAATCCTAATTTTTTTGATACTATTTTTTCCAAATCAGGAGAAACTGTGGCAAATGAACCAACTGGACCAGAAATCATGCAAAGAGAAGATCTTTCTTTTGTTTGTAGTAATCTTTCCGAGTGTCTTCTTAATTCATCCCAAAATATTCCTAATTTTGCACCAAAGCTCATAGGTTCAGCATGCATTCCATGCGATCTTCCAACTATTGGTGTAGCAATTTCTTCAATAGCTTTGGTTTTTAGAGAGTTCATTAGTTGATTTATACAATCATTTATATGATCAATTGATTGAATCAATTGGATACTTAATGCAGTATCTTTAACATCGTTAGAAGTTATACCATGATGTATCCATCTTGACTCATCTCCTAAATTTTCAGATACAGATTTTACGAAAGAAACTATATCATGTTTTGTTTCATTGAAATATTTTTCATAAGTATTAATATCAAACTTGATGTTTTTTATCTTTTCTAGATCTTCATCAGGAATTATTCCCATTTCATTCCAAGCTTCACATGTTGCAATTTCTACTTTCAACCAGCAGTTATACATATTTTCATCAGACCAAATATCTGTGATTTTTTTTCTTGAATACCTAGGAATCAATCAATTTTCCTTTGAAGTGCAGATAAGTATTTTTCAATTTGATTAAAATCTACAAATTTATCTACAATTATTTTTTTTTCTAAAAGACCATTATATAACGGATTTAGTGCAAAAATTTGATCACATTTTTTTGATGCACATAAATCTGTTGTTATACCATCCCCAATATAGATTAGAAAGTTATTTTCTTTCAAGGAATCAACAGTTTTACATTTGCATATTCCCCAATCAGGAGAACACATATCATCATAGGATTTTTGATATTCAAAAATACAATTATTATTTTTATCAAAAATAACATCAGCAGCTATTATTTTTATGTTATTTTTAAATTCTTTAAGTACAGGTTCTATATACATATTGAGGCCTGAGCTCAATATAAAAATATCTATTTCATTTTTTTCACAATAAAGAACTAAATCCTTAAAACCTATTCTGATTTTGCTATTTTTTATTGAACTATTTGCTATTTTTTCAGTATTAGCAATACTAAATGCTTTCTCAAAAGATAACTCTTGATATGTTTTGAAATTTATTTTTTTTGATTTATATAAATTGGCAATTTCTTCATATTCTGAAGGTACAAATTCAAGTAACACATCTCTCGCTGTGTTAGATTCAACTAGAGTATCATCAAAGTCTATTATTACGCTTATTTTTTTAGTCATTTTCAAGAGCCCTTAGAGCAATATCTTTCCTATAAAAAGATTTTTCGAAAGATATTTTTTTTATTTCTGAATATATATTGTCTCTACAATTCTTTATTGAATCATCTATATTTGCTAAAACTAATACTCTGCCCCCGTTAGAAACAATTTTTTTGTTTTTAATTTTTGTACCTGAATGAAAACAAATAATATTTTCTTCTAATCTATCAATTCCACTAATTTCTATTTCTTTTTTATATTTTTCAGGATATCCTTCAGAGCAAATTACAACGCATACTCCTTTTTGGTTTTTCCATTCAACCGAACTTTCTTTTAAGTTTGAGTTTGCAACTTGTATAAAAGTATCTAGAATATTTCCCTTGAACATAGGCATAATTAGCTCACATTCGGGATCTCCGAATCGACAGTTATATTCAATTACTTTGGGCCCTTGATCTGTAATCATTAACCCAGTGTATAGCATTCCCTTAAAAGTTGATTTTTTCTCTTTCATTGCATTGATTGTGGGTTCAATGATTTTTTCAAGGATATTTTTTTCAAGCTTTTCTGACCAAAATTCAGGAGGAGTGTAGCATCCCATACCTCCTGTATTAGGTCCTAATTCATTTTCAAAAACTCTTTTATAATCACATATTGCTATTGGTTTAGAATAATTAGTTCCATCTGTGAAGCAAAATACACTCACTTCTTTTCCAAAAATTCTATCTTCAATAAGTATGGATCTTCCTGATTTTCCTAGTTTATTTTTAATAAGTAAATCATCCAATATTTTAATCATTTCTTTTTCAGAATTAGGTAGAAAAACTCCTTTACCAGCAGCTAATCCATCAGCTTTAATGACAATATTTTCATAACCTTTGGTAAGACAATATTTTTTAGCCTTGTTAAAATCTTCAAAAAATTCAGCAAAAGCTGTAGGAATACTATTTTCTATCATAAGTTTTTTAGAAAATACCTTTGAAGATTCAATCCTTGCAGCTTCTTTTGTTGGTCCAAAGGATTTAATATTATTTTGAGATAATATATTTATTATTCCATTACTTAGTGGTTCTTCAGGTCCTACAATTACGAGATCAGGTTTTAGTGAAATGATTTTTTGTACAACTTTATTTAAGTTAGATTGGTCAATAGAAATCATTTTGGATAAATTAGAAATACCATAATTTTCACCAAAAGAAATTATTTCTTTTACCCTTTTATCTAAAGATAATTTCCAAATTATTGAGTGCTCTCTTCCTCCTGATCCCAGAACTATAATTCTCATAATTTTATTCCCATTCAATAGTACTTGGAGGCTTAGAAGTTATGTCGTATACAACTCTATTGATTCCATCTACTTCATTTATAATCCGAGAAGAAATTTTAGATAGAATTTCATAAGGAATTTTTGACCAATCTGCTGTCATAGCATCTTTAGAATTAACCGCTCTAATTGCAATACAGTGTTGATAAGTTCTATTATCACCCATTACTCCGACACTTTGTGTGTCTGTCAAAACAGCAAAAGCTTGCCATATATCATCATATATATTAGATTTTTTTAGTTCTTCTATAAATATATGATCTGATTCTCTTAGTATTGATAGTTTTGTTTCTGTAATTTCTCCCATTATTCTTATAGCTAATCCAGGACCAGGAAAGGGATGTCTTCCAATTATATTTTTATTGATTCCTAGTTCTTTTCCTATTTCTCTCACCTCATCCTTAAATAATAACCTTAGGGGTTCTATAAGTTTTAAATTCATTTTTTCTGGAAGTCCACCCACATTATGATGACTTTTTATAACTACTTGGTGCCCATCTTTAATTATCGCTGATTCAACTACATCTGAATATAAAGTACCTTGAGCTAAAAATTCAACATTTTTAATTTTTTTACTTTCTTTCTCAAAAACATTAATAAATTCTGCTCCGATTATTTTCCTTTTTTGCTCAGGATCTGTGATATTTTTGAGTTTTTCCAAAAATTGATTACTTGCATCATATAAATGAACATTTAGACTTAGGTCATTTTTTAAGAAATTCATTACATCATGTTCTTCATTTTTTCTCAGGAGCCCATTATTAACAAAAATTGATGTAAGTTGCTCTCCAATTGCCCTATGAATAAGTGTGGCTGTGATACTAGAATCTACTCCTCCTGAAATTGCACAAATAACATTTTTGTTACCTACCTCATCTCTAATCTGAGCAATAGAATTTTGAATGAAATTTTTTGAGGTCCAATTATTCTTAACTTTACAAATTTTAAGTGCAAAATTAATTAGAATTTCATCCCCTAGGTTTGTATTATCTACTTCAGGATGAAACTGAACTCCAAAAATATTATCTTTTTCAAAAGCTGCACAAAATGTATTATTTGTTTCTGCTGTAGCTATAAATTTTTCTGGGAGTGTAATTATTTTATCTGAATGACTCATCCAAACTTTATTGGAAGGAGGTATATTTTCAAAAAGCTTCGATTCTTTTTTTATTCGTAAAACTGCGTCTCCGTATTCTCTATTTTGAGTTTTTTCAACTTTTCCATTGAAAGCCTGAGCAATTAGTTGCATTCCGTAGCAAATACCTAAAATAGGAATATCATAATCTAATATCCATTCAGGAATTTTAGGTGCAGAATTATCGTAGACACTATTAGGCCCACCTGAAAGAATAAATCCTTTTATTTTTCTATCTTTGAAAAATTTAGGGTCGATATTTGGACTGACGAGATCGCAGAATACATTATTTTCCCTTAACCTACGTGATATAAGTCTTGTATATTGGGATCCATAATCAAAAATAATGATAGTTTCTTGCTTCAAGTTATTCCCTGAATAATTATAAATATATAAAATTAAGGATAAATGGAAAATTTTAAAAATTGAAGAGTAAACAAAATATAAAAATATTGTTAAAAACTGTAATTGATTGTTTAAACGACAATCAGCCATGTATTTTACCAACTGATACTTACTATGCTTTATCAGTTAAAGCTAGTAGCAGCATTGCTGTAAAAAATTTATTTAATATTAAAAAAAGAGATTTTAATAAACCTGTGCCTATCTTAATTTCTAGTTTAGATGACATTAGTAAGTATTGTGACACTTCATCAAAAGTGATTCAAAGTCTTTCAAAAAGATTTTGGCCGGGACCTTTAACTATAGTTTTACCTCTACTTGGAGGAATCCCTCAAGAAATAAATAATAATTCTGGGTATATAGGAGTCAGAGTACCTGATCATTCTTTTACAATTGAGCTAATAAATTTATTAGGAGAACCTATAACAGGTACATCTGCAAATATTAGTAATATTCCTCCAACAAAAAATATAAACGAAATAATTGATGTATTTAGAAATCAAGTTTGTACATACGTTGATATTCCATGTGGAAAAGAAACATTATCTTCAACTGTAATAAAGATTGACAATGAGAATGGAATAGATATTTTAAGAGAAGGGCCTATAGGTTTGGATGAAATATATAAAGAAGTAGCGCAATGATTGATTTTAAAAATAATATAGAAGAAATTCTTACTCGTAATGATTTGGGTATTTATGAATTGATGAGATATCATTTTGGTCTGGGCAGTCATTCGGAGAAATATTTCCCATACGCTAATCTAACTGAAATTTTTTCAAAAAAATTTCAAATCAAAGAAGAAATTTATAAAAAAATCGCAATATCTTTGGAATTATTAAACGCATCATTTGAAGTACATGAAGATGTTAGAAATGGGAATACAGAAAGATCTAAAACAGAATCCCTATGGTGGAAATATGGTCCAGCTCAAGCAATTAATGTAGGTGATGGGTTTCAAGCAATTTCTAGAAGTATTCTTCTAGAAATCTCAGATATTTCAAAAGAATCAGATAATATTATTCAAATTATTTCTCATTTAGATAAATCAATAATAGAAATATGCGAGGCTGAAAATTATGAATTGAAACTTCAGGAGCTACCACTTTCTGATACAGTTGATTTTGAAAAAACAATTGTAAATAAATATGGCAATCTTGTTTCAAATTGTTTTATTTTACCATCAAAATTTATAGCAAATCCAGATAATAAATTAAGAGATTTTTCTAATGAATTAGTGTTATATGAAAAAATAAGAAGAGAAATAGAATTTTTCGAATCAGAAAATGAAACAGATTCTCCAGAATTAGGTTCGTTCTTATCCAAAAGTAAACCATTATCTGTGATAATTGCTATGAAAGAAGGAGATCCCTCTATCAAAAGGGAGCTTGGAGAAATATATATTCAAAGAGTTATTGATCCAAAAAATATTAATAAAATTAAAGATTTGTGCATTAAAGTTGATTCAATTAATAAAATTAAGAAATTAAGTATTGATCATAAAAACAAAGCAGAAAGTATTATGTCTGATTTAGGTTTTGAAGAATCGGATAAAAATAAAATATTTCATAATTTAGAAAATATTTAAGATGATAAAAATAAAAGGAATTCAAAACAAAAATTTTAATAATAAAAAATGCTTATTAAGATTAGATTTAAATATCCCTCTTTCTGAATCCGGAGAAATTTTAGATGATACAAGAATAATAGAAAGTAAACCCTCTATAGATTTTCTTATAGACCAGGGAGCAAAAGTTATTATTATTTCTCATATTGGTAGACCAAATGGGGAATATGTTGAAAATTTATCTTTTGTTAAATTATTAAGTGAAATTGAATACAAGATTAATAGAAAGATTGTTTTTATAGATTTTGAACAACAATTAGATATATTAAATATTATTGATTCTCATGAAAATGGAACCTTATTTATGCTTGAAAATTTAAGGTTTAATCCAGGAGAGGAAAATAATGATGAAAATTTTATTGAATTTCTATCTAGTTTTGCAGATGTTTATATAAATGATGGATTTGGAACAATTCATAGAAACCACGCATCAATTACAGGTATCGCAAGTATATTAAAGTCATATGGAGGTATTTTATTAGAAAAAGAAATACAAAATATTTCAGAATGCATACTTTCAAAATCGAAAAAATCTACTGCAATTTTAGGTGGTGCAAAAATCTCAGATAAAATTCCTATCATTGAAAATTTATCTAAATCATTTGATAATGTTGTAATTACTGGAGGAATGATCAGACCATTCTTAATAGCTTCAGAAAAGATTGCCAAATTCAGCGCTAATGAAGAAAATAATGAGATTAAGATCGCAAAAAAAATATTATCTTTTAACAAAAAATTATTTATTCCAGATCAATTGATTTGTGCAAAATCATTGGATGATGAACCGGAGTTATTACATGCATCACAAATTAATCAAAAAGATGTTATCTATGATATTGGGCCTAATAGCTTAATGGATATTTCTAATATGATATTGAGTTCTGATAAGATAATTTGGAATGGTCCTCCCGGAGTATACGAAATAAATAAATTCCAAAATGGTACAAATAAAATTATAAAATCTATTATAAATTCAGAGGCGAAAATAAAAGTTGCTGGAGGGGGTTCAACTGTTGCGGCAATAAATTATTTTGATTCTTCAGAATATTTTTCTCATATTTCAACTGGTGGTGGAGCTTTTCTTAGTTTGCTCGAAGGTAAGTTTTTACAAGGTATTGAGGTATTGAAAGTATGAAAAATTATATTATTGCTAATTTAAAAATGAATAAAAATTCAAAAGAATTTGAGCAATATATATCTGAAATAAATTCCAGAATAAAAAACTTTAAAGACGAAATTATAATTTGTCCCTCCAATATATTCATTAAACAAATAAATCTTTCAAAGTTTAAATTTTCTATAGGTATTCAAGATATCGATCATAGAAATGAAGGAGCTTCAACTGGATCTATTGCAGCAACTCAAATAAAAGATATTTGTAAATATGCTATTGTTGGACATTCAGAAAGAAGGGATGTTTTCAAAGAAGATAACTTAATGATAAAACAGAAATTAATTAGATGTTGGGAAAATGATATTACCCCGATTTTATGCATAGGTGAGCCTATAAATATAAGAAAAATAGGAATTGATGAAATAGTAAAATTTCTTTATTCTCAAATAGATGAAGTCCTAAGTCAAAATTCTAATTTCGAAAAACTAATAATTGCCTACGAGCCAATATGGGCAATTGGAACAGGAATTTCAGCATCTATAAATGAGGTAACTGAGATATCAGATCTATTGAGTAAAAAATTAATAGAGATTTCAAGTCTTAATAATATTCCTATATTATACGGTGGAAGTGTTAATGAGAGTAATTTTAAAGATTTTATTAAAATAAAAAACATTTCTGGTTTTTTGATAGGAAGTGCTAGTTTAGATTACGAAGTTCTATCAAGCATAGTTAACGATTTTTAATGATAAATCATAAAGTTATTTCAATACTTGGTCCAACTGCTTCAGGAAAATCTGAAATTTCTATAAAATTAGGAGAAAAATTTGATCTTCCTATAATTAATTGTGATTCTAAACTTTTATATAAAGATTTTGATATAGGTACTGCTAAACCAACTAAATCTCAACAAAATTTAGTTAAGCATTATATGATTGATTTATTAAAATCCAATGAACAAAGTAATCTAAGCTGGTTTTTAGATAAATCAAGAAAAATTATTTCTGAATTAAACCATCAAAATCAAATTCCTATTCTAACTGGTGGAACAGGCCAATATTTATGGGGAATTTTAGAAGGATGGGATCCTCCAAATGTAACACCAGACAAAGAATTCAGAGCAAGAATCAATTTAGAAATAAAAAACTTAGGAATTAAAAAAGTAGTAAAAAATTATTCTGAAAAATATAATCTTGATTCACAATTAGATTTAGAAAATCCCATAAGACTAATAAGAATTATTGAAAGAATTGATGCAGGAGTTTATGGAGACTCTAAAAGTAAGTTGAAAAATTATAAAATAAATTCCTTAATTATTGGTATAAAAATAGATAGAGATATAAATGATAAATTAATTAAGGATCGTGTAAAACATATGCTCAATGAAGGATGGATTGAAGAAGTAGAAAATTTATTAGATTCTGGTATAAATCCAAAATCAGCTGCAATGATGTCAATTGGTTACAGAGATATTCTTGAGTTTATAAATGGTGAATCTGATCGAGAGGAAATGGAAGAAAAAATATATATATCAACTAGAAAACTAATGCGTCACCAAGATAATTGGTTTAAGAAGTCAGATAAACGAATTAAATGGGTAAATTTTGAAAACTCATTCGAAGAAGCAGAGATTATAATATCAGAGTGGCTAAAAAAATAAGGAGTATATGATGTTACATTTTGTTAAGCTTCAAGGTGCTGGAAATGACTATATTGCTATTGATGGTAGAGAAAAAAGCTACGATTGGAATCAATTATCTTTAGATATGAGTAGGCCTGGATTTGGAGTGGGTTCCGATGGAATAGTCGTTGTTTTTGACAGTGACCAAGCTGACATACGAATGAGGGTATATAATCCTGATGGATCTGAAGCTGAAATTAGTGGAAATGGAATCAGATTGTTCACAAAATTTGTTATTGATCAAGGAATTGTATCTCCAAGCAAGGGAATACTAAAAATTGAAACTGGTGATGGAGTTAAGACTGTATATCCAGAATTGGAAAATGGGAAAGTTATTTCATCAAAAGTTGAAATGGGAATACCTAATTTTATAGCTAGTAAAATTCCAATATCAGTTCCTAAATTAAGTGATTCAGATAAACCAAAATTTAATTTGGAAATATTAGGGCATAATCTTGAGATTACTTGTCTTTCAGTAGGCAATCCTCATGCAGTCTGCATAATGGAGCAAAATGTTGATGATTTTCCTTTGGTTCAAGTAGGATCTATTGTAGAAAAACATGAGTATTTTCCAAATAGAATTAATTTTGAGATAGTTAATATAATATCTAGAGACAAAATAAGAGCAAGAATATTTGAAAGAGGAGCAGGGGAAACCTTATCATCAGGAACAGGTAGTACAGCTTCTGCAAGTGCTAGTAGATATAATGGATTAGTTGATGATAGTGTAGAAGTTATTTTAGATGGTGGAAACTTAAATATTTCCTGGGATAAAAAAGATATGGCTATGTTAGAAGGACCTTCAGAAGAAGTTTTTAGTGGCATTTGGCCTAAATAAAGGAGAAAAAAATGAAATTAGCAAAAAGAGTTCAAGATCTTCCACCATATTTATTTGTTGGTATTTCAAGGGCAATAGCAAAAAAGAAAGAACAAGGCATAGAGGTTATATCTTTTGGAATAGGTGATCCTGATATACCTACTCCAAAATCTGTCATAGATAGATTAAAAAAAGCTTCTGAAAACCCTGTTCATCATAGATATCCTGAATCAGAAGGGCTCCCAGAATTTAGACAATCTGTAGCAAAATTTTATTCTGATAGATTTAATGTCGATTTAGATTATAAAACGGAAATTATTAATTTAATTGGTGCTAAGGAAGGTATAGCTCATGCGCCACTATGTTTTATTGATCCTGGAGATATAGCTTTGGTACCTAACCCTGCTTATCCAGTTTATGAGATTGGAACTATGTTTGCTGGTGGAGAAACAGTTTTTATAGACTTGTTAGAAGAAAATGGTTTCTTAATTGATTTTTCGAGTATAGATACTACTGTTGCAAAAAAAGCAAAAATGCTTTGGATAAACTATCCAAATAATCCAACAGGAGCTGTTGCTAATTTAGAGTTTTATAAAGAAGCTGTAGAATTTTGTAAAGATTTTGATATAGCTCTAATGCATGATGCTTGCTATACAGAAGTTACATTTGATGGATACGTGGCTCCTAGCATATTACAAGTTCCTGGTGCAAAAGATATTGCAATTGAATTTCACTCATTATCAAAGACTGCAAATATGACAGGATGGAGAGTAGGAAGTGCTGCTGGAAATCCTGATTTAATCAACGCTCTTATGAGAGTCAAATCTAATATTGATTCAGGCCTTTCTCAAGCAATTCAAGAAATGGGAATGGAGGCACTTGCCCTGTCCAAAGACTGGATTACTGAAAACAATAATATTTATAAAAATAGAAGAGACAAAGTGGTAGCAACTTTGCAAGAAATTGGCCTAGATGCTAAAGCACCTAGTGCAACATTGTATATTTGGACTAAAGTCCCTGATGGTCATACATCAGCCTCATTTACTGAGAAACTACTTGAAGAGGTAAATGTTGTTGTTACTCCTGGTAGTGGATATGGAACAGCAGGAGAAGGATATATAAGGCTTTCTTTAACTATTCCTGATGACCAGATAGATGAAGGATTAAATAGATTATCAAAATTTACGTTGAAATAATTTGGGATTATATAAAACAGAAATAAGAAAAGAACGCGCATTACTTATTGCAGCTCATATTAAGAGTAAATCGTCTTCTAAAAAAGCTAAAGAATCTTTAGAAGAACTTTCTAATTTAGCTGTATCAGCAGGTGCTGATCCAATAAAAGCTTTTTATCAAATGCTCAATAAACCGCAATTAACTTATATAGGTTCTGGTAAATTATTAGAAATCAAAAAATATATAAAAGAATTGGATATAGATGTATGCATTTTTGATGATGAGTTAAATCCTAATACACAAAAAGTTTTAGAAAAAAGATTAGAAATCAAAGTAATAGATAGGACAGCTTTGATTTTAGATATTTTTTCTGACAGAGCTCAGACACATGAAGGTAAACTTCAAGTTGAATTAGCTCAATCTGAATATTTAATGCCAAGATTAGCAGGTCAATGGAGTCACTTAGAGAGATTAGGAGGAGGGATTGGAACAAGAGGTCCGGGTGAGACTCAAATAGAAACAGATAGAAGGTTAGTTAGAGATAAAATAAAAAGAGTTAAGTCTTCAATGCAAAAAATTGAAAGAAATAGAACTTCTCAACGCAGCAAAAGAATAAGTAATAATACTATTAATTTTTCATTAGTAGGTTATACGAATTCAGGCAAAAGTTTATTGTTCAATAATCTTGTTAAATCAAAAATATTATCAAAAAATCAATTATTTTCTACACTTGATACTACTACTAGAAAAATATTTTTAGATAGTAATATCGCATCGACTATCTCTGATACAGTAGGTTTTATAAATAAGCTACCAACAATTTTGGTAGAATCATTCAAGTCCACATTAGAAGAGGCTGTAAATGCTGATGTTTTATTACATGTTATAGATTATTCAAATGAAGATTTTGAAGAAAAGATTCTAACTGTAGATTATATCCTTGATGATTTAGGTTTATCAGAAGTCCCAAAGCTTCTTATAAAAAATAAAATTGATTTAAAGGAAGATGAAATCACGAAAATAAATTTAGATGATAGCTATATAACTCAGCTTACAACCTCAGCGAAAGAAGGAACGGGATTAATTAACTTGCGAGAGCAATTACTAAACTTATCATTTGACTTAATTAATAAAAAACAAAATATCTATATACCTAACTAGGGGATCTATTTCATCAATCTAAATAATTGCGCACTATATTAGTTATGTAAAATTTATACTTGAATTTATGATTAAACCCTAAATCCATCTTAATTTCATAATTCCTTACTTACTATTGAATTAATATAATAGATTTAGTTTTTGATTTAGGAATATGTGTATTTTAGTAAATTTAATAAGAATATTTATTGTAACTTAAAGCTTCTTTTTTAAAACTAAAAATTCCATTTTTATTCTCAATCGACTTCCAATGTTTTTTGACGTGCTGAATTTCTCGACTATTTGAATCAAAGTCATTTTCTCTAGCACAATTATCAAAAAGAGTAGAATCCATAATTGAGCTTTCAGAAAGAAGATTTAATTTAGTCATTAATAATAATGCTGCAGCACCCCATTTATCTGGTTGTCCAATTAATTCATCCTCTGTTAAATCTTTTATTTCGTATGCTGTTCTCAATATTTCACTATCAATATTTTTTTTGGAATCTTCAGATAGAATTGTAGTGGAAAAGTAATGAGCTCCACCTTCAATGAACCATATTGAATTTGATTGAGAAAAATCACCTTTTATATCACATTGATCTAGATCATTTTGTTGAGCATGATAAAACTCATGTATAAATGTATTTTTGAATTCATTCTTGACAAAATTTAATCCTGAGTCTTTTGGGATAGCTATGGCAAGAATCCTTAAGTTACGACATTCAGCTGCCTGCATAGACAAATCTGCACCATATCTAATCCATTCTTCAAAGTCATTTAATACTGGAACTGGTTCAAGCGTTCTTTCAGTACATTTATTTGAATTATTTTGCATCCATGTATTCATATTAGTCAAAATATGACTTATTTCTTCCTCATTTAATAAAACTTCATGCTCGTTAATGTATTTACCTCTTACTTTTGTTTCACGTTCTAAACTTTTTCCTACGGGATAAATAAAACTGAAAATTGCAGTATTTTCAGTTTGACTAAGCTTGTTATAACTAAGATTTTCCCAATCTAGAATTTCTTGATCATTATATTTAGATAAATTAATTAATACTGAATTATTTCTTGGGATTTGAATACGAGATTTTGTAGGAGGAATAGGTGTTGCTGTAGGCGGAATAGATGTTGCTGTAG
>CENZ01040027.1_pt1 | contig 84911 bp, 81 predicted proteins | sample 361341 | NCBI WGS metagenome assembly CENZ01 (sample SAMEA2619782, study PRJEB7988) | marine metagenome | biome: marine biome (ENVO:00000447); feature: deep chlorophyll maximum layer (ENVO:xxxxxxxx); material: "saline water (ENVO:00002010), including plankton (ENVO:xxxxxxxx)" | depth 50 m
TTTTTTTTGACGGCCGAAAAGCTAAAAACTATAATAAAAACATAGCGTTAAACTGCGTTTAAGCCTTTCCCGCCACTTGAAAAAAAAGCCAATATTGACTACTATTCACGCGGTTTAAGATCTGCAAAGGGAATACTTTCCTCCTCGGCGTCTGAGCGCGCCAAATTCCCTTGCCATATTATCGGATCAATTGAAATTAGCATGCTCTCAAGGAGATTTTTACGGTGACTGACGACAGTACAAAAGCTGGCCGCAGACGTTTCTTGGTGGGCTCAACTTCGGTGGTAGGTGCCGCTGGAATAGTTGGAGCTGCCGTCCCATTCCTCGGATCCTGGAATCCAAGTGCCAAGGCTCGCGCCGCTGGTGCTCCTGTTCGTATTGATATCAGCCGCCTTGCTGATGGTGAGATGCTGGGACCAATTCCAGCCTGGCGCGGCCGCCCCATTTTCATCGTCAAGCGCAGTGAGGGTGCTCTCGCAGCATTGAATGAAGATCCGGACCGGCTCACTGACCCAGAATCACAGGACCCCGAGCAACCGAATTATGCGCAGAACGAATATCGGTCCCGCACACCAGAGGTGCTGGTTTTGGTTGGACTCTGCCCGCATCTGTTTTGCTCGCCAACTCCCCATGTAGAGTTGCGCCCTCAGCCATTTGATTCGGACTGGCGTGGCGGCTTTTTCTGTCCCTGTCATGGGTCTCGCTTTGATCTTGCCGGACGTGTTTACAGCGGATCCCCTGCGTCTCGAAATATGCAGGTTCCACCTTATTCCTTCGAGGGCGACAATGTACTCGTAATCGGTATCGATGAGGAGACAGCAGCATGAGCGATATTACTGGAGCCGATAACCAAAACGATACCGGTCAGCGTCCTGGCTGGTTAATCGGACTTAGAGATTGGGTAGACGCGCGTCTCCCAATCATGGATGCATGGAAGAAGCATCTCTCCGAATATTACGCCCCAAAGAACTTTAATTTCTGGTACTTCTTCGGCGTACTCTCCATGGTAGTGCTGGTGTTGCAATTGCTCACCGGTATCTGGTTGACCATGAACTATACCCCTTCGGCTGAAGAAGCATTTGCATCAGTTGAATACATCATGCGTGATGTGGACTTCGGCTGGCTGCTGCGTTATCTGCATTCCACCGGGGCATCGGCATTTTTCTTTGTAGTCTACTTACACATGTTCCGTGGCCTACTTTATGGTTCTTACAAGAAGCCAAGGGAGCTGATATGGGTCCTTGGCATGGCGATCTATCTTGTGCTGATGGCAGAGGGATTCATGGGTTACGTGTTGCCTTGGGGCCAAATGTCATATTGGGGTGCCAATGTGATTGTCTCGCTATTCGGTTCGATTCCCATTATCGGCGAAGACCTGTTGGTTTGGATCCGTGGTGACTACCTGATTTCCGGTGCCACCTTGAATCGATTCTTCGCTCTACACGTGGTCGCTTTGCCAATCGTGTTGCTGGCCCTTGTTGTATTGCACATCCTTGCGCTGCACGAAGTGGGTTCCAATAACCCCGACGGCATCAATATCAAAGACAAAAAAGGCCCGGACGGTGTGCCACTTGATGGTGTCCCATTCCACCCGTATTACACGATCTATCATGATCTACCGGGAGTGATTCTGTTTCTTTTTGTATTTTGTGCGATCGTATTCTTTGCGCCTGAAATGGGCGGTTATTTCCTGGAGATTGCAAACTTCCAGGAGGCTGACTCACTGAAGACGCCTGAGCATGTGCCGCCAGTCTGGTACTACACCCCGTTCTACTCCATGCTGCGCGCCGTTACCGTGCCGCTATTTGGGATTGACTCCAAGTTCTGGGGCATGTTGGTGATGTTTGGGGCTATCGCAATCCTTTTTGTGTTGCCCTGGCTGGATAAGAGTCCGGTTCGTTCAATGCGATATAAGGGCTGGTACAGCCGTGGAGCGCTACTGGCATTTGTAGTGAGCTTCCTGATCCTGGGCGTGCTTGGCACCCAGGCGGTGAGCCCCGCGAAAACTGCTTTGGCACAGATTATGACTGTCGTCTACTTCCTGTTTTTCTTTCTAATGCCTTGGTATACGCGCAAGGAGCAGACTTCCACGCCACCAGAGAGGGTGACAGGTCGCTTTATTTCCATCCCGCAACTAATTGGTTCCATCGCGTTGCTAATACTGCTGGTGGTATTGCCGCTGATGCTGGTATCAGGCAGTGCAGAGGCTGCCTCAGCAGGTAATCTGGATCTGGAGCATGTTGAAACGGATTTCGATGACAAAGAGTCGCTGCAGCGTGGATTCCGCACGTACATGAACTACTGTGCAAGCTGTCATGAGCTTGGATACGCGCGCTATGAAAGAACCGCCGATGACCTCGAAATTCCACACGACCTCGTGCTTGCGAATCTGGTGTTCGATGATTCCCTGATTGGAGATCCAATCAGTAACGCCATGTCTGAAGAGGATGCGAAGGTTTGGTTTGGTGCGGCACCTCCAGATTTGACTCTTGCCGGCAGGGTGCACAGCCCGGATTGGTTGTATACCTATCTCAAGTCGTTTTATAACGATCCAAGTCGACCGCTAGGCGCTAACAACAAGATTTTCGCGAACGTCGGTATGCCCAATGTGCTGCATGAGCTGCAGGGTGATGTCGAATGCGACGATCATGGGGCAAACGATCCGACTCAATGCGAATTGCACCCTGTGGAGGGAACCGGGACGCTAAGCGCTGATGAATTTGATAACACGATAGCGGATCTGGTGAACTTCATGTACTACGTGGGCGAGCCGGGCCGTGAGAATAGACAATCAATTGGAGTTTGGGTCCTTGCCTTTCTGGGCGTGCTTTATATTCTGGCGGCATTAATGGGTCGCGAGTTCTCCAAGGACTATCACTGAGTCAGGCCTGCTCCGCAGGAAATTAAAATAACGAATTAGGATTAGAGGATTTACCATGGGTGTGGTCGCAAAACGATCGTCAATGACTTTCTATTCAGATGGCACGAGTCACTATAGCCATAGGGTGCGTATCGTACTAGCTGAGAAAGGAGTCGCCGTTGAGACAATCGACGTGGACCCGAGTAACAAGCCTGAGGATTTGGCATCCCTCAACCCTTACAACACTTTGCCTGCGCTGGTTGACAGGGACTTGGTGCTATACGAAGCCGACATCATGATGGAGTATCTTGATGAGCGTTTCCCGCATCCGCCTCTATTTCCTGTTTATCCAGTTGCCAGAGCGCAGAGCCGCCTTTGGATTTATCGGATCAGACAAGACTGGTGCGGACTCGTCGATAGTCTCATGGCTCGCGATGGTACGCCCGCCCAGTTGGAGAAGAAGCGAAAGGAACTGCGTGAAAGCTTGATCTCTATCGCACCGATTTTTGGCGAAAAGCCTTTCTTCATGAGCGACGAGTTCACCATTGTGGACTGCGTAGTGACACCAATTTTATGGCGTCTGCCAGTTATGGGCATTGAGCTACCGAAGAACAAGACAACAAAGCCATTGCTGGAATATCGCGAGCGCTTATTCGAGCGCGACTCGATATTGGCAAGTTTTTCCGAACAAGAAAAAGAAATGGTCTAGACCTGGCACCTTCAGGGCCAGAGTCTCGTTTCTTCTTCACCCCAAGGGTGATCATGCCATGACAATGACTTCCAGCCGCCCCTATATCATTCGGGCGCTATATGAGTGGATCATTGAAAACAACTGCACCCCCTATATACTCGTCAACGCTTTCGAAGACGGCGTTGAAGTGCCACAAGAGCATGTTCGAGACGGACAAATCGTACTAAATATTTCGCCCGTGGCCGTAACCGATTTGCAGCTAGGTAATGATCGACTGGATTTCGAAGGGCGCTTTGCTGGTATCCCAAAGCGAGTCTTTGTGCCCATTACTGCGGTATGTGGAATCTATGCCAAAGAAAACGGTCAGGGAATGATATTCGATCCAAGCATCTCGCCCCCCGAACCTTCCGGCCCTGATGACGCTGGCCCGGATTCACCTCAACCCGAACCTCCAGAGCCAAAAAAAGGAGGCATCAAGCCTCCTTTAAGATTAGTAAAATAGCTGGTCGCTTATCCTAATTGATGTATTCGAATACCTTCACCACTTTGGTGACGCCGGATACATTGCGCGCCAGGTTGGCCGCGCTGTCACCATCCACCTGACTGATCATGCCCATTAAATAAACAGCGCCGTTCTCGGTAACGACTTTGACCTGATCAGAAGGAACATTGCTATTGGTGAGCATGAGTGTGCGAACTTTGGTGGCAATCCACGTATCGTTGCTGCGAGCCAGTAAGCTGGTCTTGCCTGCTACCTCCAGTTCATTATGAATACGCTTAATCTTGACGCTTGCCTGGCTCGCGATCTCAGTTGCGCGGGCCCGCAAAGAGTCTGATTCAACCTGACCGACTAGCAGGACTACGCCGTTATGGCTGATCACATCAATATTGAATTCCTTCAGTGCCGGCTCTTGCGAGCGTAAATTCACCGCGATTTTGGTCTCGATTATTTCATCTTCTATTATGGTGCCGGTGGTTCTTTCAGTGGGGTCTTCCTGTATGCCCTGGTCGCCAGTTGTTGCGGTTAAAATCGTTGTGCACGAGGACATCGCTAGTGCTAGTAACAGCAGTATTGCTGAATTCAGATTCATGCGTCATCTCCTCCGAATAGTTTAGTATCAATGTAATCACAAAGGCAGTGAATCACTACCAGGTGAACCTCCTGTATTCGAGCCGTTCGATCCGCAGGCACCCGAATTTCAATGTCTTCCGCTGATAAAAGGTCTGCCATGGCGCCACCATCACGACCGGTAAGCGCGACTATCTTCATGTCCCTTTCGTGAGCCGCCTTCATGGCTTCCATTACATTCGCCGAATTCCCGCTAGTGGAAATCGCCAGCAGGACATCATTGCTCTGGCCCAGGGCGCTGACCTGCTTTGAAAATATCTCGTTGTAGCTATAGTCATTGGCGATTGCGGTTAAGGTTGAACTGTCAGTGGTAATGGCAATAGCCGGCAGCCCAGGGCGCTCCTTCTCGAATCGATTCAGCAACTCAGCGGAAAAATGCTGTGCATCACCCGCAGACCCACCATTACCACAGCTAAGAATTTTGCCATCGTTGAGCAAACTACCAACCATGGCCTCACCAGCCATCTGGATGACAGCAACCAGATCTCCGGCCGCTTTCTGCTTGGTTTCGATGCTCTCTAAAAAATGGCCGAGTATACGGTCCTGTAAATCCATCTATATGCTCTTCAAATGCTGAAAGTTTAAGGAGCCACTTGCATGCGACTTAGGTGTATCTTATATCGGCAGGTTTCACCCGACTGTTACAGGGTATTGCTGCAATCGTAGACTGTTAAATACAGGAATAGTTTCATTCAAATGCATTGCGAATCCAGGTAATCCGCTCTGGATGCTTGCTGTTGGTTTGTATACCCACCACATCGAAGCGACAATTAAAGTGTTGATATCGCGGGCGCGCCAGGAGAAAAAGTTCTGCCGTGCGCTTGAGTTTAGCTTGCTTGCCAGCGGTTACTGTATCAAGCGCAGAGCCATAAACCTGCTCGCATCGGGACCTGACCTCAACAAACAGCAGTGTCTGTGCATTCGCTGTCATGATCAGATCTATTTCTCCAAACTTGCAGGAGAAATTGCTGACAAACATGCGCAGACCCTGGGATTCCAGATAGCGTGTTGCCTCAGGCTCTGCAAGTTTACCTAGTTGGGCTTTGAGCATTTAGAGCCTGGGAAGCACTAGTCGAGGTTGGCCGAGATATCCAGCGCCTGCAGTTCCACTTTGCCGTTTCGGAAGCGGGCAACTTCTAACGCTCGATAAATGCGCTGGTTGCCTGAAAGACTCAGGATGCCGGTGGTTCCGGGTATGCTGGGCACTTCGGCATTCGCTAACTGTTGCAGGCGTGGATAGAGTTGAAAACTGTCAACGCCAAGTGCTCTTAGCCTCTGCAATGGGCCAGGTACCGGCCGCAGTTCGGCATCAGCACGCTGCCGCAGTGGGGGTGCGCTGTCGAGTAGCCACGGAGCATCCGTAAACCAGATGCCTTCCAGATCTCGATTCTCGGCTGAATCAATTGTGCCATCAAAAATAGAAGGTAGGGCATAAACCGGAATATCACCCGCAAAGTAAAAGGCCAGCGTCGGTTTTATTAACCGGCCCTGACGTGGGTTGGCCACCAGGAAAATGAAGTCAATGTCTTGCCTGCGACGGGGTGTAAATTCGAGGTTGGTCCTTGGTAAGAGGTCCAACAGGTCGGCGGCACGCTGTTCGCTGGAATCAATCGCCATTAGCCGTTTAACCACATCACTATAGTCGTTGGTGTCACCGTAAGTCGCATTGGACACCACGTTGCCACCCAGATTCTGCCAGGCATTGGCGAATGCGGTGCGCAGTCGAGCGTAATTAAAAGTGTCCGGCGCGATGATTGCAGCCTGGCGATGCCCGCTGTTCCAGGCGAGTGCCGCGGCCTGGGAAATTTCGTCCTCCGGTGCCAGTCCGAATTGAAACAGATTGCCGGTCATGATTTGAGGTGAATCCGAGTAGTTCAGCGCCAGGGTAGGAACAGGCAACCGGTCTCCGGAATTGAGTTGATTCACCAGATCTTTATTCAATGGCCCAATGATTAAGTTAGCGCCTGCTGCTACCGCGTCCTGATAGACAGGCTCCACATCAAGCAGGCCTGAAGTGTCATATACCGAGATGATGGGGACCTCTCGGCTTACTGCCAGCGCTTCGTAGTACGCGCTCAGAAAGCCTTCCTGAATAGCGATGCCAGCCGTCTGCTGTAGCGGCAGCAACAGGGCGATGCTTCGTGGTCTGGCATCCCACAGGGACTGCAACGAGGCCAGATCAGCAGGCAGAATTTGCGCGGCGGTGTGATTGGTCCATACCTGTTGCCAGCGCTCAATGGCATCGAGTTGGCTGCGAATATTGAATTCGTCGGCGCGATAAACCCGGCCCAATTCTATCCAGCCGAGCAGCTGGTAACTGTCTGCGCTGGCGGCAAGTTGCTCCAGTTCTTCTGCTTCGAGACTCTGTAGTTGCGCCCAAAGGCGCTCGACAATTTGTGCTGCGTTCGGATGGTTGATTTGTCTTGCGGCCATTGCATTAGCATTGATAGCGTCAGCCAAATTATTATTGTCCTCATGCAGGGAGCCCAGCATCGTGTAAAACTCGGGTGCGTTGGGGCTGTCCTCGGTCATGCTCTGGGTCAGGTTACCCGTAAGCCAGCGCATGGCCGCAGCAGAATCGCCTGAAACCATAGCTAATTTCGCCTGCAACAAGGCATAGGCCAGCTGCGATTCTGCAGCCAGGCTGGCAGGGGACTGAACTCGATTCGTCAGCTTGCGCGCGCCGGAATAGTCAGCTTCATCGAAATAAATCTGAGCAGCTTCCAGAAGCAGGCGTGCGGCCGAATCACCCGATGATTCTCCTGCGGCTCTAACCAGCGCCTCAGCCTGAACCACGGCTGTGTTTACTGGTGTAACTGGCTGAGGCGCCGAAATCTCAGTCGCGCCGCAACCAGTGAGCAGGGCAATCATCAAAACTTTGCATGGAGCTGTGACAGTGGAGCGCGGTAACATAGTTTGCCGAAGGATGATTTGAATCGAAAAAGACTAATACAAGAAAGCTATTCGGGCAATTTTTTGCAGAAATCAGAATCACAGTCTGGAGAAAAGACCAGGGCATCACTATACGTTGTCGCCACGCCGATTGGTAATCTCGGAGATATGTCTGCGCGCGCAATTCACATTCTTGAGTCGGTACAGCTGGTGGCCGCTGAAGATACCAGGCAAACCCACAAACTGCTCAGTCATTTCGGCATCTCGACCCCTTTGACGGCTTACCATGATTTTAGCGATCGCAGTGCTATTGGCAGGATTGTTGACAGGATTCAGGGGGGAGAAGCGGTTGCCCTGGTGTCTGATGCTGGCACACCCTTATTGTCAGATCCCGGATATGGGCTTGTCGAGTCGGCGCGTCGGGCGGGGATTGAAGTATTGCCGATTCCAGGTGCCTCTGCTTTAACCGCTGCTTTATGTGTTGCAGGTCTGCCAACGGACCGGTTTACGTTCGAGGGTTTTCTGCCTGCGAAGGCAGGGCAGCGGGACAAGCGTCTGCATGACTTAGTCTCCGAGCAACGAACCCTCGTGTTCTATGAGGCTCCCCATCGAATCGGTGTGATGCTGGAGGCGTGTCTCGCGCATTTCGGGGCATCTCGCAAAGTGTTTATTGGTCGCGAGCTAACCAAGAGATTCGAGCAGCACTTCTCTGGTGAGCTTGCTGCTGCGGTGCATTGGCTTGCAGCTGACAGTAATCACTCGCGAGGTGAATTCGTTATAGTCCTGGCAGGATGTGATGAAGTCGGCAGGCAGGACGCCGAGATGCGCAAAGCCGAGCAGCAGGTAGCGCTGCTGCGGGAAGAGATGTCGATGAAGAAGGCAGTGGCTTTAACCAGTACGTTTCTGGGTGTGTCAAAAAATGATTTGTATCGGCGTGTGCTGGCATCAGACAAAAAACAGGATTAGTCACCAATCCCCATTGCGCAGACGCAAACTTGTCACTAAGCTGTGCATGAGTCAGCTGGGCAATTGCTGTTTGTTTTCACTCTTGGAGTGAGAGCAGGGGGAGGAAAGTCCGGGCTCCATAGAGCAGGGTGCCAGGTAACGCCTGGGAGGTGTAAACCTACGGCTAGTGCAACAGAAAGCATACCGCCAGCTCATTTTTGAGCAGGTAAGGGTGAAATGGTGCGGTAAGAGCGCACCGCGCGACTGGTAACAGTACGTGGCAAGGTAAACCCCACCCGGAGCAAGGCCAAATAGGAATCTTAAAGTGTTGCTCGCATTGGATTCGGGTAGGCCGCTTCAAGTCTGCGGTGACGCAGGCTGCAGATGAATAATTGTCCTCGACAGAACCCGGCTTACAGGCTGGCTCACACTTTTTCCCCGATCCCCGGCTTTTGACGACGTCAAACTAGCCGGTTACCTGAGAAATTACTTTAAATAGCCTTGATATCCGGCTGTTATTTCTCGATTTACCCTTTCCAATTACCTGCATGATCGCAGCAGATTTACTCCTGATAGCGGCATGTTCACGTAAATTCTTGAAAAAAATACATAAATTGTCTTGCGCAGGTGCCGATGTCTGCCTATAGTGTTTCTTTGTGGCGAAAAGTGGAATTTTTTGTTCAATTGTGGGGGATAGTGGAATCCCTCGGACAAAAAGTCACACATAATAATTGGGGACAACCGTGTTTCGCGGCATCAATACAATCAACCTGGACGCAAAAGGGCGAATGGCCATGCCTGCACGCTATCGCGAGCAGCTGGTCAAGTCTTGTTCTGGGCATCTGGTTGTCACCATAGATACCAATCACCGTTGCTTGCTTCTCTATCCGCTAGCTGAGTGGGAGCAAATTGAGCGGCAAATCGAATCCCTTTCCAGTTTTGACCCAATGTCACAGCGCGTTAAGCACCTCCTTATCGGTCATGCCAATGACCTTGAATTAGACAACAGTGGAAGGATTTTGTTGCCTCAGGAATTAAGGCAGTACGCGCAGTTGGAAAAGCACGTTTGCCTGATAGGGCAGGGGAAAAAACTGGAGATCTGGGATCAAGCCAGCTGGACTGAGCAGAGAGACAATTGGTTAACAGAGAATTCAACGGAAGGTGAATTACCAGAGAAATTAAGAACGCTCGCGCTATAGGTGGCGGAGATGGATGAACGAGATGAGCTTCATAAAACGGTATTAGCAGAGGAAGCGGTCTCAGCCTTGAATATTCAGTCGGAAGGTTTCTACATCGATGCGACTTTCGGGAGAGGAGGACATTCGAGAGCCATTTTGAGCGAGTTAGGTGTGGAGGGGCACCTGCTTGCGCTGGATCGCGATCCGGAGGCAATCGAGGCGGCACAGCAACTGGCGACACAAGACCTGCGGCTTGTCGTCGGGAAAACGCAGTTTGGGCAAATGGAAAATGTCATCGCGGCGCAGCAAATTCAAGGCAAGGTGAATGGTGTGTTGTTTGATCTAGGGGTTTCTTCGCCCCAATTGGACGACCCGGACCGTGGTTTTAGCTTCATGCGAGACGGGCCATTGGATATGCGAATGGATAGTGATAACGGGCAATCTGCAGCGGATTGGGTAAACACCGCGGCACAAGAAGAGATAGCTGATGTGCTTTACCAGTTTGGTGAAGAGCGTCATTCACGTCGCATAGCGCGTGCAATCGTAAATGCCAGGAAAGCGCAGAAGGTTACCAGAACCCTGCAGCTCGCGGAGATAGTCAAGGCGGCACATCCGGCATGGGAAAGAGATAAGCACCCTGCAACCCGCTCCTTCCAGGCGATTCGTATTCATGTAAACGATGAATTGGGTGAGTTGAAAAAAGCGCTCGTGGTGGCGGTAAACAACCTGGCAATAGGTGGCAGGCTTGTGGTGATTAGCTTTCATTCACTGGAAGACCGCATGGTGAAACAGTTTATAGCCGATTGTTCCCGCGGCGACAAATATCCACGAGGGCTGCCTATCAAAGCGGCGCAGTTGGCTCCCACGCTCAAGAAAATAGGAAAAGCAACAAAGCCATCCGTAAGAGAAGTAGCTGAAAACCCTCGTGCCCGCAGCGCTGTCATACGAGTCGCAGAAAAGCTGCAGACGGAAAAGGTAATGGCGATATGAAAAAAACAGTGAAAGGAAAATCGCGAGACGCTATTAAACCTGCGCAATCAGCATCACATCCCACATCGCAGCCAGTGTTGTTGTGGTTGGGCGTTGGCTCACGCAGATCTTTGATGCTTTTCCTGTTGCTTGGCACTGTCCTGTTTTCCGGCTTAATGGTTGTTAAAACCACCCATGAGAACAGGTTTGCTTTCAATGAAATTCAGATGCTTCGTGAAGAGGCCAATCAATTGGATGTGGAGTGGGGCCAGTTGTTACTTGAACAGAGCACGTTTGGACTTGATGGTCGTATTGAGCAGAAAGCAGTAGAGCAGTTACGCATGCAGGTGCCTGAAATAGATCACATTGTGATGGTTGGCCGTGATGCTAGAAAGCCTTAGACCTGCAATCCGCCAATGGCGGGTACTCTTGATTATGCTTGCCATGCTGCTTTGCGTGGTGGCCATAGCCTGGCAACTCAGCGCTCTGCATATCTTGCAGAGAGACTTCCTGCAAGGGCAGGGAGATGCTCGCACTATTCGAACTATTCCTTTGGTGGCAAATCGCGGGCTTATCACTGACCGCAATGGTGAGCCACTGGCCGTCAGCACGCCGGTGCAGTCCATATGGGTGAATCCGAGTGAGCTGGTGGAGACACCTGAAGCAGTCTATTCACTGGCTGCTGCCCTGGAAATGAATCCGGAGGTGCTGGCAAGCACGATTTCAAATAACGCCAATCGGGAATTTCTCTATGTGAAGAGGCGGCTCGCACCCGCAGATGCAAAGCGAGTGATGGATCTCAAGCTGGGCCATGTGTACTCCCAGCAAGAATATCAGCGCTTCTATCCGCAAGGGGAGGTTGCTGCTCATTTGATCGGTTTCAGTAACGTCGATGATATTGGGCAGGAAGGGCTAGAGCTCACTTATGACGACTGGTTAGGAGGCGTGCCGGGTCGGCGCCAGGTCATCAAGGATCGTCGTGGTCATATTATTGAGGAACTCAATATGATTCAGACCGCGGAGCCAGGGAATAACCTGACGTTAGCTATAGACTTCCAGCTGCAGAATCTTGCGTATCGCGCTTTGAAAGCCGAATTCATAACCCGCAGAGCCGGGGGCGCTTCTGCGTTGATTCTTGATGTGGATACGGGTGAGGTGCTAGCAATGGTCAATCAGCCTTCTTATAACCCGCACAACAAAGCAGACATGACCGACTTCAGTGTATTGCGTAATCGCGCGATTACGGATGTATTTGAACCTGGCTCCACAGTGAAGGCATTTACCATTACCGCGGCGCTCGAATCGGGCCTGTTTGAGCCCGACACAATTATCGAAACCAGTCCGGGATGGATGATGGTTGGGCCGAATGAAGTCCGGGATATCTTCAACTACGGTACGCTGACTTTGTCCAAGGTCATAACCAAGTCAAGCAATATTGGTACTAGCAAGATTGCGTTTGAAATTGGCCCGGAGCCGATTCGGGATGTATTGCAAAGAGTTGGATTCGGCGAAGTCCCTGGTACTGGATTTCCTGGAGAGCGCGGCGGTGTGTTGCCGAACCCTCGGCGCTGGAGCCGGATTGAGACAGCGACCCTATCTTATGGGTATGGACTATCAGCGTCTGCGCTTCAGCTAGCGCGGGCCTACTCAGTAATTGCTGATGAAGGTGTCCTAAAGCCAGTTTCACTATTGAAGCTTAGTGAGGCAGATATCGAAGCGTTGCCCAGAGAGCAGGTAATCAGTCCGGTAATCGCGGGCCAGGTGCTTGATATGCTGGAAACTGTCGTAGATTCAAGTCGCGGCGGCTCTGCTGTGGAGGCAAATATCCCTTTTTATGATGTGGCAGGGAAGACTGGAACAGCGCACGTCGTGGGTGAATATGGCTATGAAGATAATTTGCACAATTCATTCTTCGTTGGGCTGGTGCCGGCTTCCGACCCTGAAATTGTCGTGGTTGTGGTGATCAATGAGCCCAAGGGAGAAGAGCATTATGGTGGCCATGTAGCGGCCCCGGTGTTCTCAGAGATCGCAACTGGCGCCATGCGAATTCTCAACGTCCCTCCTGACAATGTGACTGATCAGAATCTTTGGAGTGGTTCCTCCCCATGACTACTAGTACCGCTGAAGACATGAATTCACACGCTGTATTGCTGGACCTGATTACTGGCCTTGTTGCAATCGAGAACGAGAGCCTGCCGGAATTGCAGGCCATCGTTACCGGGATTCAGATCGATAGCCGAAGACTTCGTAAAGGTGATTTGTTTATCGCCTATTTCGGTCGTAACCATGATGCAAGGGATTTCATTGCAGACGCGATTCAGCAGGACGTGGCCGCTGTACTGGCTGAGTCAGGGGGCGAATGGCAGGGTATTCGTGTCGTCGACGGCAAGTTAGTTGTGGCGATCGATAATCTGACAGCGAAGATCAGTGAAATCGCGGCGCGTTTTTACGGTAAACCCAGTGAGGAGCTCACTGTTTTCGGAATTACAGGTACCAACGGTAAAACCAGCTGTACGCAGTTCCTTGCGCAGCTGCTACAGACTGGAGGAGAAAACTGCGGAGTTATTGGAACGCTGGGATATGGCCCCTATGAGGATTTGTTGGAAACGGAGCTAACCACGCCGGATGCCGTCTTTACTCAGATGGCCCTGGCGGAGCTATCCCACAGGAATGTAAACCCAGTAGCAATGGAGGTGTCATCTGTAGGCCTGCATCAGAAGCGGGTGGCGGCTGTAAATTTTGATACCGCCGTATTTACCAATTTGACCAGAGATCATCTGGATTATCACGAATGCATGGAGGCTTACGCGGCGAACAAGCGTATGTTGTTTACCATGCCGGGTTTGCGCAATGCCGTTGTGAATTTGGATGACCCCTATGCGCTTTCTCTTATCAATTCGGTTGCCAGTGGTGTTGAGATATCCACTTATAGCCTCAGCAATAAAATCGCATCAGTGTATGCAAGCAGCGCGATGCTCACGCGTAACGGCTTTGAAGCGTCAATCGTTACACCCGTTGGCGCGGCTGAACTAGACGCACGATTGCTGGGTTACTTTAACTTCAGCAATGTCCTTGCGGTCATCACAATCCTGATTAGTTATCTCAAAATTGAAAATGAAGGCCAGCTGCAATTGCTGTGTGACAGAGTGTCGGATCTTAAGCCTGTTTCTGGTCGCATGGAAATTGTGGGTGACTCGACGGATATCACTGCGGTAGTCGACTATGCCCACACGCCTGATGGACTGCGCAGCGCCTTAACCGCGCTGCGAGATCACTTCAAAGGGAAGATCTGGTGCGTGTTTGGCTGTGGCGGCAACAGGGATAGAGGTAAGCGCCCATTAATGGGAGAAATAGCCGAACAGTTTGCTGACCGCATAATCCTCACAGATGACAATCCCCGTAACGAAGCGGGGGACGAAATCGTGCAGCACATTCGCAGTGGTATGAGAGATCCGAGAAGTGCGCTGGTAATTCGTGACCGTGCCGAAGCCATTGATCACGCGATAAAAGAGGCGGCAGAGGGCGATGTGATTCTGGTGGCCGGCAAGGGTCACGAGAATTACCAGGAATCTAATGGCGCGCGTTCGATTTTTAGTGACGCCAACCACGTTCGTTTAGGGCTTAAGTCTCGGTCCAAAGGAATGGGTAGCTGAGTCAGTTATCAAGCGACAAAAGAGAGAGTTCTGAACTTTGATCAGCACCATGCAATTTAGTGATTTAGCCCAAAACCTGGAAGCAAAGGTTGTTGGTGCAGATGTGGAATTTGCTTCCCTGTCGACCGATTCAAGATCGGTGCATCCAGGCGAGGTGTTCCTGGCATTGAAGGGAGAACGATTCGATGGGCACGAACACGTGCAGGCTGCAGCGGATGCGGGTGCCTGCGGTGCGGTAGTGTCAGAGCAAGTTTCCGCTGGTATCCCCCAACTAGTGGTAAATGACACTCACATGGCTTTGGGTCAGATTGCGCGCATAAACAGGCTTCGCAGTCAGGCAAGGGTTGTGGCACTGACGGGGAGTCAGGGCAAGACCACGGTCAAAGAAATGATTGCAGCTATTTTGGGCTCTCGAGCACCCACCCTGGCAACACATGCGAACCTAAATAATACGATTGGTGTGCCCTTGACGTTGTTGCGCCTGAGCGCCGAGCATGATTTTGCCGTGATCGAGATGGGTGCGAATAGAGGTGGTGAAATCGATTTCAGTGCAAGTATTACCGTGCCCGATGTGACGCTAATCACCACGGCGAGCGCTGCCCATGTTGAAGGCTTTGGCAGTCTTGCCGGCATAGTTAAAGCCAAGGGTGAAATTCTTGACCACCTTAAACCTGGCGGCACAGCAGTTCTAAATCATGATGATTCTCATGTAAGTGACTGGATTGAGCGCGCTAAACCGCGGAGATTTGTACAGTTTTCCCTGCAGGAAGGTGCAAGAGCGGAGTACATAGCGCGAGATCTCCAGAGCAATCCGAATGGCAGAGTCGCTTTTACGCTGCTTACCCCAGTTGGTGAATGTGAAATCAATATGCAGCTTCTAGGGCGGCATAACGTCATGAATGCTGCCGCAGCTGCCGCAGTTGCCTTGGAAGTGGGTGCTGATCTGGAAAACGTGAAAGCCGGACTAGCCGGGGTAGAGGCTGTGCCTGGTCGTTTGAGTGCTGTAAAGGGCATTGCAAATTCCTTGCTCCTCGATGACTCATATAACGCCAGCCCAAATTCTTTTAGTGCAGCGATTGATGTGTTGGCGACATTTTCCGGCCGTCGGATTTTGATCTCAGGTGATATGAAGGAACTCGGCAACGAGACTGAAAGTGCTCATGAATTGGTTGGCAGTCTCGCGCAGCAAGCCGGAATCGATGCGCTTTGGTCAGTTGGTGAGCATGCGGGGCTGGTTGTTTCAAGCTTCGGAAATGACGCCAGAGAGTTCGCCGACCAGGAATCACTGATCGCATATGCAAGAAATCAGCTTGATGCGAATACCGCGGTTTTGATCAAGGGATCACGGGGTGCCGAAATGGATCGCGTTGTTTATGAATTGCAGGCCAAAGAGGAACTCTAATGCTGGTTTGGTTATCAGATTATCTCATGCAGTTTGATAGCAACTTTGCTGTGATTCAGTACATCACGGTGCGCGGCATATTCAGTATTCTGACAGCACTTGGCGTGTCGCTGGTTATCGGACCGAGCATGATTCGTCGCTTGAATTATCATCAGATCGGACAGGTCGTCAGAGATGATGGGCCGGAAACCCACTTCAGCAAGGCTGGCACGCCGACTATGGGTGGCGCTTTAATCTTGGTGAGCATCGCCATGAGTACTCTGCTGTGGTCTGACTTGAGTAATCATTATGTTTGGATTGTGCTGTTCGTGACCATGGCTATCGGTGCAGTTGGCTGGGTTGATGATTACCGCAAGGTTTTCCGAAAGGACACTGCCGGCCTGTCGGCACGTTGGAAACTTTTCTGGCAATTTCTGGTGGGGATTACTGCCTCCGTTGTGCTTTACGAGACGGCCCTCGGCTCCATCGAGACTGACTACATTATTCCTTTCTTCAAGGATGTGGCCATAGATGTCGGGTTTTTCTATATCGCCATCAGCTCATTGATGATTGTGTTTTTCAGTAACGCAGTAAACCTGACCGATGGCCTGGATGGGCTGGCGATTTTGCCTACGGTGATGGTGGGCGGGGCGCTTGGAGTTATTGCTTATCTTGCGGGACACAGCGAATTTTCAGCTTATCTGAATATCCCTAATGTCACCGGATCCGGAGAAATAGTCGTTTTTGCCGGCGCCCTCGTAGGTGCCGGTATGGGGTTTCTTTGGTTTAACACCTATCCCGCGCAAATCTTTATGGGAGACGTAGGTGCGCTGGCGCTGGGCGCCGCACTGGGAGTAATGAGCATTATTTCTCGTCACGAAATCGTGCTGTTCATTATGGGGGGTGTTTTCGTGATGGAAGCTTTATCGGTCATTATGCAGGTCGCTTCTTTCAAGCTGACAGGAAAACGAATTTTCCGCATGGCTCCACTGCATCATCACTTCGAGCTCAAGGGGTGGCCAGAGCCTAGAGTGATTGTACGATTCTGGATTATTACGGTGATGTTGGTGTTGTTCGGTTTGGCCACGTTGAAGCTGCGATAGCTGAGCAAGAGGTTGGTGGATGCATCCTTCCGCGAGCGCTAAAAAACTGGTGGCTGGCCTCGGGGTTACCGGGCTTTCGTGTGCTCGCTATCTCGCTTCGCGAGGTGAGGCATTTATGGTCACCGATAGCAGGCTGGAGCCACCGGGGCTGGCGCAATTCCTGACGGATTTCCCCTCGGTAGAAATAGAGCTGGGTGGATTTCGGGAGGAAACGTTTGTCTCAGCGTCAGAGATCATCGTCAGTCCCGGGGTGAGCCTTAAGACACCTCAACTCGCCGCCGCCATCGCAGCGGGAGTCCCGATTACCGGGGATATAGATATTTTTTCAAAGACTGTTAAGGCGCCAATTGTCGCGGTAACAGGATCGAATGGTAAAAGCACGGTGGTGGAAATTCTGGCAGCGATACTTGACCGGGCAGAAAAAAACTATGGACTGGGCGGTAACCTTGATAGCCAGAATGCTAAGCCGGCATTGGATCTGTTGCTGGATTCGCCTCGGGAACTCTATGTGTTGGAAATTTCAAGCTTCCAGCTGGAGACGACTGCATCACTAGGTGCAGAAGTTGCGGCATTGCTTAATTTAAGTGCGGATCATATGGATCGTTACGCCACGATGGACGAATACCTTAAAGCGAAGCAAAGGGTATTTACTGCTTGTCACAGAGTGGTGATTAACCGAGATGATGCGAATAGCTATCCGCCTGGGGATGAGGTTTTACCGAGTATTGATTTCGGTTTTGGTCGGCCGTCAGCGAATGGTTTGGGATTGCTGGAGGAAGAGAACGACCAATATCTGGCATACCAGTTTGAGAAAATTGTGTCTGTTAATGAGCTTAAGATTTTTGGCCAACACAACATCGCCAACATGCTGGCCGCGATTGGCCTTGCGCTTGCTGTTGGGGTTGATCTTAATTCCATTCGCAAAGCCATCACTGAATTTCCAGGCCTGCCCCACCGCTGTCAGTGGGTAGGCAGCGTAGCTGGTGTGGATTTCTATAACGATTCCAAGGGTACCAACGTGGGGGCTACTGTAGCTGCGGTTGAGGGGCTAGGTCACCACATAGAGGGCCATATTATTTTAATTGCAGGTGGCGTCAGCAAAGGGGCTGATTTTAAGACTCTGACGCCAGTGATAAATCGGTGGGGCAAGGAAGTGATATTGATTGGACAGGATGCAATGGAGTTGGCCGAACATCTGGATTCGGATACCCAGACTTACTTCGCGCAAGACATGCAAGATGCAGTCGAGGTTGCGCTAGAGCATGCGGTCACTGGCGATGCTGTGCTCTTGTCTCCTGCGTGCGCAAGTTTCGATATGTTCGATAATTACCGCCACCGAGGCCAGAGCTTCATCCAATCTGTGGAGCAACTACAATGAGTATGGCGTCAGTTTCGCATCGTATTCCAATCAGCGCGCGACCCGCGCCCCGCTTTAATGGCCTGCTACTCGTTGTCAGCCTGCTAATTACATTTGGGTTGTTGATGATGACATCAGCCTCAATCGAGATAGCCAGCAGTCAATATGGCGATCCGTTCTTTCACCTCAAACGCCAGACGATTTTTGCCTTGATGGGGCTGGCTGGCATGCTGATCACCTTGCACATACCCATGTATTTCTGGCGCAGGATAAGCTGGTTTCTCTTAATGGCTTCTTTTGCACTCTTGCTATTGGTTCTTGTGCCAGGCGTTGGCAAGGTTGTGAATGGCAGTGCGCGTTGGATCGATCTCGGCCTCTTTAACTTGCAGCCCTCGGAATTGGCGAAGGTATTTATCGTGATTTATATCGCCTCCTACCTTGAGCGACATGCTGAGGAAGTGCGGGAGCAGTGGTCAGGATTTCTTAAGCCTATGCTGGTTATAGGTGCTGCCGTCGTGTTGCTGCATTTCGAACCTGATCATGGTGCACTTGTCATTCTTATGCTAACTGCCTTTTGCCTGATTTTCTTGGCGGGGGCGAAGTTTTACCGACTCCTGTTGATGCTGGTTCTTTGTGTTGGCGCTGTGACTTACATTGCCATTATGAAGCCCTATGTCATAGCGCGCTTCTCTTCATACTTGAATCCCTGGGCTGCAGAGAATGTCTATGGTGGAGGTTACCAATTAACCCAGGCATTAATCGCATTCGGTCGTGGTGAGTGGTTCGGAGTAGGTCTCGGGAACAGTATTCAGAAACTCTATTTTTTGCCTGAGGCGCACAATGACTTTGTGTTAGCCATAATTGGCGAGGAGTTGGGGCTGGCTGGTGTGAGTTTCGTGATTATCCTGTTTGTGTTACTTATCGTTAAGGGCTTCAACATTGGCCGCGTTGCGCAGCGCGAGGGCAGCCTGTTCTCAGCCTATGTTGCCTACGGTATTTCACTGTTATTTGCCGGTCAGGCGCTAATTAACATTGGTGTCAACATTGGCCTGTTGCCTACCAAAGGCCTGACGCTGCCTTTTCTGAGTCAGGGCGGTGCCAGCTTAATCGTGTGTTGCTACATGGCGGCCATTCTGCTTCGCGTCCAGTATGAACTGGAAAATGATTTCAGCTCGGGCGGAGAAGGCGTCGACATATGGCAACAGGAGACATGAAGGTGTTAATAATGGCCGCCGGCACTGGCGGGCATGTTTTTCCTGCTATATCGATAGCTCAGGAGTTAATGTCTCGAGGCGTTAGCGTTGAATGGTTGGGCACACCAACAGGACTTGAAAATGATCTGCTGAAAGGAACGGATATTCCAATTCACCAGGTTTCAATCAAGGGGCTACGAGGCAGTGGTTTTATGCGCTTGTTGCTCGCACCAATAATGTTAATCAGTGCATTCTGGCATTCTCTGCGTATCATCAGGCGAGTCGCGCCAGATTGTGTGCTGGGCATGGGAGGTTTTGTTTGCGGTCCGGCTGGTCTGGCGGCGAAGTTCAGGGGTAAGCCATTGCTTATTCATGAGCAAAATGCAGTGGCTGGTTTGACTAATCGTCTATTGTTTCGGCTTTCAAATCGTGCAATGGAAGCGTTTCCGGCCACATTTAAGCAGGCCCGTCATGTTGTTTATACCGGTAATCCTGTGCGTCAGGAAATAATTGCGCTGCATGCGCAGCGACGTGAGGACGATCTTGCTGGAAGACCGCTGCGTCTTCTTGTATTGGGTGGGAGCCAGGGGGCAGCTGCGCTAAACCAATTGATACCGAAGCTCGTTGCTAAAATGGATTCTGAAGTGCTTGAAACTCTTCATCAAACCGGGAAGAGACAATTTGATTCTGCCCTTGAGTTCTATAGTGCGAGTGGTGTGCTTATAAACGCCTCACACCGGGTTGAACCTTTCATTGACGATATGAGTGCCGCCTACAGCTGGGCTGATCTTGTGCTTTGTCGTTCCGGTGCGAGTACGGTTTGCGAGCTGGCAGCGGCGGGGAAACCGGCGATTTTCATTCCCTATCCTTACCATAAGGATAATCAGCAGCTACTAAATGCGCGCTGGTTGCAAGACAGCAATGGGGCTGAAGTGATCGAGCAGAAAGATCTGTCCTTAGCTGGGGTGTTGGAAATTTTGGAACACTATACAAAAGACCCTGGCATGCTGAAAGCCATGAGCAGCAGCGCCCGCGCAGTCGCAATTCTCGATGCCAGTTCGCGCATTGCTTCAACCTGTCAGGAAGTGATGCATGATTAAGCCAGTTGCGAGTGATATCCCTGAGATGCGACGAATAAAGACCATTCACTTCGTTGGCATCGGTGGTGCAGGCATGTGTGGCGTGGCTGAAGTCTTACTAAACCAGGGTTATCGAATCACGGGTTCCGATCTAAAGCGTTCCAACAATACTGACCGCTTGAAAAAAATGGGCGCGAAGATTTTTTTCAAGCATGAGGCCGGAAATGTTAGAAAGGCTGATGTGGTGGTGTATTCGAGCGCTATTAATCGTCGCAATCCGGAAATCAAAGCGGCGATAGCGCAGCACAAACCGTTGATTCCGCGGGCAGAGATGTTAGCGGAACTGATGCGCTATCGACATGCCATAGCGATCGCAGGTACCCACGGTAAAACCACTACCACCAGTATCGTTGCATCAATTCTCGCAGAAGGCGATCTGGACCCAACCTATGTTATCGGTGGTTTATTGAATAGTTCAGGGAGTAATGCCCGTCTGGGGGAAAGTCGGTATTTGGTGGCTGAAGCTGATGAAAGCGATGCTTCGTTCATGCACCTTCAGCCGATGGCGGCGGTTGTTACAAATATCGAAGCAGACCACATGGCGACATATGGTGGCGACTTTGAAAATCTAAAAAAGTACTTTGTCGATTTCCTTCACAATCTGCCTTTTTATGGCTTGGCCGTATTGTGTATTGATGACCCAGGTGTGAAAAGCATTCTCGGCAAAGTCTCCAGACCGGTAATTACCTATGGGTTCTCTAAAAAAGCAGACTATAGGGTTAGCGGATTCAAGCAAATAGCAGGGCAAATTGCGTTCGAAGTGCAGCGCCCTGACAAGAAGCAGCCTATAAAGATCAAGCTTGACATGCCAGGCAAGCACAATGCCCTGAATGCAGCTGCCGCTGTGGCTATAGCTTCGGATGAAGGCATAAAGGACGCTGCAATTAAACGCGGCATCAAGAAATTTTCGGGTGTAGGGCGCCGTTTTGATGTTCAGGGCAACTTCCCGGTCTCCGGCGGCAGCGTCACCCTAATCGATGACTATGGGCATCATCCATCCGAGGTGGCAGCAACTGTTCAGGCTCTGCGCGCGGGATGGCCAGATCAGCGATTTGTCATGATTTTTCAGCCTCACCGGTTCAGCCGCACGGCGGACCTTTATGATGATTTTGTTGAGGTCCTTTCCGAAGTTGATGTCCTGTTGCTACTGGAAGTGTACTCCGCTGGTGAGAAAAAAATCCCGGGCGCTGATTCCAGAAGTTTGTCCAGGAGTATCCGTCTGCGGGGCAAGGTTGACCCCGTTCTGGTCCAAAATGAGTCAGATGTCCTTGAAATTTTGAGGGATATTTTGCGCCCTGGAGACATGGTTTTGACCCAGGGGGCGGGTAGTGTCGGCAGTCTAGCGCGGGATTTGGCTAGCAAAGGCTTCCTGAACCGGTAATTTATTGATTTTAATAGAAGATTTCAGCCGTATCGGGTTAAGAAAAGTACTGATGAGAACGATAAATAAAGAACAAATACTGGCAAAAGCAGGCCACGTAGTTGTGCTGAAGGGAGGAACGTCGCCAGAGCGCGAGATTTCTCTACTTAGTGGTGAGGCTGTTGCCGAAAGTCTTTTGCGACTTGGGGTTCAAACCACAGTGATTGATGTAGGCAATGACATCGCCAACGAGCTGCAGGCGGCGGTACCAGATCTAGTGGTCAATATGCTGCACGGGCAGGGCGGTGAAGACGGTGTGATCCAGGGAATGATGGATCTGCTAGGCATCAGCTACACGGGTTCTGGTGTATTGGCTTCAGCGTTGGCCATGGACAAGGTCAAGAGCAAGTTGATATGGCGTCAGATCGGACTGGCTACAGCTGATTTTGTTGAGCTACACGATGAAAGCGATTGGGATGACATCATTGATAGGTTTGGTAAGGCTGTCGTAAAACCGATTTATGGTGGATCAAGTCTGGGTATCGCCATTGTAGAAACAGCAGCGCAATTACAACAAAAATATAAAAGCGCAATGAATTTCGAACAGGGCGTAATGGCCGAAAAATATGTGGATGGTCCGGAGTATTCAGCAGGCATCCTGGGTGATGAGTTGCTGCCAACGATTCTACTGGAGACAGATCGACAGTTTTTCGATTACGAGGCCAAGTATATAGATGAAAACACTCGCATTATCTGCCCAGTGGAATTTACTGAAAAAGAGTCGTCGTACATAGAGGCTCTGGTGCGAAAAGCTTATCAGAGTCTCGGCTGTAGCGGGCTGGCGAGGGTCGATTTTATGCAAGACTCAGCAGGAGATTATTACTTGCTGGAATTGAACACAGTTCCTGGCATGACCTCTCACAGTTTCGTCCCAACATCGGCTGCGCGCATCGGAATTGATTTTGATGAGCTGATGCTGCGTATTCTGGATTTTGAATTAAGCACCTAACTGATTGAGTAAGCAGACAGAAATGGCAATAGCTAGAAGAACCAAGACAACAGAGCCTTCGATTCGAATGGAGCCAGGCCGGGTACACCGGGGTGGCCAGCCATTAAATCGCGGGGCAGTTGTTGCACGCCGCCTGATTCTGTTGGCGCTATTGGTACTTACGACAGGTGTATTGCTGCAGCAAAACCGGGACATCGTGGCTGAAATATTCAGCCGCCCTGTCACCAAGGTGCGTATGGACAATCAATGGCAACACGTTTCTGAGCAGGAAATAGGAAATCTGCTTACAGGTTTGTTGGGGGCAGGTTTCTTTAATTTCGATGTGGAGGGCACCAAGCTTCGCTTGGAGCAACATCCATGGATCCGCCACGCTGCGGTAAAGAAGATTTGGCCTGACACCCTGGCGCTGAGCATTCAGGAAGAGGTTGCAATTGCTCGTTGGAGTGACGGCCAGCTGCTGAATCAATACGGCGAAGTGTTTAGACCACCTGGCGCTGACCAGTTCGCCAGCCTGCCGATGCTATCGGGGCCAGCACAGGAGCAGATCAAGGTAATGGAACAGTATCGCGCGCTTAGTCAACAGCTGTTTTCAGCAGGGTTGCGGGTGACCGCCCTCAGCTTGAGCCAGCGAGGAAATTGGACGCTTGAATTAAATCGCGAAATTACAGTGACTGCTGGCAGAGAGCAAGTTTCAGAGCGTCTTGGTAGATTTATAGACTTTTATCGCAGTCAGCAAGATATGGAGGCGAGAGCAATCGTTTCCGTAGATCTGCGCTATGACAACGGACTGGCAATTAAAAGAGCGGAAGAGGAATTGGCTGGGGTCGCAGTGAGATGAAAGGTCTTGGCCATAAGGTTAAGCAATTGAAATTAATGTCCTGTTTATTTACAGGAGAGTGCAGCTGATGAGCGAAGCGGTTGGCGAAAACATGATCGTAGGCCTGGATATTGGAACTTCCAAGGTTGTTGCGATTGTTGGTGATATAAATCCTGATGGCAGCCTAGACATCGTGGGCATTGGTAGTCATCGCTCTCGCGGACTCAAGAAAGGCACCGTGGTAAATATTGAATCCACGGTGGAATCGATTCAACGGGCTATAGAGGAAGCCGAGCTAATGGCCGGTTGTCAAATTCATTCTGTTTATGCCGGCATTGCGGGTAGCCATATTCGCAGCATGAATTCACATGGCATCGTTGCTATTCGCGACGGCGAGGTCATGAAAGCAGATATTGAGCGTGTAATCGACGCAGCACAGGCCGTCGCCATTCCAGCTGATCAAAAGGTCCTGCATATCCTTCCGCAGGAATACATCATCGATTCGCAAGAAGGTGTCAAAGAACCACTTGGAATGTCCGGTGTACGTTTAGAAGCGAAGGTGCATCTTGTGACCTGTGCGATCAATGCGGTCCAGAATATAGAAAAATGCATTCGCCGCTGTGGTCTGGAGACTGATGAAATCATTCTCGAGCAGCTTGCTTCGAGTTATGCCGTGTTGACGGAGGACGAGAAAGAACTAGGTGTCTGTCTGGTAGACATCGGTGGCGGAACTACGGATATAGCGGTTTTTACGGAAGGCGCGATACGGCATACCGGCGTTATACCCATAGCCGGCGATCAGGTAACCAACGATATTGCCATGGCGCTGCGAACACCTACCGAAAACGCCGATGAAATTAAGATCAAATATGCCTGTGCGCTGACACAGCTGGCGAATGCTGAGGATACGATCAAAGTGCCCAGTGTGGGTGATCGCCCACCGCGAGAGCTATCCCGGCAGTCGCTGGCCGAGGTTGTGGAGCCTCGATATGACGAACTTTTCACGCTGGTGCAGGCAGAGTTGCAGCGCAGCGGCTTTGATAACCTGCTGGCAGCAGGTGTGGTGCTAACGGGCGGAACAAGCAAGATGGAAGGCGTTGTTGAATTAGCAGAGGAAATTTTCCATGCGCCGGTTCGCATAGGTGCGCCGCACAACGTCAATGGTCTGGCCGATATTGTGCGTAACCCGATTTATTCTACCGGTGTTGGTTTGTTGCTCTACGGCTTGAAACAACATCAGGAACGGGATGGCGTCGATCCTAAACGTGATCCTCAGATTCATTTGGTGGACAGAGTTAAGAACTGGTTCCAGGGAAATTTTTAGTCAGCTATTTCGTTTGATTTAAAGCAAGAATACAAGAGACCGAGGGGGTTTTATGTTTGAGTTAGTAGATAATATTCCGCAGAGTGCGGTGATAAAAGTGATCGGAGTCGGTGGTGGCGGAGGCAATGCTGTCCACCACATGATCAGCAATCAGGTTGACGGGGTTGACTTCATCTGTGCCAACACCGATTCCCAGGCGCTAAGTAATCTCAAGGCCAAGACTGTCTTGCAGATGGGAACCAGCATCACTAGAGGGCTTGGTGCGGGTGCTAACCCTGAAATTGGTCGGCAGGCGGCTCTAGAAGACCGCGAGCAGATTGCCGATATCCTGTCTGGAGCAGACATGGTGTTCATTACCGCGGGCATGGGTGGTGGAACCGGTACGGGTGCCGCGCCTATTGTTGCTGAAGTTGCCAGAGAAATGGGCATACTGACGGTTGCTGTCGTTACGCGACCCTTTCCTTTTGAAGGGAAGAAGCGCTCATCCATTGCAGAACAAGGCATCGAGCTGCTCTCCGGCAGCGTTGATTCCTTGATAACCATTCCCAATGAAAAATTGCTGGAAGTGCTCGGTAAGGAAGCGTCATTACTGGAAGCATTCAAAGCCGCTAATGACGTTCTGCTTGGTGCAGTGAAGGGTATCGCTGATCTCATCATGCACCCAGGCATGATCAACGTCGATTTTGCTGATGTGAAGACAGTGATGTCGGAAATGGGTATGGCCATGATGGGAACTGGATTTGCGTCCGGCGAAGACAGAGCCCGTGAAGCAGCAGAGTCTGCTATTCGTTCGCCACTGCTGGAAGATGTTAATCTGCAAGGAGCCCGCGGCATTCTGGTCAATATCACGGCAGGCGAAAATCTTTCATTAGGCGAGTTCTCCGAAGTAGGTGATACGGTTGAAGAGTTCGCTTCAGATGATGCAACAGTCGTGGTCGGCACAGTAATAGATCCGACCCTTGGTGATGAAATGCGAGTGACCGTGGTGGCAACTGGCCTGGGCGGAAACCAGGTGCTTCCCAAGAAAGTCGTGGACAACACTGAGCGCGAGGAAACGGATTACAAACAGCTTGACAGGCCCGCGGTAATGCGAAATCGCCCTGCGGCAGATAGAGGCGCAGCCATGAAGCAAGCTGCCGGAGCAGAGACCGCTGATATGGATTATCTGGATATTCCTGCCTTCCTGCGCAGGCAGGCAGATTGATCGGTATTTCATGTGTGACGGGCGCATTAAATCCTGGCCTTTAGCTTAGGACGGGTGGGCAGCTTGGATTTAAACTAGCAGGCAAAACAACAAAGGCGGAGTCCCCTCGGCTCCGTCTTTCCTCAATACATACAATATATTGGGAAATTCGAGCATCTCTGGTACTATTCGGCAGCTTTTTTCACCGCCCCCAGTAATAAATTCTGCGGGACGGTCGCGTTGCGGTCGCGAAATTCATCGGCCACTCTCCGGTCTAATCTAGCAATAGGTGAATCGACGTATATAAAAGGAAGAAGCTATAGCTATTGCTTGAGTTTGAGACTTGCAGGTCGACATATCTGCTTAACACTCGATCTCATTCGCGTCTGGTTGGGAACTGAATTCAATTACGGGAGTCTCATGACTGGTGGCCCGTAAATAAGACTAATTAAAAACACTATGCTAAAACAGAGAACACTCAAAAATGTGATCCGCGCCACCGGCGTGGGTCTGCATACAGGGGAGAAAGTCTATCTCACCTTGCGCCCTGCTCCCGCCAATACTGGCATCGTTTTCACCCGCGTTGACTTGGATCCAGTGGTTCAAATCCCGGCTACAGCGGCCAATGTGGGGGACACTACGCTCTCCACTTGTCTGATGAAGGACGACGTGCGCATCTCCACCATAGAGCACTTGATGTCGGCGCTGTCCGGTCTTGGGATCGATAACGCTTTTATCGACGTGAGCGCGCCTGAAGTGCCTATTATGGACGGCAGTGCCGGCCCCTTTGTCTTCCTGATTCAGTCTGCGGGTATTGAAGAGCAGAACGAGCTCAAGAAATTCATCAAGATCAAGAAGCCTATTCATCTGGAACAGGGTGATAAATCGGTCAGTTTGGAGCCGTTTGATGGGTTCAAAGTGAGCTACACGCTGCTTTACGACCATCCTGTCTACAAGAAGCACACCAAGAGTGCGACGATCGATTTCTCCAGCACTTCCTTCGTAAAAGAAGTTAGTCGCGCGCGAACCTTCGGTTTTATGCACGAATTCGAGGAGCTGCGCAATCGCAACCTGGCGTTAGGCGCCAGCATGGACAACGCAATCGCAGTGGGTGATTACAAAGTGCTTAACGAAGACGGTTTGCGCTATGAAGATGAGTTCGTCAAGCACAAGATCCTTGATTCTATTGGAGATTTGTATCTTCTGGGCAATAGCCTCATCGGCGAGTTCAAGGGATATAAATCTGGACATGCTCTCAATAATGCATTATTAAGAATGCTTGAAGTGAATGAAGACGCTTGGGAAATTGTCAGTTTCGATGAAGAATCAAACGTGCCTATTTCCTATATAAAACCTGTGCTTGCAGCATAAGGTGCCAGATTGCACCTAACTTCTTATTTTTTAGAAGTTTTTCTGAAAATACTGTACATTGTGCAGTAGGCTCGGTGCCTCGCAATTCGGGTAAGTTGGGCGTTGAAGTTTCTGGGCTAAACCCCACACGAGCTATTCGGGTAGCTAAGAATTACGCTGAACAATGAAACTCATACTCGTTGACCAAAGTCACGGCCACACCAAGACCATTGTCCTCAAGGGCTGGGTTAAAGGCCTGCTCTCTATTCTCTTACTGGGTGCCCCGGTAGCTCTTGGCTATTTTGGCTATCAGCTCGCCATCTCCCAGGATCCCGTCATATTTACGGAAGAAACTGCCCGCAACTGGGAGCAACAGCTACGTTTTCAGGCTGAAGAATTGCAGGAAGTTAAGCAAGATTCAAAGCAAGAACTTGAGGCGCTAACGCTCCGTCTCGCTATGCTCCAGGCCAGACTGGTGCGCCTCGATGCTGTGGGTGAGCGCATCACCACTATGACAAACCTGGATACCGGTGAATTCGACTTCAGTCAGCCGGTTCCGCTGGGCGGGCCTGGGACTGGCAGTTCCGAAGCTTATAGCACCGCCGGATTCGTGAGCGCCGTGGACCGTCTGGAGTCCCATCTTGAGGATCGCCAGAATCAGCTCGAAATTCTTGAGGGGGTGCTGACCGATAGAAAAATTCAATCCGATGTGTTTATCGCAGGCAGACCGCTCGAGAATGCCTGGATAGCCTCGCGCTTTGGGCAGCGCCCTGACCCCTTCACCGGGCGACTTACCACTCATACAGGCATCGATTTCACAACGGGCAGGTCTGGGGCTGAAATCAATACAGTTGCTTCGGGTGTCGTAACCTGGTCTGGCCCTCGCTCAGGCTATGGTCTGATGGTTGAAGTAAATCATGGCAGTGGATTTACTACCCGGTATGCTCATGCTGAGAAGCTCTTTGTGGACGTTGGCGATGTGGTCAATAAGGGCCAGAATATCGCGCTTGTGGGATCCACAGGTCGCTCCACTGGTCCACACGTCCATTTCGAAGTCTATAAAAACGGTCGCGTCGTCGATCCGGCTGCCTATATACATCGCACCGCCAGATAATTCCCGCTTCTACGAAATCTCCAGAGCTCCGTGGGTAAGTGCCCGTGGGATGCTCTGGCTATCATTTTCTAAATAAGGTCCCAATACAGGTATCAGAATTCAGGTATGAACATTCTCAATAAAGTCTTTGGCAGCAGCAACTCCAGAAAGCTAAAGAAGATGAACAAGACCGTTGGCGTGATCAATGCGATGGAAGCCGAACTGGAAGAATTGTCTGACGAACAGCTGGGCGCGAAAACTGAAGAGTTCAAACAGCGGCTTGAAGGAGACGCTGCGCTGGAAAGCATTTTGCCTGAGGCATTTGCGGTGGTGCGTGAAGCCAGCAAGCGAACTCTTGGCCTTCGGCATTTTGATGTGCAATTGATTGGGGGCATGGTGTTGAACCAGGGCAATATCGCAGAGATGCGAACTGGTGAAGGTAAGACTCTGGTTGCCACATTACCAGCTTATCTCAATGCGATTTCAGGCGCCGGCGTACACATAGTCACAGTAAACGAATATCTCGCCGAGCGCGATGCTAACTGGATGCGGCCGATTTACGAGTTTTTGGGGCTTACTGTCGGCGTTGTAAAATCCGGACAGACATCGGCAGAAAAGGGACAGGCTTACGATTCATCCATCACCTACGGAACCAACAACGAATTTGGATTTGACTATTTGCGCGACAACATGGCATTTCGCCTCGAAGACAAGATGCAGAAGCAACTTAACTTCGCAATTGTCGATGAGGTTGACTCGATTCTTATCGACGAGGCAAGAACACCCCTGATTATCTCCGGCGCGGCCGAAGACAGTTCTCAGCTCTATGTAGCAATTGATAAGCTGATACCGCGTCTTGAGAAGGGTGTTAAACAGGAAAAGTCCAAGATGGAGATGATGGACAAAAATTTCACGCCTGAAGAATCTGGGCATTTTACTGCCGATGAAAAGAGCAGGCAGGTTGAGCTTACGGAATCAGGCCATGAATTCGTAGAAGAATTGCTGATTCAGAAAAAGCTGCTTGATGAAGGCGAGTCGCTCTATGCTGCCACGAATCTTTCATTACTGCATCACGTACATGCCGCGCTGAAAGCGCATCACCTTTTTAATCGGGATGTTGAATATATAGTTCAAAACAAGCGAATCGTTCTGATTGATGAGCATACTGGACGTACCATGGAAGGCCGCAGGCTTTCTGAGGGGCTGCACCAGGCGCTCGAGGCCAAGGAAGGACTGGAAATTCAGAGTGAGAGTCAAACCCTGGCTTCAACGACATTTCAGAATTTTTTCCGCCTATACAAAAAGCTGGCGGGTATGACCGGTACTGCGGACACGGAAGCTTTTGAATTCAGCCAGATCTATGGCCTGGATGTAGTTGTCATTCCTACCAATGTGCCAATGGTTCGTGACGACGCCAACGATCTGATTTTTCTCTCCATGGAGGAAAAATTTGAAGCAATTCTCGGTGACATTATTGAGATCTGCGGCAAAGGCGCTCCAGTGCTGGTTGGTACGGCATCAATTGATACGTCTGAAATACTTTCTGATTATCTCAAGAAAAAGAAAATCGATCATGAAGTGCTTAATGCCAAATTTCATGCCAAGGAGGCAGAGATCATTGCCCAGGCCGGTCGCCCAGGTGCGGTTACCATCGCGACAAATATGGCTGGGCGCGGCACGGATATCGTTTTGGGCGGTAAATGGGAAGTAGAAGCGGATGCGCTTGAAAATCCAACTCAAGAGCAGATAGATCAGCTCAAGGCGGAGTGGGAGAAGCGTCATAAACAGGTTCTTGCAGCTGGCGGTTTACATATCATCGGTACCGAGCGTCATGAGTCACGCCGCATCGATAACCAGCTGCGCGGTCGTGCTGGTCGCCAGGGCGATCCAGGCTATTCCAGATTCTACCTCTCTATGGAAGACAATCTGCTACGCATTTTTGCCAGCGAGGGCGTGAAAAACTTCATGCGCAAACTTGGCATGGAGCACGGTGAGGCCATCGAACATGGCATGGTGACTCGCTCCATTGAGAAGGCGCAGCGTAAGGTAGAGGGGCGCAACTTCGATATACGTAAGCAGCTGCTTGAATATGACAATGTGGCTAACGACCAGAGAACGATTATTTATCGCCAGCGTAATGAATTGATGGCCAGTGATGATATCTCTGAGCTTCTCAAGGAAATGCGAGAGGAAGTTGTTGCGCAAGTGGTCGACGATTATATTCCGCCGCAGAGTGTGCCCGAGCAGTGGGATGTCGCTGGTCTCGAAGAATCCATCAAAACTGAATTCAATACCAGTCAGCCCATACAACAATGGCTGGATGAGGATGACCAGTTATATGAGGACCAGCTGAAAGCGAAGCTCACTGACATACTTGAAAAGGAGTATGAGAACAAGGCTGAAGCAGTGGGTGAGAACATGCGCCTGTTTGAAAAGCAGATCACTCTGCAGATCCTTGATGGCCTGTGGAAAGACCATCTGGCAACAATGGATCATTTGCGCCAGGGAATTTTTCTGCGCAGCTATGGTGGCAAGAATCCGCGCCAGGAATACAAGCGTGAAGCCTTTGCTCTTTTCACAGAGCTGCTTGATCACCTGCAGCGAGAGGCTATCAAAGTTCTGAGTCACGTTAAAATTCGACAGGAGGACCCTGCCGATGCCATTGAGCGTAAGCGTCGAGAAGAAGCTGCGCGTGAAAAAATGAATTTTCAGCATCAGGAAGTTTCAGCGTTATCTGATGGTGCAGAGGCGGGGGCGGCGGCTGCTCAGGGACAGGGTGCCGGGCAGCAGGGCAACCCGCAACAGCAGAGTAAACAGTCGCCCTTTGTTAGGGATGTGCCGAAAGTCGGCAGAAATGATCCTTGCCCCTGTGGTTCTGGCAAAAAATACAAGCAATGTCATGGCAAGATAGCCTGACCTGGATTAGGTATGTCCGCGCAGCCTGAATCAGATACTTTAAAAGTTGATGGCATCAGACTGTCCGCCGTTGCCAGTGGCGTTCGTTATACCGACCGTATGGATCTGGTGCTAATCGAGATGCCGAAGGACGCTAGCGTTGTGGGTGCGTTTACTCAAAACGCATTCTGCGCGGCCCCGGTGCAAATAGCACGTCAGCATTTGCTAGCGAATACGCCGCGCTATTTTCTGATTAACACGGGCAATGCGAACGCCGGTACCGGTGAGGCAGGATTAGTCGATGCGCTGCGATGCTGTCAGTCTATGGCAGATATTGCCCGCGTTCAGCCAGACCAGATTTTACCATTTTCCACCGGAGTCATCGGTGAGCCGCTTCCTGTTGAACCTATCCTGTTAGGTATACCTGACGCCTTCTCCGGATTGGATGAACGCAATTGGTTTGATGCAGCCACCGGGATCATGACCACCGATACCCAGCCCAAACTCGCCAGTAAGGCCATTAAAATTAGCGGACGAGAAGTGGCGATCGGCGGTATTGCCAAAGGGGCTGGCATGATTAAACCCAATATGGCCACGATGCTGGCCTTTGTCTTCACCGATCTGGGCATCGACCAGTCGGATCTGGATGGGCTTCTTCAGCAGTCAGTATCCCAGAGTTTTAACCGCATTACAGTTGATGGTGATACTTCTACCAATGATGCCTGCATGCTGGTTGCGACTGGCCAGTCACACAACTACAGCTCTTTAGAAGCTGCGGAGCGCGCCACGTTTCAACGGGCGCTGACGGATGTATTCAGGGAGCTGGCCATGGCCATCATCAAGGATGCGGAGGGTGGAACCAAATTTGTTACGGTGCGAGTTGAAAACGGGCTCGACGAGCAAGAGTGCCTGGCTGTGGCTTATACCATTGCCGAGTCACCGCTGGTTAAGACAGCAATGTATGCGGCAGACCCTAATTGGGGACGCATCCTGGCCGCAGTTGGGCGAGCTGGCGTAAGAGATTTCGACCTGTCAGCACTGACTATTTATCTTGGTGACGTCTGTCTTGTGGTTGCTGGAGAGTTGGCGCCAGACTACACAGAGGCGCGGGGCCAGGCACAAATGGACGAGGATGAGATTAGCATTAGAGTCGATCTGGGGCGCGGCTCACATGCGGAAACTGTTTGGACCTCTGATCTTTCCCTCGACTATGTGCGAATCAATGCGGACTATCGCACTTAACTCTCTTTCTTTGAGACTCCTGCTTTGATTCACGTTGCAGTTGCCGTCATCAAGAATCCGCGACAAGAAGTGCTGGTGGCACTGCGTCGCCCCGACAGTCATCAGGGTGGGCTCTGGGAATTCCCCGGAGGGAAAGTTGAAGAAGGCGAAACAGTTTTTACTGCATTGCAGCGTGAGATTCAGGAAGAATTAGATCTCAGCATTAGCGCGGCCTTTCCCTTTATAAAGATTAGTCACGACTATGGCGATAAACGCGTGCTGCTTGATGTTTGGCAGGTGACAGAATTTGGCGGTACGGCTATCGGCAGAGAAGGCCAACAGATTCAATGGCTTCCGCCTGTGGATATGCAAGAGCAGGACTTTCCAGCCGCAAATCGCCGAATTATTGACTTACTCAAGCTGCCCCTCGAGATGGCAATCACTCCCGCTTTACAGGAATTGACTGCTTTATCTGACTATCTGGAAAAGGTTGCTGCAGCCGACGTGAAGCTGGTCCAGTTGCGGCAAAAGCAGTTGCCCACAGATGCTTTGCTGAAGTGGGCGAGTCAAGCCGGGGCATTATGCGAGCGGCTGGGATTGCAACTGGTGCTTAACGCTTCTGTTGATTTGATCCCTATGTTGCCCGATGGCATGGGTTTGCATCTTTCGGCAACGGAGTTAGGTAAGTTGACCGCACCGCTAGCAAAGCCGGATACTCTGCTGGGCTGCTCTTGCCACTCACGGGATGAATTGCGTAGGGCGGAAGCCCTGTCTGTAGACTACGCGCTACTGTCGCCAGTTGCTAAAATAGCGAAATATCCCGCTGCTGCGGCGCTTGGTTGGTCTGGCTTCGCCGAGCTTGCCGCCGACGCGAATGTGCCGGTTTATGCCCTTGGTGGGCTTCGGCGTGAGGATCTGGACATCGCTCAGAGTATGGGGGCGGTGGGCATTGCTGGCATCTCTATGTATCCCTGAGAGCTTATTTATATCTTTCTGAACAACGACAATCGCGCGCAAAGTAGCAAATTTTACTGGATGCCCATGCCTGCGGTAACCGGTACGCCGCTTTAATTCACGCCCCTGGTTCAGGTCTTTGTAGGCCAAGTCGCGAAGGACTCACTTAGTTCACGCACATTTAATTTTCGATTCACTCACTGCAGCGGCTCATCCACATCGTCATCCACCGGATAAACTGGCTGGCCAGGGATACTGTGTTTTTCTGTAGCCCACTCACCGAAATCTATCAGTTTGCATCTTTCACTGCAGAAAGGTCTGAACTCGCTGGCGTTACTCCAGGGCGTTGGCTTTTGACAGGTTGGGCAGTTTACACTTCGATTGCAAGTGTTACTCATCAGCTTGTTTGGCTCCTGCGGCTTTCAGATATTTATTGTGAAGCGTAAGTACTTGGGTAGCCACTGTCTTAAACGCTTGTTCATTGTAAAAGACATCATCCGCATGCTCGAGCCTCTTGGCGCGGGACATTTGCGCCGCGATAATCGCCCGCACAGTGTCCTCGTTCCCGCCGTCGCGAGCAAGGGTGCGTTCAAGCTGCGTGCCCTCCTCTACATCGACCACCAAGACACAGTCTACAAGCTGAGCCTGAGATGTCTCCAGCAGGAGAGGGGAAACCAGTATGCAGTAGGGCGACTGGCTAGCAGCAATTTGCTGTATCAGCCACTGACCTATCAATGGATGCAGCAATTGCTCTAACCAGGTTTTCTCAGCCCCATTATGAAATACGATTTCCCGAAGGGCGCCTCGGTTCAGGCTGCCGTCAGTCTCTATTACTGTTGGACCAAAGTGATTGCCGATTGCTTCGAGGGCAGGGGCGCCGGCTTTAACGAGCTCACGCGAGGCAATGTCTGCATCCACCAGATTTACTCCTAGCTTCGTAAATTCATTGGCCACTGTGGATTTGCCGCTGCCAATGCCTCCAGTTAAACCGACTACATACATTGCTGATTCGCTTGCGCTGACTTGGCTTGCATGACTTGATTCTCAGGATACAAAACTGGAGAAATACATGGCGCTAATTTGTGGTCCCCAGATTAGCATGATGAATCCGGCTCCAGCTAAAAACGGCCCAAACGGCATGGGCGCGGATCGATCTCTACCCATGATCATAGTACTAACAATGCCGAAGATGGTCCCCACGAGAGAGGACAGAATAATAATTGGCAGCAAGCTTTGCCAGCCCATCCAGGCGCCCAGCGCCGCAAGTAATTTGAAATCACCGTAGCCCATGCCTTCTTTGCCGGTCAGAATCTTGAATGCCCAATAAAAAACCCAGAGAGAAAGGTAGCCAGCAATTGCGCCTAGTACGGCGTCGTAAATGTCAACGCCCAAGCCTAGGTCAAACGTATTGACTGCAAGGCCGAGCCATAGCATTGGATAGGTAACGTCGTCAGGAAGTAACTGGTGATCAAAATCAATGAGAGTGAGAACGACGAGGCCCCAGGTAAACAGTAATAGAGCAAGGGTTAGCCAGGTTGGGCCAAAGGTAGCGGCAACAAGCCCTGACAATACGCCGTTGGTAAATTCTACACTGGGATAGCGGATTGATATTTTAGTCTTGCACCCGGAGCATTTGCCGTTGAGCGCAAGATAGCTAATGACCGGAATATTTTCCCATGGCTTGATTTTGTGGCCGCAATTTGGGCAATGCGAATCAGGCTTGGCTAGAGTAAATACTTTCCAGGAAAGGGGGTCGCTCCCCTCGGCGGGTTTGGGGTCTTCAATCTCCAGGTATTCACAGCATTGCTGTTTCCAGTCTCGTTGCAGCATGATGGGGAAGCGATACACCACCACATTTGAGAAGCTGCCGACCAGCAGACCCAGTACGGCGCTGGCCACGATCAGGAAGCCCGGGCTTTGTTGGAGGAGTTGGACTATTGCCATTAAGAAAGGTCGTATGCAGGAAGCGCGACGGAGACCGGAATTCCGATGATCGCAGTCACGATCATGAGCTCGATCAGAGTAAAGCCTTGTTGTTTGCCCTCGGTCATGGCTTTTATCTTACAGACTGGAGCCAGTTCAGATTTTGATTCGCGGCTAGGATGAAAAGTGAATAGCTTGATAATACAACTATTGATCAAAATTAGTTTACGATCAAGTGCTAGTGCATGAGAACAGCATCCAGATATCCGGGTGCTGCTGCTCGCTAGCCGTATTAGCAGAGACCGTTTGCCAGGCAAGAACCGCTTTCAGTCCACTGTACAGGGGGCGTGATGCCGTCAGCGGTCAGTGTATAAGTGATGCCAGCCATAGTCTCAGCTACGCCGCCTGAAGTGCTTCTCCAGGTCATTGTGATCACACCGTCTGCAACTGCAGAACCGTGAACATCATCAGCAGCGGCTACGTCAGCAGGGATACCAAGAGAACCGCCATCCAGCGCTGTAATGGCACCTGGGCTGCGAGTCTGGATTGCCAGCTCAACCGCAGTCTTTCGGGGTGTTACAGCAAGCACTAGCTCAGAAAAAGCGGCACGGTTTGAGTAGTTCTGGTAAACAGGCAGTGCTATTACGGCCAGGATTCCGATAATCCCTACAACGATCATCAATTCGATCAGGGTAAAACCTTGGGTCTTCTTCATTTGTCTATCTCCAGTCTCGGTAAAGTGCAGTTGGTCAATCAAAAATCAATTTTTTTAGTTTGGATTACGCTTCTTGAAGCAACGCTTCGGTACTACCGTACAAAGACCGTGTCAACTGTTAATAATTCCTTTATCGTATTGATATTATAAAGTATCTACTCGCCATGTGAGAATCTTTTCCAGTGCTTTGCGGGTCTGCAGAATCGCGTATTAGGGTACAAAGTGACAAAAAATGTCAGTAAGAACCCAAAAGCATCAGTAGACTCCCTAGTGTGGTAATTTTTGCGGTGTATTTGGATCAAGGCCGCTAACCCGATATATTCCCCCCTATGAAGGTATCTATTGTCATACCCGCCAAGAATGAAGCGCAGAACCTTGCCAGCTTCCTGCCGCGATTGTTGGAAATAGCCGGAGACGCAGAGTGCATCGTTGTTAACGACGGCTCTTCTGATGAAACGATTGTGATCTGCAGGGAGAATGGCGCCGAGGTGGTCTCGCACCCCTACAGCAAGGGCAATGGTGCAGCCATCAAGACCGGTGCCCGCGCAGCCAGCGGCGATATGATTGTGTTTCTGGATGGTGACGGCCAGCACAAGCCTGAGGATATACCGCGCCTGCTGGCAGAAATGGAGAAGGGCTTCGACATGGTCGTGGGGGCGAGAGACAGAGAATCCCAGGCTGATTCTTTCCGCGATTTCGCCAATGGCATCTATAACCGGCTTGCGTCAACCATTACTGGGCACAGGATCCTTGATCTGACTTCGGGTTTCAGGGCTGTGAATGCGAGGAAATTTCGGGAGTTTCTTTATCTGTTGCCCAACGGCTTTTCCTATCCCACTACTTGCACCATGGCATTCTTTCGGGCCGGTTACTCGGTCGGCTATATACCAATCCAAACCGGACGGCGTCTTGGCAACAGCCACATAAGCCTTGTTAAAGACGGCATTCGATTCCTGGTGATCATTTTCAAGGTCGGCTCGCTGTACTCACCACTTAAGATATTCCTGCCTGCCTCTGCGGGCCTGTTTCTGACGGGATGCGGCTACTATTTTTACACCTTTGTAACCCAGGGTAGATTTACCAATATGAGCGCGGTTTTGTTCATCACCGCTATCGTGGTTTTCCTTATCGGGCTGGTGTCAGAGCAAGTGACGACCTTGATGTATAAGGACAACCGCGACTAGGCAGGTGAAGTTGTTCACAACCCTGCTAGTTCATGCGAAGGATTGTCATAGCTTTGGAATCCCGCGCCCAATTCAGCTTACATTAATCTCGCTTGGACTAAGCTAGGTGCAAATTGTAACCAATTGAAATAAATACGGAAAAACTTGCCTGAAGCGCGCCCCAGATGGCCTGCAGGCTTGCTATGAGAAAGAATGTGGTTTACTGTTATCACCGCTTTTTTAGCGCCCGATTACAGTCTCAACTGGAACTGAAACACTGCAGATTTCGAGGGTAAACACTCTCGTGAGTGGAGGATAAACGATGAAGATATCGGCGATGAAGATATCGACAAAATTGGCAGCTGGTTTGCTGATACTGATGAGCGCCACGCTAGCCCAAACTGGCTTGGCTGAGGATCTAACCGTAAAAGATGGCGTGTTCACCGCTGAGCAGGTTGCATCAGGTCAGCAAGTATATGATGCACAGTGCAAAACTTGTCATAACATGCGTTTTTATCGCGACACTCTGCGTTCCTGGAATAACCAGCCGCTGCTTTATTTATGGGAGAACATCATGGGCACTATGCCCGCTGACAATCCCGGTTCGTTGATGTTTGAAGAGTACACCGATGTTATCGCGTATATTCTGTCTGAGAATGGTTTTCCAGCTGGTGATTTGAAGCTGGACCCTGATAACGGCATGGACAGCATCAAAATTCTGTCACCGTAAGGGTTAACCTGGGTCAGTAAAAGCCCTGAAATTGAAAAAGCCGGACACCGTCCGGCTTTTTTGTGGGCGCTCCACTCAATGACGGATCGCTAACAACTAATCACTGCAGCAGACTTGGGTCCAATTCATCGGCTGGGCAGTCTTCAAGTATTCGACGAATTTCATTGCGATCACCAGACTCCAGCTGCAGGTCATACTTTTCTGCAATGGCTTGCCACAGCTGGGCGTATTCGCATTTGAACTCATCCCTGGGCAGATAGCGGTTTGGTCCCCGGTCGCTTTTTCTGCGGATTTCTCTTTTTTCCACCAGCATCAGGTTTAGAGGGTCGTTGGCGAACTGGATTTTCTTGTTGAGCATCCAGCGATCTCCGCCATGGGTATGGGCATACATGCGCGGGATGACATGGTCAAGGTCGATCTGAACCGCCACCGTGAAAATTTTACCGGTGTATTCGTCCAGCCACTCGCCGGTGCGGACTACGCAGTTTCTTGGGTTCGTATATTTGACCTCTGTGCGACTGGTGAGAATCAGCATCTCTTGCCGGGTTGACTGACAGTCCTCGTCGAAATCTTCCTCATAGGACCAGTCATCCTCATTAAAGAATTTTTCGCGATTGCGATAGTTGGTCATTACGCCGTCTCGTCGCATACGACCCGTGCTGAAAGAGTCCGGCATCTCGCAAGCCGTCATGTGACAATGGTAAGAAGGACCGAAATAATGTCCGCCGTTGAGATCCAGGCTGCCAGGATGAGCTAAAGATGATCCTGCCGCCAAGGTAAATGCAGCGAATGTAGCGAATTGGATAAGCTTGGTACTCTTCATGATTTCTTCTGCCTTGGGTATTTCATGAATCCTTGGGTTTGTGTTGGGTCAGCACTAAGGTTCTGACCGGGGGCTTTCAGCTACCCACCGCATTGGGCTATTGCCTGGCTGGGATCGACGCAGCCTTAGATGATGCGGCTTCCAAAGACGCAGCCCTCGACCAAGAGTCGATCTGTCGAGCGCCCCTCGGATTCGCACCTATCGGTCGCGCTTCTAACTCTTACGAATCGATTAATAAGGAAAGATCAATTGCGCGGCAGTGCTTGGTTATAGCGCCAACGGATATATAGTCTACGCCAGTTTCAGCAATCTTGACTAGTTGGCCTGCTTCGATGCCGCCCGAGGCCTCCAATTTTGCCTTGCCAGCATTATGGTTGACGGCGGTGGCTAAGTCGGAAAGCGAAAAATTATCCAGCATGATGATGTCTGCTTCAGCCTGTAGGGCTAATTCTAATTCTTCCAGATCGCGAACTTCGATTTCTACGGTTTTCCCGGGTGTCAGCAGGCGCGCGCTGGAAATCGCCTCAGCTATACCTCCGCAACTGGCAATATGATTTTCTTTTATCAAGTAGGCGTCAAACAAACCCATGCGGTGATTTTTAGCGCCAGCGCATCGCACCGCATACTTTTGGGCCGCGCGCATGCCCGGAAGAGTTTTCCTGGTATCTAACAGCGTCGCAGCTGTATGGCTAATTTCAGCTACCAGCGTGGCCGTCTGGGTGGCGGTGGCGGAAAGGGTCTGCAGAAAATTAAGGGCGGTTCTCTCGCCGCTCATGATGGCTCTGGCAGGGCCTTCTATTCGGCAGAGCAGCTGGCCCATTTCAATTGAGTCACCATCGGCTACTTGCCAGCTAATTGAGACATTGCTGTCCAGCTGACGGAAAGTCTCGTCTGCCCAGGGAATGCCGCACAATACACCGGTGTCTTTACAAATGATTCTGCCCTCAGCTTGCTTATCTGAAGGAATTAATGCCGCGGTGATATCGCCGCTGCCGATATCTTCAGCCAGGGAAGTTTGAACATCTTTTTTTACATCTGATGGTATTTTCATTTCTATCGATTAATCCTGGACTTGCCGCAGGGTGAGAGTAGAACCGCGTTGAGTAAACTCGACCTGTCTGAGCGCGCTCATGCCAAGCAGGATTGTGCTTCCTCCCATTGTGGGTGTAATGCTGGCAGCCACGTCCCGTAACTGTATGTTACCGATGCCCAGAGCGTCGATGCGGGTTGCATACACGGTGACTACACCACCGGCAGTGTTTGCTTGGCCTGCGTATTCAGCCTGCAGTCCCGCTTCCCGCGCAATACTCTCCGGGATAGCCACGTCAGTTGCACCTGTGTCGAGTAAAAAGGTGACAGGTAACCCGTTTATAGAACCTCCAGCGACGTAATGCCCCTGCCGATTCCTCTGCAGAACTACTTCCCGGGTGCCGTTACGCAATTCATTAACAACGGGTTGTTGGTTAGGATTTTCCTGCTTGCTAATCCAGCCGTCGAAAATGAAGGTGAGTGCAGCCAGTCCGATAGCGAAGGTGGTGATGAGCATGCCCTGGCCGAGACTCTTTCCCGGCGCATGCTGGTCAGATCTGGTCATATTCAAATTATCTCCGATGATGGCGGGCTTTGAAAGCCGTCATCTAGTTCAAAAAATTGATATCTGGCACGGTTTTTAAGCCTATGAAAATATTGAAGATAAATCATCAATTACCAAGATGTCAGCAGGTTCAAAAAGCTGTAATCACCCCTGCCCAATGCTCAGGAGCGTTCTGCATGCGATATTTTCAACGCTGAGGTTCTCCTGAAAGCGTTGCTGGAGGCATTTGGGGAAGCTAGTGCGGTATTCTCCGTGCCCTTAGAAGTATGGATCGTTTTTTCCAAGCTGTTTGAACAGCATAAGCTGCTCAAGCTGGAGAAAGTCTTCCTGGACGCCATAAATATTGTAACCAAGCATCGCGATGAGAAATTTGTAGACAAGCCCTATACCACCTCTTCTGGATTCCGCACCAGTATCGGGACCAAGGACAAGCCTTCGGCTTGGCAGCTCAAACGACACACTTTAATTGCAGGCCGAGGAGCACAAAAAGCACAATTAGTCGAAGCTGCGGCTGACGAACTTATTACCGAACTGGTTAGCGCATTTCAATAGCCGAAATTTGTGAAGCAGTTGATACGGACCAAGTGGCGTGGAGCTCTCATTGTGATATATGTTAACAGTGGCTGCGCGAGTTCAGAATGGGAAGAGGCCAAGCACACCGCAGAGCAGTTAAGTCACTGGATTTGCGAGAGAACGCAATTAAGTCAGGAAGAATTCGGTGTCCTGACCTTAAGGCTGCAACAAGGCCTGGGTCTTATCCAGGCAGCGACCGATGAGCAGGATAAGTTTCTGCTGGCGCTGCAGGGAGCTTTCAACTCGCGTTCAGCTGCAGAGCTGTTAAAGATCGATGCGCGAGTTGAGCAACCTGTGAATTCGGAAGCAGGCAAGACTCGATTACTAGACGACTCAGCACAGGATGCGGCAAACAAGGAAGCGTCAATTAGTCCGGCGGGGGAGTCCATCCTCGACGAGCGAGTTCTTGATGAGCTGGCGACATTGTTGGGAGGATCTTCATCTGAGTCAGAGGCAGAGGCAGTCGTGCCGCAGCCTGATCTCAACAATCTGATTAATGAAGTTGATAGTCTCGGAGAGCGCTCTGCCATCAAATTTCTGATAGATGGCCGGATGCGCGATTGTACCTTGACTCGCAACAAGATGAACCCCGAGCTGCATACGGTCTGCACTAACGATACGAGCTTCCGGGTTAATCGCTCAAGGATTGGTCTGGCAGTGGCATTGAGGGATGGTGCCTTGCAGCTACCCAATCTTAAGGCCACGCGTCTGATCGGCGGTCAAACTGTGCTGAGCCCGTCGTCTATGACGCGTCATTAGTCTTCCGATTGTCTGTACTCTTCGCGCGCTAGATGTCTCTAAATACCTGATTCATCAGTCTCCTGGGGTATTTTTCTCTCTTGCCCAGGCCTCTGCGTTCAGGGCGCAATGCGTTGCCAGGCGCGAGATGTGTAGTCTCCTATGTTAGACTGTGAGGGTAGACGTAATGTTTCGCAGCCGCTAATCGTGTTTTCGCCAATAGTAAACCATCGCCTAAATGATTCCGCTTTTGTTGAGTCACCCAACCAGAGTGCGCGCCCGGATGGGGTGGAGATCGACCTGCTGGTGATTCATAACATCAGTCTGCCCCCAGGAAAATTCGGTACTTCCTGTATTGCAGAGTTGTTTTGCAATACCCTGGATTGCTCCAGCCACCCTTATTTTGAGCAGCTAAGAGAGCTGAAGGTTTCGGCGCATGTTTTGATCGCGCGGAATGGCATGATCACCCAGTTTGTTCCTTTCGATCGCAAGGCCTGGCATGCTGGTCAATCCTGTTTTCAAGGGCGTAAGAACTGTAATGAGTTTTCTATCGGTATCGAGTTAGAGGGGACTGATTTCGAAGCGTTTGATGATCGTCAATATGAGGCCTTGAGCGCATTGACCGGTCGATTGATGCAGGCCTATCATGGTTTGACTGTAGAGCGTATCGTGGGCCATAGTGACATTGCGCCTGGACGTAAAACTGATCCCGGTCCCTATTTTAACTGGGAGCGGTTTAGAGAATCCCTCTCTGACTACTCCGAATCGGCTGACAGTGCAAAATGAAATTCCTTGTCATATTAGTATGCCTCACAGTCAACTACCTCTGGTTAAAGGATTTCGATCGTTTCGATGATGCCTGGTTTTTTAGACTGAGTAGACGAATTGAATCAGCTTTAAGTGAGCGTACTGTTGATTCAGGAATCTCATGGGTAGTGCCAGTTATCATTATTTATTCTCTGCCATTATTAGTGTTGAGTATTGTCCTGTTTGCAGTGAATGGAATGGCTTTCGGTCTGCTAACAATGCTGGTTCATATCCTAGTGTTGTTTATTGTCTTTGATCGAACGCAGCCAGGTAAGCTGGCCAGTGAATTTCTGGTGCGTTGGAGAAAAGGGGATGTCGAGGGGTGTTTACTCTATATGCGCCAGGAGCGGCTCGCTAGTTCAGAGACCGCGCTGGATTCACAGGCGCAGATAGCCGCCTTCTTCAAGCGAAATCTTATCTATCGCTGTTTTGAAAAAATATTTGTGGTGTTTTTCTGGTATTTACTTGCTGGTGCCCTGGGAGTGTTGTTCAGTTATGTGAGCTACCAGATGCGTGATAGCCATGAGGACGGACAGGATGCTCGTCAGGTTAATCTGATATGTCGAATCACATATATCCTTGAATGGCTGCCGTTGCGATTACTGGCGCTCACATTTTCGTTGGCAGGTAATTTTGTTCAGTGCTTCGAGAAGGTGAAGCTATCATTCTGGGAGTTTCAGCCTGAAACCGATTCTGGCGCTGCCCTGCACAGCTATGCAGGCTGCGCGCTTTCCGGGCTTACTGTTTCAGTATCGGAATCTGAAGATCCACAAGAATTGAGTGGGCTGTCAGCTGCTGAGCAGGAGCGCTTGATCGAGGCTAACGAGATTGAGGCGATACAGGCATTGCTGGAGCGAAGCCAGGCGATTTGGCTGGCGATTTTGGCAGTAATGACAATCTTTGGCCTGCAGACGATTTGATGTGTCGCTGCAAAATTGGAATTCGGCACACAAATTCTGTTGATTGATGGCTGAAATTTGTAGTTTTGACAGTTTGTTACGACGAAATTAGCTTGCGGGCATCGGCTCCAGCTGCGGGCTAATTTATGTATATCTCTGAATTATAGGAATAAAAAATGGTATAGATTTGTCTGCAGTTAACGAATATTCTATGTAGTAATACTACATTATTGACCAAAAGTACGTGGAATAAAAGTTAGAATTGGCGTAATATTCGCGCACTTTGTAATTTATTTACATACTGCATGGAAACCACCAGCGATCCTGGTACCACATGGGATGTAAGGCATGACTCAGCACAGCGATGCGAATCCAGAAGAAACCAAAGAATGGCTCGACGCCCTCCAGTCGGTCATAGATGAAGAGGGAATAGAGCGCGCTCATTACCTAATTCATCAGCTCAATGACTCGGCCATCAGGACCGGGCGCTATGTTCCGATCTCCTCCGTAGTTACGCCCTACAGCAATACGATTTCGCCTATGGACGAAGACCGTATGCCGGGCGATATGTTCATGGAGCGGCAGATCCGCGGCATTGTGCGCTGGAACGCACTCGCCATGGTCATGCGAGCCAACAAGCAAAATCCAAGCTTGGGTGGCCATATATCGACATTTGCTTCATCAGCCACGCTTTACGATGTCGGATTCAACTACTTTTTCCGCGGGCCTAATGAGAAAGACGAAGGCGACCTGATTTACTATCAAGGCCACTCTTCGCCAGGCATCTATGCGCGCTCTTTTGTCGAGGGGCGCATGGATGAAGAGCTGCTGGATAATTTTCGCCAGGAAGTGAATGGCAACGGCCTTTCATCCTACCCACACCCCTGGCTCATGCCCGACTACTGGCAGTTCCCCACAGTTTCCATGGGGCTGGGACCCATTCAGGCGATCTACCAAGCGCACCTGATGAAATACCTCCACAATCGCGAATTAATGGATAACTCTGAGCGCAAGATCTGGGCGTTCCTGGGTGATGGAGAGATGGACGAGCCTGAATCTCTCGGCGCAATCGCCAAAGCCGGTCGCGAACAACTCGACAACTTGATCTTCGTCATTAACTGTAATCTGCAGCGGCTCGATGGCCCGGTGCGAGGCAATGGCAAGATCATTCAGGAACTGGAAGGTATCTTCCGCGGCGCGGGCTGGAATGTCATCAAGGTTGTGTGGGGTCGACACTGGGATCCTTTATTGCAGGCTGACGCCGACGGCATTTTGCAGGCTCGCATGGACGAAGTCGTTGATGGCGAGTACCAGAATTACGCCAGTCGTGGCGGTGCCTATACCCGAGAGCATTTCTTTGGCAAGAGCCCGGAATTGTTGAAGATGGTCGAGCACCTTTCTGACGATGATATTATGGCGCTCAATCGCGGTGGGCATGACCCTTACAAGGTTTATGCAGCTTACGCACAGGCCGTCAAATCAAACGGCAAACCAACTGTAATTCTCGCCAAGACCATTAAAGGTTATGCCTTTGGTGGTGGTGCGGAAGCGCAGAACGCGACCCACTCCGTTAAGAAGTTGGATATTGAAGGTCTGAAGAAGTTTCGTGATCGATTTGGGATTCCAGTTGAGGATGACAAGCTCGCTGAAGTGCCATATTACCGACCTGCAGAAGACAGCCTTGAAATTCGCTACATGCGAAAGGTCAGGGAAAAACTGGGCGGACCCTTGCCGCAGCGCCGATCTGAAGCCAAGCAGGTGACCATTCCCAAGTTGGAAGCATTCGATGCGCAACTGAAAGGCAGTGGCGATCGCGAGCAGTCGACAACTATGGCATTTGTGCGCATGATAAGCACTTTATGTAAGGACAAAGAGATAGGCGAGCAGGTAGTGCCGATCGTGCCCGACGAGGCCCGCACCTTTGGTATGGAAGGTATGTTTCGGCAAATGGGCATCTACTCTGCCGTGGGACAACTCTATGATCCCGCTGACTCGAACCAGGTGATGTATTACCGGGAAGACAAGCAGGGGCAGATGTTGGAAGAGGGAATTACCGAATCGGGCGCATTCTCTGCCTGGTTGGCTGCAGCAACATCCTACAGCGTAAATAATTACCCACTGATTCCGTTTTACATCTACTACTCTATGTTCGGATTCCAGCGCGTTGGCGATCTGTGCTGGGCGGCGGGTGATTCCCAGGCTCGGGGTTTTTTGATCGGCGCCACGGCGGGCCGTACGACCTTGAACGGTGAAGGATTACAACATCAGGATGGTCACAGTCACTTGCTGGCTTCGACTATCCCGAATTGTGTGACGTATGACCCTACTTATGCGTTTGAGCTGGCAGTTATTATCCAGGATGGGCTGCGCCGCATGTACCATGAAAGGGAATCCGTCTACTACTACATCACAACGATGAATGAGAATTACGCGCAGCCTGAGATGCCGAAGGGAAGTGAGGAAGGCATCATCAAGGGTATGTATCTGTTGGAAGATGGCGCGGCTAATGAATATAAAGTTGCTCAGCCGCTCAGCAAAGATGTGCGGCTACGCTTGCTAGGTAGCGGTACAATTTTACGTGAGGTGCGCAAGGCAGCAGAGATTCTTAGAAAAGACTTCTCAGTATCTGTTGATGTGTGGAGCGTGACAAGTTTCAACGAATTGCGGCGCGATGCGCTGAGCATTGTTCGTGAGAACTTGCTTAACCCTACTAAGAGAGAAAAAGTTCCTTATGTGACCTCTCAGTTGAGCAAACAGAAAGGTCCTGTGATTTCTACAACGGATTATATGAAGCTGTATTCAGACCAGATCAGAGAGTTCGTGCCTGATTCCTTTCGAGTGCTTGGCACTGACGGGTTTGGCCGCAGCGATAGCCGAGAGCAATTGCGGCACTTCTTTGAAGTGGATGCCAAGTTCGTGGTCCTCGCCGCATTAAGTGAACTCAAGGACCTGGAGTTGGTGACTGGTAAACAGATCACAGCTTATATGAAGGCTAATGGCATCGATCAAAGTAAAGCAGATCCAGTCACGCAGTAGATGCTACTGTTGATGCGTGGGAACCAACGAGGATTTTAGGTTTGGCAATAGAGAAAATTACCGTCCCTGATCTTGGCGATGCCGCTGATGTGGAAATCATTGAGTTGCTGGTCGCGGTTGGAGATACAGTCGCAGAAAACGATTCACTGATGGTTCTAGAGAGCGACAAAGCTGCAATGGAGATTCCAGCGCCCATGGCGGGTGTGGTGAAGAGTATTGCTGTGAACCTGGGTGACCAGGTGAATACCGGCTCAGAAATATTGAGTTTGGAAGTGGAGGGTGCTGCGTCTGCAGAGGACGCGAAGCCTGAAGCCAGTGAGCCCGAACAGCTAGCAGAATCGAAATCAGAGCCGACGGAGTCAGAAACGCAGCAGCAAGCGGAACCCTCCGCAGATGCCCCTTCTGCTGCGCCAGCTCAATCCGAAAAATCTGTGGTCAAGGTGCCTGATCTTGGAACCGATGACGAAGTCGATGTGATCGAAATTCACGTCAGTGTTGGTGACAGCATCAGCGCTGATGATCCCCTCATCACGCTGGAGTCTGACAAGGCAGCTATGGAAGTGCCGGCTCCACAGGATGGAGAGGTGCTGGAACTGCTCATCAAGGTAGGAGACAAGGTCAAAACCGGGACTGATGTGATTAGAATTACTGGAGCCGCGGCTGCAGCTAGCCCATCTCCAGCGCCAGCAAGCTCGGAGTCTGAAGCGGTAGCACCAGCACCTAGCACGGCTCCTGCACTGGCTGCGATACCGGAAGTACCTGCTGTACATGCCGAACAATCGGGCAAGGTCTATGCGGGCCCCGCGGTTCGAAAACTGGCGAGGGAACTAGGAGTGGATCTCGCCCTGGTGCTAGGCACTGGCGCAAGATCACGCGTCGTAAAGGAAGATATTCACGCATTTGTGAAGGCTCGAATCAACAATCCGCCTGCGGCAGCAGGCACATCAATATCAGCTGTTCCAGATGTTGATTTTTCTCAGTTCGGGGAGATTGAGGAAGTTGCACGCAGCAAGATGGAGAAAGTCACTGCGACGAACATGCAGCGCAACTGGAGTTCTGTACCGCATGTGGCTCAGTTTAATGAGGCTGATGTCACCGAGCTCGAAGATTTCAGAGCCGAGCTTAAACCAGAAGCGGAGAAGAAAGGCGTCAAGTTAACCTTCTTACCCTTTTTGCTTAAGGCTTGTGCGAAGGCGCTGGCAGAATATCCGCAATTCAATGTTTCGCTGCATTCTTCTGGTGAGTATGTGATCCAGAAGAAGTACTACCATATCGGCGTTGCGGTAGCGACTGAGGCTGGTCTAGTGGTACCGGTGATCAGGGACGTAGATAAGAAGTCCATCTATGAGCTGGCCGATGAGGTCATTGAGCTATCGAATAAGGCGAAGCAGCGTAAGTTAAAGCTCGAAGAGATGCAGGGTGCCTGCTTCACTATTAGCAGTCTGGGCGCCATTGGTGGCACTGGATTTATTCCTATCATTAATGCCCCTGAGGTTGCGATTTTAGGAGTATCAAAGACTGAGATTAAGCCGGTGTATCGGAATGGAGAATTCCAGCCGCGCAAAATGCTGCCAATAACGCTTTGCTATGACCACAAGGCGGTAAATGGAGTGGATGGCGGCATGTTTGCGGATTACCTGGCCAAGTTGCTTGGCGATATCCGCAGGCTTGCGCTCTAGGGCATGCGTTCTGACGTGGGATTGCTTGTCACTGGTGTGAAAAATACGCCAGCGTCACTGTCGATGCGCCTGATTTCGCAGTCATAGGCGCTGGACAGATTGTTCTCCGTAAGCACTTGAGCTGCCGCGCCCGCCTCGTAAGCACCATCTTCTTTTAATAAGAGCACGTGATCACAGATGCGGCTGGCCAGATTAATGTCGTGAGTGGTCATCAACATTGTGGCTTGATCCTGCATTACTCGCGAACGCAGGGCAAGCAACCCTGTGAGCTGATGGGCAATATCGAGATGATTGCTGGGCTCGTCTAGTAAAAACAGAACCGGTGACTGGGCGACCAGTCGCGCCAGGGCCAGGCGCTGCAGTTCGCCGCCGGAAAGCGTGTCGATCCTGCGTTCAGCCAGATCCAGGAGCTTGAATTCCGCCAGAGCCGCCTTAACAATCCCAACATCCGCTTGATCATCCCATAGCCATGAATGTTGGTGCGGATAGCGACCCAGCATGGCTGACTCCAGCACTGTGCTGGTAACCAGTGACAGCCCCTCCTGAAATAGAAGCCCTATACGCAATGCGACTTCCCTGCGATCGAGTTGATTGATGGGCTTACCTTGCAAATCGATCCCGCCGCCTTGCCAGGGTCGCAGTCGCGCCAGGGTATGCAGCAGGGTTGTTTTGCCAGCGCCGTTCTTCCCTAATAGACCCCAGCTCTCGCCACCCCTAATCGTCAGGTTCAACTCTGAAATCAACTTGCGCTCACCAATGCTCACATCGAGTTCGGTGATTTGCATAAGAGCCTTGGCCTTTGATGCTGTCATGCTTCTCGACTAATGGATTTTCTGAGGATGACAATGAATGTAGGCACACCAATCAAAGCAGTGACTACGCCAACCGGCAGTTGCTGTGGTGCTATCAGGGTTCGGGCCAGGCTATCGGCCACAATTAGGAAACTTCCTCCCAATAGCATGGCACTTGGTATCAGCAGGCGATGGTCTCTGGCCCCCAGCATCCTAAGCATATGCGGAATGACCAGGCCTACAAAACCAACAGAGCCGGCAATTTTTACCGCGCTGGCAGTGAGCACCGAAGCAGCGAAGTACAGAATGAAGCGTAAAGCAGAGACATTGACTCCCAGTGCGAGAGCCTGTTGATCACCCTGTATAAGGACGTTCAGGGCACGGCTCAGAAAGAGTCCGCCGGCCAGTCCTGCCAGCAGCAAAGCCCAATGTATCGGACTCACGCGACTTTGGCTCAGATCGCCCATCAGCCAGAACAACATACTCTGTACTGTGTTTTCGGTGCTGGTCGTCAACAATAAATTTATTACCGCGCCCCAGCCTGCGGATACCACAACCCCAGTCAGCAACAGGCGAATTACAGACCAACGCCCCAGGCCGTTGGCGATGAAAAATACCAGCAGTATGGAGAACAATGCGCCAAAAAATGCCCCCTGGCTTAGCCAGAAACTGCTGGCGCCCAGAAGAATTGCGCTGAGAGCGCCAACAGCTGCTCCGCCAGATACACCAAGAATATAGGGGTCGGCCAGGGGATTGCGCAGCAAGACTTGCATGATCACGCCAGCCAAAGACAGAAGGCCGCCGACGACAAAGGCGGATGCAGTTCGTGGTAAGCGAATATCGAAAATTATCTGAGTCGCTAATTCGCTTTGTGTAGCGGTCGGCAGTCTAAATAGATCCGCGAGCGTCAATTCCACACTGCCGCTGAGCAGTGAAAAAAGCGCGGCACAAATGGCCAAGAGGGCAAGCGTGCAAATCAGCAAAATCTGTCTGAACGCGATCAACTTGTTTGCTCTTGTGGTTTTCCGCAGGCATGCAGTGTAATGATGAATTGCGCGCCAAGCTTGGGTGCGCTGGAAATCTCGATTTCACCGCCCAGTAAGGTTTTGATGATTCGGTACGCGGGGGAGAGACCCAGGCCGGTGCCACCGGAAGTGGGTCGCGTAGTGAAGTAGGGGTCGAATGCTTTTCGAACAACCTCATCGGTCATGGCATTGCAATTGTCGAGGACGCTTATTTGTAGCGCATAGGTGTTGATGTGTTTGACGCACAGTTCAGCATCGACAGTAATCAAGGCTGACGACATTGATTTAATGATATCGCTGAAAACTTTCTGAATATTCATACTGTCAAACAAGGGCGCTCATTCTTTGCACACCGCATCATAGCAATAAATCGGCTGTACTCCAGCCGGAATCCTCGCTCTTGCTCACGGATTCCAATGAATAAGTTAAGTTAACGATGCCCTGATGATAGACTGCCAATAACTCGGATTCCGACAGTACTTGATGAATTGACAGCGGTTAAGACTTAGGCTTTCCCTGCTTATCGCTGGCTCGGCCCACCACAGGATGCGAAAGGAATTAAGACAATGCCCTCGTTCGATATTGTGTCTGAAGTCGACATGCACGAAGTTAACAATGCGGTAGATCAGTCAAATCGGGAAGTCGGCACACGCTTTGATTTCAAAGGCGTGGACGCCAACTTTCAGGTCACTGACGCTTCGGATGTTCTGGTCAGTGCTGAAGTGGATTTTCAGGTCAAACAGATGCTGGATATTCTTAAGGGTAAACTGACCAAAAGAGGTGTAGACATCAAAGCGTTGCAAGAAAGTGACATCGAGGCGAGTGGTCAAAAGGTGTCGATGCTGGTCAAGATTCAGCGGGGAATTGAATCTGAGCTTGCCCGCAAAATCGTAAAAATGGTCAAGCAAACCAAAATCAAAGTGCAAACAGCGATTCAGGGAGAGAAGCTGCGAGTTACAGGCAAAAAGCGAGACGATCTCCAAGAAGTAATCGCCTTACTGAGGGAATCGAACTTGGACATACCTTTACAGTTTAATAATTTTAGAGATTAGCCAGCCGATATGGCAGGCGTTGGGTTGCGAAATAGCAACTGAATCGTTCAGGAAGGTGCATGTCCACAACGGAAAACAAAGCGATAGATCACTGGCTCAATAGTCTGCCGCCCAGTGTGCGTCCGTATTTTGAGGCGGCGCCGCTCGCTGCATTTTTCCTGGGAATGTCCTCTGGGTTTCCCTATGCCCTTATTGGGGCGACGTTAACAACGCGATTGGCGCAGGATGGTATTTCCAAGAGTTCAGTTACTGCGTTCGCCCTGACTTTCCTTGCCTATAACTTCAAATTCCTCTGGGCACCGGTGATAGACAATTTCCGCTTGCCGTTCATCGGTAAATTCGGACAGCGACGCTCCTGGCTCTGGTTCGTCAGTCTTTGTGTGATTCTCGCGGTGGTATTTCTTGGGATAGTGGACCCAACCCAGGCTCTATTCACGGTTGCCGTCGCGGCAATAAGCCTGGGCGTAGCGGGCGCAACACTGGATATCATTATCGATGCCTATCGCATCGAATTGCTGGAGCCCCATCAGTTAGGTACAGGCTCTGGCATGTCGCAGTACGGCTGGCGTATCGGTGCCGCCTCAACGGGTGCGCTCGCCCTGATTGTCGCCAGTAATTTCGGTTGGCCTGCCGCCTATATAGTCTGCGCGGTGTTCACCTTGCCCGCTATTATGGTAGGTGTTTTCATGGGCGAGCCTGCTCGACATATAGAGCCAGCAGAGGTTAAAGGCGTCACTCAGGCACTGGCAGAATATTTCAGCCCGCTGAGTGAATTCGTCAAACGACAGGGAGCATGGTTGGTGCTGTTTTTCGTTCTCATCCACAAGATCGGAGACACTCTAGCTAATCTCACTTTGCGACTACTGTTCGACGATTTGGGTTTCACCAATGAAGAGATCGCATTTTATGATGTGGGCTTTGGTTTTATTGCCTTTCTGTTGGGGATATTCGTAGGTGGGATTATGTTTGCCCGCATGGGTTTGAAGCACTCGGTCCTGCTGAGCCTCGTTCTCATGGCAGTTTCCAATTTTAGTTTCGCTGCCCTGGCCCTTGTGGGGCACACCAATCTTGGTATGGCGGCGGCGATAGGCTTTGAAAATTTTGCCAGCGGCATCGGTGGCGTCACTGTGGTCGCGTATCTGTCGGCGCTCTGTAATCTCCGTTTCACCGCGACCCAGTATGCCTTGCTGTCAGCACTGGCCAGCATCGCCGGCAGATTCCTGACCGGCACCACCGCTGGTGGGCTGATAGAGGCGATGGGTTACGTGAATTTCTACCTATTGACCACTGCGTCAGCATTTCCAGGGGTATTGCTGTTCTGGTACATGATTCGTTCCGGGCTTGCTGATGTTTCCCTGGGTGGTGCTTCCAGAGATCAATAAGGCGCATAGGCAGCGGCGAGATGGCGCTTACCTTAATCTGCGGCCGCAGGAGGCAGTGAATGCATGAGGTGAGAGCCTTAATCCAGGTTAAAACATCGTCTGACTATTCAACGTCCCACTGATATTTACGCAGGGAAAAGCGCCCCTTGATGAACACCACACCTTCCGCCTCCAGCTTGTGCTTCTGGCTCTGGTACTGACTGCTGTCGACAGGAAATGAAAGCTTGCCACGTGAATTGACGACACGGTGCCAGGGTAGCTTGGTACCGGTCGGTAACATCTTCATGGTATAGCCCACATAACGGGCGTGGCCCGGCAGTTCAGCCATGCGGGCGACCTGGCCATAGGTTGCCACCCTGCCTGCTGGAATTTGATTCACAACCTGCCAGATTTTCTCTTTATTGCTCACCTCAAGTCCCGGCATTCTCTAATCGACACACCCACTTCGGCTCGCCATCATGATAGAGTCTGTGCAGTGGCTTGAACAGGCATCACTGGAGTCGCAGGGGACTCAGGAGCAGGACTCAGGAGTAAAAAGTGCCGATCGCACTCATCGTTTTCATCGTTATTCCGCTGGTAGAAATGCTGGTGCTGTTTGAAGTTGCCGAAGTTATTGGCGGTTGGCAGACTCTGACACTGGTGGTGCTTACCGCAGTCATAGGCGTACAGATCCTGAAGCAGCAGGGACTCTCAACGTTGCTGCGCGCCAACCAGCGCCTGCAGGAGGGCCAGCTGCCGGCGCAGGAGATCGTGGAAGGCTTCATGCTGGCAGCGGCAGGAGCGATGCTGCTGACGCCGGGATTCATTACCGACACCCTAGGATTTCTTTTCCTGACTGGCCCGGTTCGGCGTCCCCTGGCTAGTCGCATTGTCTCCACAGGCATGTTAAGAGCCATGGGTTCAGGGCAGGGAGGTGGCCAATTTTGGTCCCATAGAGAGTATCGCCGGGACGCGGATGGCAATATCTATGAGGGTGAGTACAGTCGAACCGACTCAGAATGGCTGTCAGACGGTAAAAAAGGTGATTCTGGCGATGACCCTTCGATGGAAAAATAATTAATAAATTCATAATGTTATAGTAAGCACCACAAATCCCCTGAAAAAAATGCCGCTTAGCGTCTGATCAGGTGTTGAATTTCAATTAATTATCCCCATTAATCGTGTCAGCAATTAACCCGCCTGTGACGAGTCATCTGGCCGTTTCGGGCAAGCAATTGGAGAGTGGCAGAATCTGTACCGGTAGCGGCCGGTATGGCTTCCAACATTCAATTCTGTTTTAGATTCAGGAGTGATTGAGAATGAAAATCCGCCCCTTACAAGATCGTGTCGTAGTGCGACGCACGGAAGAAGAAACTACAACTGCAGGCGGCATTGTACTGCCCGGCTCTGCTACCGAAAAACCGGCTCAGGGCGAAGTGCTTTCAGTTGGACCAGGTAAGCGTCTAGAGAACGGAGACACCCAGCCTGTTGATGTAAACGTTGGTGACACTGTTGTTTTTGGTAAGTATTCCAGCAACACCGTGAAAATTGATGATGAAGAACTTCTGATTCTCAATGAAAGCGAAATTTTCGGTGTGATCGAATCCTAAATCGATCTGTTGATTACCGATCCTCATCAGTTAACTCGAAAAGATAGGAATTTTTAACAATGGCTAAAGATGTGAAATTCGGCGATTCAGCACGCCAAAAACTTCTGGGCGGAGTGAACGTGCTCGCCGATGCTGTAAAAGTGACTCTCGGTCCCAAAGGCCGCAACGTAGTTCTGGACAAATCCTTCGGTGCACCCACTGTGACTAAAGACGGTGTGTCCGTCGCGAAGGAAATTGAACTGGAAGACAAGTTCGAAAACATGGGTGCGCAGATGGTTAAAGAAGTCGCTTCCCAGACTTCCGATGTAGCTGGTGATGGCACCACTACAGCGACTGTGTTGGCACAATCCATCCTGAATGAAGGCCTCAAGTCAGTGGCTGCGGGTATGAACCCAATGGATCTGAAGCGTGGCATCGACAAGGCGGTATCCGCCATGGTTGCAGAAGTAGGCAGCCTGTCTACACCGTGCAAGGACTCCAAGTCTATTGCGCAGGTTGGTACTATCTCCGCTAACTCAGATGATGAAGTCGGTCAGATTATTGCCGACGCCATGGACAAGGTTGGCAAGGAAGGCGTCATCACTGTAGAGGATGGCTCCGGTCTTGAGAACGAACTGGATGTTGTGGAAGGTATGCAGTTTGATCGCGGTTATCTGTCTGCTTACTTCATCAACAACCAGGACAACATGATGGCTGACCTGGAAAACCCGCTAATCCTTCTTTTCGACAAGAAGATCTCAAACATTCGCGACCTGTTGCCGCTGCTGGAAAGCGTTGCCAAAGCAGGCCGTCCTCTGCTGGTTATTGCTGAAGATGTTGAAGGCGAAGCGCTGGCTACTCTGGTTGTGAACAACATGCGCGGCATCGTTAAGGTTGCAGCTGTGAAGGCACCTGGTTTTGGTGACCGTCGCAAGGCCATGTTGGAAGACATCGCGGTCCTAACTGGCGGAACCGTTATCTCTGAAGAAGTTGGCCTGAGCCTGGAAGGTGCTACGGCTGATGATCTGGGTAGTGCTAAGCGCGTTCAGATTAGCAAGGAGAACACCACAATCATCGATGGTGCTGGCGATGCAGCCAACATTGAGGCTCGCGTCGGACAGATTCGTGCCCAGATCGAGGAAACCTCGTCTGACTATGATCGTGAAAAGCTGCAGGAGCGTGTTGCAAAACTCGCCGGCGGCGTAGCCGTGATCAAGGTAGGAGCGAGCACTGAAATGGAGATGAAAGAGAAGAAGGCGCGCGTCGAAGACGCACTGCACTCTACTCGCGCTGCTGTCGAAGAAGGCGTGGTACCTGGCGGCGGTGTTGCCCTGGTGCGCGCACTGCAGGCTGTTACGGAACTGAAGGGCGACAACGAAGACCAGAACGTGGGAATTACCCTGTTGCTGAAGGCAGTCACTGCGCCTCTGCGTCAGATCGTGGAAAACGCCGGCGAAGAAGGTTCAGTCGTTCTGGACAAGGTCAAGGCTGGCGAAGGCAACTTCGGTTTCAACGCGGCTACTGGCGAGTATGGCGATATGCTGGAAATGGGAATTCTTGATCCGGCGAAAGTTACCCGTACAGCGCTGCAGGCGGCTGGCTCGGTTGCTGGACTCATGATTACCACTGAGGCGATGGTTACTGAATTGCCGGAGGAAAAGGGATCAGCACCTGCCATGCCTGATATGGGTGGCATGGGCGGTATGGGCGGCATGATGTAAGAGCAGCCCAGTTCTGGGAGGGCAGCAGCCCTCCCTGTAGTAGCCAAGTGCTGAAGCCAAGTGCAGATGCCAAGTGGTTTAGAAGCCGCTGTTTCAGTCCAGAATACTCTGGCGGGAACAGCGGCTTTTTATTTTTGCAGACTCATTCCTGGTTAGGGCAAAACGAGCCATTATACTGTTAGCACATTTATTTGACTGCCAGTCGTTCTACCTACCTGAAAACATACGGCTGGAGTTTTCTGTTTTTCGTTTTGGCGCTCATGTCGAAATCAATGGCGGTGAGCCTGCCGCTTTCCCTGATGCTTTTCGATGTCTGCCTGCGACGACAGCAGGTGACTGAGCAGGGCGTTGCAGGAGCGATCAAAGTTCTATTTATTGAAAAGCTACCGTTCATCCTGATTATGCTAATCGCCATGGCCGTGACCCTGGCAACCCAATCTGCTTCGGAGTACGCGCCAGTAGGATTTGTGGGGCGATTGACCTTTTTCGTAGCGGGTATTGAGCACTATGCAATCAGTTTTGTGCTACCAATTGGCTTGTCGCCCTTTTATCCAGCAGCTATCGCCGGCATTAATGGGCTTGGTGTGCTCACACTTCTGCTGTTTGGAAGCTTATTGGCCTGGTCATTGTTTCGGCTTGCCAATTCCCGAATCGCGCAGGCTGTCAGCCTGGTCTTACTCTTTTTTTTGCTTAGCCTGGCGCCAGTCAGTGGCCTCGTGCCAATTGGCGAGCATGCATTTGCAGATCGATACAGCTACATTCCTCTGGTGGGTTTTTACGGAATGGCAGGCTATCTCTGGGCGTGCTGGCAGCAAGGCGTGCCAAGAAATCCGCTGCCTGTGCTGGCTCTGCTTGTCTGCTGCAGCCTATTGTCGTTGCAATCAGCACGCTATAAGCAGGTCTGGCGGAATGATTTGGATTTCTGGTCAACGATTGTGGAAGAATTTCCTACCCAGGCGGCAATGCCAATTGACAATCTGGCTAACGCGCATGCGGTCGCTGGCGATTATGAGCGGGCTATCAGTTCCTACCGCCGATCCATCGCGGTGCAGCCAAGCCAGGCCCTGCCATACATTAATCTTGCCGGGATCTATGACTTCACCGATAAATCGGAGCAAGCACTGGCTGTGTTGAATGAAGGCCTGGGATAAACCCGGACAACACGGCGTTATGAAGCAGGACTGGGCGTGCGCTAGTGGAAAGGGGGGAGCTGAATGCGGCGCAAGTGCTGTTGGAAAGAGCGCTATCGCTGAATCCAGATTTGCCGGATACCCTGCTGAGTGCGGGTATGTTGCATCAACGCGCCGGCAGGCTGGAAGCTGCCTTGCAAGTGTTGGCGCGGGTGCCACCTAGTATGCCTCAGCATTATCAGGCTAACCTGCACATCCTGGAAATTTTAATGTCCCAGCAGTCAGAGTTTGCTATGGCGCAACTGATGGAGATGGTCAAGGTCTACGGCGTGACACCACAGCTGGAACAGGCCAGGCAATTGCTGGGGCGTTAGCCACATCGGGCAGAGAGACGGCTGATTAATTTACAGGAGTGTTGGGCATGAAAAGCAGCCTGCGAAGAATCAGGCTGCTTTTGTTTGCAGTTAACCGGTCTACTAATTTAACCGGTTGCGGTCTTAGCCGAGGTTATGATTGGCGAAATCCCAGTTAGCCAGATTATCAATAAACGATGTCAGGAAGTCTGGGCGGCGATTTTGGAAATCAAGATAATAGGCGTGCTCCCACACATCACACACCAACAGTGGCTTAAGTCCGTCTGTGAGGGGAGTTTCTGCGTTGGCTGACTTGGTGATTTTCAGGGTATCACCGTCAGCAACCAGCCAGACCCAGCCGCTACCAAACTGGCCAACACCGCCAGCCACGAACCTTTTTTTGAAATTCTCAAAGCTACCGAAGCTGGCATTGATTGCATCTGCAATAGCGCCGGTTGGCTCACCGCCACCATTGGCGCTGATGCTGTTCCAGAAGAAACTGTGGTTGTAGTGCTGCCCAACGTTGTTGAAAAGACCGCCGCCTACTTTAGCCGCCTCAATAACCAGTGCTTCCAGGTTGTCAGCACTAAGGCCTGCATCTTCCAGCAGCTCATTGCCCTTCACGACGTATGCATTGTGGTGCTTGCCATGGTGGAAATCCAAGGTATTGGCTGACATATGTGGTTCAAGCGCATCTTTGCCAAATGGCAGATCGGGTAACTCAAGTTTCATAATTTCCTCTTCTAAAAGACTGAGACTGTAATACTTATTTCTACGCTATCAAGACCGCATTTAGACCAGCGTAGACAGCGAAGTCCCTCACAAATCCACAGTTTTTGTAGGGTGATCATATCTCTAAGCTATTGCTTAGAGGCACTTGAAAGCGGGGCTTATCCTAGCAGAATTGGATTTCACGCACAGGGCAGGCATTTGCCTGCCAGTGCTATGCGCGGCGCTCTGGCGCTGTACGCTGCTCTGCTGTGGCGCTAAAGGTACTGGATGATCAGCAGCAGCGCCACGGCCAGAGCAAGTCCCAGGTGGATGACACCGACGACGCTGGCCATGGGTCCCATCTTGCCCTTAATGGCGTTGGCCTGAAGGGCTAGAATGATGATGACACACAGCGCCATTGCGGCGGTGCTGGCACCACCCTCAGCGGAAAGGGGAACCCGACCGTAGCCGCCCAGATGGGCAGAAGCCCCCATAAAGAACAGCATGGGTAGCGAAAATAGGGTATTGGTGCGAGAGGCAAGACCCGCTTTGCCCAGCGCAGCTGCGGCTTCAGGAATAGGGTCGCCGCCTGCCAGCACCTGCTCGTTGGAGGCGATCACTGTTTTCTGGTTGGGCCAGATGATGAGCCAGACGTTCAAAAACATCAGGGTGCCGAGCAGCATGCCGATGCTAATGTAGAAGTTTGTGGCCGCGCCGAGAAAACCAGCCAGCGCCAGCCCGGAAAGAAAGGTAAACAGGGCGCCATACCTGAACCAGCCCAGCGCCCTGGGCACCAGTTTGCTGATAGCAGAAGCCTTGGCGGCGGGGTCAGCCTCTTTGAAATACTCGGTTTGAACGAAGTTAAAATAGTAAAGCAGGCCAATCCATGCGATGCCGGCAAAGAAATGTATCCAACGAAACAAATAGGCGATCAGGACGTCTAATTCCACAGCAAACCCTCCGAGGCTGATTATTGTTATACCCGTGGCATCTGCCGAAGCAGCATCTGCGCAAAAAAAGGTATGCAGCCGATATGGTATCACCCCGCCAGTGCCGGTGCACTGTCGCGGGGATAGCACCAAATCGCGATTTTGAGGATAATAGGAAGCTATGGATAAATCAGATGACTTGCATGACATTCCGCCCATGATTCCGGATCGGGACGACGTTGACTCACACCTAAGCACTCGTCGCTCGCAGAAAGAAGAGATTGTGCGGCCCAGCTATTACACTGAGAAGGTTAAGGTCAGTACCTGGCCGGTACGGATCATGCTGCTCTTGCTTACCCTCGCGGCGGGCGGTGGGGCCTACGGCGCCTATTATTTTTACGGGCTTTACCAGACTAATATGCGCCAGGCAGATCTGCGTATCGGAGATCTCGAATTGCGACTGGCGCTGGTAGATGAATCTGCAGCCGAGTCAGACAGTAACTTGATGGAAAACATCGAGAAGACCATTGAACAGTATGATCTTCTATGGGCCAACTGGCGCGCGAACAACCGCACCTTTGAAGAGTTTCAGGGCGAGATCGCGCGCTTAAAACTGGCCAACGAGGGTCAGGACGAGGCAACTGCGAATAATAGTCAGCAACTCGCCAGCACGAATGAGGCGCTGATGGCCTCGGATACGCGGGTCAACGCACTGATTGATGACATGTCTCGCGTTATGGATTTGGTGAATGGCCTGAATGGCTCTGTCTCCGAGCTCGGGACCATGCGCAGCGACCTGGAATCCATCCGCCAGGCGCTGAACAGTGGTGACAGCACGGTGCTGGGACTGGTGGGCCGACTCGAATACCTTGAGCAGTCTATGGAGTCGGTAAATGCACATCGACTCCAGATCAACGAGACATTGTTCCGCCTGCAGGAGAATATTGAAGCATTGCAGCGTTCTCTGACGGGACCGGGTGGTGGCCCTTGATGCCTATAGAGTGACTGCTATTTTCCAGTAAACTTTGCCTCACGTTTTTCGATAAAAGCGCTCACGCCTTCTTTAAAATCCGGCCTGGATGCACAATCAGAAAAGTACTCCGCTTCCGCTTGCAATTGTGCCTCAAACTCACTCTCCAGGGATCGGTAGAACAGCGCCTTGGTATTGCCATAGACATGGGTGGGACCAGCTGCTAGCCGTTGCGCCAGCGCATTGGTTTCGACTTCCAACTCAGCGGTAGGGACGACAAAATTGATCATGCCGATATCCTTGGCGGTCTGGGCATCGAAACGGTCTCCCAATAGCGCGATTTCCATCGCTTTCTTAATTCCCACTGCACGCGGCAAGTGAAAACTGGACGATCCGTCGGGGCTGGTGCCAATGCGGCAATAAGCCAGAGTGAAGAAAGCATCTTCTGATGCAATGACCAGGTCACAGGCAAGTGCCATGCTGACACCCGCGCCCGCGGCTGCGCCCTGGCAGCTGGCGATAATAGGCTTGGGCATACGCCGCATAGCGAACATGATCGGGTGAAGGTCGTGAATCCGCAGAATAAATTCCTTGCGAATTTCCGCGGGTGATTTCTTGATGGATTCGCCCATGCCCTTGACGTCGCCGCCAGCCATGAAATGTTCCCCGGCGCCTTTAAGAACGACGCAGCGTACCGATTCATCTCGCTCGATGTCGTGCAGCACGTCTGCCAGCGCGGCACGCATGTCCATGCTGAGCGCGTTGCGCGCTTCCGGTCTATTCATCACCAGGGTGGCAATGCCATCCTGATATTGGACTTCTAGATCTGCCATGTTTGCTTCCCGTTAATAGAACTAGTTGCTTTTTGTAACGGGAGTATAGCGTCGAAGCCATAGCAACAAAAGCCAGCAGCGGGCGCTTGGCAAAACAGAAGGGATGGGTATAATACGCGGCCTCGAAAACCGGTTTTCACCAGTCGGTCTTCCCTCACGCGGACGTGGCGGAATTGGTAGACGCGCTAGATTTAGGTTCTAGTATCGAAAGGTGTGGGAGTTCAAGTCTCCCCGTCCGCACCAACTCAACTAGCTTACGAGCAACTTTCCTGTTTGCTAGCCAGACTAAAGGCCCAAGAGCATCTCTAGCTAGACCTTGTCGAACCGACCCTCCGGCCCGCCAGTACCACTCGCAACACCAGCAGCCCTCCCAATTTCCCAACTCCTATGCTTCAATGAAAGCGCTATAGCCATGCCTTTCAGGCAGTAGAAATCCCATGAAAGACCTGTTCAAAGCCAAATCGAAATCTCCCGCCCAGCGCGGTAAAAAAGTTAGTGATAAGGAATCAAGCCTTGCCACCTCCAGCAAGAGTGAGGTGGCCGCCTTTCTTGACCAGGTTGCAAAGATGCCGGCGCAATCCGGTGATGCCCGGCTGGTGTTTGCCCTGGATGCCACTGCGAGCAGGCAGCCAACCTGGGATATTGCTACCGAACTCCAGGCGGACATGTTCAGGACGGCCGGTAGTCTTGGCGGCTTGAGTTTGCAGCTCTGCTATTTCCGTGGCCTGGGTGAATTCTTCAGCAGTAATTGGCATAGCAGCGGCGAGGAACTACTAAAGTTAATGACCGGTATCCAGTGTCAGGCTGGTGCGACGCAATTAGGTAAAGTTCTGCGCCACGCGCTCAAGGAAAACGAGAGGCGTAAGATTAAAGGGCTGGTTTTCATTGGGGATGCCATGGAAGAGAATATTGATCTAGTAGCGCAGACGGCGGGTAAACTCGGGCTGTTGAACGTTCCCCTATTCATGTTTCAAGAGCGGGGAGATCCCTCAACCAGAGCGGCCTTCATGGAATTGTGTCGGCTTTCAGGTGGCGCCTATTCGCAGTTTGATGCTGCCAGTGCTGCACAGCTCGGTGAACTGTTGAAGGCGGTGGCAATATACGCCGCCGGTGGATTGAAAGCGCTAAGCGACTACAGCGATCGTTCAGGCCAAAACGTCAAGCTGTTGATACAGCAGCTTAAGTCTTAGGAACCAAGGAATTCCCACTCAATGATTTTCCGGTTGCTGGCTCTCATACTTCTGCCCATCATGGCGTATTACTTTGCAAAGTCTATTAGTCAGAAGTTTAAACTCAATGCCCGTCAAAACCAGATTCTGTTCCTGATCATGTCAGCTCTGCTGATTGTGGCGGTGCTAATTGCGCTAGGTCGATTACCTATCCATTTTATATTTGCGCCACTTGGCGCCTTTGGCGCGTTTGTACTTCGCTTTTTACCCACGCTGATGCGCCTGCTGCCATTTTGGCAGATGCTGATGAGCAAGCGGGCTTCAGCTAAGCCGCGCGGTGAGAACCAGGCCTCTACTATTCGCACCCAGTATCTGGAAATGGTGTTGAATCACGATACCGGAGTCATGGATGGCAGAGTTCTTTGCGGCGGTAATAGCGGCAAGCAGCTCAGTGAATTGTCCCTGCACAGTCTGCTTGATGTGCTTGGAGAATGTCAGGGCGATATGGATTCACTGCAGGTTCTGGAGGCTTACCTGGATCGTCAGCACGAGGGCTGGCGGCAACAGCACGCCGGACAAGCTTCGTCATCGGCAGGTGAGGCTGAGTCAGTTATGACCCGTGATCTGGCCCTGGAAATACTGGGGTTGCCTGCTGATGCCAGCGATGAAGATATTGTTAAAGCACATCGCAGCATGATGCAGCGTCTGCACCCCGATCGCGGTGGCTCAGACTACCTGGCGAAGAAAATTAACGCGGCCAAGGATTTTCTCGTCGACTGAAGCGCCGTCGAATTGGTCATGTAGAAGTGGTCATGAAGAAATAGCCATGAAAATGTTAAACTGAGAAAACCCTGAATTACCCTCCGCAACAGGTGAAGACATGACTTTGATCCGTAATGAAGACGTGATCCAGAGCGTCGCAGACGCGCTGCAATATATTTCCTATTACCACCCCATTGATTTTGTCAAGGCAGTGAATGAGGCCTACGAGAGAGAAGAGTCGCCAGCAGCAAAAGACGCCATGGCGCAGATTCTGATTAATTCGCGCCTTTGTGCCGAAGGCAAACGGCCGATCTGTCAGGACACGGGTATCGTCACGGTTTTCTTGAAAGTTGGCATGCAGGTGCAGTGGGAAGGGGGGTTGTCTCTTGATGAAATGGTCAATGAAGGCGTCCGCAGAGCCTACTTGCTGCCGGATAATGTGCTGCGCGCCTCGATTCTTGCCGACCCTGCTGGTGCACGTAAGAACACCGGCGACAATACGCCCGCGGTGATTCACACCGAGATCGTGCCTGGAAACAAGCTCGAAGTGAAGCTGGCCGCCAAGGGTGGTGGTTCCGAGAACAAGGCCAAAATGGTGATGTTAAATCCCAGCGACAGTATCGCCGACTGGGTTGAGGCAACCCTTCCCACTATGGGGGCTGGCTGGTGTCCGCCAGGCATGTTGGGCATCGGGATTGGTGGTACCGCGGAGAAAGCTGCAGTACTGGCCAAAGAATCCTTGATGGAACCCATCGATATTCACGATCTCAGGAAACGCGGCCCATCCAACCGGGTTGAAGAGTTGCGCCTGGAGATCATGGATAGAGCAAATGCGCTGGGAATCGGCGCCCAGGGTCTGGGTGGCCTGACCACTGTCCTGGATGTGAAAATCCTGGACTATCCCACCCATGCCGCCTCCTTGCCCGTGGCTATGATTCCCAACTGTGCCGCCACCAGGCACGCCCACTTCACCCTGGATGGATCTGGTGGCGCCAGTCTGCAACCGCCGAAACTCGAAGAGTGGCCCGAGATCACATGGGACGTTGGGCCGCGCGCGCGTAAGGTCAATCTGGATACTGTCACCAGGGAAGAAATCGCGAACTGGCAGCCGGGTGAGACGCTGCTGCTATCTGGCAGCATGCTAACTGGGCGCGACGCCGCCCACAAACGCTTGCTGGGCATGTTGGACAAGGGTGAGCCGCTGCCGCCAGGTGTTAACTTTGACAACAAGTTTATCTATTACGTAGGTCCTGTGGATCCGGTTCGTGAGGAAGTCATCGGGCCTGCTGGGCCGACCACGGCGACCCGTATGGACAAATTCACGGGGCCATTGCTGGAAAAGACTGGCCTGATTGGCATGATTGGCAAAGCCGAGCGAGGACAGCTCGCCATTGATGCTATCAAGCAACATGGAGCGGTCTATCTGATGGCGGTGGGCGGTGCAGCCTATTTGGTGTCAAAAGCCATCAGAGAGGCGCGGGTAGTGGCATTTGAAGATCTCGGCATGGAAGCGATCCACGAGTTTGTGGTCGATGAAATGCCGGTTACCGTAGCCGTTGATGTCAACGGCGTCTCGGTGCATCGAACGGGCCCGGCGCTATGGAAAGAGAAAATTGCCGAAGCGCATCCCTTAGAGGTGAAGTGATGCGACGTGATGTGAATTAGTCACACATGTCTGGGTAAGGATTCGGCACCGACAGGCTAATATCAGGGGTGCCGTTATTGATCTTGATGCGGTCTGTGCTGAGTGTCAGATCTTTGTCGGTCAAGACGCCGTGATCGAATTTATAGATAGTATTGTTCTCTCCGCGGCCGCAAGCGTCGTTGTAAGCCTGCTGCTGTTCTTGCACGGTTTCATTGCGTGACCGATATTGTCGCAGCGCGGCGCTGCCGTGACGCTTACTCAACATGGCCTGCGTGATATGTGGGCTGAGGATGGAGGCGCTGGCATTGTTGCCGCCGAAGCCCTTCGAATTGATTAACGCAGCATCCATGCTCTCGGCGTCGAACTCTTTATGCGCAAGCAGAAAATCCAGATTAGTCGCCGCGACGTCATCAGCTAGTTGCTCCGTAGTTTTAATGCCGGGTAGCAGGTGATGGGCCCATGCGCCGAGACTGGCTATCAACTGGTCGCCGGCCGCAGATGCAACTGAATGACCAACATAGGATTTGACCGCTGCAACAGGCCAGCTCCCTATGCCAAAGGTCTGGGCGAGTCTGCTCAGAATCTCTGATTCCGTAACCCGATTTTGCGGTGTGCCGGTGCCATGGGCCTGGACGAAAGTATGGTGCCGCAAGCGATCTTCCCCAATTACGTTTTTGGTGGCCGCAAGCGCCTTGGCCATGGTGAGATAGTTGCCCATCCCAGGGCCAGTAATGGATTTTTTGAAGCCATCGGCGTTGACGAAAATATCGTTGACCGCACCATAGATTGAGGCACCTGTTTCCAGCGCCAGTTCATCATCAAATAGCACAATAAACTGCGCAGATTCCGCCAAAGTGAAGCCGGAGTTGTCGCCAAAGGGTCGACACGCCCGGCGATGATCCGGCGTGTCAGCATCATCCAGTCCATCCAGCTTTAGCAGGGAAGCGTCACTCGCCAGCGCACCCATGGTTGTAAAGGCATCAAACACTTCCGGCACCAGACTGGATTCGCTAGTGCCTATGATGGCGATACGATGAGAGCCCGACTGGATGTCCCGCATACCCTGGCGCAGGTTATAGAGGAAGGTGGCGCAGGCACCATTGTTATGACCGGTTGTCCCCAGGCTGCCAAGTAGATAGGCATTGAGGAAGTCGGCCGGCATTTCATTCAGTCCCAGCGGCAGCTGCTTGGAGCTCACCTTCTTGCCAAGTAAACGTGCCTGCAGCATGCCGCTGCTGCCGTTGTAGTCTAACTGCCCCAGGCAGCTCCCGGCATAGACGCTGATTTTGTCTGCGGGCACTAAACCCCGGATTCGCTCCCAATCCATACCGAGTGAGTTGATGGCGTCAGAGGCGCCAAAAACTGTCATCTGCAGCGCTCTGGGATGATTACGGGAGGCATAACTGGAGGCAGGATCGAAACCGTCTGGCAATTGGGCGGCGGTAGTTACTTCAGCCTGCCTTGCGCTATGCAGCATCACCGGCACCGGCGCCTTGGTGCTGACGTGAACGCTGCTGTCGCCTGCAGGCAAGTCTGCAAGCTGCCAGTCAGCGGGCAGAGGAGAGGGCAAGTCCCGTTTGCGCAGGGTGAATTCAAAGCCAGCAGAATCAGCGCCGCCAAAAACAGCACGCTGGTGATAGGGTATCTGCTTCGGGTCGAAGTCGGCGTCTTTGATTTTGCGGATCAAGGTATTCGCCAGCAGCGTTTCTTCATTGGCTGCCAAGAATTCTTCGACATTAACTTCAGCATTATTAGCATCTCGCCACAGGCCTTGGTCCTGTCGCAGCTGCCCCGTCAAGGTGGCCAACTGCTGCAGGGTGCTGGCCTGCAGGCCTCTGGATAGCTGGTCAAAGACAAGGCGACGAAAGCCATTGTGCCCGGAACTGCGGCCTGCTGCGTTGATGCCACCGAAGCCTGTAATAACGGGTAGATTGGCCATGACTTTGCCTCTGTGCTGTGAGTTATTAACCACTCTAATTTATTAAGGATTAGATCGGATATCTGGCGGCAAGCATTAGGGTGAAATAGTCATTAGATAAGGCAAATGAGACAATCATCAAGTGGTTGCACAAAGCGGGTGGCCCCAATAGCATGGAGGGGCTTTTAATAATCTCCAGGCTGGTTGCCAGATATCTTGAATACATTGGACTCTTTTATGGAGCAGGTAGGTCGACTGCATACAGACCTGTCAGTGCCAACAGATTATGCCGAACGCTGTGGCTTGCCGCTGTGCGAGATACCGCCGGACCTGGTGAGTACCGAGGCAGATTATTATGGACGACCACAGAGGCTCACCGAGGCAGCATTCCGCGCCTGGTCTAAAATGAAACAGTCTGCAGCGGCAGCGGGCATTACCATTCATCTAATCTCCGCCTTTCGAGATCTCGACTATCAGCATCAGTTAATCCTGAAGAAGCTTTTGCAAGGCCAGTCTATCGACGAGATCTTGCGGGTTAATGCCGCGCCAGGATATAGCGAACATCACACGGGCTGCGCCATCGATATTGGAACCCTCGAGTGTGACGCCCTGGTAGAGGCGTTTGAAAATACGCCGGCATTCACCTGGCTGCAGGAACACGCCAATCAGCATGGCTTCGTGCTTAGTTACCCTCGAGGCAATGCGGCTGGAATCGCCTATGAGCCCTGGCACTGGTGCTTTAAGGAATCTACTTCGAGGATTTAGACAAATGCCAAAGAAAGGAGTAGTCTGGTTTTATTGAATGACTAGGAGGGACGATGCCAGCGTTAGGCTATCTGGTATTCACCGCCAATAAGATCCTTTTAACCGCTCTCATTAAGTGTGTGAGGGGTTTTGATACAAAGAGATTATCTCTCGCCTTTTCGCTCGAATCGCTTCGCATTCGGGCCATTCCCAGACTCAAACTCAGTTTACGCCATAGCGGCGCAGCGCCCGATCTTCAGCCATTAATGATGGAGCGGTGCATTGCAGTTTTCTTGATTTGTGTTAAGCCCATATTTCGGCCATTAAGCCATGATTAATCCACCGAATAAGCTTAAGGTGGCTTAGCTGTTTGCTCGAAGAGAATCGACCCAGGAAATAATTAAAGGAGAAAGATCTACATGACTAATGAATTCCAAATTGTCTTCCACAATATCGAACAGTCCAATGCAGTTGCCGAAGCAGTTCAGAAGCGTATCCACAAACTGGAGCGCTATTGCGATCAAATTATCACCGGTAGAGTGGTATTGGATTCTCCTCACAACAATCATTATAAAGGAAAAGTATATTCAGTCGGTCTGGAGATCCACACGCCCATTAAAGAGGTGCGTGTCAATCAGGAGCAGCATGATAATCATGCTCACGAAGACCTCTATGTCGCCATCAGAGATGCATTCAACGCTGCCGAGCGGCAGTTGAAAGCCGTTGATAAAAAGCACCGCGCAGACAAACCGTCCAAACTGGGCGAGTTTGATGAGTTGAGTGCTTCTGAGCAATAAGATGGGGCTGTGAAGCCTGCAATTTAGGAAGTGTTAAAATATGGATAAGCAAAAACAGCTTGAGGTTGAGGCGGCAACATTTCGTCGCCTCTTGGCTCATCTCGACGCGCACAGGGAGGTGCAGAACATCGATCTGATGAATCTCGCCAGCTTTTGTCGCAACTGTCTTTCAAAATGGTATCGGGCAGAGGCGAAGGAGAAGGGTATCAGTATTGATTATGATGCAGCCCGCGAAATAGTTTATGGCATGCCTTATGCTGAGTGGAAAGCCAAGTATCAGCAGGAAGCTAGTCCGGAACAGCTTGATCAATTCAAGCAGCAAAACCCACAGTAATACTTGGACTAACTATTACACAGGGTTCACGGAGCAACTCAGTCGCTGGATTGCCCTGTTTGATTTACCCGAAACTGTTTGTTTCTCACCAGTCGACGATATTCTTTTGGTGAAACCTTGTTGAGCTTGCCGAATAGTCCGCTGAAGTAACTTCCGTCCAGGTAACCTACTTTGTGTGCGATTTCGGAAACGGCTAAATTGCTTTGTTTGAGCAGGTCTTTTGCATGGTCTAGGCGTACGGACTGAAGATAATCAAGTGGCGTTGTGTTAGTGGCTATTCGAAAACGACGATTCAGTGTTCGGACACTCATGCCAAATTTTTTGGCCAGTTTGCTTATGCTGATCTTAGCGCCATAGTTTTCCTGCAGCCATTCCTGTATTTCAATTACCCTCTCATCATGGTGTGAGCTCTGTTGATTTTCCTCGAGCAGCTGCGATTCATAGGATCGCTTGAGCTCATGCATGAATTGGCGAGTAACTTCCAGGGCGATGTCAGCACCATAGAGCTTCTCAATAAGATGGATAGTGATGTCTCGAATTGCATTCACACTGCCAGAACAATACACACCATCAGCGTAAGTAATAAAACGCTTACGCTGCAGTTTGACTGTAGGAAAGTCTTTTTCGAATTCATCGAAATAGCGCCAGTGTGTGGTTGCTGGCTGCTTGTCGAGCAAGCCAGCAGCGGCTACCAGGTAAACTCCATTGGTAACAGCACACAAGGTTGCTCCCGCCTCTGATTGGGCCTTGAGCCAGCTGAGCAGTGAGGCATTGCGCTGCACTGCCAGCCTTGGTGTGCGCCACACGGCAGGCACGAACACCAGGTCCGTACGCTCTACTGCACTCAGCAGCTTGTGGCACTCAAGGCTTAGATTTCCTGTAAGTGTGCAGTGCAAATCTTCTGTAGCAACAAGCTCTAGGCGACACGCCTTTTCTGCCTGTTTGCGAGCTCGGGCAATGTCGTTGGCCGCAGTGCACATTTCCAGAGGGATGGTAATGGCTGATCCAAGGGCGCCGGGAATTACAAGCAAAGAGATGTGCTTCATGCCGGTTCAGCTCGATACTCTATCGCGATAACCCAAAAGGTTTGTTCGCCTGTTGGTGTCGAGATTGAAATTTCGCTGTCTATTGTTTTGCCCAAAAGAGTCTTGCCCATGGGGGAATCGATGCTGATGTAACCTTTGTAGGGGTCGATTTCGTCTGGCCCCACAAGCCGGTAGCCAAATGTTTCTCCCTTATCATCTTCCAGTGTGACATAGGCACCGAAATAGACTTTATCTGTGTCATCTGGCACTGAGCTGACTACTGTCATCTCTTCCAGGCGTTTGCTCAAGTAGCGCACGCGCCAGTCAATCTCCCGTAAGCGCTTCTTTCCGTAAATATATTCTGCATTTTCTGAACGATCTCCTAGCGCTGCGGCGTCGGACACCGATTGAGTAACTTGTGGTCTCTCAACTTTCCACAGTTGATGCAGTTCGGCCTTTAACATAGCCTCGCCCTCGGCAGTAATGTACTTCGCGCTGGGTTTGGCCGGTGGTCGGTAGCGGGTCATAAAACTTTGTAATTCCGATTTTATTCGAGTGTGAGCGCCAGCTGGTCAGGCGTTGCGCCATGACCCTGATCTGGGGCAGCAGGCAATACTCGCACACCTACACCCAGCAGGCGCACTGGTTTGTTACCGCGTTCGAATCCATCCTCGCAGAGATTGCGGTAATTGTCTGCGCTAGCATCTTCGGAAACCATCTCCACGGTGGTCTGCATAAAGTCACTAAATTTTATCTTGATAAACTGCTTGTGTATTCTGTAATCCGCGTCGATTCGAGCCAAACGCTTCTCTAGCTGCTCCATCAGCGCGGGAATTTCGTTAATGCAGTCTGCCACTGTGGGCAGATCTTTAGGGTAGGTGTTCTCGACACTCACGGATTTGCGAATGCGCTCAGTTTGCACCTTGCGATTGTCTATGCCGAAGCTGAGTTGCTGTAAGCGTTCTCCAAAGCTGCCAAAGTGTTTGGCTAGCTCTGATTCTGGCAGGCTTCTGAGATCGCCGCAGGTCTTGATGCCCAGTCTGCCCATTTTTTCCGCCGTCACCCTGCCGACGCCATGTAGCTTTTTAACCGGCAGCGTGGTGAGAAACTCTTCGATTTCATCCGGATTCAGCACAAACTGGCCATCTGGTTTGTTCCAATCACTGGCGATTTTGGCGAGGAACTTATTGGGCGCAATGCCGGCGGAGATGGTGATCTGGACTTCTTCCCTGACCGCATCGCGAATTGCTGATGCAATGGCAGTCGCATTGCCATCGAGTTGAATACAGGAACTGGCATCGAGGTATGCCTCGTCCAGGGACAGTGGTTCGATCAGATCGGTGTAGCGTTTGAAAATGTCATGAATCTGCGTCGATGCAAGCCGATACTTCTCCATATCGGGGCGAATGATGATCAGGCTGGGACAGCGTTTGCGCGCTGTGGCTGATGCCATTGCCGAATGCACGCCGAACTGACGGGCTGCATAATTACAGGTCGCGATCACGCCTCTGCGCTCGGGTGAACCCCCAACCGCAATAGGTTTGTCAGCCAGACTAGGGTTGTCTCGCATCTCAATCGAAGCATAGAAGCAGTCACAGTCACAGTGAATGATCTTTCGCGCATCAGTCATGCGGGGCATTTTAGCAGGGAAGGGCTGAAACTGGTGGGTTTCAGCCTTACCCGAAACAAGAGGGGATGTGGCTGACTTGCAGGTCAGGAATTACTGCTTTCAAACTCCGCCATAAAACCTATCAGTGCCTGGCAGCCAGCGATTGGCATCGCATTGTAGATGGAAGCGCGGGCACCTCCGACTACTCGGTGACCTTTCAATGCGTAAAGATCCGCTACCTCGGCTTGCTTAAGAAAGTCGCCCAGCAGATCTTCCTTGGTCAGGTTGAAAGTCACATTCATGATTGAACGGTGGTCGGCTTGCGCGGTGCCGTAATAGAAATCACTGCTGTCGATGAAGTCGTAGATCAATTTGGCTTTGGCTTCATTTTGATGCTCCATTTTCTCCACGCCACCCTGGCCTTTCAACCAATCCAGTACCAGCGACATCATATAGATCGCGAAAGTATTGTTGGTATTGGCCAAGGAGTGTTGCTCCGCGTAAACCTTGTAATTGAGCAAGCCTGGCGTCACCGGCAATGCGTGTTCCAGCAAGTCTTCGCGGATTATTACCAGCGCCAGTCCGGCTGGGCCAAGATTTTTCTGCAAGCCGGCAAAGATCACACCAAATTGGTTAATATCCAGTTTTCTGGAGAGGAATTCAGAAGTCATATCAGCAACCAACGGTACATCGCCTGTATCGGGAAAGTCATGCCAGCGCGTGCCGAACAGGGTGTTGTTGCTGACGATGTGCAAATAGGAGCTTTCAAGATCCAGCATGCTGGAATCGAATTCCGGAATGTAATTGAAATTCTTGTCTTCACTGCTGGCCACGTTGATTGATGTGCCGTAGCGGCCGGCTTCCTTGCTCGCTTTGACAGCCCAGTTGCCGGTCAGTACAAACGAGGCTTTTTGCGCTGGATTGCGATTGATGATGTTAAGAGGCACGGCAGAAAACTGCATCTGAGCGCCGCCGTGGACATATAGAATCTTGTAGTTATCCGGGATGCCAGCTAATTCTTTGAGCAGCTCGTCGCTGCGGTTGATGATGTCTTCAAATTCTTTGGAGCGATGACTGATCTCCATCACAGAGGCCCCAAGCCCCTGGTAGTCGAGGAACTCCGCCTGGGCTTTTTTCATCACTTCCGTTGGCAGCATGGCTGGTCCAGCGCCAAAATTGTATACGCGTTTCATAGTAGTCTTTCCTGGAGTGTTATTTCTTAAAGTACGGTAACCTTGATGACATCCTCGATATTGGCAATCGCCGCTAACGCCGAATCAGAGGCCGGATTTTCGAGGTCGATGAGGTTGTAGGCGATTTCGCCTCGACTCTTGTTCAGCATGTCGATGACGTTGATGTTCTGATCGGCCAAGACCGACAGTATCTGGCCCAACATCTTTGGCACGTTTTTGTTGGATATCGCGAGTCGGGTACCCGCCTCGGCATTGGCGGCGCGATCTAGGATGAGTGCTGGGAAATTTACGGAGTTTCGAATGTTACCGTTTTCGAGAAAATCCATGAGCTGATCCACCGCCATAATGGCGCAATTCTCTTCCGCTTCAGCGGTGCTGGCGCCGATATGGGGCATTGAGATGACATCGCTCCGCCCCATGAATTCACTGCGGGGAAAGTCGCTGACATACATGCGCAGTTTTTCCGTCTTCAGGGCATTCATCAGAGCCGCAGAGTCGACGATCTCATCCCTGGCAAAATTCAGCAGACAGGTGCCTTGGCCCAAAGCAGCGAACATACTTGCGTCTATCAATTGACGCGTTGAATCCAGCACCGGCAAATGCAGGCTAATAAAGTCGGAGCTGGCTACCAGATTGCTCAAATTTTCGATGCGCTTTACCTGGCTTGGGAGACGCCAGGCGGCTTCCACAGATAAAGCGGGATCATAGCCCTGTACCTTCATGTCCAGTCCAATAGCCATCTCCGCCACCATGGAACCGATAGCACCAAGACCGACTACGCCGAGGGTCTTGCCGGCTATTTCATTGCCCTTGAAACGTTTTTTCTCCTGCTCCATCAGTTTTGACAATTCCGCGTAGTCGCTAATCCCGGACTGCGAATCTGCGAAACTGATGCCCGGCACAATGCCTCGCGATGCTAACAGCATGCCACATAGCACTAGCTCCTTGACGGCATTGGCATTGGCGCCCGGCGTATTAAAAACCACGACACCCTGACTGGTACAGTCAGTTACCGGCACGTTGTTGACTCCGGCCCCGGCGCGGGCAACAGCCTTAAGGCTAGGGTTGATGACGCTGGCATCCAGCTTGTGGCTGCGCAGCAGGATTGCATCGGCTTCAGAGGCTTCCGGACTCACTGTATATAGATCAGGGGCAAAGCGAGTAAGGCCTTTATCAGATATGGCGTTAAAGGTTTGAATGCGATGCATGGTTGGGCTTCCTGGCAATTGATTATCCAATAGCTGGGAGATTCGCTGACTTAATGTCGCAAAGGCTATTGGGTTTCGGGGTTACTGCGGTTTCTCTTGGGCGATCGCTGTGCGGGAGGTTGACGGCGAAGAGTGCCCTGTTTTTCTAAGCAGTCAATTATGTCCCGAATTGTCAGGAAACTCCAGCGCCCGGCAATGGCTGGGGGCAGTTTCAGAAGTGTTGGCTGCGGGTTATTATGAATCGTTCAGGATCTTAGTCTACAAAAGCAATGCAATCGGCCAGCGCCGCTTCCCCAACAGTCGGGGAGGGATTTAGTGCAGGGCCGGGATTTAAGGCAAATCTTTCCGTCAGGAGTTTAATGGCATGGCGCAAGCCACAGATCACTATTCGGGTCAGCGATTGGAACCCGGCATGCCGGTGCAAATACAGGGTGTCTGTGTACCGGTTCGGCAAATTCTTGGTCGCAACCCGGGCCCAATGACCGGCCCCGGCACCAATAGCTATCTAATCGGAGAAAAAGAGTTAGTCCTGATTGATCCAGGGCCTGCAGATCCGGCGCAACTGGGGGCATTCAGGCAGGCATTTGCTGATTTGCCACTGCGCTATATCCTGGTAACACACACGCACCGCGACCATTCGCCCGGCGCTGTGGCGCTGGCTGAGGCAACCGGTGCCGAGTTAGTTGGGTTAAAGGCACCAGATGCTATGGGGCAGGATCATAGTTTTGTTCCCTCGGGGCTCTGGCAGGATGGCGAGGTGATTGAATTGGATGGCTTCAGTATTGAGCTGATTGCGACACCAGGGCATGTTTCCAATCACATATGCTATCTGCTAAGAGAGGAAAAACTATTGTTCACGGGTGACCACATTCTGCAGGGTACGACGCCGGTTATTCTGCCGCCTGATGGCGACATGGCCGATTACCTCCATTCCCTCGAAATCCTGCTGCAGCGGGACCTGCGCTTTCTGGCACCCGGACACGGGGTGCTGATGGATAAGCCAAAGCAGGAAATCGAGAAACTCATCGCCCACCGTCTGAAGCGCGAGCGCAAGATCATAGCTTGCATGGCAAAACTGGGTGCCGCCACCCTCGATGAAATTGTCCGTCCGGTTTACGATGATATTCCGGAGCATTTGATCCCTTGGGCTAAAAAAACCCTGCTGGCCCATCTCTATAAACTGGGTAAGGAAAAGCTGGCACAGGAATCAGGTGAGACCTGGAGTCTGTTGCGCTGAGGCGCTGCAAATATAAAGATGGAAAACGCTATAGCGCAGCAGGGTAAGCAATCTTGGTATGTTTATATGATTCGTGCGAATGACAATAGCCTCTACACAGGCATTACAACAGATCTCGCGCGGCGGTTGGCGGAACACAAGGGTGAGGCAGCTGGTGCCTACAAGGGTGCCAAAGCGCTGCGCAGTAAACGCAGGCTAGAGATGGTGTTTTCACATAAAGTCGAAAACAGGTCAAAGGCCTCCAGATTAGAGAGTCGTATCAAGCGACTCAGCAAGGCTAAAAAAGAGGCGCTGGTGGTCGGCCAGCTGAGCTTGGAGAAATTGGAGAGTGATAGTTAATTCGCGGGACAGTATTTTATGGGAACCGATGAGTCAAAAATACCAATTGGGATTAGCAGCTGCCTATTAGGTGAGCGTGTGCGCTACGACGGTGGGCACAAGGGGCATTCCTATATCACCCGCACCCTCGGTGAATATTTTGATCTCAAGCCATTCTGTCCCGAGCTTGCCATAGGTCTGGGTATTCCCAGAAAACCTATTCGCCTATCGCGCTCTGATAAGGGGGAGATCCGCTGTATTGAAATTAATGATAGCAGCAAGGACTACACTGAAAAGTTGAGTGAGTGTGCCGATGCACAGCAGACATGGCAGCGCCAACTCTGCGGCTATATCCTGAAGAAGGATTCGCCGAGTTGCGGCATGGAAAGAGTAAAAATCTGGGATGATGTCATGCCTATCCGCGAAGGTGTAGGAGTCTATGCGGATCGCATGATGCAGAACGTACCCTACTTGCCGGTAGAAGAAGAGGGGAGGCTAGGTGATGCCGTGCTGCGCGAAAACTTCATCCAACGTGTGTTTATCATGCGCAGATGGCATCAACTAGTGGCTGACGGACTGACTCTCGCCGGGCTCATTGGTTTTCACGCCCGCCACAAACTCATCATCATGAGTCACGATCAGATCTACTACCAGAAACTTGGCCGGCTGGTTGCCTCCGCCGGTAAACAGGATGTTGCGGAAAAATCGAAAGAGTATTTGCTGGAGTTAATGGCTGGCTTGAAGATTAGAGCTACGCGCAAGAATCACGTGAACGTGCTGCAGCACATTCAGGGTTATCTGAAGAATTATCTGGACAAGGAAGATAAACAAGAGATGATTCAAACAATCGAAAACTACCGTACTGGGATGGTACCGCTCATTGTGCCGATTACCTTGCTGAACCACTTTTTTCGCAAGCATCCCAATGACTATATTGAAAACTCCTGGTACATGCGGCCTTATCCGGCGGAACTCAGTTTACAAAATACGATTTAAGTTGGCGTGCTGATGCTAAAACTGGAAGCCATTGACCATCTCGTGCTGCGCGCGCGCGACTTGCCGCGGATGCTGGCGTTCTATTGTGATGTGTTGGGTTGTGAAGTGGAAAGAGAAGTGCCGGAACTGGGTCTGACCCAGCTGCGTGCTGGCAATGCCCTGATTGATCTGGTGGGCGTCGATGGAGAGTTGGGTAAACTCGGCGGCAGCGCGCCGGGTCCTGAGGGTCGCAACCTCGACCACTTCTGCCTCCGAATAGTGGCGGTGGCGGAAGAAGACTTGACCAGCTACTTGCAGTCCAGGGGCGTTAACGTGTCTGGTTTTTCAAAACGTTACGGCGCTCAGGGTTACGGCAAATCTATCTACATAGAAGATCCCGAGGGTAATACAGTGGAGTTGAAACTAGCGATTTTGCCCTGATTGTGACTGCTTTGAATCAGGGCGCGGTTGCTGCAGCAACCGGGGCCGTTTCTTCAGCTGGCGCAATCTTGAAATTCAGGAAGCCATAGATCGCTGCGATTACCGGATTAATCAAGTTAAAGAAACAGTAAGGCAAGTAGGCGAAAGTGGCGACCCCGAGCGTTCCCGCGATGTAAGCACCACAGGTATTCCACGGCACCAATGGTGAGGTGATAGTGCCTGCATCCTCCAGTGTCCGGCTCAGATTCTTCATGTCCAGGTTGCGGTTTTGAAATTCCAGCTTGTACATGCGGCCAGGAAGCACCACAGAAATATACTGGTCAGAAGTAATCAGGTTCGCCCCGATGCAGGTGAGCAAAGTCGTTGCAATAAGGCTGCCTGTGCTATGAACAAAAGACAGCGCATAATTGACTAAACAGCGGAGTAGACCGGTGTGGTCCATTACCGCGCCGAATACCATGGCGCAGAGTATCAGCCAAACCGTGTTTAGCATGGAACTCATGCCGCCGCGCGTCATCAGTTCATCCAGAGTGGCGTTACCGCTGCTCAGCGCGAAGCCATCGAAAAGGGTTTGCCAGGTACCCTTGAATAGGGCCAGAAAGACGTTTGGAACATCACCCGCCAGCGCCAAAATGGCTGGGCGCTGGAATATCAGTGCCAGTGCCACCGCAATCATGGCACCTGCCAGAATAGTTGGTATGGGTGGTAACTTCTTATTCGCCATGACCAGCAGCGCGAGCACGGGAAGCAGCATGATGGGGTTGATGGTGAAGTTCTCGTTGATGAGCTGCAGTGTGAGAGCCAGATCGCTGCTGGCGTTGTTAGTATCGATATTGAATCCCATCATAGTAAAGATCACCAGCGCAATCAGAATGCTGGGAATGGTGGTCCACAGCATGTGTCCGATATGGGTAAAGAGGTCGGTGCCCGCGACGGCTGGAGCCAGGTTGGTGGTCTCCGACAATGGCGACATTTTGTCGCCGAAATAGGCGCCGGAAATAATCGCGCCTGCCGTGACTTCTAGGGAGACGCCAAGACCGGCAGCGGCGCCGATGAGCGCTATCCCCACTGTGCCCGCGACGGTCCAGGAAGAGCCAATGCTGAGGGCAATCAGGGAGCATATTACGCAGCTGGCGGCATAGAAGATTGATGGATCCAGGATTAGCAGACTGTAGTAGATCATTGTGGGCACCGTACCCGAAATGATCCAACTGCCAATCAAAAGCCCAACGCTGAACAAGATGAGCACGGGTTTGAGGGCCACACCGATACCAGCAACGATACTGGCTTCAATATCGGTCCAGCTCTGGCCGTTGTTCCAGCCCACCATGGCGGCGACCGCTGCTCCCACGCACAGCGCGATCTGGTTGGGTCCATAGCTGGCGTCTTCCCCGAACAGGTATACGGAGAAGGAGAGCAGGGCGATGAGTACGGCAACAGGAATCAGCGCCTCTATCACGGTGGGTTGCACGGGAAGCACGACGGGATCAGGTGACGCGTTATCTACTGCTGACATGTGAATTCCTTGTAAACGTGCAACAAGCATATCGGTATTGCCGACTGCCTGTCTAATTGCAGATAAGGTATAATTCGGCTTGGAACCACTACATTATTCCAGCGGTTGACACTCTCAGCCTGGATTTCCCATGAACAGTGCAGAAAATTACATGACCGAGCTGGATGCCTATATGACCACCCTGGGGCTGCAGGCACGCGCGGCTTCACGGGCCATTAATCGGGCTACTTCAGGCCAAAAGAACCAGGCGCTGCTGGCAATTGCGTCGGCCCTGGATTCCAGCAGGGACAGCCTGATGGCTGCCAATGCCCGCGATTTAGACGCTGGCAGGGAAAAAGGCCTGGAACCTGCGCTGATGGACCGACTCGAACTGACTCCGGCTCGCATCGACACCATGATAGAAGGCCTGCAGCAAGTCGCCGCACTGGATGACCCGGTAGGGGCCATCACTGATCTGAAATATCGGCCCAGCGGCATTCAGGTGGGCAAGATGCGGGTTCCTCTAGGCGTGATTGGCATCATTTACGAGTCGCGGCCCAATGTGACTTGTGAAGCTGCCAGCCTGTGCTTGAAGTCTGGCAATTCCGTCATCCTGCGCGGCGGCTCGGAGGCACTGCATTCCAACAAGGCGGTAGCAGCATGTATCCGGGCCGGCTTGGCAGTTGCTGAATTGGATCCCCATATCATTCAAGTCGTCGACCGCACCGATCGGGAAGTAGTGGGGCGTCTTATCACGATGCCTGAATATGTCGATGTAATTGTACCGCGCGGTGGCAAAGGACTAATTGAAAGAATCAGCCGTGACGCCAGGGTGCCGGTTATCAAGCACCTGGATGGCAATTGCCATGTCTACGTGGATGACAAGGCTGACATTGAGAAAGCCGTGACTGTAGCTGTTAATGCCAAGACCCAGCGCTATGGTACCTGCTGCACAATGGAGTCCATGCTGGTAGCGAGAGCGGTCGCCGCTGACTTATTGCCCCTGATTGATGCTGAGTATGGTAAACATCAGGTTGAAATCCGGGGTTGCAAACAGACTCTCGCGATTCTTCCGCATGCGACTGAGGCGACAGAGGAGGACTGGGAAACGGAATACCTGGCGCCTATTGTTTCAATCAAGGTCGTAGAGGGCGTCGATGAAGCGATAGCCCATATTAATGAGTACAGCTCTCAGCACACCGATTCAATCATAACTGAAGACTTGAATCACGCGCAGCGTTTCTTGCGAGAAGTGGATTCAAGCTCTGTCATGGTGAATGCCTCCACGCGTTTCGCCGATGGCTTCGAGTATGGGCTTGGTGCCGAGATCGGTATCTCCACTGATAAGTTGCACGCGCGAGGTCCCGTAGGACTGGAAGGTCTCACTTCACAGAAATTCATCGTACTCGGGGATGGTCATATCCGCCAATGAGTTCACGCCTGGGTATTTTCGGCGGCATGTTCGATCCAGTGCATAAAGGTCATGTTGCCGCAGCGCGCTTTGCTGTCGAGTCGCTGGATCTTGATCTGTTGAAAATGGTCCCCTGCCATAAACCCAATCACCGAGAGCAGCGCCAGTTGAGTGCCCAGCATCGGCTTAAGATGTTGGACCTGGCACTGCATAGCGAAAACAAGCTAGCGGTTGATGACTGTGAAATTCGCCGTGGCGGCGTTTCCTACGCGGTTGATACCGTTGCTGAAATGCGAGCAGGCGGCAACTGGGACCAAATCGTGTTTGTTTTGGGATTCGACGCGCTCAATGGCCTGCCGCAGTGGCATGAGTGGAGAACGTTGTTGCAAGCGTGCCATCTGTTTGTGCTTGGCCGACAGAGCCAATCCATCGATGCCGATGTCGCTTTGGAAATTGGTCTTGAACAACGCCGGGTTGCCAGGCCAGAGCAGTTGTTTGGAGCCGACGCGGGACGAATTTTTCTTGCAGAGGACTTCGATGTGGAACTCTCGTCCACTCAAGTTAGAGAAGTATTAACGAAAGGTGGGGAAGCGGTACCTTTGCTTAATGCTCAGGTACATAAATATATCAGCCACTACGCCCTTTATGGATGCAGCACTGGGGTCCACTGAGAAATAAAATTAGAACGTCAGATATGAAAACCTAGATATGACAAAAAAGGTAAAAGCATTGAAAAGTAAAAAGTTGGCGCAGTTTGTTGTTGACGCCCTTGATGATCTCAAGGGGGAGTCGATCCGGACCATCAACGTAGAGAAGCTTACGGCTATCACTGACTATATGGTGATTGCTACAGGTCGCTCGAGTACGCATATCAAAGCGTTGGCTGATGCGGTTGCAACCCGGGCTAAGGAGGCTGACGTCGCAGTAGTGGGTATCGAAGGCAAGATGCAATCAGAATGGGTGTTGGTGGATGTTGGTGATGTGGTCGTGCACATCATGTTGGCACCGATGAGGGCCCTTTATAATCTGGAAGAGCTGTGGAGCTTCGATGCAGCTGTTGGCTTAGAGCAGAGCGGTTCATCGGAAGGGGCTGCCGAAGTCTGATGAAGATCAGGCTCATTTCTGTTGGCACCAGGATGCCCTCTTGGGTCAAGGAAGGCACAACAGAATACAGCAAACGCATTGAGCGGGATCTCAATTTCTCCCTCGTGGAAGTTCCCCGGGCTAAACGTGCGAAAAACCAGTCGGCAGAGGTATCAAAGGCGAAAGAGGGGGTTGAACTTCGCGCACAAATCAAACCCGGTGATTATGTGGTGGCGCTGGACGTGGTTGGAAAACCATTTTCTACTGCAGACCTTGCTGGTCGGATACAGAATTTTCGCGCCGACGGTCGGGACCTCGCATTTCTGGTTGGCGGGCCGGATGGGCTCGATGCTGCCTGCTTGGCTCGGTCAGACGCGCGCTGGTCATTATCGGCACTGACTCTGCCACATCCATTGGTGCGTATCCTTATGATTGAGCAACTGTACCGTGCCGCCTCCATAATTAGTGGGCATCCCTATCATAGGGAATAGGACAGGCCGTGACCCCAGCAGCCAGACAAAAATCGAAGGGTGACCCTGTTCCCAACACGGGTTTTTGCATGCATTAAACTTGTATTCAAAACCAGTTAAAATCAGGGATTGGTGTCAATTGCGTGCCAAAGCAGCAGTGACAAACTTTTTGCTGAATTTGTGGTCTAAAATGAGTCGACGGCAGGTTTCAAGCCGCCCCGGAAACAGCCGACTAAATTGGGATAGCTTGGCAGTTTCAGTCAGCCCAGCGCTGGCACTCAACTAATCTGGGAATCTTCGTACACAAATGTCGGGAAAATGGCAGCTAAAGGACCATGAAGCGGAGCGGCAGCTGTTTTTGCGTCGGCTAACGATTGCCGCTGCCATCGTGATGCTGCTATTCGCAGCGTTGATTGCCAAACTGGTTAACCTGCAGATTTACCAGTATGAGTATCTTTCTGCCCGATCCGATGGTAATCGCCTGCACTCCCAATATGCCCCGCCCGCTCGGGGGCTGATTTTTGACAGCGAAGGTGCCCTGCTGGCGGACAACCAGCCTATCTTTAACCTCACGGTGATCAGGGAGCAGGTCCAGGATATGGACGCTACCCTAGAATTTCTGGCTTCTCTTATCAGTCTGACTGACGATGACGTTGAGCAGTTTCGGAATCGACTGCAGCGCAACCGGGTGCCGTTCTCATCCGTTACCCTGCGCTATGTGTTAACTGACGAAGAGAAATCGAAGATTGCAGTAAACAGCCATCTGCTAGCGGGCATTGCGATTGAGCCCCAGTTTGTGCGCAGTTACCCTCTTGGCGCACTGACTGCCCATTCAATTGGCTACGTGTCAGAGGTTAATCGCAGGGAATTGGACAGCCTCAGCGAAGAGCAGCGCGAGAATTACGGTGGCACCAATCATATCGGCAAGACCGGGGTTGAGCGCACATATGAGCAGCTACTGCATGGTACCGTGGGGTATGAGATTGTAGAAAAGAATAACCGCGGGCAGGTGATGCGGCGTTTGGATCGCACTGACCCGGTAGCAGGTAAGAACCTCAGTCTGCATATGAATGCGCGTTTACAGATTGCGGCCGAGCAAGCGCTGGGTGAATTTCGTGGCGCCATCGTTGCGATTGATCCAGCTACGGGCGGCATTCTTGCCATGGTTAGCAAGCCAGGCTTCGATCCTAATTTGTTTGTCACAGGGATCAGCAGCAAAGACTATTCCGAGTTGGTAAACGATGTTGTCAATACGCCATTATTCGATCGCTCCATCAACCCTTATCCGCCGGGATCTACGGTTAAGCCTTTTATTGGTATGGCAGGATTGCAGCATGAACTCGTGGACTACGAGTTTGCGATTCAGGATCCAGGATACTTCCGGCTGCCGGGTGTTTCATATCGTTGGGGTGACTATACCCTGCGCACCGCCATCGGCGGTGGCCACGGTCATACCGACCTGAAAAAAGCGATCTATCAATCCTGCGATACGTTTTTCTATGACCTTGGGCATCGCATGGGTATTGACACTATGCATGGCTTCCTGTCGCAATTTGGCTTCGGTGACAATTTCACCCTGGATATTTCCTACGCCCGCACTGGGGTCCTGCCTTCCCGAGACTGGAAAATGGAGAGCCGCGGTGAGCCCTGGTATCCAGGCGACACCGTAAATTCTTCAATCGGTCAGGGCTATATGTGGGCGACGCCGCTGCAGTTAGCCACCGCCACCGCGATTATGGCGAACAAGGGACAGGTGGTGCAGCCACGCATGCTCAAGGCCGTGGACGGGGTGCCGTTTGAGCCGGTAACGGATAATCCCAGGCAAGATATCTCCGTTAGCGATCCCGATTACTGGCGCTATATCCATGAATCTATGACCATGGTTGTGCATCGCCCGTACTCCGATGTGTTCCGGGACTATGGAACGGCGTTTGAGGCAATAGCCATGGCTGATCGCGAAATGCCCTACAAGATGGCTGGCAAATCAGGAACTGCCCAGGTGGTTGGCATCAGTCAGGAGATACTCTCAAGTGAAGACATTGAGGTTTCAGACCTGAACAAGGACCACGGCCTGTTCGTCTCGTTTGCACCCTCTATGCATTCACAGATTGACCCACAGATAGCAGTAGCGGTGTTTGTAGAGAACGGCGAGCATGGCAGTAGTGTGGCGGGTCCAATCGCGAAAGCTGTGATCGACACTTATTTACTGGATATTCTGGAACTCGATTTTGCAGAACTGGATCGTCAGGCCGAGGCTGAGTTGCTTGCTGCGGACAGGAAGGTGGCACAATCCAATGATTAATCAGGATTTCGGCCGCCAGACCACCAGTTTTCATGCTCTCAAGCGGCACGGCGCCAAGATCTGGCGAGTTCTCCACACCGATCCACCGCTGTTGGTTGGCATTTTGTTGCTGTGCGGGTTTGGTTTATTCGTACTGTATAGCGCTAGCGATGGTGATGAGGTGATGGTGCGCCGTCAGACCATGATGATGGTGGTAGGACTGGTGGTCATGTTTCTGGTTGCCCAGTTCAATGTGCATTTCTATCGACGCTGGGCGCCCTCCATGTACGCAGCCGGGCTTGGACTGCTGGTGCTGGTCTTGTTAGTTGGCGAGGTGGTGAATGGCGCCAAAAGTTGGATTGATCTGCCGGGCCTGCCGAGATTTCAGCCCTCGGAGATAATGAAATTTGTGGTGCCGATGTTACTGGCCTGGTATCTGGCAAGCCGCCCTTTGCCGCCGCGTTTCAAACACCTGTTCTGGTCAGCACTGATGATCGCATTGCCTGTAGGGTTAATTGTTCTGCAGAACGATACCGGAACCGCCATCATGGTGTTCATGTCCGGTGTTTTCGTCATCTTGCTAGCGGGAATTCGCTGGCGCATCGTCATTACTGGCTTGATAGCTGGGCTGCTCGCGTCGCCAGCATGGTTCGTTTTTTTAGCCCAGGCGCACCAGAAGAACCGCATACTGACTTTCTTTGATCCTTACCGGGATCCAACAGGCGCTGGCTACAATATCATCCAGTCGCAGATTGCCATCGGTTCCGGGGGAGTCTATGGCAAGGGCTATGGTAATGGCGCACAGTCCCATCTCGATTTTATTCCCGAGAGCAATACCGATTTTATCCTTGCGGTGTTGGCAGAGGAATTCGGCCTGTTAGGGGTGCTGCTCCTGGTTTGTCTATATTTGTTTGTCTTGGTGCGTGGCTTCTATATTGCCTATGCTGCCAAAGATATGTTCAGCCGCCTTCTGGCAGGCAGTATTACCCTGACATTTTTCCTGTATGTTTTTATGAACATGGCCATGGTGTCGGGTCTGGTGCCGGTTATCGGTTTGCCGCTGCCGCTAATAAGTCGTGGTGGGACCTCCGTTGTCACCCTTTTCGTTGGTTTTGGCCTGCTCATGTCTATTCAGACTCATGACAGGAAGCGATATAGTTAACTCTATGATATTTATAGAAAAATATTAAAGATACCGATGTCAGGCCGGCGCTGCGGCGCAAACTTGTCGACTGCTGCGTTGTGTCTGACCCCTGAACGTTAAAACATTCTCTGCTTTGGACGCTAAGTAACTAACTTAACTGGTTTTTCCCGAGTATTCGAACATGTTGAAAGTTCTTCCATTCCGGCGCTGGCAACGCCTCGCCTTCAGCCTCGCGGGGTTGTTGCTATTTGTCGCCTGTAGTTCAGCGCCTGCTCCCACGGCGAGCACCGGCGGGCGCTACAGTATCCAGCAGGATCGTGCGCCGTCGCGAGATGTGAATATTGCAGCTATTCCTGAAGTAGTTCCTGAGCCGATAAATCGCACCATGGCAGGAAATCGCAGCCCCTATACCGTGCTTGGGAAAACCTACACCGTGCTACCAACCGAGCGCGGTTATAGCGAGCGTGGGGTCGCATCCTGGTACGGAGAGAAATTCCATGGCCACAAGACTTCAAATGGTGAAGTCTTTGATATGTACATGGCCTCGGCAGCGCATAAATCCCTGCCGATCCCCAGCTTTCTAAGGGTGACGAATCTGGACAACAATCGATCCCTGATTGTGAGGGTGAATGACAGAGGTCCTTTTCATGGTGACCGTATCGTCGATCTCTCCTACGCCGCTGCAATGAAACTCGGCTATGCCGAGCGGGGAACCGCTCGCGTGCACTTGGAATCCATCGTGGTCAGTGATGATAACTTCCGCTCGGTCAGCACTGGCGGTGAATCCGCCAGCCTGCCCGATATCGGCGGG
>CENZ01018606.1_pt1 | contig 84651 bp, 89 predicted proteins | sample 361341 | NCBI WGS metagenome assembly CENZ01 (sample SAMEA2619782, study PRJEB7988) | marine metagenome | biome: marine biome (ENVO:00000447); feature: deep chlorophyll maximum layer (ENVO:xxxxxxxx); material: "saline water (ENVO:00002010), including plankton (ENVO:xxxxxxxx)" | depth 50 m
TTTGGTTTACCAGCTGAAGAACATGCTCGTCAGACTGGTCAACATCCGAGAGATAATACAAATTCAAATATAGAAAATATGCGAGCGCAATTAAGGCGACTGGGTCTCGGGCATGACCAACGAAGGTCTGTAGCTACTACTGACTTAGATTATTACCGTTGGACACAATGGATTTTTCTTCAACTCTTTAATTCGTGGTACGACGAGGAAGAAGATCGTGCTCGTCCGATATCAGAGCTAGAAGCTTCTCTGGCTAATGGTTCTTTGACACTTAAAAGTGGTCAGGAATGGGATGTCTTGACTGACAAAGACAAACAAATAGCTATTAATACATTTCGTCTAGCTTATTTAGGAGAAGCACCAGTAAATTGGTGCCCAGCTCTTGGAACGGTTCTAGCAAATGAGGAAGTAACAGCCGAAGGAAGAAGCGAACGCGGCAATCACCCTGTATACCGACGGCCGCTCAAACAGTGGATGATGCGTATCACTGCATTTGCAGACAGACTTCTTGATGATCTTGAAGAACTGGAATGGACTGACGCTATCAAAACTATGCAACGCAACTGGATCGGAAAAAGCAGTGGGGCCGAAATCGTGTTTTCAGCAGGAGAACAAGAAATAAGCGTGTTTACGACAAGGCCAGATACTCTCTTTGGAGCTACTTATATGGTTCTAGCGCCTGAACACCCTCTTCTACAAGAATTAGTAACTGATGAATGGCCAAAGTCAACTCCCGAGAACTGGAAGCAGGGGTTTGCAAATCCTCGTGAAGCTTTAAGTAGTTACAAAGGCACTGCTGCTCAGAAGACAGATCTAGATAGGCAGGAGAATAAGGAGAAAACTGGAATTTTCCTAGGGGAATACGCAAGTGTTCCTGTTAATGGGAAGTTGATCCCTATCTTTGTTTCTGATTATGTCCTAATGGGGTATGGAACTGGCGCCATAATGGCCGTCCCTGGTCAGGATGAACGTGATTGGGAATTCGCAGAACTTTTCGAGTTAGAAATAATCCGGACGGTTAACCCTCCAGAATCTTGGGAAGGGAAAGCTTATACTGGTGACGGCCCCGCCATTAATAGCAGCTTCTTGAATGGTCTGGAGATTGATAATGCAAAGTCAAAGATGATTGATTGGCTTGTTCAAAATGGTTGTGGCTCTGAGAAAATTACTTATAAGTTACGTGATTGGCTTTTCAGTCGGCAGAGATATTGGGGCGAGCCGTTTCCAATAGTTTATGATGGCAATGGACTTCCTCAAGCTGTAAAGGAAACGCAACTTCCTGTCGAACTCCCAGACCTAATTGACTGGGCGCCAAGGAGTCTTGATGAGAATAGCGATCCAGAACCACCATTAGGGCGTGCTTCAGATTGGGTCAATGTTGAGCTAGATATTGGCAATGGTCTTGAAACGTACAATCGGGAATTGAACACTATGCCTCAATGGGCTGGTTCTTGTTGGTACTACCTCAGGTATCTCGACCCAGACAATGATAATGAATTTGTTTCAAAAGATATTGAGAAATATTGGATGTCTGGGGATACCGGAGGAGTTGATCTTTATGTTGGAGGAGTTGAACATGCAGTTTTGCATCTTCTCTACAGCAGATTTTGGCATAAGGTCCTCTACGATCTCGGTTACGTTAGTTCTGCTGAGCCTTTTCAACGTCTTTATAACCAAGGTTATATCCAAGCGGCTGCCTATCAGGACCCTCGTGGTGTATACGTAGAAGCTACTGAAGTAACTGCGGAAGGCGATCATTTCGTATATAACGGAGAAGTTGTAAAGAGATCCTTTGGCAAAATGGGAAAATCACTTAAAAATTCTGTCACTCCTGACGAAATGTACGAAGAATTTGGTGCAGATACGCTACGCCTTTATGAAATGTTTATGGGCCCTTTAGATCAAGATCGACCTTGGGAGACTAAGTCTGTCGTTGGTTCTCAACGGTTGATCCAACGGGTTTGGCGTAATTTAGTTGACGAAGAATCAGGCGAAATTAAAGTTTCCGACACTGAGCCGTCTAATGAAATAAGGCAATTACTCCACAAAACTATCCACTCCGTTACTAACGATATGGAAAATCTAAGATTCAATACAGCTATCGCTCGAATAACTGAGTTGAATAACGAAATTACAAGGCTTCCTGAAGATACTCCAAGAGAAGTTGCCGAACAATTAGTCCTACTTCTGTCCCCTCTCGTTCCACATATAGCTGAGGAACTTTGGGAAATGCTGGGAAATAATTTAAGTGTCGTTTATGCAGATTTCCCGACGGCAGATGAGAGTTTTCTCACTCAAGACACTATTGAAATACCTATTCAGGTTAATGGAAAAGTAAAAAGCAAAATAGTAATTGCTGCTGACACGCCAAAAGAAGAGCTTCGGGATTTAGCAATTTCAAACCCGAAGATATCCTCTCTTATTTCTGGAAAGGAAATACGCAAGGAAATAATCGTAGAGGGAAAGCTTGTCAACTTTGTTGTTTAGAGAGTTTCTTCAGCAAGAAGTAAGGTTTAAGAATGGGTAGAGATGATAAATCTGGTTTATTCCTGGCGAATCCTTCAGTAGGTGAACGTTTTGGTGATTTATACGGCTCGTTTTGGTGTGATGGAAATCTTTCTCACGAGCTAAAAGAAGTAGTTCGCCTTCGGAATGCGCAACTCACAGATTGTGGCTATTGAAAGAACGTTCGGTTTTCGCTCGCTCGTGAAGCGGGCCTCACAGAAGATAAAGCTTCAATGATTAATGCAGAGGCACTACAGAATGACTTGCCGAACCAATGGCTTTCGATTCTTGCATTCACTGATCACTTTATACTGACTCCAGGACCTTTACCTAAAGAAATGAAAGCAGATTTAATTAAGAACTATACAGCAACTGAGTTGACTGAAATTGCATTGGGTTTGGGGCTTTTCCATGGTTTTTCCAAAATGTTGATTGCCCTGGGGCGAGAACCTGACGATATGGCGACAACAGTAATTCCAACGCCTACGGCTCCCATAACTGATTTAGATATAGAAATTACAAAGGAACACCCGGTAGCGAATTTACTTTCTCTAACTAATAAGCTTAGGTATTATTGGCTTCAACTTGAAGAGTCGCTTTGGTCTATGGATTCTTATCCAACGAATGAACTTAAGTACATCCGATTCCATTTAGTGAATTTATTTAAGTTAAATAGTGAATACAGCAATTTCTATAGGATTGAAGGCTCTTCAGACACTTCTAAATCAATTGCCGACCAATTTGTTTATGATGTTAGATCAATCACTGTCAGACAAAGAGAAGAAATAGTCAATGACTTCGGATCAGAAGGGCTTCTAAACATTATGATTTGTTTAGCGATCTACGACGGTATTTTTCGCGTTGCAGCAGTACTGGGGTCTTAGAATTTACTGATTTCGATACGTCACGCAGTAGCCACCGCCTATTTGTGAACGATATTCATAGCTGAACCCAGAAGAACACTTATCGTTCACGCCAATTATTTCCCAAACATTTGCATCCTGTCTTCCGTCGCAGGGTACTTCTTGAACAGGGGCAAGATCGATACAAAGTTTTGGCTGCTGTCCGGAGATTTTTGGGGTGTAACCATTCGATGGCGTGCTATCACCCGTATTTCCCCCTATAAGGAAACCAATCAGGACCGCCCCTACAATCAAAGCCATCATGATAAATAAAGGGAGCGGTTTCATTAGTTTAGCGAATCCTCGTAACTCCATTTCGTCTTGACTTGCGACGGAAGGTTTTTGAGGCTTAGCAATGTACTCTTCTTCTAGAAACTCTTGAGAAATTTTTCTATTCGCTTCTCGGAATGTATCTTCTTGATTCTTTCTATTTAAAGTCTGATCATAATTTTTTCGTTTTTCAGGATTCGATATTATGGTCCACGCTGCGTTGAGATCTTTCATATCTCTCTCGCGACGCTTCAATTCTTGCTGGGTAAGGCGAAGGTTGTTGTCTGGGTGAAGTAGTCGAGCTTTCTTTAGGTACTCTTTTTTGATAACGGCTATATCTGCACCGGGCCTAACGCCTAAGACGTCGTAATGATTTCTGCTTTTGCCCACTTATTTACATCCTGCTGGTCTAACTACAGATTAATCCTTAGAATGGAGTGAAGCATTATTAAGGGATTATGAGATGAGTCACTTGGTTGTTTGCCAACAATGCAACGAATCTGAAGATTTAGAAGGTTATACAGAAGACAATCAAATTTTCGTTAAGTGTTTAAAATGCAACCATACTTGGGTACGTGACTTAACGCCTTTATGCCCTAAGTGCCAATCCGATAAAGTCCACCCAGCTTTTGAGGCCATTGTCACGAAATCTCGTGGTACGCAGCTTTCTGTAGAGAGTTCAAAAATAATCTACTTGTGTGAAAAATGTGATTTTTCGCGTTTGCGAGACTACCAAAAACGTAATTCTCCTATAATGCCTAAGGACCTTCCTACTTTGTAGCTCTTTTTTCTAAATCGTAAAAGAGTTGCTCTAGTCCAGTGACTCTTGATCCCTTGATAAGAACTATTGAATCTTCTCCAGTTAGGTTATTTTCATATAGTGCATCCAATGCATCATCTAAAGTTGAAACTAAGAGGCCACCATATTCTTTAATTCCTATAGAAATTACGTTTATTCCCGATACCTCTAACTTTTTACCTATAGCTAAATGTTCTTGAATGCTCCTTTCACCAAGTTCTGCCATAATTCCCAAAACGGCAGTTTTGTTTTTTCGACTTGATGTCATCAAAGTATCTATAGCTGCGTTCATTGAGGCAGGGTTGGCGTTATAAGAATCATTAATCACCATTGTTCCATCCTCTAAATGGTTGATATCCATTCGCAGTGGTGACATCTTGATTTCAGAAAGGGAACGAACAAGTTGATTTTGCTCAATCCCGAGTGCTAAACCGATCGACACTGCTGCTAGTGCATTGTGTATATTATGCCGGCCGGGGATATTTAATGTTACGTCACTCTCACCCCACGGGGTACTCAAGCGGAAAGAGCAGCAAAAATTCTCATTGACTACAACATTCGCGGCTGAGATTACTGCATTAGCGAAACCAAAGGTTAAAACATCTGCCTTTGTCCTAGATGACATTGCATGAACGCGTTTATCATCATAATTAAGAATGGCTGTTCCAGAAGGGGGTAAACTCTCGATTAACTCTCCTTTCGTTAACGCGATTTCTTCTTCATCCTTGAAAATTTCTGTGTGTGCTGCGCTTACTTTAGTTACAACACCGATAGTTGGAGAAGCAATTTCACATAATTCTTTAATTTGGCCGGGTCCACGTGCACCCATTTCTAAAACGACATGCTTCACTTTTTCATTACACCCTAGGAGGGTGAGAGGTACGCCAATTTCGTTATTATGAGAAAGTTTGCTTACCTCGATGGAATTCGTGCTTGACAGAATAGATGCTGCAATATCTTTGGTTGTGGTTTTCCCTACAGAACCAGTAATTGCAATTACCTCTCCAGTAATTTTTTTTCGTGACATTTTTGCTATTACCTGCAGTGCTTTAAGCGTGTCTTCTACCTTGACTGAAGTGTGCTGAGGCTCTCCATGGCTAAAAAGATACGCATTAGCATTTTTTTCTAAAGCTTCGGCAACGAACGCATGACCGTCTCTTTCAGCAACAAGTGGAATAAAGAGATCACCGTTTTGCAGGGTCCGGGTGTCGATGGATACGCCTGTTATGATTACGTCTCTCTCTCCATAAATTATTCCGTTAGTTGCATCTGCAACTTCCTCGATTGTCAGTTCCATAGTAGACAAATTTGGTTAATGGAGAGTTGCCTCAGCACGGATGCTAATCGTGGTTGCCTCTTACCGGGTACAGGAATTAAAGCTGCCATTTTCAATCAGATTATGGGAGATAAGGTAGAGGATCAACTGGAACACCACTTATTCTGACTTCAAAATGCAAATGCGGACCAGTTGATAACCCCGTGCTTCCGCAAGCTCCCACCTGTTCGCCTGCAACTACGTATTCTTCAAGCTGAACATAAATATTTGATAGATGGGCGTATAACGTTGACGTAGAGTTAGCGTGTTGCACGATTACTGTATAGCCGTATCCACCGTAATACTCCGCAGTAATCACTATGCCATCTGTGGCAGATCGTATAGCGTCTCCAGTGTTGCAATTGTAGTCAACGCCATTGTGCATTCTTGCATAGCCCAGAATAGGGTGCATTCTCAACCCAAACAAAGATGTTCTTAATCCGGGACTCGGAAGAACCCACCCTGCTTCTGTAATTTGTCCCAACCGTGCTTCAAGTTCTGCTCGTCGTCTTGCTTCTTCTAGCTCGCGGGCTATTCTTTCTTCTTCAGCTGCAATGTAATTACTGATCTGTTCTTGTTCTTGCACTGCAGTTGCCAGCATTGAGTTCCATTGTTCTCTACGAACATCTAATTCTGCTTTGATCTCAGCTTGTTTAGTTCGTTGGATTTCTAATTGCACCCTCACCTCTTCAAGTTCTGCTTGAATTGCGTCTGCTTCATCTTGAGCTGCTGCTGCTTTTGAAAGTAGGTACGATCTTTCTTGTTGAATCAGCTTCAACTTATCCAGAACATCGTTAGTATCACTACTCACGAGATCTAGTAAAGCTATTTTGTGAGCAGCAACAGTTGCATCTTGAGCTTCAAACCATGCTTCAGTTCGTCTATCACTTAACCCAATATAGGATTCTACTGCGTACGCTATTGCTCGTTCTTCGAGAAGGGTTATTTCTCTTGCGATAGAGAGAAAATCTTCTTGTGCTTCGATTTTTTGAGCCAAAGCTGACTGCAGGCGCTGTTGAGCAGCTTGTTCTTTAGCTTCCTGGAGGTTAACAAGATTAGTTGCTGCCTCTAATGCAGCTACTATTTCAATATCTTCCGCTTCAAGAAGTGCTATCTCTGCCTCTGCTGCTAATTGCTCTTGACGTGCTAGCTCTCGTTGTTCTTTCGCCTGTTCGATAGGGTCCTCTTCTTGAGCACTAATTGAACCAACAGGAATCGTTAGTAACAGAAATGTAAACATACACAATGTTAGTTTTGAAAGATGTTTCCGATTAACCACATATTCATGATAGTTCGGCTACCCATAATTTAGGTTTCACTACTAATTCCTTTTTTATAATAAAAATAGGGATAAGAAGATATTGTAATTATATGGCAGAAACAGTTTTAGATGTTGACATGCTTGCTTTCGAGAATGGCAGCAAAAGTGATAGACAAGCGGTCGTCGATGGGGTTATGCAGAGCCTTAAGACAGGTTTTGTTTACACTTCTCATGATATGTCGCAGGATTTTTTGGATCAGGTTTATGGGATGCTCGGGATATTCTTTGATTTAAGCAGCGATGAAAAGCAAACTGTGACAGCAAATAATACGAATGGTCAGCGAGGCTACACAGGGCTGCTTGTAGAGACAGCGGCAATTTCAGATATCCCGGATTGGAAAGAAATGCTAAATTGGGGAATGGACCTCCCCTCTGGTCACCCTTTGAAAGCTCGCTACCCTCATAGATTCCTGAACAATATTTTCCCTGAGAATCTAGTACCGGGCATAACCGAAACCTTAGAAACATTCCATAATCAGGTTTTGGAATTGCAATTGCGTTTCTTACGAATAATCGCTGCGGGGTTGAATGCATCGGAGGACTTCTTTGAATCATTTGTTCCGGGTGGAGCAAATTTAACTCGAGCTATTCATTACCCCGCCATGAATTTAGCTCCTAATGATACTCATCTTTGGGCAGAGGAGCATGGAGATATTAACTTGATAACAGCTCTTCCGCGAGCAACTGCACGTGGGCTTCAAATTAAGACCTCTGATGGTTGGATTGATGCGAAACCTCCTGACAAACACTTAATCATTAACACTGGGATTATGCTCGAACATTTGACTAATGGAATCGTACCTACAGGCATTCATCGAGTAGCAGCTGATCGAGAACAACAAGGTAGCCGAATGTCAATAGTTCAATTCTGCCACCCCACTCCTTGGACTGTTCTTTCTCCGATGACAAGTTGTGTCAACGCGGAGAACCCTCAACGATTTGCCCCTATTACGGCCGCGGACAGACTAGATCAAGTCTTATGGGAAATAAATCTGATTGAAAGTAGCCGCAGGGTCGACTAACTTTCAGCTTTGCAACCCAATGTTTGTCTGCAATACTTTGTGGATGTCAACACTTCTTGCTCAAGTAAAAATAAAAACTGGTTTCGAAGACCATTGGGAATCTATTGCGAAACGTGTTTTTGCTGCAACACATGAGCATGAATCCGGATGTATTCGATACGAGTACTGGAGAGGAAGCGACGAAAGGACTTATTATGTGCTTTTGTCCTTTAACTCTTTTGAGGACTTCATGATGCACCAAGTGGCAGATTATCATCACAATACTGATTTTCGAGACTGTTTTGAAGACTTCAAACTTGAGTGGGTAGATCCCATTTCTGGGGCTTCACCCCTGAAAGAATCATCCACTTCAGGAGTAAGAGATGACCAAAAAGGTGAAGTTTGGAACCAATATGTTGAAAATCATAGTAACGAAACCCCAGATTGGTGGTCCGTTCAACGAGAAAAATGAGCCACCACTATTCGCAAGTTTGCTAAAAGTTATTGGTATTTAATTTTTTCTCAAATCATTACGGATGACTTACAACGAACCGTAAGATGTATTTATGACAAACCAAGTTTCAGAAATATTTAATAAATCGCTTTGGGAAGAATTCTCTGCTTTCAAATTTTCTGACATCACATATCACAAAGCAAAGGACCAAGGGACTGTAAGAATTGCATTCAATAGACCAGAAGTTCGCAATGCTTTTCGACCTCAAACTGTCGACGAACTATATCAGGCGTTAGATCATGCCCGCATGAGTACAGATATTGGTTGCATTATTTTGACTGGCAATGGGCCCTCGCCAAAGGACGGCGTTTGGGCTTTTTGTTCTGGAGGCGATCAAAGGATACGAGGGAAAGATGGCTATAAGTATGCCGATGGAGAATCAAGCGATTCGATTGATATCTCAAAGGTTGGACGCTTACATATACTCGAAGTTCAAAGATTGATACGAATGATCCCGAAACCTGTTATCGCCGTTGTCCCTGGGTGGGCAGTCGGTGGAGGGCACAGCCTTCATGTAACTTGCGACTTGAGTATCGCTAGCGAAGAACATGCAAAATTTATGCAAACCGACACGGATGTAGCTAGTTTTGATGGAGGATTTGGGTCAGCGTATCTTGCACGTCAAGTTGGTCAGAAATATGCTAGGGAAATATTTTTCTTAGGTAATCAATATTCAGCGTTAGAAGCCAAGGAGATGGGAATGGTTAATAAAGTTGTTCCTCATTCTAATCTCGAGGAAACTGCGCTTCTTTGGGCTAAAAAAATTAATGGTAAATCCCCTACTGCAAACCGAATGGCAAAATTTGCCTTAAACCTTATTGACGATGGCCTTATCGGACAGCAAGTTTTTGCCGGAGAAGCAACACGCCTTGCTTACATGACAGACGAAGCTCAAGAAGGTCGTGATGCTTTTTTAGAGAAACGTGATCCGAATTGGGAACCATTTCCTTACCACTTTTAGTTGCTTACGCCTTTTCAAAAGTAAAGTACAGCTCAGTAAATGATCTAAGTGTAAAGTTCATATGATGTTCAAAACTATTCTTTTCTTTAGCGAACTTAATTTTTTTCAATCTCTTTAATAGTAATTCCATTGCTATGTTCTGCTCAAGACGAGTTAGACCTGCTCCAGGACAATGCGTCTCCCCAATGGAGAAGGCTAGATGCTTTGATGCATTATCTCGTTCAAGTTCAAGATTAGCTGGGCATTCAAATTGGCTTTTATCTCTATTAGCCGCAGCGTACCGCATGTGTATGTGAGAACCTTTTGGTATAGAAACCCCAGCAATTTCCGTATCTTCTAACGCATGTCGGTCCATGCCCTGTGTGGGAGATTCAAGTCTTAGGACCTCTTCAACAAACGTTCGTATTTGTTCGGGTTTTGAAGCTAAAGCTGCTTGGAGATCCGGATTTTCAATCAAAAGCCAAAGACCTGAGGTCAAAGCAAAAGTAGTAGTTTCGTTCCCACCGATATAAAGATGGTCGACCATGTTGATGATTTCGGTATCAGTTAGCATTCTTGTGCCGGAATGTAATTGAACTGGGGTGCTTACCAGATAACTAACTACGTCTTCTCTTGGGTCTTCTCTTGGGTTTTTTCTACGTTCCTTAATGTGGTCATGAATATAATGCTGAAACTCGACCATTAAATGAGCTACTTCTTTCTCCTGTTCTGCATCAAGCTGAAGGGAGAATGGGGCTACCCATGCTTCGCTCCAAATTTTAAGTCGTTGAAGATCTTCTAGGGGAAAGCCCATCATTTTTGTGATTACCATAGATGGCAGTAATTCTGCGAACTGGCTTACATATTCAACTTCTCCATCATCAATCCAGTTATCAATAAGTTCATTGGCGATTTCTGTAATTAATCCTGTCTGCTTTTTAGCCCCTTTGACAGAAAAGAAATGATCGACCATGTCGCGATACCTCCGATGATTCGGAGGGTTAGACCCAAGAATACTCATTTTCGGCCACCCATTTCGTTCGAAATAGTCTTGAGCTTCAGAGTCAGATATTAATGGTCGAGATTTACCGGCACCGCGAAGAAACAAATTTGTTTTTCTAAGAACATCGTAGATGTCCTCATAGCGTGTTAGAAAATATGTTTGTGTGTCTGGTACCTGATACACGGGACATTCTGACCGCAATAGGTCAAAGGTGGGATAAGGATTTTCAATTGTTTCGCGAGCGAAAACATCTACTTCTTCCACACTTTGCGGTTTTCCTTTGTCCATAGCCATTACCCTCCTGCCAGTGAAATAGATCATATCAGAAGTTAAATATGTGGTACATCTTTAACTTACTTCAACATTAACGGCATTCTCGTGCCAATATGGAGTGATGAACTACAGAATAAATCCTCGAACTATACACCCACCTGCTGCTAAATATTCTCACGCTGTTCTATCAACTGGGTTCCAGAAGATTCTTCATTCATCCGGTGTAGTTCCGGTAGATTCTGAAGGGATAACGCCAGAACACATTGGAGATCAAGCTAATTTAATCTGGAAGAACATCGGGGAAATTCTGAGGGAAGCGCATATGGAAGTCAGCGACATTGTGGAAGTAACTACCTATGTTGTGAATAATCGAGACCTTCAAGTGGTAATGGAATCTAGAGACGCTCACTTAAAGGGACACCGAGCTGCCTCAACTCTTGTAACTGTTTCAGAGCTAGCTCAAGAGCAGTGGAAAATGGAAATATCTATTGTTGCCGTTAAGTAACTAAGTTACTTATTTGCTTCTAGGCCGGTACGTGACATGAAGTTCTTTTAATCCGCGTAGCACAAATGAATCCTCGTATTCGAAAGTGTTCTTTGTTGCATCAAGTTCAATGTCTTCAACGGCTTCCAGTAATCGCTCTATTGCTATTTTTGCCTCTGACCTAGCTAACAGAGCTCCTATGCAATAGTGCTCTCCGTGCCCAAACGCTATGTGGTCTCTGGCATTTTCACGATCAACAGAAAAATTATCCGGATCTGGGAAAACTTCAGGGTCTCGGTTTGCTGCGGCGAAAATCACCCAAATATGCTCTCCGGCTTTTATCTTAACTCCATTAACTTCTGTGTCACATTTTGCAGACCGAAAAAGGCCTCCTACTGGCGCTTCGAAGCGAAGACCTTCTTCTATAAAATTATCTATAAGTTTTGGGTTATCTCGTAACAAATTCTCTAAGTTATCATCAACAGCAAGACGGTACATGAGGTTTGTTAAAAGCTTCGTGGTCGTTTCGTTGCCGGCAACTAAAAACTGTTGAAGCATAGAGAGCATCTCTGCTTGATTCAACATTTGGTCGTTAACTTCAGCAGTAGCAACATCTGAGATAATATCCTCTTCTGGAGATTCACGTCTTTGCCGAAGTAAATCACCAAAAAATTCGTTAAAGTCCTTTAGCGAAATTAGATAGTCACGAACCTTTTCTACATTTGGATCAGGATTTCCTACTGGCATTACTAAGTCATCTGACCATTTTTTGAATTTGTCTAGGTCGCTTGTGCCAACCCCAAGCGCATAAGCAATTATGGTCATAGGTAGCCAAACGGCAAATTCTCCTACAAATTCCATTTGCTGTTTTTGCTTAATAGGTTCAAGAAGATTATCAGCTACTTCATGAATCATTGGTTCCATCCCGCGTAAACGAGTGGGACGAAATGCCCTGTTAACTGCTTTACGTTGACGCCGGTGCTCAGGGGGATCAGCGTTTAAAAGAACAGCTGAATTGGCGGCATTAGCTAAAAATGTTTGAAAATACTCTTGCATGTTGGGATCTTTAGCTAATTCCTCCATCGAAGTCGCAAATCCACCTCGGCCATCGCGCGGTCCTGTTGGCATCAAAGAAGAGAATCTATCGGTGTCATGAAGGAACTCCATGGCATCCTCATATCGAGTACATACCCAGGTTCCAAGCTTTTCGCTGAAATGGAGCGGATTTTCTGCTCTCAGCTCTGAAAAAATTGGATACGGACATCCTATTGCTTCTTGTTCTCTATTTATTAGCGCATCAAGTCGATCAACCATAATTACTGTTTTAGCATTTAGTTTTAGATATTGCTAAATGTTCAACATTCCGCCATCCACTCTAATGACTTGCCCTGTCACATAACTCGCTAAATCAGAAGCGAGAAAACAGATTACATTGGCAATCTCCTCCGGCATTCCCCATTTACCCAAAGGAACACGTTTAACAAAATTTTTCATCACGTTCTCTTCACCCAGAAGTTCAAATGTTGGTTCCCACATCTCGGTCAGGCATAATCCGGGGGAAACAGAATTTACCCGCACTCCCTTGTTGCCCCATTCATTGCTGAGGTTCTTTGAGAGCGTGTTTAGACCTCCTTTTGAGGCAGCGTAGGCTCCCTGCGTTCCTCCAGCTCCACCAGCTGCTGTTGAAGATACGTTCACAATATTCCCTTGAGTAGCAAAGAGATCTTTTGCAAACACTGAGCACAACATGAACGCCTGCCGTAAATTTACAAGAAGGGTTTCATCAATCGCAGCTGCAGTTGCACGATGTGCTGGTTCATTTCGTTCAACAGCTGCATTGTTTACTAGAATGTCAATCTTTTCGAACTTCTCCATTGTCCTCATTCTGATCAGATCAATAGACAGATCAACACTCAAGTCGCAATCGACAACCAATGATTCATTGTTTAACTCACTAGCTAGGTCTTTGAGCTTATTTCTACTTCTAGAAACAAGAACAACATTCGCTCCGCCTTCATCCAACTGTCGAACTGTAGCTTCACCAATACCTCGACTTGCTCCCGTAACAACTGCGACTTTGTCTTGAAAGTTAAAAGCCATTGGATCCCCCTTTGTTAATGATTCAGTCAGGTAAAGCAAAACATGTCTGATAATGGCACAATAGAACTATGCATAGTTTATTTGACCCTTCTTCTTATGAGACAATTTCGGTAGAAGTAAAAAATAATGTTGGAATTGTTACTTTAAATCGACCTGATGTCTTACATGCGTTCAATGATACTATGTGCAATGAGGTACAAGAAACTTGGAAAGCGTTCCGAGAAATTGATGAAGTTCACTCAATACTTTTAACCGCTTCTGGTGATAAGGCCTTCTGCGTTGGGATCGATAGGGGTGGCCAGATGCCCGCTCTTGAAGACACAGAAAGCCTTTACGGAACATCTAACAATTATATGTATGACGATCCTGGAGATACTCTAGGTCCCAAGTCCTGCGATCTATGGAAACCTGTGATATGCGCCGTAAATGGAATGTGCTGCGGCGGGGCCTTCTACTTCTTAGCTGAGTGCGATATCATTTTGGCATCCGAGAATGCTACTTTCTTTGACCCACATGTTACTTACGGAATGCCTGCAGTATATGAACCAATAAAAATGGCGCAGCGCTTGCCGATAGGTGAAATTCTCCGGTTGACTTTATTAGGAAATTATGAGCGCGTTAGCGCAAGCACAGCTCTTCGAATAGGACTTGTTAGCGAAGTGACTCCATTTAATGAACTCCAAGAAAAATCATTTTGGATAGCTGAAAGCATAGCTAGCCAACCAACTATTGCTGTTCAGGCGAGTCTTCGTGCTATCTGGGCTGCAAATGACCTCAACCGGTTAGATGCGTTATCTTTAGCTCCTTCGATTCTTACCGCCGGCATGTCTAAAACAGCTATGCGGGAAGGCCAAGAAGCTTTTGAAAGTGGCAAAAGAATAGATTATCGAACTCGGTAACGACTTTATTGGGATATCAAAATTTTTTTAGTAACCTTTAATGTATGCGTTACCTACTCCTTGACCTTCGACTTACGTGCCCGGTGGCTTAAAAACCCTGCCATCGGGAGAATCAGTCGTAACAAGTTGAGAGGAAAAAATGAGCAATAACCAAAACCCAATTAATCGGCAAACCACAAGTCCGATGTCATTTCATAGATACCAGTCTTTTGCACCTATAGAACTTCCAGATAGAACCTGGCCAAGTACGGTCATATCGAAAGCGCCACTCTGGTGCTCAGTTGACCTTAGGGATGGTAATCAGGCCCTGATAGAGCCCATGGACCCTGATAGGAAATGGCGAATGTTCACTAAGCTCGTCGAAATTGGATTTAAAGAGATTGAGGTTGGCTTTCCTTCAGCTTCTGACGCTGATTTTACTTTTGTACGTGAAATTATTGAAGAAGGCGCTATACCTGATGATGTAACTATTCAGGTACTTGTCCAAAGTAGGCGAGAATTAATTGACCGGACATATCAAGCTATAAGCGGTGCGAAGCAAGCGATTGTTCACTTCTATAATTCAACATCAACATTGCAGCGAGAAGTTGTTTTTGGCATGGATACCGATGGCATTAAAACAATTGCAACAGACGCAGCGTCATACTGTAAAAGTCTCGAATCAAGTATTCCTGATACAAACATTCGGTACGAATATTCGCCCGAGTCCTTTACGGGTACTGAGCTACCGTTTGCGAAAGAGATCTGCGATGCAGTGGTAGATATCATCGATCCAAGTCCAAACAATAAGATTATTCTTAACCTCCCAGCAACTGTAGAGATGGCATCTGCAAATACATATGGGGACATGATCGAATGGATGCATCGGAATCTAAATCGTAGAGATGAAATTATCCTCAGCTTGCATCCGCATAATGATAGGGGTACTGGAGTTGCAGCTGCAGAATTTGGTTTAATGGCAGGTGCGGATCGTGTTGAAGGAACACTTTTTGGAAATGGTGAGCGAACGGGGAATGTTGACCTCATTAACATAGCTTTGAATATGTTCAGCCAGGGAGTTGACCCGATGCTCGATATGAGAGATATCAATGACATCCGCCGCGTAGCAGAATACTGCAACCAGCTTCCGATCCACCCTCGACATCCTTATGTTGGAGACCTTGTTTACACAGCATTTTCAGGCTCACATCAAGATGCGATTAAGAAGGGCTTCGAGGCTTTAGCTTCTGCTGAAAGAGATACTTTCGAAGTCCCGTATATACCGATTGATCCTTTAGACGTTGGCAGAACGTATGAAGATGTTGTGAGAGTCAATAGCCAATCAGGAAAGGGCGGGGTCTCTTATCTATTAAAGACTGAGAATCAATTTGACCTTCCCCGAAGGATGCAAATTGAATTTACGAGGTCAATACAAAAGATAACGGATTTGACCGGTAAAGAAATAACAGCGCAACAAATATTCAATGAGTTCGCTGGAGAGTATCTTGATATTGACTCCCCATACGTACTTCATGGTTACGAATCAGCCCAAAACTCTGAAGGTCGAGATAGAACGCTGCTAACTGCAAGAATGTCGAACGAGGGCGAACAAATGATGGTTCAGGGAGAAGGCTCTGGTTCCTTGGACGCATTTATCAGGGGCTTAAGGGAAGCTCTGACAAAAGACTTAAGAGTTCTAGATTATCACGAGCATTCTAAAGGAACAGGAGTTGACGCCATAGCAGTTGCCTACGTCGAGATGGCCGTTGATGGATATGAACTCTGGGGATGTGGTTTACATACTGACATCACTCGTGCATCTATGAGAGCTATCATTAGCGCTATTAATAGAGCAGTTAAAAATAGCTAATCCTCAAATTGCAAAAAAGGAGCTAACTAGTGGAGAGTGCTGAATCTAATCGTGAAGCTGTTCTACCTCTCACCGGAGTCCGAGTTTTAGCTGCTGAACAAATGCAATCACTCCCCTATGCGACGCAATTGTTGGCTAGCCTCGGTGCCGAGATTGTTAAAGTTGAGCATCCGACACGCGGTGATTTAGGAAGGTCGAGTTTACCTAGCACAATTGATACTGAAGGGAATCCCGTTGGAGCTACTTTTCTTCGCAATAATTTGTATAAGAAAAGCATTGCGTTGGATCTAAAAAATGAATTGGGGCAGGACTTATTTCGGCGTTTAGCGAAGAATTTTGATATTGTAGCTGAGAATTTTAAACCTGGAACAATGGAAAAATTTGGCCTGAGCTACAAGGATTTCCGAGAAAGCCAACCTGAACTTATCTATCTTTCTATTTCTGGTTTTGGCAATACAGTTGAAAGTCCGTATAGTTCGTGGCCAGCATTTGCTCCTATCGCTGAGGCAATGTCTGGTATCTATAATTTCAACAGAAACGAAACAGATGAGATTAAAGTTTCACCGGTTGGAGCGTTAGGTGATACAGGCAGTGGCTTATTCGCTGTTATCGGCGTTCTTTCTGCGCTTCGTCAGAGAGACCAAACAGGGGTCGGACTACACATTGATATTTCTATGCTTGATTCAATGGTTGCTTTCGCGGACATAGTTCCAAATTATTTTTCTCTTGGGAAAAATCCACGCACTCCTAGCTTGCTAATAAACCATGGTTTTAAAATCAAAGCTGGAGAAATTGTAATTCAAATCGGACGAGAGCATCAGTTCGAGTCCTTTGCCAAATTACTTGGCAAGTCAGATTGGTTGTCAGATGAACGATTCGCTTCAAGATTAGGCTGGGTTGAGAATATAGATATTATTCGTGAAGCAGTCTTCGATTGGGCAGGCGAGAAAAGTCTAATAACTGTTTGCGAGAATCTTGCCGAAAATGGTGTAGCTGCTGCCCCAGCCTTTGAGGCAAGCGATGTCGTTAATGATCCGCATGTCCTTGCACGGGAAATGCTTATTGAAGTCCCCACTGGTGGTGAGCATCGCGTTCTTACGGCTGGAAATCCAGTACGAATGACAAACGTTCCACGCAGAACTGTTACGCCGCCGCCACCCTTAGGTTTCGATACTCAAAGCTTATTACAGCAAGAACTTTCTATATCCAGAAGTGAATATGATGATCTTCGCTCTGAAGGGATTGTTAACTAATCTTTAGCTTTCACGGTTCCTAAAATCTATTACGGCATTATCTTCTAAAGGTATCCGTCCGACTCCTACGTTGCTTTCCGGCCAAGATGCCTCCGGAAGCTTTAGAGGCGATTCGCGGCTCTCGCCGAATAGTAAAAAGTGGCGTCTGCTTTTGAATTTCCATGGATTTTTCCCGCCTATTTCTGCTTTTGATCGCTTGTACTCATCCACATACTTAACTAACTGCACGTAGTAACCTTCATTCCTATTTTGTGCGTAGCAACGAGCCCAAACTTCTCCATTAGCTACTTCATCATTTTCGAAAGAAATAATATGATTAGAGACTAAAATTACCGCAAATTCTAAATCTCCCATGGTCTTTTCTATCATCGATCGCAAAGCAGACTCTCCCTCACCAAGAAAACCAAACGATGCTCCAGAGTCGTAAAGCGACACCATTAATTCTGTATCTCTATTAGTAACCGCTTCGGAGTAGCTATAGACAATTTCTCTGATTTGATCCTTTGCAATTAACCTCTCTACCGAACTCCCAATATTATCTTCCATACCCATAGTTTCTCACAACTTTGTATCACTGACTTGAGTTTGAGTAATTTGATCTAATTACCTACAGTTAGGACGTGGAAAATAGAACAAATAGTGGCGCATGGGAAACCAGAAGGAATATCTCTACATTCGTTCTTCCAGACGAAGAAATAGATCAGCTAATTGAAAACTCTAGTCATGCAGTTGTTTCTTGGGTGACTAAATCCCATGAACCAGTTACAGCCGTAATGCTTTACGTCATTGTTGATGGGCTAATTACAGTTACATCTACTACGAATCGTGCTAAATACCATGCGTGGAAAAGAAACCCAGCGGCATCATTTTGCATTTGGGACAGTAACGATATAGGGAAACAGGTTACTCTTCGAGGTGAAATAAAGATTCTTAAAGACGATGACCTTCTTTACGCCTATACAAAAACTTTCCTTACACGAGCTATGGGAGGTACCCCCCCGACAAAGAGTCGATTAGATGCAGAGCTCGCCACATTTAAGGCTCCAGATAGACACATGATGCAATTGCATGTGCATTCAAAATTAAGTCATGATCTTAGCGCTCTCTTAGAGAAAGAGAAAACCGAGCGTTTGAGCGGGCGTGATGATAGCTGAAGAGGAGATATTAGGTTTAAGGGGATACAAATTCCCTGGAGGTATAAGGACGGTCGAATATTGGGAGAATTGGCTTTTGACGGACTGCACTACGTTGGAACAACTTCCTAACGATTTAGTCCACCCCATAGCACTCTTCCATGTACCGATTCAGGGAGCCGGATCTTCAATCTCGCATTTATTCTCTTTAGGGCAAGTATCCGGCGCTGGCTCTGTGGGCCTTGATGGTTATGACTGGGAATATTTCCAGCCATTAAAACAAGGCGTACCGTACTACTGCGAAGGAGAAGTGGTTGAAGTTGAGAGGGTCAGAACCGACTCAGGGAGAATTTATGATCGTTTTGTTTTTTCCATTAATCTTTCTACAGAAGATGGGCAGCTAGTAGCTAGAATAACTAACTATTGGCGTCTTTGGAGGCAACGATGATTGAGCTTTCTCCATTAATCGGAACTGATATTCCAACTTTGACCATAAATTCTGTTGATGAGTCGCGAATGAAAACTATGGCTGCACTACTGAGGGACCCATACCCTGTCCACTGGGACCATGAAGCGAATAAACAGATAGGGATTGGCAACAAAGTCATAAATCAGGGGCCTCTAAATCTTTCTTACATAGCGAACATGTTAATTTATTGGCAAGGCCCAACTTGCATTAAGCGCCTTAAAGCGAAGTTTTTAAAACCCGTTTTTGGTGGTGATACAGTAATCGCTGGAGGAAAGGTATTAGAAGTATTGGACGATGCATCCTCTTTAGTCAACTGCGATATATGGCTATCTCGAGATCAGCAAACCGTTGTTTCTGGTGTAGCGGAAATTATTATTACTCGAAAGTAAATTGTTTACAGATCTTTCTTAACGTGTACTAACGAAGGGCATGTCGAAGTGAAAAGAATCTCATCTGTTTTAGTAATCATTCGATAGTTATGAATAACTACTCCCCTATTAGGATTTTTGTCAGAAAGACGTTTCTCGACTAGATGACTTTCTGATCTGAAACTAACTTCTGGCCGCAACGGATTTGGGAATCGGAAATTATCGAATCCCATGCCAGCTATCCATGCGATGTCACCATTAACTTCCAAGTTTAATTTATTCCAGATGGCGAAGGTGAAAGTCCCAGATGCTATTAATCCGCCAAACGGGGAATCTTTAGCTAGAACTGGGTCGATATGAAAATACTGTCGATCATAGTTATGGGAAAATTCAATTAACTCCTTTTCACTGGCTTCGTACCATCTTGAAGTTAATTCCTCTCCGACGACGAGGTCATGGAAATACCGAGATGTTGTGTGTGGCGGTCCCACTAGATTAATGTTCCTTGGAGAACAAAACTCCATTTTCTTCAAGCTCTCTAATATCTTCTAAATTTATATCTAATAAATCACTTAGCACTTCAAAATTATGTTGTCCTAGTGCAGCTGCTATGTGATTATCGTCAGGCAGTGGGTCCGAACTTTTGAATGGGAATCCGGGAATTTGTACGTCTCCAACCCTAGGATCATGTACCGTCCTGACAGTTCCTCTTTCAAGGAAATGAGGATGAGTTAGTGCGTCCTGCGGAGCAAGGGACGGTCCGCTTGGCACGCGATGTCCTTGCAATATCTCTAATACGGCATTATCTGTTTCATACGTTGACATCCACTCTTCAATGATCGCAGTCAAGGCATCCCTATTCTCTAAACGTGCAGGATTACCTAAAAACCTTGGGTCTTCCAGTAGATCAAGTCTTCCCATCGCTTTGTAAAGGTTAGGTATTTGAGCCTCAGCGCATAAAATAATAATCCATCCTTCTGGTCCTTTGAAGGATCCGGCAGGAGCAAGCATTTGAAATTGGGTTCCTTGCCTCATTGGAACATATTCACCTTTCGTCATTGAGGAGGCGTGAACAGGTACGTCCTGCATATGGAATAACGCGTCCACCATTGAAATATCTAAGTGTGTTCCCTTCCCAGTTCGCTCTCGATGAAATAACGCGTGCCCGATCGCCGCAAATGCGTGAACTCCGGCGTTAGTGTCACCCATCCCAATCCCAACGAACATAGGAGGCCTATCTGGTTCTCCTGTCATGTGCATTATTCCTGCATAACCCTGAGCTATCAGATCGAAACAAGGGAGAGATGACAGGGGCCCTGTCTGGCCAAACCCTGAAATAGATGCCATTATTATTTTTTCATTTTTTTCTTGTAATGTCGCATACCCCAGGCCCTTTCTTTCCATTACACCTGGACTAAAATTTTCGACTACCACATCAACATGTTCTGCCATCTGTAGGACAATTTCTTTCCCATCGGCAGTATTTATATCTACGCAAATGCTTCGTTTACCTCGGTTTTGCTGAATATGAGTTCCTGCCCGTTTATTAATCCGTGGTGAAGTTGATCGATTTGGGTCCCCGTATGGTGGTTGCTCTACTTTGATAACATCAGCTCCAAGTTCTACTAGCAATCTAGTGCAAGCAGGTCCGGCTAAGTATCGTGTTAGGTCTAAAACCTTTACACCTTCTAACCATCTATTTGTAGATGACATATTTCCCCTTTTCTTTCTACTTTGTGTGCTTTAGGCGAAGACCCAACCACCATCAACTGGTATTACAGCACCATTTATCTGACTAGCACGTTCACTGACCAGAAAAGCGACTATATCCCCGAGGCTCTCAGGTGTGGAAATCTGTTCCGTTAATGTAGGCATGAACTCACTAGCTGCCCATTGTTCTAGAGTTTCCCAATCACCTGTAATTCCCTGTTTCATTGCTTTCCGAGTAATCATTTCTTTAACTTCTGCGGTAGCTATCATTCCTGGGTTTAATAAATTAACTGTTATCCCGCTAGCTTTCAGTTCGATAGCTAGACTTTTAGTGATGGGTTCAAGAGCTGCTTTTGATCCGTAGTATCCCGGACTGTGGGTACCAGGTCGTAAAGTTCCCATTGTTCCGATAAAAAGAACTCTTCCCCAGTTGGTTGCTTTCATTCCTTGAATTACAGCTTGAGTCATTGAAATACCGATCATGACATTTTCCGCCCATTCGTTCTCCCAAGAGCTGGGAGATTCCCAAGATGAGGATTTCGGTGAACCATAGTTATTAACTAAGATATCGACGTTTGGAACAGCAGATTTTATCTCCTCGAAATCTACCGAATGTAGATCCAACTCTAAAGATGAAAAAGAGTTACCGGATTCTTCTAGGTAGTCGCAAACTTCTTTCGTTTGACCTTTCTCAAACCCATGAACAATAACATGTGCACCTTCGTGCGCAAGACGTGCAGCTATACCTGCGCCTGTCCCGCGGTAACTACCGGTTATTAAGGCTACTTTCCCGTTAAGACCAAGTTCCATTACACTCGAGGTTCCCTTGGCAAACCCAGAACACGCTCTCCTAGAATATTTCGCATAATATCGGAAGTGCCGCCCTGAATTGTATAGGCAGGTGCGTACGCTATCCCTTGCTCAAGAGATGGGCCGGCAATTGCTCCAACCCCAAGTATTCGGGCTGCGAAATTTGCTACTTTTTGTTCATGTTCAGTGCAAAATGCTTTAGTTGCTGCACTAAATCCTTTGAGTGACTGCCCCAGTGCCCCTTTGTAAACCAATATACGGCCTATACGATAACCTGTTTCCAGTTTTGCTATTTCTTGACGTACTACTGGGTTTTCAAGATCCGCTGCTTTGCAGGCTTTCTCAAATAAAAGCCAATTTGACATTAACCGGTCTATTCCACCTCGTTCATTTTCCAATTGAGACATTGTTTGAGAGAAAGCGTTATTCTCTTCACCGACTAGATTTTCTACCGGAACCTTAACGTCGGTGAAAAAGATTTCACAAAAATGTTCGTTTCTAACGGAATCGACGATTGTACGAACCTCTATTCCTTCTATATCCATGGGGACGATAAGTTCGCTTAGCCCCCTATGCGGAGGTCCTTCATTTGAAGTTCGGACTATTAGATAACAGTATTCAGATATAGCAGCAATGCTTGTCCAAATTTTTTGTCCGTTCACTATGTAATAATCGCCTTCCCTTTTAGCAAAAGTTTGAAGTGAAGCTAAATCGGATCCTGAATCAGGCTCGCTCATCCCGATACACCATGTTGATTCTCCAGATATCATGTCAGGGAGGAATCGTTTCTGTTGATCTTCGTTTCCATATGCACATATAGAAGGGCCCATTTGACGGTCAGCTACCCAACTAGCAGCTATAGGAGCTCCGACTTTAAGCATCTCTTCAGCAACTATTATTCTTTCAATACCAGGCCTACCTCCACCACCATGTTCAATCGGCCATGTCATCCCTATCCAACCTTCACTAGCTAAGATCTTGGAAAATTCTTTTGAATAACCATTAATCCAAGAGTCATCGTAAGATCCAAAATTCTTTACTCCCTCCTCTGCTACAAACTGTGCCCTTAGCCTTAGGTCTGTTAAATCGTTGGGAAAAGAAAAGTCAAAAGTCATAGAGTTCCTAATTGATGCTGTAAACGTTACAGGCAGTTCTAGAAAAGAGGTCAGTTTTCTCAGTTTCTGTAAATGAGTTTGTTATTTTCTGAAATGCATTCCAAATAACTGAATAAGGAAGAGATTGTCTATCAACAGGGTAATTTGATTCAAACATGCATTTCTTTGTTCCAAAAGTTTCAATACACCAGAGGATTTTGCTTTCCCATCTTGCTACGACCTGATCGGATGAAGGTGGCTTTTCTCCTGTTGCCCATCCAGTAGCGAAATAATTATCCATTCCTATGCCACCAATTTTCATGTATACGTTGCCACAAGTTGACAGCTCATTTAGCTTCGATTTCCAAATTTCTGTTACTACATCTGTTTGGGTACTCCACTTTCCTATATTCAAAGGAGCGGCAAGGTGATTGATAATTATGGTCGTTTCTGGAGTACTCCTTGCTAGGGATACTAGTTCACCCAACTGGTCGAAATATATCCAAGAATCAAAGGTGTAATTATATTGCGAAAGCTTCGACACACCGTCTCGGAAAAGCTTAGAGCTCATCAGGCCTTCTGTAGGTTTTGTGTGAGCGATAGATATTTCTGGATCATCGCTCCATGCAGTTGCGTGACGGATTCCCTTTAAAAGCCCAGCTGACAAATCACTGTGAGCGACTAGTACTGCATCTAACTCATTACCTAACGCTAGATCTGCGAATGAAACTATCCCTGAAATTCTAGTTCCATTTAATTTCTCTATGCGTTTAGCTTCATTAACAACGAAGGCAGTTTCGCCTAGAGGTCGAAGTTTTTTTTCAGATTCCTTGTCATACTCCGCTAAGCATTCAACGAACACGGTGTCCGTTACGTTGTGGCTTCGACTCGTGTCTTTGAAAAGTTCTTCAGCAAGGTAACGGCTGCCTCCCCTTTCCCACAAATGATGATGCGGATCAACGATTCTCTGGTCAGCGTCAACAGGTCTTTCTTCTCCAAGCTCAATCCAACTCAATCGGTCTAGGTCCATCACCACTAACTTACTAACATTAACTGCTTTCTTCTAATTTCAGCTTGCTCTCCTCTGATACTGGAACTAGTGAAGTTTGTTTTGAAATTAGCGACTAGTCTATTGATGTTAGCGATTGAGGTGATATGACGGGTTTTATAGATGTCCATGGGCATGTAGTGCTCCAAGAAAGTATGGGGGCTGCTGGTCCGGCTTGTGGCCCGGAACTTGGAGCGCACCCAGACGGGACACCTTGGTTTCGCGTTGGTGATTGGCGACTTGATGGAGTTGCTTATAAGGAATCATTATTTATGCAAGCCAAACTTCGGCTGGAGTCCATGGATGAAGCTGGAATTGACCTTCAAGCTCTTTCACCGAATCCACTGACTTATCTTCATTGGATCAATCAAGAAGACGCAAAAAATTACTGTCGAACCCATAATGAAGCAATGGCTAATCTTGTCAGTTCTTACAAAGATCGATTTCTAGGCTTTTGTTCATTACCTATGCAAGATATTGATGCTGCTATTGCAGAGTTAGAGTATTCCGTGAAGGATCTTGGACTTATTGGCGGCTATATTGGCACAGATTTTGGAACTGATTTCGATGACCCTGCAATGGATTCACTTTATTCTGCTTGTTGCGATTTAGATGTTCCTTTGTTCATACATCCGGCTCCCTCTGGACTTGATGGCCCATTGCGTGACTCTCGAATGCGTAAATATGACCTTGATTTAGTTATTGAGTTTTCTTATGAGGAATTAGTAGCAACATCTATGATCATTTTTGGTGGAGTAACAGAACGATTCCCCGATCTAGATATCTGCATTTCTCATGGAGGAGGATCAACTATGCTCCACCGTTCAAAATTACGGCTACTCGCAGAAAGGCGCCCCTCGTCACCTGACTGGATTAAGGAGCCAGGGGCTTTTGACAAAGCGTTAGATCACCTTTGGTTTGACTGTCATGTTTCCGGAAAGGCTGAATTTGAGTTTGCGCTCTCTCAGATAGGAACAGGTCGTCTTGTTTTCGGTACAAATTTTGGAGGGTGGGATTCTGGTTCAGCCCATTATCCTGTTCAGTTCGCCGAGGAACTGAACGCTAACGCTAAGAGACTCTTACGATTGAGAAGCTAGTCATTTCTGCGTTTCTTATTCCTGTGTAACTCCTAAGCCTAATCCCCCATCAATTGTTAAGACATTGCCAGTCGCCCATTTAGCGTTTACTAAATATTCAAAAGCTTCAGCTACTTCTAAAGGTGTCCCTGGCCGCCCTAGTGCATGTAGATTTCCCATGCTTTCAAGTCGTGAGTCTGATTCATCTTGAGTAGATAGCCCTGCTCTTACATTGATTTGTGTTGGAACTCCGCCTGGCCGAACGCATCCAACCCTTATTCCGTCTTTCCCCAGCTCTGCCGCTAAAACGCCGGTGAGTGATTCAAGCGCTCCCTTTGTCGCAGCGTAAGGTGATGCATTGGGGAATGCCCTCTGTGTATGGACTGACCCGACAAACAGAACGCAACCCTGTGACTCCTTTAATGCCATGTAGGATTCCTTGACCAGCATCATTCCAGCTATCACATTTGAATGAAAAACTTCCAAAAGTTTTTCTTCTTCAAAATCTTGAACATCGCATCTGTACATATTTCCAGCATTACTAATTAGCGCATCTAAACAACCACCATGGCTAATTGCTTTATTTACCATTTCCTTTCGGGAGTCGCCTGAAGTCACGTCTCCTACGATATACGAGGCTTGTGGACCTAAATCCTTGACCACCTCTATCAAGTTCTGTTCTCTTCGTCCGGTGATGACCACACGTGCTCCTCGATCAACGAAGTGCCTGGCAATCCCTTCTCCGATACCAGATCCGCCGCCGGTTATTAATACTGATTTTTTAGTTAATGCGCTCATGGCTATTTTCTCCTAGTCTTAAATATATGGGAAAGAAAGCCGTTGTCACAGGTGGAAGCCAAGGGATTGGTTTAGCAATCGTCAAAAAATTAAAATCTGAGGGTTTTGAGGTCTTCCCACTGGACATTTCTGAAACAGACGAATCCTTATTTTGCGATGTTTCCAATAGCGCTTCTGTCAAAAAATGTGCTGAAGAAATCGGACCTATTGATGTACTTGTTAACAATGCTGGGATCTGGAAATTCTCGCCACTCGAGTTTGTTGATGAAATTGATTTCGCGAAAGTGTTAGACGTTAATTTACTTGGGTCTTTTCTATGCATGAAACATTTTGGAAAGTTTATGCTTGGTAAAGGTAGCGGTTCAATAATAAACATAGTTTCGATTGCTGGAGCTCATGCTAACCCATCGGTCGGTTCATATGGGCCTTCAAAAGCAGCCCTTATCTCTCTTACCCAACAAGGCGCTTTAGAATGGGGTCCCCGCGGTGTCCGTTGCAATGCGATTGCTCCCGGTTTAGTTCCGACACCTGGAACCGGAAATGTATATGATGACCCAAGCACAAGAGATGCACGTGCTCAAGCAGTCCCAATGAAACGATTAGGAACTCCCGACGATATCGCTTGTGCTGTAGCTTTCTTGGCATCAGATGAGTCTTCTTACATAAATGGGCAAACGATCTTCGTAGATGGTGGTTTATCTAAAGGGTTAATGCCTCTTTTGCAAAGACCTAAAGATCTCCCTAACTAAGATCGAGGCTGAACTCCTCATGAATGCGGTCTCTTAGCTCGTATTTGAGTATTTTAGTTGCACCCATAGGCCACTCGTCAACAAATCTTACATGTCTAGGAATTTTAAATGAGGCTATTTCTCCTTTGCAGAATTCAATTAATTCATCTTCAGATATTTCTGCATTACCCTTCGTCTCGATAAATGCAACTGGCACTTCCCCAAGTTTTTCATCGGATAATCCCACCAACGCTGCAACTTTGACTGAAGGATGCGTCAATAAGTAACCTTCTACCTCTACGGAGGCAACGTTTTCGCCACCAACTTTCAACATATCCTTAAGCCGGCCCAAAAACAGTACTTCACCTTTCTCACTTATTTGGCCTAAGTCACCTGTGTGGAACCACCCTTGACTATCAATTGTTTCGGCATTTTTTTCTGCAGAGTTATGATAGCCATCAAAGACACCTATTCCTTTAGCCACAATTTCGCCAGGTGTATTAGCAGGCAACTTCGCATTTGTTTCCGGGTCTCTAATTTCAATCTTATTTCCTGGCAACGCTATGCCAGAATTTGCAGCTCGTTCTAATTCAGGCAATTCCCGATTTCCCATACACACTGATCCACCTGTTTCAGTCATACCAAATACTGTTATTTGCTTGGTGTGAGGCATCTTATTCTGCAATTGCATTAGAACGTCTTGCGGCCCGACATTGACAATTGTTCTAACACTTTTGAAGGAGTCATTTCTATAGTCTGGATGTAAAAGAATTTCATTCGTGATTTGGAAAAAAGCAGGAAACATAACGGATGGCTTTTCTTTAATGATCATTTTGAGAGCTGAGTCTGGGTCAAACCGTGGCATTGACAAAAAGGTGCCTCCGACATGTAAAACACCAGACAGTGGCTGAGAAAACGCAGTATGAAACATAGGCAAAGGAGCAAAGACCTTATCTGCTTCCCTCATTCCAAGCCGTTCAACCCCACCGATGGCCCCTGCGTGTTGCAGAACGGTATGTGAGAGTCCACATCCTTTAGGCATAGCTGTTGTTCCAGACGTATAGAACATCCACGCTTCATCGTCAGCATCTATTGAAGAAAGTGCAGTAGTAATGTCATCAGTTGAGATGGCTGAACTAAATTCAAAAAACTTCTTTTGGTTTATGAACCCGTCCATTTCTTTCTCTCCGAACATAACAGCCGCTTCTAGGTTTGGAGTATTTTTGTTAATGGGCCTCTCCATTCCAAAACGATATTCTTCCAGACCTGGTAAAGCACTGTGTAGCAATTCACCATAATCGGTGTGTTCATCTATCTGATCACTTGTGATGATGACTTTAATATCTGCGTCAGAGGTTACGTGTGCTATCTCTCTAGCCTTGAATCTTCCGTTATACAGCACAGGTATTGCACCTAAATACGAGATTCCGAACAGAACACCCACATAGTCAAATGAATTTGCCATGAGTATCCCTACTCGATCTGAACTGCGAACACCCATCGCATAAAGCGATTTGGCCACACGAAGTGCAAGTTCGTCAGTCTCGGCGTATGTCATACGTGCATCAGGGAATACTATGAAATCGCGATCGGGGTGCCTTTCTACATTATTTCGAAATTTACTCGTTATTGGTTCCATCGTTTAACCCTCTACGACTGGTATTTTCATTGTGTTTGAGGGAATTTTGCCACTCTTCTCAAAATATTCCCCTTGGGATATTTGACCAGTAGCGATATTCTTGCCTGCTACTCGCCCTAGTGTTAACGCAGGTGTAATACGCATTCCACCCATCCCTATTACAGGCCCCAGACCACCAGCACAATCACCTACGGCGAAGAGTCCTTTAATTGGCTCTCCAAATACATTGATTACTTGCATATCTTTCGTGACTCTGAATCCCCCAGCCGGGAAATTAATTCCTACGATCATCCGACACGCATGGAATGGGCCTTCACATATGCCAAGTCGAGGTTGAGGAAATATAACCCTTCCAAACTCAGGGTCCTCGTTAACTGTTGAAGAGACCGTGTTATTCCAAGAATTAACAGTCTCCTCTAAAGTATTTTCTTCACACCCGATTAATTTTGCTAGCTCACGCAATGTTTCTGCCGAAAGGGAATCCTCGGGCATCTCTTCAACTAGCTGTTTCTTGTCTTTAAAGGTTCTTTCATCGAAGATATACCAAGCTAATTCCTGTTTCTGTGATGAAAGAGCATCAACTCGATAATCATAAGGCCCAGCCTCGTCATGAAATCTTTTACCTTCGAGATTAACAGCTATCGATTCTTCAACGAGCGCTGAAGCCACCATTATCAATGGTGGAATCATAGTCATATTGATCAAATCACCGCCTAATTCCTGCCCCATTATGTGTCCATCTCCTACATCGTGTTCTGTTCCGAGGTACGGCGTGTTTGCCATAAGGGCAGGTTGAAATTTTCTCCTAATTTCTGAGTTTCCCTGATATCCGCCAGCGGCAAGGATTATTCCTTTTTCTGCTAAAAACTGTTCCGTATCTGAAATAGCACCAACTACTTTTTCACCATCTTCTATTAGCCGTTTGATACGAGTATTAACAATAATGTTAACCCCGGCTTTTTCTAGAGCTTTTTCGAATAGATCCGTGAACATTGTGGTATCTGTTACGTCAACCATGCGGTTAACTGAATGTTGCTTTGGACGTGGAAGAAATCTGTTAAATGTGAAACCTAGTTCTAGAAGCCATTTATACGTATCCGAGGATTTCTCAGCAAAGAGTTCGGCTAGGTTTTTATCAAAAGTTATCCCGTATCGTCGGTCTTGCCTACCGATTTCGGCAACCATATCTTCTACAAACTTTTCGACGCTGTCACTAACTCCGATTGCGTCTTGCATATCAAAACTCTGAAAACATAAATACCCTGTTGAGCGTGCCGCGTTGCCACCTATTCGATCATCTGCCTCTAACAAAATGACAGAGGAATCATTATTTGCTGCTTCTAAAGCAGCAGCCATCCCCGCTGGTCCACCACCAACGACTATGACATCAGCTTTGAGAGTCAATTTTCCATCCCTCCTGGCTCCATTGCTGTAGGGAAATCGCCACCCGCCATCCAGCGGTCAAACGCAGGCTTTCTTCCTATATCAACTAATTCAACCCTTAATCTCGACTCAGATAATGTGTGATATGTGAATCCATATGGTCCTTCAGTTTCAGGATTAAGATACGTGGCTTCCCAAACGTAACCCTGATCGGTAAGTCGTTTATGATCTTCTTCAAGATTGTTTGTCCAGTACCCTAGATGATGCACTCCCAAATCTGCTTCACCCCAGACAGTTCCAGGAGCGACACGGATGACTTCAAAGTGAGGAGGCCCTGTAACAGAGTAAACAACTTTCATATCTGCAGTCACTATTCCATTAGGTTGTTCGCAAATCATTTCGAATTCTGTTACTGACGCCCATTCAATTCCTAGATTTCTCGATAGCTCATCAAGTGTTTTGTCAAAATCACTTGCGACTATACCAAAATGGTAAAAGCCTTTTAAAGGAAACATTCTCATACTCCATTCGCTGTCCATCCGCCATCAGAAAAGATGGTGGTACCTGTTATATAGCTTGATTCTTCAGATAAAAGAAATTTTGCAACTTCTGCGATTTCTTCAGGTTCGCCGACTCTACCAAGAGGAACTCGTCCTTCAAGCCAAGCTACTTGTTCAGGGTCAACTAACCTTTCAGCAGTCATTGGTGTTCTAATTGCGCCGGGAGCGATTGCATTGACTCTTATTCCTAGCGGAGCTCCTTCTACGGCTGCGGCTTTAGTGAGCGACGCCACACCACCTTTTGAAGCAACATAGTGAGCTTGCCCTGGTACCGCTATAACGGCATTCACGGATGCGATATTAACTATTGAAGCTACAGTTCCTTGCTTGTGTGAACGGAATAGAGACCGCATGCCAAGCCACGTGCCTGTTAGATTTACCTTCAGGTGATTTTCAAATTCTTCAACTGTTGTGTCTACGATCATGTTTCTAGTGCGAATTCCGGCGCAGTTAACAAGTCCGTCAACTGGTCCTGTTTGCTCAAAGAGCCTCTTCCATGAGTTCTCATCGCCAACGTCTAGTTTGAAAGCTCCATTATCAGGGTTCATATCAGCACTTACAACTTCAGAATCTGCGTCAAGCAAAGAATCCGCAATTGCCTTTCCTATTCCCGATGCTCCTCCCGTAACGATGATTTTCATTCGACCTCCACGTTTTGTAAAAATAATCTTTTCAATTCGGCTTTAGCAACCTTCCCACCTGAAGATAGCGGCAATTCGCTTAGGACTTCAAGAGTTTCAGGCCACCAGTCAATAGTTACACCGGTTTCCTGTAGAAAATCTTTTAATTCTTCTAAAGTAAGAGTTTCGTCTTTGTGCAGTTGAACACAAGCAACTGCAGTTTCTCCTAACTTCTTATGCGGCTTTCCAAATACAGCTGCAAGCGCGACTTTAGGATGTGCTTCTACTTCACGTTCAACTGCAACAGAAGAAATATTCTTTCCACCTCTGATAATAAAGTCAGAGGTTCTCCCCGCAACTTTTAGCCACCCTCCCTCATCAATGTCGACAAGGTCTCCCATTAAGAACCAACCATCCTCTGTCATAAGCTCTTTGTTTGCCTCTTCATCCTTCCAGTAACCAAGAGATAGTGCCGGACCTTTACACGCAGGTTGACCGCTACCAGTATCTTTTAATCGATTTCCTGTCTTTGGGTCGTAAAGCCTTACTTTCATTTCTGCAATTACTCTTCCACCGGTGGTGTGCCTTTTAGCCGGGGGATCAAAAATAGTCGTCCCGCTCAATGTTCCTGTTTCGTTAGAACCATAAAAATTCAACACCTTACATCCAGATTTACTTTCTAAATCATTCGCTCGTTTCGGAGATATAGCTTCACCTCCCGTGAATACGACTTTCAAGGAACTTAGATCTATATCTTCTGACTCATCAAGAATCATCACAAATTGTGAGGAAACTGCGCACAAAACTGTCACGGAATTCTCTTCTATAGTCTGAGCTGCGCGTTGTGCATTAAATTTTTCTTGCACGTGACAAGGAACGGCGAGAATCGCAGGAGTGAAGTGCGCCGTCCATAGGCCAAAACCAAATGGAGCAGGAACTACACTCATCCAGATGTCCTTTGAGGACAAGTTTCCAAAAGCTACAGCCTTCTGGTGGAAATAATTCCACCGATTTTGGGTTTGCATAACACATTTGGGTAATCCCGTAGTTCCGGAAGTCGAATTGAGAAACCAAAGGTCGGAAGGCCCGATATAAGAAGGTTCGATGTCTAATGAATTGCTGTGGGAAATTGATTCGATTTCTAAAAACTCTAATTTAAGTTTTGCAGCTACCTGACTGATAGGACCTTGAGGAGTTTCACTTGTTGATAGCAGAAATTTTGCTTCAGTAGTCTCTACTAGATGTTGCATCTCTTTTAAGCCAGCTCTCCACCCAATTCCTACTGTGATCAGGCCAGTTCGTTCACAGCCTAGATATGCAGCATGTACTGCCCCACTGTCGGGAAGCCAGACAATAACTCTGTCTCCTAATTCTAAAATAGCTTTTAATTTTTCTGATATTCCTGAAGCCCATTCATTGTATTGTTTCCAAGTCAGCGTTTCGGAATCAGTGCGAAATGCAACCCCGTTAGGCTCCTTGAGCGCATTCTCACGAACCACATCCGAAAGTGTTTTCGACTCTTCCCACCAACCAGAGGACACGTAACTTTCGATATCAGTATCTGCTGCTCGAATATTCATTCCTTTACTACTTACCATTCTTGAGAATCTCCATTGGGTTCCGGCCTTTAACATAGCCAAGGAATGGCTCCCTCATTGAATAGCCAAGAAGTGCTTGAAGTTTTGGTTCTAGTGTTTTCGCTTTGTTAATTTGCACAGAGATTAGATGACTATCCTGCGGACGCAACCAACTCTCCACGTACTGGATTATCACTCCCAATCTAGGATTTTTAGAAAGGTTCTCACCTCCGGCATGCCAAAGAGAACCCTTATATATCAATGCTGACCCTCTAGGCATTTTTATGGTTTCCCTATTAGTAATTTGTTTTGGTGTTTCTTTATAACGTTTACCTTGGCTTGAGGGAATAACGATCGTAGCCCCGTTTTCCTCTTTAAAATCATCAATCGCCCAGATGACTCCTAATTTGAAATCACGAAAATTCTCTGGCAAAGGATAAACTCCGTCATCATAGTGAAACGTTTGCTTTGTTTCACCTGGATAAATCTGACACGCAACCGTTGCGCTCAATAGAGCATCTCCGCAGTGTTCTTGAACTACTTCTAGGATCGTTTCGTTAAGGATGACATCATTTATCGCTTCCGTTTCTCCTACTAAGGAGTGGAGCCTTTTAGTGCGCCTTCCAACAAATTCATTTTGCCCAAATGGAGTATCTTGAAGTCGTTTCTTTAAAGTATCGCTCACCTCTTCTAAGATTTTTTGTGAAAGTAGATTTTCGACCACTGCATAACCGTGACTTTCTAGTTCCGAAAGGATTTGTTTCGCTTTCTTCATTTAAAGTTCAACTTTCTCAACTGATGCAGGTCGTTGAGTTAAATAAACTCCAAGGATGAGAATCGCCCCACCAAAAGCTGCCCACATTACTGGCAAATCCCCCATTACAACCCACGCCCACAGTAACGCTGAAAGAGGAATTGCATAACTGTATGACATCGTCCTGTTAGCTTCAAGCCTTTGTAGAGCCCAATACCAGAGGTAGTAAGAGAAAATTGTTCCACCTAGAACCGAGTACACCATCCAACCCCACTGTGAAACTGAAAGCTTGTCTAAACTTTGAACGGCTTGAGGATAGAAAGGTGCCATGACAATAGCTCCGATAATTAAACATACTCCGATAGTGCTGAACGGTTCTAAGTGGCCCAATTCACGTTTATAGACAATATTAAATATTGCCCAAATAAGAGGTGATAACAATCCTAAGGCAGCACCCCATGGATTATCTGCCGCTAAGGCGCCAGTCCCAGATCCAGCAATAATCACCAGAAACGCCCCGAAGAAAGCGACGATAAAACCAGTGATTTGGACTTTTCGTAACCTCTCGCGAAGCAACCAAGCCGAAAAGACAGCGGCGAATGCTGGAGATGTTGTGACAAGGACAGAAGCTAAAGATGGCGATAAATAATTCTGTGCGTGAATAGCTGGAAGCTGAGAGCCAGGAATACCTAGCGCTCCTAGGATTAGAATAGATTTATATTTATCTTTTGGAACTTTTGGCCTTAGGTCCTTCATAAAGGCAAAAACTAGAAGAAAAGAAATCGCAACGAGAACAAAGCGAATCGTTATTATTTCCGTCGCATCCAACGAAGACAACATGTACGCATAGGAAACGAACATTCCTCCCCACAATAAAATTGTTATCGCTAAGGCAAGATGGATTCTTTTAGCGCTGCTCATCTCCCCCCCTTATCTCGTCATGCTCAAACTACTTGGCTAACACCATTTTTCCTTGAGTTTTACAACAAAGGAAAAAATCAATAGATTCAGGTTGGAGAAAATACGGACAGGGAGAAGCAGAATGGAAGATATTTTAGTTGATAGACGTGGGGATGTTCTTTGGATCACCCTTAACCGACCTGAACGACTCAACTCTTATAGCCGGCAAACGGTAGACGAAATTATCCAAGCTTTAAAAGAGCATGTTGATTCTAGAGTTGGTGTGATTACTGGCCAAGGAAGAGCGTTTTGTGCTGGTGGGTATCTAGCCAATTTGGCTGAAGCAAATTTTTGGAATGTTCGATCTATGTTCACTGGGACTCTCGAGCTAGCTGATGCTATCCGAAGCGCACCTTTCCCGATTATTGCTGCTGTTAATGGAGGTGCTTTCGGAGGTGGGAATGAGCTAGTAGTCATGTGCGATCTTGCGATAGCCGCTGAAAGCGCTCAGTTAGGACAAACAGGCGTAAAAGTAGGAAGCGCACCGGTCTTAGGTGGAACAAACCTTCTAGCGATGACCGTTGGTGAGAAGAGAGCGAAGGAAGTCTCTTTTCTCTGTAGGAAATACTCTGCACAAGAAGCCTACGAACTTGGTTGGATCAATAAAGTTGTTCCGGATGACGAACTGATCTCTGAAGTAGATACTTGGTGCCAGGAGATAATACAGATGAGCGCTCGATACTTAGAAGTCGCAAAATCTAGTTCAAACGTCATGTACCACCAGATGAGGGACAATATGGTCAATAGCCTAGGTGCATTGATTCAAGCAATTGGGTCTCCCGATATGCTGGAAGGCGCTAACGCTTTTATGGAAAAGAGAAAACCTCAATTCCCAGCTCGCGACGAACGATAGGTTGCTTGATGACAAAGTTCTATAACGAATACTCTCCAACGTTTGATTCACGCTTTGACTGGAACTCCCCTGCAGTTCTTCGTAAAAGAGCTGAAAAACACCCAGATAAAATTTACTTAGAAGTGCCGTGGACTAATGAGTCATACAGCTACGCCGAAACTCTGAATTTAGCAGAACGTGTCGGTTCTGGAATGTTAAGCGCAGGTGCTACTTCCGGAGATCGAATGCTCATAATGATCCCGAATTGTTCTGCATATATTTTTGCATGGCTTGGTAGCTCAATTGCGGGACTCGCTGAAGTTCCTATTAATACTGCTTACCGCGGCGCTTTCCTTGCCCACCAAGTCAAAACAACGACGCCAACTTTAGCAGTTATCTCCCCAGAATTTATTGAAAGAATTATTGATGTCTCTGATGCATTTGATTCTGTAAAGCATTACTTTCTTGTTGGAACAGACGAAGAAGTAGAAATCGGCTTATCAACATTAATCAAACATGGTTATTCGGCTTCAAGCTGGCAGGATCTCCTTGCGTCAGAAAAATTGAATTTGCCGAGCGTAGCTCATGCCGACTTAGGTTCAATCTTTTTCACATCAGGAACTACTGGCTTATCCAAAGGTGTAATGATGCCGCATGCTCACATGTACTTGTTCGCTGATGAGACCGTTTCGCTTACACGACTTACTGAAGATGATACGTATATGTCATGCGGACCCTTATTCCATGGTAACTCCCAGTTTCTAGCAGCCTACCCAGCGTTAATAGCAGGGTCTCGATACGTACTACAAGAACGATTCAGTGCATCGGAATGGATTAATCAAATACGTGACTCCAAAGCGACGGTAACTAATTTTATTGGAGTGATGATGGATTTCGTTTGGCAGCAAGAACCCAAAATTAACGATTCTGACAACGACCTAAGGTGTGTTTTCGCAGCACCAACTGCAAGTTCAATTCTTGACGATTACAAAGAACGATTTGGAATTGAAGCATTCGTAGAAGTATTTGGCCTTACTGAAACATGCATGCCCATTCTTACCCCTTATGGCGTTGATAGACCTGCCGGTGCTGCTGGGCTTCTTAATAAAGACTGGTTTGATATCCGACTCGTAGATCCAGAAACCGACGAAGAGGTCGACATAGGTGAAGTGGGAGAGCTCATCGTTCGCGCCAACTTTCCTTTCACTTCTTGCCAAGGATACTTCGCGATGCCCGACAAGACTGTAGAAGCATTCCGTAACCTTTGGTTCCATACCGGAGACGGACTCAGGCGCGACGAAGACGGTTGGTACTATTTCGTGGATCGGCTAAAGGATGCTCTCAGAAGGCGAGGTGAGAATATTAGTTCCTACGAAGTTGAACAAGCGCTTGTCACGCATCCATTTTTAGAAGAAGTAGCTGCTATAGGTGTTCCCGCTGACCAAGAAGCTGGAGAAGACGAAGTAATGGTATTTATCGTTCCTACAAAAGGAAAAGAAATTTCAGCTGAAGAGATCTGGGAATATTCTGAAAAACAACTTCCTGATTTCGCTATTCCGCGCTACATACATATCCTGGAACAACTTCCTAAGACGCCATCCGAAAAAGTACGCAAAATAGAATTAAGGGAAATGGGTGTTGGGCCAGAAACATACGACCGTGGACCCCAGAAGAGGAAACGCAAATAATAATGACTCCAAAAGATAAACAAACTACAGTTTTCGACTCAACCTCCATAACGGGTTCGATAGTGGCTATGGATTCGGCTTATGACGTTGACGAAAGAAATAGAGCTAGAGATATCTGCATCAATGCCTCATATTGTGGTGTGCTTCCCGCAAGATTTATTGCTGAGCATAGTCCGCGCGGAGCAATCGGCATGGATTGCGGGATCGGACCGGAAGGATCAGCTATTGCTGGTTTATGGTATTTGGAGGCATTAGCTATACCGGCGGCTGTTGCAGATGTCATGAGCGCCCACTTAGGAAATGGAGTACATCTCTACGAGCACGGCATTATTAGTTTCGCGAATCAACTTGCTCTTGACACAGGAGTTAAAGCAGGGATGAGCGTAAAAGAAGCGTCGCATTTAATGCTTGAAGAAAACCTAGCTCAAGCTAGCGCATCTGAGATAACAAATCGAACTGTAATGGAGACCTCTCCGGATGGAAGACATGTTATTGCTACTGATTCCATAGCTTTTGGGACTAGCGAAGATACCGGAAATAATGTTTTAGTTACTGCAGGACATACTGGAAGATCGGCTGTGCCTTATCTTCTTAAAACGATGCCTTGGGGTTTCATCTGCAGTGATGGTGGACGCGGCATGGATGACTCTGGGATAGCTGGAATGTACATGGTTGAAGAACAAGGTCTAGCAGGAGCAACTGTTGATGCTACAAAAGCTCGAATGGGAAGCGGGCTATCCCACTATTACGACGGAATTATCTCAGCTGTAAACAACGGTGCTCTTAATCGCGGAGTTGAAATCGGGATGCCAGCTTCAGCAGCTGCGAAATTACTCTTAAGTAAAATGTAATTCAAAGACTGTAAGGCCCCATACAGAAGTTAGGAAAATCATAGTCATAGGTTGACCTTAAGGACTTCGGAGGGTTTAATAGAGCGATAAAACAATTTAGTACTAACTCTCCAGTTCGCTGGCGAGGGGTGCTACAGAGGGGAAATAATGAAAAGTAAATTATGGAAATTGCTTGCTATTTTCGCCGTGCTAAGCATAGTTGCAGTCGGCTGTGGTGGAGACGATGATGACTCCAGTAGCAGCTCAAGCAGCGAAAGCTCAAGCAGCGAAAGCTCAAGCAGTGAAAGCTCAAGCAGCGAAGAAGCTGAAGAAGCATGTGAACTCGGTCGAGGTGTTTCCGATGACATGATTCTATTCGGCTCTTCACAGCCAATGACTGGAAACCTTGCTGCTCTAGGTGAACAAGCTGTTCTAGCCATGGAAGTGACTAAAGAAAGAATCAATAGTGGTGGCGGAATCAACGGTCGAATGATAGATTTCATCGTTCAAGATGATGCTTACAATCCAGAAAAGACAGTTGCAAACGCTCAGTACTTTATTGAGCAAGAAAAAGTATTTGCTATCTGGGCAAGCATTGGTTCTGCTCCTTTGAAAGCAGCTATGCCAATTCACAATGAGAGCGAGACGCTAACACTGTTCCCATGGGCTCAAGACTTGAGCTTCTATGATGTAACAGCTAACCCGTACTTCTTCTCAGTGAACCCATCAGCTTATGCTCAAACATTTGGTTTCGGTAAAGTTCTTGTTGAAACTTATGGCATTGATGGAATTAAAGTTGGCTTGATGACTATTAACTCTGTTGACGGCCAACAAACAGTTGACGGATTTAAAGACAGCGTTGGCGGAAGTGCACTTGTTGATGAACAAACTTGGGAACGAGATTCAACAACATATGGACCTCAGATCCTTTCATTCATTGATTCAGGGGTAACCGATGTATACATCGGTACTGGTGATACACAGTTCGCCCAGTTCTTGCTTGAAGCCGATCAACTCGGTCTTGATGCACGTTTCTGGGGATCAACTGGAACTATCTCCGCAAACAGCATTGAGCTAGCTGGAGACCTTTCAGAAGGCGCCTATGGTGTAAACGTTATTTCTTCAGCTAATGGTGATAAGCCAGGTCTGAACGAATACCGTGAAGCAATGTTCGAAGCTGGAGCTACTGAAGCTCAAATCAGTACTGCGAGCTTGCTTGCTTATACTGGCGGACTAGTCCTTGAAGAAGGCTTGACACGAGCTGGCGATTGCCTAAATACAGCATCGCTTGCTGCCGCTTTTGAAAGCATTACAGACTTCTCAACTGGTGGAATTATGCGTCCATTGAACTTCTCAAGTGAAAATCACCTTGGGAACAACGACGTAATCATTCTCCAAGTACAAGATGGAGTTTGGGTAGAAGTAGAGAACCTCGGTTAATTTAACAAGAGTTTCTTAAGATTTATGGGGCCCCAGGAAACTGGGGCCCCATAAAAAAATTAAAAATTAAATATTAAAATATAACAATCAACAAAACTAAACGGGGGCCCAATGGTTGATTACATCCAAATAGCTTGGCAAGGACTTGTTTCCGGATTTGCCTACGCTCTCATCGGCCTTGCACTCGTAATGGTCTATAAAACCGCCAGAATACTTAACTTCGCTGCTGGAACTATGGCAGGCATATCAGGTTTCCTAGCTCACTGGTGGGCAGCTAATAATGATATGCCCTTTGTTCTTGCAATCCTGTTCGCCATGGTGATGACAGCCGTGGGTACTTATATTATTGAACGTCTTACTGTCCGACCGCTAATAAAGCTTGGAGATTTCCTTCCAATTGTTATTATGACTTTAGGAGTAGAAGAGCTTCTTGCAAACGTTTCTCTACTCTGGTGGGGTGGAACTGCTCAAAGATATAGAGTTCCAGGCGATATCGACCGAATCAATTGGCTTATCGGAGATTTCCGATTAAATGCATGGCACGTAGTAGTAGCTGGAACAACATTTGTTACGCTATCAATTGTCGGCTACGTAATAAATCAGACCGAACTCGGCCTAGGAATGAAAGCATTCGCAGAAGACCAAGATGCAGCGAAGCTAATGGGGATTAAGGAATCCACTGTCTCAATTTGGACTTGGGTCTTATCAGCGCTTGTAGGAGGTGTTACTGGGATTGTCTATGCCCCAGTCCTCTTTCTCCAACAGGACTACATGAATATCATATTTATCAAAGGTTTCGTTGCAGCCATACTTGGGGGATTCTTAAGCCTTTCAGGTGGAGTAGCCGGAGGGCTACTGTTAGGCGAACTAGAAGCCTTTACAATCAAATGGGCACCAAGGGAATTTGCCGCAGCTTTGCCGGTGGTCATTGTCTTTGTTGTTCTTCTAATCCGACCGCACGGTCTCTTTACAAGAGAGAAAGGACATGAGCGAGTATGACAATTTCGAATACAGAAGAAAATCAAAATGCTTTAACTCGAGCAAGAATTCCGTTACCCAATTATTTTAAGAAAAATCACTATATCGGCTTCTTAGGTTTCCTACTCATGTACCTGCTAGCAGGCACATATTCGGCGTATTCACTAACGATTATGAATACAATAATTTTCTCGATTATTGGAGCCAGCCTTATAGTTGTGTTCGGAATGGCTGGGCAGTTGACACTTGGCCATACTATTTTCGTCGCTGGAGGAGTCTTTCTTTCAGCGAACATAACTATGGAATGGAGCCGAGGTTTAGAAACTGAGCTTCCAATAGCGTTCGCTCTAATGTTTATCCTTGGTCTCATAGTTGGATTCCCCAGCTTGCGAGTAAATGAGCTATATCTTGCATTAGCTACATTTGCTGTTGCTTTCGTTGGCGTTCAGGTACTTTTTGAATGGGAACAATTTACTGGAGGCGGGTCAGGTAAGCCTGTAGGAAGTTTGGAACTGTTTGGTCGAGAATTCAACCGTGGCTCGACACTTGTTCGTATTGCACTGGTCATAATGCTATTTACCTTTTGGGTTGTAGGAAATTACCAGGACGGAAGGACTGGACGTGCATGGAATGCGCTTCGTACAAGTGAAACAGCAGCTAGAGCCTCCGGTCTTCCAGTTGCTTGGTTAAAAATTCTATGTTTCGCAATAGGAGGTGGTTTAGCCGCTCTTGCTGGAGTTCTATATGCTCATACGCTTCGATTTGCCATTCCCGAGAACTACGGTGTGAATCTTTCAATCATAGTTGTACTGGCACTCATCATTGGAGGTAAACATCGATTAATGGGTGCTGTATTAGGTGCGACATTCGTCAAATGGCTCCCAGAACTTTCCAGAGATGTCCAAGAATATGAAGGACTCATATACGGAGGCACCTTAATAATTCTTACCCTCGTGGCCCCAGATGGTCTTGTTGGAATGTTTGAATGGCTTGGAGAGCGAATAAAAGGCTTTATCAAAGAGAGGAACGGAGAGACCGGTAAGGATTTAGGTACCAAATCTGAGAGCAGTCCATTGACCTCTGAGTATCTTTCTCCTTTGAAGTCAACCGAACCTCGGGGAAATCTTGTAGTGAAAAATGCTGCGGTGGCTTTCGGAGGAGTTACAGCAGTTGATGGAGTTTCATTTGAGATACCTGCCGGAGCTGTGACTGGCTTAATAGGTTCAAACGGAGCAGGAAAAACTACGCTCTTTAACGCCATCACAGGTCATGTTAAGGGAGCTACTGGTGATTTCATCCTTGACGGGAAAACAATCACTGGAAAACCTATCCACAACCGAGCGTTAACAGGAATCGGACGAACATTTCAAAACTTAAACCTTCATGATGATCTTAATGTTCTTGAGCATGCCTTGTTAGGGTTAGATCGAAATATCAAATACGGAAGAGTTTCGGAGTCATTCCGTCTTCCTTGGGTACTAAGAGAGGAAAGAAACGCTCATTACATAGCTGCTGAGCTCTTAGACCACATGGACTTACTCGAATACTGGGATGAAAAAGCAGAAGACCTACCTTACGGTCTTCAGAAACGAGTTGACGTGGTTCGAGCACTAGCTTCAAACCCATCAATACTTCTTCTAGACGAACCTGCTGCTGGGTTACCGACCGCTGAGGCTCTTGAAATGATGAAAAAAGTAAAGGAATACGCAAAGCATATTTCTGCTGGAGTATTAATCATTGAACACAATGTTGAGCTAGTGGCAGATGTTAGCGAAAGAATACTTGTTCTCGATGCAGGTAAAACAATCGCCGATGGAACTCCTGAAGAAGTTACACAGAATGAACAAGTTATAGCGGCATACCTAGGGACCTGATAATGAATGGATTACAAATAAATAATTTAAAAGTTGGTTATAGCCGCAACGAGGTTATCCATGGACTTGACTTAAATGTTGAACCTGGAGAGAGAGTGGCCCTTTTAGGAGCTAACGGCGCTGGAAAATCTACTGTGTTAAGAACTATCTCTGGGCTTCTATCGCCTACTGAAGGGGAAATAACGTTTAATGGTGAAACAATAAGTGGATCTAACCCTGCAGAACTTGTAGATATGGGTGTTATTCAAGTCCCCGAAGGTAGGCGTGTTTTCCCTGGTTTGAATGTTGAAGATAATCTAAAAGTAGCGAATTATGGAAAATCACCAGATCTGTTAGAAGAAGGTTTGGAAACTGTCTATAAGAAATTTCCTATACTTGAAGAGAGACGAAAACAGTCTGCTGGCCTTTTGAGCGGTGGACAGCAGCAAATGTTGTCCCTAAGCCGAGCTATTATTGCCAAACCTAAACTTCTCCTTATTGATGAAATGTCATTGGGCCTAGCCCCTCTTCTAGTGAAGGACTTTTATGAGCAGCTTGCAGATCTATTCTCTGAAGACGTCACCCTTCTTTTGGTAGAACAGAATGCTGGCTTAGCCCTTAAATACTGCTCTCGGTTCTACGTGCTTCGTAATGGTGAAATGGTTTTGGCAGCTAACTCTGATGAGTACATTGATAACCCAACTGCTCTTCAGTCGGCTTACTTAGGAGTCGATTGACCGTACCCTTCCCATTCTTTGGTAGTAAGGAGGATGTGTGGCAAAAATAGAGATTACAGAAGGCGACGATTTAGAGCGCCTTCGTCTTTGGAAAATGGCGCCACCTTTTGATGCAGCTGTTAATTCATTTCGCATAGCCGCGCACGATGAGAGCACGCTACCGACACGGGTGAGAGAAGTTGCTCGAATGCGGATAGCTGTCATTAATCAGTGCCCGATATGACTTGATACTCGATCTTCGTCGGGAACGGAGGAGCACCTAAACGAAAGCGAATACATAGAAATTATCAACGATAGACGGCCGCAATCTCTATCGAATAGAGAATTGCTAGCTATTGAATATGCGGAAGGCTTTTCTATTTCCCCGAATGAGCTAACTGATGAATTCTTTAAAAATCTTAATAGCCATTTTACAAGCAGAGAGATTGTTGAACTTTCAGGCTACATAGCTTTTTGCCTCGGAATTGGAAGAGTGTATAAAGTTCTTGACATAGCTAATGAATGTCCAGTCGTACACTAACCCCCCATTTCTTATTCATAAATCTCTAAGTTCACGCTTTAGTATTTTCCCTGTTGATGCTTTTGGTAATTCTGAAACAAAACTTACGTACCTAGGTTTTTGATAACTTGCGAGGTTTCGCTTTGCTTCGCTAATAATTTCTTCTTCAGTTATGGAAAATCCTGGCTTGAGAACGACGAATGCCTTAACTGATTCTCCCCACTCTTCATCAGGTACCCCTATTACTGCCACCTCTAGAACCGCTTCATTGAGTCCGATTGCCTCTTCTACCTGTATCGAATATATGTTCTCGCCCCCAGAAATAATCATGTCTTTCGCTCTGTCAACTATGAAACAATACCCTTCCTTGTCCCACGTAGCTATATCTCCTGTCCACATCCATCCATCTCTTATTGTTTGGGCGGTCAAATCTGGTCGGCCGTAGTATCCAATCATGTTTGCGTTTGACCGAACGATAATCTCTCCCGGCGTTTTACTGTCTTGAGGGACAATTTTTCCATTAGAGTCGACGATTCTAATGGAAGTCACAAACCCTTCTCGCCCGCAAGATCTCAATCGTTCGGGATGGTAGTTATCCCTTATAGCACGGAGATGATCTTCTTGACTAAGGAATGTCATCGTTGTTCCTTCAGTCTGGCCATATCCTTGAATCAAAGTACATGGGAATGAATCCAGTGCTTCTTTTATAACCCGTGTCGGCATGGGCCCTCCACCATATTGAATATTTCTCAATGAACTCAGATCATACGAATTGAAATTATCAACAGCCATCATCCAATTAAGCATTGTAGTAACTCCAAGAAATGCTGAAACACTTTCTGCTTCGATCAGATCTAGTGCAAGCTTCGGTTCAAAATTCATTAATACTAAGGGGCAGCCATGAGCATGGTAGTTCATTGCTAATACAACGGGAATGTGAAACATTTGCCCGGTCAGCATGTAAACGTCAGAAGGAACAATCCTTTCTGCAACTGTCTGATTTTGCATTCCGTACCAAACACTCTTATGCGAATGCAAAGCCCCTTTAGATTCTCCAGTCGTACCACCCGTGTAAAGGATAAAGAAACTATCGCTTGATATTATTTCTTTACAGACTGCTGGCTCGCTAGTATCTGATTTCTCTAAGACTGTTTCAAAGGAACCATCTCCTTGCTCCCCGTATTCCAGCCAACACTCAACCAGACCTGCGCCTATTTTAAGCTCATTAGTTAAACCATTAAAAAATGATTCTGTTACTACAATTTTTGGTTTACCATTTTCTATGATTTTAAGTAATTCTTTTGATGACAGTCTCCAATTCATTGGTTGAGCTATCAGTCCTGAGCGACCGCAAGCATAGAAAATAGCTAAATGTTCTATGGAGTTTCGACTGAGAATTCCTACTCGATCTCCTTTGTTTGCTCCTAAATCTATAAACGCATTAGCAATCTGATTGACCATTTGGTCAAGTTCAGCGAAAGAGATTCTCTTTTTATTACTTTCGTCATAGACTGCGGTCTTCTTTGGGGTTAGCCGGGCCCATTTTTGAGGAATTAAACCGATATTCATCTAATTAACTCACAGGCCTGATTTACCCGCTTCGCGTTGAAAAGGCATTGGTTCAGAGTGTGGTGGGTCATTTGGCGTTGAACCAGTCGTCACTCCCCCGTCAACAACTAGACAATGGCCATTGGTATTTCCAGATTCATCTGACGCCAAATATAAGGCAGCATTTGCAACATCAATTGGAAGTCCTGGTCGGTTTAGAATAGGTGATTTTGATCTCACAACTTCTGTTACTTCTTTCAGGTTATTGTGGTCATCCATATACGCAGCCGCAACTAGTGGAGTAACAGTTGATCCAGGTGCTATGCAATTTACTCTGATTCCTGAACGGCAAAGTTCAGCAGCAACATTTTTAGTTAGCCCTACCACACCATGTTTTGCAGCAGCATATACATGGGGACCTAGGCCTCCAGTAACGCCAGCAGTGCTAGCAATATTAATGATTACTCCGGATTTATTCTCTTGCATATACTGGGCGGCGTATTTAATCCCTAGAAATGTTCCGAACAAAAGAATATCTAAAGTGACTTTAAACTCTTCGGCAGGAATCGTTGCTATTGGTCCGCGATTTCCTACAATTCCAGCATTATTCATAACTATATCTATTTTTCCAAACTCGTTGTTTGTATAAGCCATTAGAGATGCTACTGATTCTTCTTTGGTTACATCACAGTGCTGGAACCGAGCGTTTGGGCCGAGTTCTTCCGCTAATTGAGCACCACGTTCATCTTGGATATCGCCTATTACGACGTAAGCGCCTTCCTCGACAAACCGCTTAGCTGTAGCTTCACCAATACCTGATGCGGCACCAGTAATAACAGAAACCTTTCTATCAAGTCTCATCAATCCCCCTTATAGTTATTTTGGCTATCTATATTTCCTGCCTTATACCAAGCGTATACAGCAGCAAGTAGCAAGACAGCAGTCCCTGCCCAAGGATAGGCAAAGCTGCCAGTCCAGTCCACAATAAATCCGAATAAAGCTGGGGATGCGAGGGCACCAAGATAATACCCAGTCATTGTTATCCCAGTAGCTTTACTTATGGAAAGTGGGGCTTTGTCAACAACGCATGCATGCATAGTGCCGATAGAGGCTAATTGGGCAGAGACACCAATTATTCCTCCAAGTAGGACTATCCATACACCTAAGATGAGTCCAAGGATGATAAACCCAGTTGCAATCGCAGAAAGGAATAGAAGAAACATAATTAGCCGTATGCGTTTTTCAGCCCCAATCTTATCTGCATAGATACCATTTAAAGTCATTCCAATAACACCGCAGAAGCATGCTATGGATGTTATGGCTCCAGCTAAACCCGATGTTACGTCCAACGAATCTTCTAGATACGAGACTATCCAAGAGTAGAAAGGTTGCGAGCCCGCTATTAGCAAGAATGAAGCTATACCAAACCAATAAAACTTGGGAGGGAGATCCACCGTAATAGCTGTTTTACCTACCCGTACTCTCTCATCTGGGACTACAATTAGTGCTGATACACCGACAACGAGAGCAATAACCCCGTTGACTATTAATATGCTTTCCCAGTCCCACTTTTCCGCTGACCACGGTCCTATTGCTGAGGCAATTGTTGCCATGAAGGGAACCCCTGCAGTTTTAACAGACATAGCTAAGGTCCGCTGGCTTTCTGAAACAGCTTTACCGATAGCAGCATTTGTTCCGGTATTTGAAAGCCCGTAGGCTCCCCCCGCTATTAAGCTAGAAATTAACCACATTTCATAACTGCTTAAAGCTGCTATGAGAAATGAGCATATAGCAACCGCTAGCATGTCAACGAAAATAACTTTTCTTGGGCCAAATCTTTCCGTTATTTTTCCAGTAAGTATGGATCCAATCCCGGTAGCTCCGAAATATATTCCAACGATTAAACCGATTTTACCTTTCGAAACACCCAGGTCTTCGCTGAGAATAGTTGCGAGAAATCCGGGGAAAAAACCTAGTGAAGCTCCGATTCCTACGCTTCCAGCCGATACTGTTATGAGCGCTTTTTCACTAGTTTTCATATAATTGACGCATTGCTAAAGTAGTTGCTTCTAGCTTTTTTAGTCTTCATCATTTCAGCTGTGTTGCAATTTCTTCACGAAGCTTAATTTTTTGAATTTTAGTTGCTGACATCGGCCACTCTGTTACAAACCGGACGTAACGCGGTACTTTGAAACTTGCGAGTTTGCCATTACAAAAAGCAACGATTTCCTCTTCGGTAGCACTCATTCCCTCTTTCAATTGAATAAACGCTGCAGGAACTTCTACATATTTATTATCAGGAGCAGAAACGACTTGAGCTAATTGAACTGCAGGATGATGTGATAGAAAGCCTTCGATTTCTGCAGCAGCAACATTTTCTCCACCCACTTTAAGCATGTCTTTAATACGTCCGTGATAAGTTACTCTGCCGTCTTCATCTAGAGAGCAAAGATCCCCAGTTCTAAACCATCCGTCTGATGTGAAAGCTTCTTTATTTTTCTCAGGAGCGTTATGGTAGCCCTCAAAGACGCAATACCCTTTGATTAGTATTTCCCCTTGCTGATTACTGTCTAGAATCTCGTCAGATTCAGGGTCGCGAATCTGTGCTTGGATTCCTCTAAATAACCGTCCAGATGTTTCAGTTCGCTTTTCAAGAGAGTCTTCTATGTGACCAAAGCAAGAAACTCCGCCACACTCTGTCAGCCCGTAGGCGCTTATTTGAATAGCGTTTGGCATTCGCTCTTGCATCGAAACTAATAAGTCAGCGGGGCCTACGTTGTTAACTATTCTTATATCAAATGCTGATTCGTCATATTCGTCATGATTTAGTAGAGCTTCCGTGATTGTTGGAAAACTAGCGAAATTTAAAGTTGCTTTCTCTCGTTCCATATAAGACAGTGCTAGTGCTGGTTCAAAATAGTCCATTGTCAAAAGTGCAGCGCCTACATCCATGCACGAAATCAATGGGAGAACAAAGCTCATATGGAACATTGGTAGGGGGTCCCACATTCTGTCACTCTCTAAGATTTTCCACCTTGTTCGGCCAGCTTCCAAAGCCGGACGAACAAGTGCTTCGTGGGTTATAGGACAACCTTTGGGATTAGCAGTAGTTCCAGATGTATACATCATCATAGCTATATCTCTGACCATTAGCCTTGAACGGCACTCTTCTATTAACTGCTCAGAGATAGAAATTTTTAATGACTCGAATAGATCTTTGTCAACCATTCCTTGAGGCGAACGCTCACCGAACAGGACGATTGATTGCAAATCCTTTGCTGAAGCCAATTTAAGCGATTGTGGATTTTCTTGACTATTCAGGTCAGGAAAGGCTTCCTGCAAAAGAGCTACGAAGTCAACGTGTTCTATAATTTGATCTGAAGTGAATAGAACTTTTAGTTGAGCATCATCAATGACATAGGCGATCTCCCTTGCCTTATACCTAGAATTGATAGGTACCGGAACAGCCCCTAAAAGTTGGCTGCCTAGAAGCAGGTCAACAAATTCTTGACAATTCGGCATCAGAATACCGACGTGATCGCCTTTTCCCACGCCTAATGCTTTTAACGACCGTGCTGTGTCAACAGCTCTATCGTATAACTGCCGGTATGTAGCTCTATGATTCGGGAAGACCACAGCATCATTTTTTGCGAACAAATTCACTGCTCGAGCCAACAAGTCAGGAAGCGTATAAACATCGGAAACTACTAACAATTTCTTTCTCCTTGCGTAAATTATATTTTTAATGCAAACTACCAAAAAGGAAACTCGTACTAATGACGCCCCAAGAGATCGCCGAGAAACATATTAATGCAGTATCCGCCGGAGACCCAGTCCTTATGGCAGCTGACTATGCAGACGATGCGATTCTCATCCGAGGAAGCGACACCTACTTCGGCAAAACCGAAATTTACGGTTATTTCAAAAGTGTTCCTGAACGTTTAGGAACAGCAGAAGTTGAATTTACAAATGTCGAAATTAAAGGCAATACAATCGTATTTGACTGGCGCATCTCTAATAGCTCAGCGAATGCTTCCGGCCAAGATCACTTGGTAATTGCAAACGGCCTCATCGTCAAACAAGAAGTTTTTCTGAAGGAATCAGATTTCTAGGACCTTCCCTCCATGATGCCGTCTGCGCCAGGTAGCCAAGATGCAACTCCTGCTACAGGAATAGCACAAATTACTGACTCAACAATTTCAGCTTCACTTGCACCAGCTTTTCGGGCACCGTTTGCGTGAACATTTACAAATCTTGACGAGAATTCAGCAGCATTAACAGTACAGAGAAGCAACTCTACATTTTTTGCATCCAAAAGATTTTCGGCGAGACTAAATTCACGCATTAGTACGTACCCTTCTAAAGCTCTTGGTGCTTCATCAGCCATCAATTTTACGTATGGGGGAATAAACCCAAAATATTCCTGAAAGTATTCAAGGCAACTTTCACGATCTACAGGATAAGTCGGGATTGGGTCACTGGTTATATCTATTTCATCACTAAATACTTTGTTGACTGCTTTAGTAAATCTTGAATAGATTTCTTCGCCTCTACTAATAAAAACCGTTAAGGCAGCTCCGCGAGAATCATTCAGCGTTAAACCTAATTCTCTACTTCTTTCTAATTCGTTGTAAAGCAGGCCCTCATGCCCTTTAACTGCGGCTGCAGACGCCATAAACAATGCTTTAGCCCATGCTGGCAAAGCACCATCTCGATCTGTGACATCTCGCAATCGAGCATAACCTTCGGCAAATTTTTGTGATTTGGCCGCTATTTCTCCAGTATTTAGAACTTGACTTCCTAAAGTTCCGTGATCTGCATTTTCTGACATAACTCTCCTTTATAATTTAGAAACCTCACCGCCATCTATGACGAAACAAGAACCTGTTACGAAAGAAGAAACTGGTGATACCAAATAAGCGACAAGAGGTCCAATTTCTTCTGGATCGCCCATTCTTCGTTGAGGAATTTTTTTCAGTCTTGCTTTTAGAATATTTTCATCTTCTAGAACAGCTGATTGTGCTGATGTGGCAAAAGCGCCGGGTGCAACGACATTGACTCTAATATCATGACGAGCCCATTCAGCAGCAAGAGATTCCGTAAAGCGCATCAGAGCTCCTTTCGAAGAAGAATACGATGCCAAGGAAGCTTTACCTTTTAAACCTGATGTTGAAGCAATATTGACAATAGACCCTTTCGTCTCCTTAGAAACAAAATACTCAGCTGCTGCTTTTGAGATCAATGCGGGAGCAATCAGATTTACCGAAAAAACTTCTTCCATTACTGAAATATCACTAGAGATAAATTTTTCTGCAGGCGCAATCCCTGCGTTATTCACCACGGCATGTAATGCGCCAAATCTATCAATTGTTTGGTCAACTAAAGTAGCAACAGTATTCTTATCTGCCATATCACAAACGATTGAATGTATTCTTTCAGGAGCATAGGTCGACAACTCTTCTAAGGAATCCTTAGATCTTGCTACGGCGACTACAGAAGCCCCTTCATCTATAAGATGCTTACAAATAGCTTTACCCAACCCTCGACTTGCTCCGGTCACTAGAACAACATGGTTATCTATTTCAAGATTCATCATTATACTCTGACATCAAACGTGCGGTGATTCCTAAGCGCAATACCTCAGATGCCCCTTCGTATACCCTCATTGGTCGTGCTTGTCTATAAAATTTTTCAATTTTTGAGCCGCGAATTAGTCCCCATCGACCCATTGTTTGCACGCACCGGTCTACTACTCTTGTTGCCGCCTCTGTTGCAGCTAATTTAGCTAGCGACGACCGATCGAGATTCTTTCCTGGGTCAACGCTAGCAAGCGAAGCTGTTTGATATGTTAAATATCTTGAAGATTCTAGATCTGCCCAAGAATCAGCTAAGAGTGTCGCAACTGGTCCATGCTTGGCCAATGGTCTTCCAAACTGCTCTCTATTGCTGCAGTGTTTCACTGCTTCGCGCAAAGCACCTTCCATAACCCCTAAAGCCGCTCCAGCTACCGATATTCTAAAGACTGATAATGTTGCTAAAACATGCCTAAATGCTGCCCCAGGTTCACCAAGTCTAGAACTCTCGTTAAGAACGACATCGTTAAATTCTAGTTCACCAAGTACATGTGGAGCGATAATTTCAGGTGAGGGCATAGTTACTAAACCTTCCGAATCCGCTGGTACAAGGAAAAGCGAATACCCATCATTCTCCTTAGCCAGCGTCGTGTAGAAAGCAGCTACTCCGGCATTTGAAATAAAAGATTTTGCACCGTTAAGAATAAGTTCACTCCCTTTTTTTTCTACAGTTGTATTTATCCCCTTAAGGTCAGAACCCGCTACTGGTTCAGTTAAAGCTAGCGCTGCCAAAGTCTCAGATTTAGAAACCGTTGGTAGCCATTTTTCTTTTTGTTCGTTACTGCCAGCCATCGAAATTGCGTAGCTTCCTATGCCTTGTAGAGCAAAAAGCGAGTCGAGATGAGAAGACGTCCTCATCAACCTTTCTCTTGCTAGACACACTGCTAGAGGGTCAACACTTTCGAAACGGCCGCCATAGGCTTGCGGCACCATTAACGACGAAAGTCCACTGTCTTGAAGAGCATGAAGAACGGGTTCATATAATACACTGGACTCATCTGCTTCTAGAGAATAAGGTTCGACATTGTTGGCTAATTCATCGCAGTCGTTGATTACTTCTTGGTATTTTGAATCAAGTTCGAAAATAGGAGACATCGGTTCCTTTGGTTTATATATTAGGCTTCTATTATTCTAGACTGAATCTGTAGATGACAAAAAGAGAAGTACAGTATAAAATGGTGTGTAGAACCAATTTGGAGGAAATATGGCAATAACAGAGGTTTTCAAGCCCGCTGATGAACTAGGAGAGATGACCCCCGAAGAGTTTGTCGGTTTAATCAGAGAAGAATGCATGAAACCTGGAATGGGTATGTACGACCACCCGTTTGTTCAAGGACTTGAAGATGGTTCTGTTACTATTCCTCAACTCCAAATCTTCACAGAACAGTTTTATCTTCACATTTCAAAAATGCTTCCTTGGATAGGAGCTATTTACGTTAGGTGCCCACACGAAGAAGTTAGAACAGCTCTAGTTAAGAACCTTGCGGAAGAATGCACAGGATTTGAGAGCAACACAGCAGCTCACCCTGAATTGCTTTTAGATTTTGCTAAAGCACTAGATTCTGATGTGGACGAAATTAAAAACGGTATTCAACTTCCTGCTGGCCGGCGAATAACAGAATACTTTGAATTTATGGGCTTGTGCAGAGAATGGTTTGTTCCTCTTTCGGCTATAGGTATCGGCCTTGAGTCCTTTGTTCCAGACACGTTTACTCGGATGGTAGCTGCACTGAAAACAAATTATGGGATGACAGACGAGCAAGTTATCTTTTGGTCAATGCATATACTCGCTGATCAAGACCACGGTGATGAAGGAATAGAAATGGTTTCTGACTTTGCTATCACAGGTGAACAACGTAAGGCAGTTTTTGACTGCACCATAGAAACGAGTCGACTCTTCTATGACTTGTGGAACCTTTATACCCTCAGATAGTTATTAGAAAACGGATTATTCTAGTCGTTTGAGAATCCTACGATTACTCATCCACTAAATGTTTATAGCCCCTTTTTGATGAAATCAATAAGTGATCGCTCTGGTTGGGCATAGAGTAGCCGCTTCAATAATTTGATTTTCGTAATCTTGTGTAGGCTCAACTATAAGAACATTTGCATGTTCAGTGGTTTCCAAAACGAACAACTCAGGTGCTACCCGAACACAATATCCAGTACCTTGACAGATCTCTTGATCAATTTTGAGGTTAAATTTTTTGCCTTCACCCATTATAAATTATTCAAAGAAATTGGGAAGCGGCCATAAGCATCGTGATAGCTTAATTCGGTATACGTAGGTAAATCATTCGGGTCTATCTCAATTCCAGCTTCAAATAGAGCCGCTGCGATGTTCACTAATGTTCCATCTGTGCCTTCATCGTTATCTGTTCTGGCAGATAGTCCTGTGACTAAAGTTCGACCAATGCATGTGTGCTCTCCGCCACCAAAGGCAAATCCCCATGGTTTGATATTTGGCGTTTCCCTATACGGATTAAAAGATCTTGCGTCATTCCCAAAAACTGTCTTGTCTCGGTTAGCTGGAGTAAATAGGCATGCGACTCGTTCACCTTCCTTGATCTCAACATCATTGCTTAGGGTCACATCTTGGAGAGCAATACGAAGCAGAGCAGGTGATGGTAGATGGAGCCTAATAGCCTCGTGGCCAGCTTGTTTCAGGAAATCTCTATCGAACCTCTTCTCATAATCTTCTGGATGCTCTTGAAACCACTCATGTAAGTGAATCATCAAATGTGGAACTGCGTGAGTTGTAGTTTGGCTGGAAGCAACAAGATATAGAGTTGATTCACGAAGTGGTAGTTCTTCATCCCAATTCTCGTTCCAATGCAGGTACATTAACGTAATCAAGTCCCTTGGTAATTCTTCTTCGCTCAAATTACCGTTTTCGAACTCTTTGATTAAGCCCACTCTTCTCTCGACTGATGGGCCATAAAATTCTTTCACGAATCCTTCACGTATTTGTAGAATTCGTGAAATGACTTCGCCATGATCTTCTGTAGACCATTCTACTGTTGCTCCTGTTCCTAACTGCTCAATGTAGTTTCGGAATGCATCAGTTCTCTCTTGCGTATCGACACCATCGATTCCAGTTGTGACAGCAGAAATCCTTGCGAGCATTGTTCGGACTAGAGCGCATAGGTCTGCACGAACTACTCCGTTTTCATCTCTCTTCTCTTTACATTCCTCCAAAGCTTTTGTTATTAAAGGAAGCAACTCTTTATGTTCGTAATACTCAAGGGCTTCTTTACGAAACAAAGGTGCCTGAAGCCTGCGACGTTCAAAATGTACATCGTGGTCAATAGTGAGAAGTGAATCTCCAAAGAAGGGTTGGCTTTCTTGATGAGACCCTTGACGAAAATGTTTTGATCTTAGAATTTCGTCAACTAAGGCATAATCTACAAAATGCTTTATTCCTTGAATATGTGGCGGTGGCACTAAGTCGCGTATTGTTTCCATAATTCTCCCCCATTCATAAGCTAATATTATTCTCAGAATACTATTAGGAGAACAATCGTGCGACTTTCTTTAACGGTTCTTCGCAAGAATCGCTGAGTTAAAATATTGAGCCCCAGAACCGGCTCCCGTCACGAGAGCTGTTTCAGCGTTTACAATCTGATCACCAGTTGAGGTAGAGCGCAACTGACGCACTGCTTCAATAATTTTCAGATTAGGCCCACCCCAGCCTGTATGGCTAAAAGAAAGCAACCCGCCATCAGTGTTAGTTGGATATTTGCCATCTATAGCGATTCCATTTTCGAAAAGAAAATCAACGCCTTCTCCTTCGTCACACATACCCAATGTTTCAAATTGGCGGACTACTTCCCAAGTGTTGATGTCATAAAGCTCAAATACGTCAATCTCTTCTGGAGTCAACCCAGCAGTTGCGAAAGTTCTTGAAAACGCATCCTTTCCGATCGAGCCCACTTCGTCATACCTTACAGGGTCAACATATTGCTGTCTGTGCCACTCCGAAGCTCCTCCTAGTATTCGTATCGGGTCGTTCGGACAATCTAGCGCTCGTTCTAGCGAGGTTATCACTATCGCTGATGCTCCTTCCGTAGCAAGGCAAAGATCCAACAAATGGAAAGGGTCACAAATCAAAGGAGATTTCACCACGTCGGATACCTGGTAAGGGCCTTTCCCAAACATTACTGCTTCAGGGTTTCTTGACCCAGCATTTCTTATATCTACCGCGATTTGGGAAAGTTTACTTCTGTTAGGTTTGAATCTTTCAAAATACACTTGTGCTACCATAGCGAAGTGGGCTGCTGTAAAAAATCCCCAAGGGTGAACAAATTCGTTATTTGGCTGCGTATAGTCCGCGAGACTTGAATTGTTCAGAACACCTGCTTGACCGCCAAACACAATTGCAGCATTGCAAAGCCCAAAAGATACCGCTGCAGCAGCATCTAAAATACCTGGGACGCCTTGAGGGTATGTATCACCAACCCATCGAAATGGCTTCCTAAAAACTCCTGTCCAATCAACTACGCCCGGATCCAATTCCGTTCCGCCTGGCCCAGGCCATCTTCCTGATATGCCATCAATCTCTTCTAACTGCATACCGGCATCATTAAGTGCCTGCTCTATAGCCTTAATACAAATGCTAAGATTATTTTCTTCTAAAGATTTACTTTGTTTCGTTAAGCCAATTCCAGCTATCGCGACTTTTTTATTTCTCATACTTGTCGCCCACTACCCCAAAAGACTGACCTTATTTCATTTTTTGCTATTTTCCCCACAGCATTCTTTGGCAAATCTTCCCAGATCTCAATCCGCTCGGGGACCTTTATTGAAGTTAATTCTGATTGGGCGCAAAACGCTTTTATTTCTTCTACAGATACATCAAAACCGTCTTTTAACGCAACAACCGCTACTATTCCTTCACCCCACTCAGGGTCTGGAACGCCAACTACAGAAACCTCTAGAACAGCTTCATGTCGGTAAATAACATTCTCAATTTCTGTAGGAGCAATATTTAAACCACCGCGAATAATTAAATTCTTCTTTCTGTCGACAATGTAAATGAACCCATTTTTGTCTACTTCTGCGATATCTCCTGAATGCATCCATCCGTTGATAAGAACTTCCTCCGTTCGCTCAATATCACGAAAATATCCTTTCATAACATGGGGTCCAGAAAAAATCACTTCCCCTCGTTCACCATCTTCTACTGTGTTTCCATTTTCATTGACTACTCTTACATTCACAGCTAGAGAAGGTTGTCCACACGATGCAAGTAACTTAGGTTTCGATGTCAAGCCAAGATCATGATCTTCTTTTCGTAGAATCGTTCCTATTGATGCTATTTCTGCCATTCCATAAAGCTGATTGAAAATTGAACCAAATCTAGAAATAAGCTCCTTTAGCCTTTCAGGAGAAATGGGAGATGACCCATACCCCAAAGTAGTTAACGACTTAAGCTTTTCGTTGCTAGCACTCGGAAGCTTTTCCAGCAAACGCATTAATTGAGTAGGAACCAAAAAACTATGTGTAACATTATCTCTCTCTACTTGGTTTGCGAATTCTATTGGATTGAAATTTCGGCTATCCCTAAAGCTAATTGAAGCCCCGACCGTTAGGCATGGAACAATGGTTATATTGACACTTGAATTGTGCGGTATCTGAATTAAATATCGACTTTTCTGCTCTATTTCATATTCAATGCACGCTACTGTTGCATGCTGCAAAACTCGTCTGTGGTCAAACAGGACACCTTTAGGCCTTCCAGTCGTTCCACTGGTATAGACAATGCAAAAGTCATCGTCGGGAGTTATAGCGTCAACTACGGCAGGTAACTCGTCACTAGAAAAGCCTAAATTGGTATTCCATTCTTTAGTTTCCACATTACGAACTGGCGTATCTTCAATATTTGGAAGTGCACTGACTTGATCTAGGTGCTCACTATCTGTAATTACGAGAACAGGGTCGCAATTATCAAATATCTGTTCTAACTCAGACATGCCTAATCGAAAATTTAATCCCACGTAAACTAAAGCTGCTTTTGAAATTCCAGCAATTAGTTCAATTATTTCTGATCGGTTAGGTAAAAGCACAGCAACGCGATCGCCCTTCTCGTACCCTAAAGAGAGTAAATAATGCGCTATCTGATTGCTTTTTTTGTCTAACTCTTCATAACTTAAAGGCTCATCGCCGAACAATGCCTCCGAGTTAGGGTTTCTAATAGCATTACGATGAACAGCTAACCCTATGTTCATTTTATCTCATTTCTAGCTTGAAAAAAAGGAAGTGTCCTATCCATAAATTTTTCAAAAATCACTTCGACTTCTAAACCGATCGCTATTTCTTCTGGATTACAATTGATAAGGCGTGAGTACATTCTCCAGCCTTCATCTAACTCAATATCTACTAGAACAAAAGGGCTGGGGAATCCTTCGCCCATAGGCCGATGGACCGTTGTATAGCTGTAAATTGCACCAATTCCGTTACTCTCTGAGTAACTCCAATCATCCGATAAACAGTTTGGGCAGAGAACCTGTGGGGTGAAAAAATTTTCCCCGCAAGAATTACAAACGGGTCGAGTCAATTTTTTATTCTCAATATTTTCCCAATATTCAGATGTGAGACTTTTAAGAATATTATGACTCACTAATAACCTCATCGAGAAGCTTGAAAGCCGCTTCTTTAACCGTCATACCGATCTCAACGCCACGTTCTGCTGCTATTTCATTGCACGCACTGATTGTTCCCTCTTCAAAAGCCTTGAACGCATCTCCGACGGGCGCGCTCCACGCATCACAGCAAGCACCTGCGAGTCCATGTTCTTGAGTTGTTTCTAACCCGGCGATTCCAGCTTTATTTTTACTCATTCCCCCATCAGAGCAAATGAAACCATGAGGAGATACTTCTAACAGAAACTTCGCCCCCGACCTTCCTGTATGCCCTGCAGTAACCAGAACATTTTTACTATCTTCAGGAAGTGCAAATACTATAGAATCAGTAACGATTACCTCTCTTCCAGTATCTGAAATTGCCTTAGATTCTCTGCGGATCTTTGTTCCAGCAGAGATGTCACCGGGGTCATTTTCCAAAAGAATTTGCGCCGCTTCTGTGACAGCCATTCCTTCCTTAACTCCAGACCTTTCTGCAAGAATATTTACCCTAGAAATAGCTCCATTTTCGTAAAGATCTAAACCATTTCCTAGTTCAGCTGACATACCATCGGCGGCCGCTGCAGGTATACCGATAGCTTCTAAGTACCAAAGTCCAGCTATCCCAGCGCCATCTTTCCCGATACAACCATCATGTGCGATTACTGCTCGAGGCCTGTGTGGCGCCATCAATCGAGCTGGGAGGACTCCTAGATACGAAGATGGCACAACTACGTCTCTGTCCGTGTTCCTTCCGTCCACATACCTAGCAGAGTCCATAGCCACGACTCGACCGCGGGGACTTTCTGAAACAACATCATGCGGGTGGTCTGCTTCTTCGTTAAGTAATGGTGCTTCTTCAGCCATGTTAATTTCCTTTAATGTTTATGGTTTAGGACTTCAAAAATTCGTTCTCGCTTTGAAAAATTACCGGATAGCGGCCGAAATAAGGTCTAGTTGTTGAATCATCCATCTCAGGTGGATTATTCGGATCTGGACTGCAGCCATTTAGAAATAAGGTTTGGACTGCTACTGGGACCAGCCCAAATAAATGATCTTCCTCAGTGGAGTTAGCATCAAATACCAATCCTGCTGCGAGATCTTGCCCTATGCAAGCATGCATTCCTTGCCCGAAACTTAAACCCCAAGGCTGAACCCCTTGAGGAAGTTCTCTCAGAGGGTTGAAATCATCAGCATCTTCTCCAAATGATGGCTTATGCCTGTTTACAGTCTCTAAATTAATCACGACTTTGTCGCCCTTGCTAATCACTTTTCCAGAACTTAACTCTATGTCTTCGGTTGCCCAACGTGCTGAAGTAGGCGAAGAGGGTTGTAACCGAATAGTTTCATGAGTTGCTCGTTGAAGAAAAACTTTGTCGTTATAAGCCTTCTCTTGATCTTCAGGATGTTTCTCTAACCATTTGAAAATATTGTGTACTACTCGTGTTAAAGCTGTCGCTGAAGTATGCGCTCCCGCTAGAAGATAAAAGGCAATTTCCCGTCGTAGCGATTCACGGTTCATTGGGACTTTATCTTGGTTGCGCAAAAGAACTAATAAAACGTCACGTGGAAGGGAAGATTCATCAATCTCGCCCCGTTCGTATTGTTCTAGTAGTTCTTGACGCATCTGTATGCCTGGTTCTAGGAATTCTCTGTCAAATGCCTCAAGCTTTTCTTGTACCTCCTGACGCTTAGCATCAACATCACCAGTATGGAAGGCTAAAGTTGCTCCCTCAATAAAAGTGGTCAAATAGTCGTAGAGCCTACTTGTTTCTTCATACGTTCCTAATGGGCGATCAACTCCCGCTGTCAATGCAGCTAAATTCATCATTAGTTGATGACCAAAATCAACGAGTTCCGCACCGCCTTTCTCAATATACGGGTCGACTGTTTCTTGTATTATCTGAGGAAACATTTCTCTTTCATACTCGTAAAAAGTATCTCTTCGAAATAACCGGTTCTCCAGTCGACGCCTTTGCCTATGGTCATCACCATGCAGATTAATCAGTACGTCTGCCATGACTACTTCGCCAGCATCGTATAGAGCCTGCCGAAGTTGTTTGTGCCGATACACTTCTCTTGCGTCTGATGGAGTTTCAATTAGGATTTCAGTCATTTTTCTCCTTTGTTTAATTTAGCTTGATAAATACTGATTTATTTGTCAATTCATGAACAGCACTGGGTAACTGCTGAAATGTTTTCTCTCTGAGTTGGGGTCTAATAGGGGCGGGTTTTCTGGGTCCTTTTGGCCGCCAGCTGAAAGAAAAGCATGCACCATTATTGCTACAGTTCCATACAGGGCTTCTTTTTCGGGTCTATCTTGATCAATTTCAAGCCCCCCATCGAGTTCCGCACCTACACAAGCATGGGTTCCTGCCCCGAAACTCATTCCCCATCTAGTTATACCTTCTGGGGTTTTTCGATGAGGATTGTAAATGTGCGCAGTTTCGCCAAAGACGGAAGGGTCTTGATTTGCTGATACGAGGTCTAAAGTTACTTCAGAGCCCTTTGGCAGTAAAGTTCCATCGGATAGTTGCACATCGGATAATGGCGTTCTGATCGCTACGGGACTAGCAGGATTAAGTCTTAAAGATTCATGCATGCATCGCTGAACGAAAGCAAGTTCGCTTCTGGCTAGTTCTAGGTCTTCTGGTTTTTCCTCACCCCAAGTAAATAGATCATCTACAGTATGCGTAAATGCATTTGCTGTCGAGTGTGCTCCTGCTTGAAGGTAGAAACATATTTCCCTAAACGCAACATCGTCAGGTAAAGCTAAACGGTCAGCATTAGCTAAGAGTGTTGTGAGAACGTCTTTAGGAAGATCTTCCGACGTCTTTGTTCCAGCTTCTATCTGTCCGATCAGATTATCTCGTTTTTGTTTAGACGGCGCGTAAAAATCTACTCTAAATTGATTCATTGCGTCTTGTACCTCAGCACGAACATCATTTTTATCTCTAGTCGAATGAAGTAAAGTTGCCCCTTCACTAAATTTTTTAACGATTGAATATAATCGATCCGTTTCCTCTACATTCCTAGGGTCTTGATCTATTCCTGCAATTGTTGCAGTTAAATTCATGGCACAACGATAACCAATTACTGAAAGATCGCCTGACCCTCTTTCAACGAATGGGCCTAATGTTGCATCAATTGTTTTCCCGAGAATTTGGTGTTCCCAATAGCTAAATATTTCCCTGCGAAATAACCTATTCTCTAATCGTCTTCTCTCTCTATGCTCAATACCATGAAGGTCAAGCAAAGTATCTGCCATCACTACTGCACCTTCCGAATAGCCAGCCTGTCGTAAGTCTTTAGAGCGAAAGGCCTCTCGAACGTGTTGCCAATTCGTTAGTTTTATTGTTCCTAAATTATTATTCGCCATTTCGTATTCCTCGTAATTCAGGATAGGTTCCAGTTCATGGTTAAACCAGTTGAAATTGTGGAGAATTTCTTTGAGGTTCTCTCGTCAAGAAATTTAGAACAAATTCTCTTATTCTTTGACGAGCGTTCAGTGTGGCAGAATGTTCCTCATCCTCCAGCGATAGGGGTTAAGGGGATTTCGGAAATGTTTCACACTATCGTTCATCGAAGTTCCAGAATTCAATGGGATATCAAAACAGCTTCTTATGGAGTAGACCGGGCTTGGCTTGAAAGGATTGACCGATTTTGGATTGATGGCGTTGAATACGCGGTTGAATGCAATGGTGTTTTTGATTTTGATATTGATAATTCAATTATCATTTCAGTGAGAGATTATGTAGATCTTGGCGAATGGAGAGAAAGGTTGACTGAGGCTAATTTGTAAAATTGCAATGCTCTATTCGTACGCTTTATCCCACGTTAAAATTTCATTCGCCCAATTGCCTACTTTCCAACCTGCTATAGGTTCATGGGAGGGCCAAAGAGAATCTAAATCGACTTGTTCACCGCGAGAAATGATAGTGTTAATTTTCGTTTTATCATTCAGGATTGAAATATCGGCTATGGGGTCTCCATCTATAATCAGGAGGTCGGCTAATTTCCCAACCTCAAGTGTCCCCAGCTGGTCATCTAGTTGCATTGCCCAGGCCCCATTCTTTGTGGCCGTTTCAATTGCTTCGACAGGAGTTAGGCCAAGGTCTTCAACGAAAACTTGCATTTCTCTCGCGTGCCAGTGCCCATACGGAGTTAAGGCGAACCCACTTTCAGAACCGGATAGGATCCTTACTCCGTTATCGTAAGCTTTTCGAATCATTTTCGCTGTCTGCTCAATTTCTCCTCTAAAGATATCTTCCATTCCAGGGCTGGCTGCAACCTTCGAACCGAAATCCGCAAGGTTTGCGAGAAAAGTGAAAGTAGGACAGATCGAAACTTGATTTTCGCAGATTGCTTCAAGTCCGCTTTCGTCCATAAATGATGCATGTAGTATTAAATCAACTCCCTCTTCTGCACATACACGAACACTTTCCGCTCCTCGACAATGAGCCATGACGGGAACGGAAAGCTCGTGAGCCGTCTGACATGCTGCCTTAATTTCTTCTCTGTTCCAAACCAGTAGCTCGCCTGGCTTACCCGGAATAGAGCCGGTGGCATGTATTTTGATCCAATCCGCGCCGTACTTGATATGTCGCCTGACCCATTTGATCACTTCGTCTTTAGAGTTAACGACCTGAGCATAACCTACAGTTCCTTCGTCTGGGATTAAGCGTCCAGCTGTTCCTCCTACTGCAGTCAGTAAAGCCTGCACTCCGGTTTTCATCCTTGGTCCCTCTACTACTTTCGCTTCAATAGCGTCTCGTAAGGCTGGGCCAATGCCATGAGCAGTGTCTGGGTCTACGAATGATGTCACTCCTGCTCTCAAGATTTTTCTTAAATTCTGTGCAGCTACTAGTGCTACCATCGTTGGGTCTCTGTGAAAAAAAAGTTCATCATTTGACTGAACATCATCAAACGTGCAGTGTAAGTGGGAATCAATAAGGCCAGGCATTACGACTTTCCCAGTTGCATTTATAGTAGCTACTTGGTCTGAAGGGATATTCTCCTCTTCGCAAAAGTTATTTGCTTTTTTGTCTCCATCTTCTCCTATAGCGACGATCTTTCCATCGCTGATGAAAATGTGTTCGTTTGGTTTAGGATTTGAGCCGGTTCCATCTATAAGTGTTCCGCCAGAAATCAGCAAGTTTTCTGTCATAGCACTAGGTTAGAGGAGAACACGGCTAAACGGAAGGGATATGATGATACGACATTGTGTATTATTGAAGTTTTTACCAGAAACAGATGAGAAATCGAGGAAAGCAGCTATCGATGGGATCAAAGAACTACCGGACTTTATTCCTGAAATAGTTAAATATTCTGTGGGGTTTGATGCCAATTTACAAGATGACAATTTTGATTTAGCTGTAGTAGGAGACTTTGAAACAGAAGAAGACTATCTTGTCTATGCTTCGCACCCTAAGCATCAGACTGTAATCTCTAATTTACTTGCTCCTTTCATGGCTGAAAGAAGTGCAGTTCAATATCTATTGTGAGGTGTTATGAGTTTTAGATTAGAAATAGAAAGTGACGATTGTATGAGCTCTGGGAAATGCGTGGCTGACTATCCGAATGCATTTGAATTTGATGAGGAAGAGTTAGCAAAACTCGTTTCTGAAGGTTCCTTATCAGATGATGAGATTATCCGAGTCGCACGTAATTGCCCTAGTAGAGCAATACTCGTCTTTGACGAAGAAGGAAATAGCGTACAAACTTAGACTGGAGGATCTATGAAATCAATAGTTGTGACAGGCGGAGGAGCTGGCTTAGGAAACACAATAGCTAGGGAAGCAAGTTTACGGGGATACCGAGTAGGCATACTTGACGTCGATGAAGAACTAACTATAGAAGCCTCAAAGTCCATTGAGAACTCAGTTCCTTTACCAGCTTCTGTAAGCTCATTTGAAGAGATTTCAAACGCTATAGAGATCTTTGGGGAAGCACCAAATATTTGGGTTAACAATGCTGGGATAGTCCGATTTGCACCGCTTCTAGAACTATCGGTAGAGGATTGGAAAAGTGTCGTTGACGTGAATCTCACCGGCACTTTTATTTGTTCATCACTAGCTGCCAAGGTAATGATTGATAATGGCGGTGGGTCTATTGTGAATATTACATCCATAAATGGCATTTCTGCTGGAACTAATTCTGGGGCATATGGCTCAACTAAATCGGCTATTTCTCTTCTTACCCAACAAATGTCAATTGAATGGGGAAAATATGGTGTTCGTGTTAACGCTGTAGCTCCTGGTCTTATCGATGGCGGCATGTCTACTCCAATCTACGCAGACCCTCACTTCAGGAAATTGCGGACTGAAAAGGTTCCCGTAGGAAGGCTTGGAAGTGAACAAGATGTTGCTGATGCAGTACTTTTTTTGTCTTCTGACGAGGCAAGCTATATAACAGGGCATGAACTTGTAGTTGACGGAGGAATAATAAATTCTATTATCGCAAACCTTCCAAGACCTTCTAGTGTTGATTCTGTAGGGATTGATGAATAAAGAGTTCGAAATCGCTATTAAGTTAGCCCCCCACCATATTGATTGGAAGACACTAATTTGGTCTGCAGAGTATGCTGATGAAGCTACCATTTTTTCTGATTTTTGGAATTTTGACCACTTCTACCCAATTTATGGAGATACATCTGGCCCTTGCCTGGAGTCTTGGGTAACACTGTCTGCCATCGCTCAAGCCACATCAAGGATACGAGTTGGTTGCATGGTAAATGGAGCTCACTACCGACACCCGGCTGTGGTAGCTAATATGGCCTCTGCACTAGATATAGTTAGCGACGGCAGATTTGAACTTGGGCTAGGCGCCGGCTGGAATGAAGAAGAATCAAGTGCTTATGGAATTGAACTAGGAACTTTAACTGAGCGTTTTGACCGTTTTGACGAAGCGCTTGAAATTATTGTTTCCATGACTTCTAAAGAAATCACGTCTTTCCAAGGAAAATATTTTACTGTTTTCGAAGCAAGGAATAACCCTAAGGGGCCACAAAAATCATTACCTATTTGCATAGGGGGGACCGGAGAAAAACGGACTTTACGCTCAGTTGCCCAATATGCGACACATTGGAATCTACCATTATTTAGTCAAGATGTTTTTAAGCATAAATTTAGCGTTCTTCAAAACCACTGCCTAGATATCGGACGGGATATAAGTAATATCAAAGTCTCTACTCATGTCTTCGTAACGCCTGACACGAATTTAGACGCCATCCAAAAAGACATTGAAATACAAAGAATTTCAGGGATTAATCAGTCAATTATTTACTTCCAGCCACCAATTTCGTTAAAACAAATCGAAAAGGTTACTGAAAGAACTACTAAATCTTTCACATAACCAAATCCAGACTGAGAATGTCGAATTAGTTAGGGAGCAAGCGCCTCCAAAGTTTCCCACTCAGGTATCTTAAAGTTCCCATCGATGCTGAGAGGTTGAATACAGACGTGACTCGCTCCAGCTTTTTCATGTTCTAAAATTCTATTTTCAATGTCTTGAATACTTCCCCAGGCTATAACCGCGTCAATGAATCGTCCTGTAGGAGTATCAATATCAGTATCTGTGAACCCCATTCTTTTCCAATTATTACGATAATTTGGCAATGCAGTATAAATACGCAATGCATTTCGAGCTGCTTCGTAGGCTGTTGCTTGATCTTGAGTGAGAACTACTTTTTGCTCAACGCATAGAAGCTTTTCTGGACCAATAGTCTCTCTAGCCATTTGTGTATGTTCAGGAGTAGTCCAATAAGGATGCGCTCCGTCTGTCAGCTCAGACGAAAGTTTCAGCATTTTAGGACCTAAAGCGGCTATTAGACACAAAGGTTCCGTGGCAGGTGGAACTGAAGAATATGGTGAAGACTTCATTGAAGTTAGATAAGTGCGCATAGTAGAAATCGGTTTTTCATATTTCATCTGACGCAGCCCTTCAACAAGTGGGGCATGAGACACCCCTAGACCTAATACGAAACGTCCGTTTGACTGTTCAGCTAAGGTCGTTGCTGCTTGCCAAGTCACACCAGGGTGGCGATGATATATATTTGCGATTCCAGTAGCAAAAGCTATTTCTGAGGTTTTTGACGCGAGATAGGCAATATGGGCGAAAGGGTCTCGCCCTGTTGTCTCAGGGAGCCACAGCACTGAATACCCTAGAGACTCAATCCTGTGAACAAACTCTATTGACTCAGTAGCAGCCATAGCATCAGTGGGATGCCAAACTCCTCTTGTCCTCAGTTTTCGTTTGGTCAACATAAAAGTACTGTAAAGCCCTCAAAGGTAGCTTCACAAATTAAATGTTAAATGAAATTATTGAAGTTCTAATCCCAATTGAGCCCAGATTTCTTCTTTCTTTGCTTCAAAGGTTTCTTCATCAATTTCACCATTTGCTTTGGCAGCGCTGAGTTCCGCGAATTGCTTATAGAGTTCCTCTTCAGGGGGTCCTTCTTCTGAAAGTTCTTCGTCAGATTGGCGTCTTTCAGCCCTTTCAGCTCTCTTGGCTTCCTGTCGTTCTCTTTTAGTTTGTTCACGCTGGCGTTTTCCCCAGCTCTCGCGTCCTTTGCTGGCCATATAACTAGATTATACAGCTCGTACGTTTAGAGCCTCGTCGCCTTTTCGCCCTGGACCAACTTCAAATTCAACTTCTTGGCCTTCTTCGAGGTTCTTAAAACCGTCACCACCAATATTTGAGTAGTGAACAAAAACATCATCACCGTCTTCTCGTTCGATGAATCCATATCCTTTTTGCGTGTTAAAGAACTTAACTGTTCCTTTAGTCATACTTACTTACTTCCTTATCTCTGCAGCGGAGATGCTGCTTGAACTACGTTACGGCAAATACCGCCATATTCCTCTCATGGAAACAATTTCCTTTACTACTTTATGTTACCCGAAATTATTATTCAGCACTTGAAGAACCTGCTCTATAAGCTCTGGATGACAAATTACCAATCCACGAGCTACCGGAGATCTTTTATTGAACTCGAAATCCGTTCCATCTAATTGGCAAGCTTCTAGCCCGGCTGCTCTTGCTATCGCGACCGGAGCACATACGTCCCATTCATATAAACCAGAATTATGTATGTAAACATCCGCGTCTTCCCCTATGACTAAAGATGCTTTAATACCTGCAGACCCACAGCTCGCCAATCGTGCACCGATAGCTTCAGCAACGTAGGCAGCCTGGTACGAATTCCATCTATTTGTAACGACAATTCTTTCTTCTCTTAGTTGACGTTCTTTTGGATATTTGGAACATGTCGAATAGTGGCGACCTAAAGAAGGACATGACACTGCGCCAGCTTTTAAGAGACCGTTTTCTATAAGCGCTACATGCACTGCCCATTCTTCACTCCCCTTGTATGGGTAGTCTTGTGAACCATCTAGCGGGTCAACTATCCATACTCGATTCGCACTTAGGCGAGAATGATCGTCGCTGCCCTCTTCTGATAGCACAGCGTCATCAGGTCTATGTTCGGAAAGCTTTTCCATAAGAAGGTTGTGAGAAATAAGATCACCTTTATCTCTCAAAACCCAAGAATTTATTCCGGAGGAAATACTTTTTTCCCTAAAATCTAATAGTTTCGCTCCTGCCAATTTAGCCAGATATCCAGCTAATTCATGATCATCCATCAGGCTCACATTCAGGAGAGAAAGTCTTTAATTCGGTCTTTAGGCCTTCCAATAATTGCTTTTTTTCCTTTAACAATTACTGGTCGTTGAAGTAGTTGTTTATGCTTCACAAGAATTTCCACGACTCTCTCTGGCTGGTTGACAAAGTCCTCGGGTTTGAGTTCCAGTTTTTTGAACTTGGAATCTTTACGGACTAGATCTTCTACTGGGTCTTCGAGACCTTTTACCATTTCCATTAATGTTTTCTGATTAGGAGGATCCTTAATGTATAGGACCACCTCATAATCTACTCCTATCTCTTCAGCGACCGCCAAAGCATTCCGAGAGGATCCTCAATGTGGGTTGTGATATATAGTGATGTTTGCCATTTCCGCTCCTTTAAATTAAACCGTCTTAAGTCAGCGTAAGTCTAACGCTCACAGTTTCTTAACATACTTTAGATTACTTGCTCGGCCCAAGACACGACCGCTTCCCATGCCCTGTCGACACTTTGTTGAAGGTTGTTTAATGAGCTACTGTTATCAATCTTTAAGTCTGCTACATTATCTCTTTCTTCATCGCTAGCCTGAGACTCTATACGCGACATGATTTCTTCTCGGGTCATACCTCTAGCTAAAAGTCGCTGAATCCTAATATCTGTAGAACATTTAACGACTATTACTTTTCTATACAAAGGCACACCAGATAATTGTGCAAGAGGCTTTTCTACCAAAATAGCCATATCTAAAATAACTATTTTTGCCATTGTCTGGGTCATCACTTTACGCAGTTCTCTATTGATGGCCGGATGAGTTATCTCCTCAAGTTCAATTAACTTATTTGGTGACTCAAAGACAATTCTCCCAAGAGCAGACCTATCAATATCCTTCTCCGGATTTAGAACAGTTTCGCCAAATAGGTCAACTATTTGTCTATATTCTTTTCGACCTGCGCCTAGAATAGAGTGCCCTACTTGGTCAACGTTAACTACCTGAGCGCCCTTGACCTCAAACATTTTTGCGGTTGTAGACTTACCTACCCCTATCCCTCCAGTTAGTGCCACGCAGAAGGGCTTCATACAGGTTTAAACTCTATATGAAGTTCACGAAGGGCTCGTAGACAAAAATTCTGGTGGTGACTGAAATCGTTGAGGTCTTCCGCAAACCACATTTCATCAATCCGTTCAAGCAATACTTTGAAGCTAAGGAAAATTTCTCGGCGCGCTAGAGGTGCACCCATGCAGTAATGGGTTCCAAAACCAAATGCTAAATGCTGCCTTGCATTCGGCCGGTTAAGGTTTAACATTTCAGGATTTTCGAAAACATCATTATCTAGGTTTGCTGAAGCATACCGAACATTAATCATTGAGCCCTTAGGTATCAGTGTTCCGCGAAGTACGACATCCTCGGATGTTTCGCGGAATAAACCTTGCACAGGACCTTCTAACCGCAATATTTCTTCAACAAGTATTGGTAAAAATTTTTCAGGGTTCTCTTTAAGCAACTGCCACTGCTCTGGCTGTTTGATCAATAGCATTACTCCCGCGGAGATTGCGTTGGTGCTAGTTTCTGAGCCTCCGACAAACGTATCGGCCATCATCTCGGCGTGAAGCTCCTCATCGGTAAGTGTTCGGCCCCACTCTGGAATCTCCGTATTTACAAGATCGCTTAGTAAACTTTCATCCGGATTTTCTCGCAAACGCTCAAAAATAGGTTGGAAATAATGCTGAGCTTCAATTTCCATTTCTGTTGACCAAATAGCTTCTTCTTCAGTTTGCATCATCCCTAACCGCTGCACCCAAGCATCAGTCCATTTTTTTATTTTCCAAATGTCAGCTTCTGGAACGCCAACTTGATGACCGATAACTATTAAAGGCAATGGGATCGCAAAATCATGAACCCAATCACATCTACAATCATCTATAAATTGGTCCATTAATCTATTTGCAAGATCCTCAACGAAAGGATCCATTTGTTTAATTTTCTGAGGCCTAAAAGCATGGGTGAAAAGTTTTCTCATTTCTTTATGTTCAGGATCATCTCTTCCTGCAAGAGTTGGCGCTGGAACCCACCCTTTCTCTTTGTAAAGCTTTCGTAATAGTTCCGATCTGCTATCTGCTTTTGTTTTTTTTCTACTGTTGCGAAACCGGGTTGTATCTTTGAGCACCATTTGGACGTCCTCATACCTAGTGATTATGAACATCCCAGTTATCGGGTCTTGCCAAACAGGTGCTTCATCGCGAAGCACCTTATAAGCGGGATATGGGCATTCTGAAATCTCTGGATTGAAAAAATTCACTTTTTTTGGGTCAATTGAGTTTTGGCTATTCATCGCTTCTCCGCATCGAGTCAATATGTTTTGTAATATTGGGAGAATTCGCAGCAGTGGAGAATTTATTGGCATTTGTCTTAGTAGCGAGGTGCGCAGCGACTGCTTCCCACTCGTCATCTATACGGATTCCTGAACTATCTGCAGCGATATTCAGACTCCGAAAAATCGAAGCGATAACGGCTGCATCAACCATTCCCTTCTCCCCAACTGCTGAGATTAACTTCTCTCTAGCTTCTTCAAGTGTTCCATCTAATCGATGAACGGCTTCAGTGAATGCAATCAATTCTTCCGCGTAAGGGATATTGAGGTCGTTCCCCTTCCCTTCAACTGCGTCCATAACATTGGCGGTTTCGTTAACTGCGGCGCTGCTCGAACTGAGAAGCATCGTGTGTGCACTTGTTCAATAGAAGCACTCATTCAGAGCAGATGTTCTGGCGGCTACGAGCTCTATTTGTGGACGAGAGAGATTACGATGTTCCCAAATCATTTCACCAAAAGAGGAACCCGAGTACATTGCTCGGACCAAGAGCATTCGTCTGGCATTATCTGCTTGGGCCAAGCTTAACGAAACAGCTACATGTGGAAGTCCATGTGTCGAGAATGTCGGAAGAAATGCAACACCCTCGACGAGTTCAGAAGGACGCTCAAAGGATAGCTGGCCTTCGATTGCAATTGGTAATTTCTCTCGTTCTATTCCAAGAGAGTCAAATAAATGATCTATCGGCACAATTTGTGAAATAATTGCAGCAAGTTCGGCGTATTTATTATCTCCCATAAATGCTGATATTCCATCAAAAGTTGCTTTATCAATAGCCGAGGTTTCATTGGCAACTAACCGAACAACTGCTTTCTCGTATGATGAGAGAGTTGCTTCAGTTCTTTTTGAGTAGTCTTCAAGATTTCCGACTTTTTCCCAGATTTTTTTTGGGTTAGAGCTTCTTACTTCTTCAGCAATCGCTAGCCGCTCATCTCCTGTCCACCAATTTCCTGGTTGCCCTAAGTAGTCCCATACTATTTGAAAGGATTTGATTATTTCTAGATCAACTTTTCCTTCAAGAGACTCAAATGGCTGCACAGGGGTGTTCCTAAATTCTCGGTTCTTTCGGCAGTCCCAAAACCATTTCTCCAAGTATATTTTTTTGAATTTGCGAGGTTCCGGCGTAAATAGTGCCGGCCCGAGCATTGTAAAAAGCCCCTATCCAAGAAGCGCTTTTGTTTGATGCACCTGGGTTGTCTGAATGGAAGGAAGTTGCTGGGTTAGCTCCGGTAACCACTAGGGCTTCAGTTCCTAAAATATCTAAAGATAATTCTGTAACTTTTTTATGGTACTCAGACCAGTAAAGCTTAAACATGCTTTCCTGCGGTCCTGGCTGTTTCCCTTTTAGAAAGCCGGTTAAAGTTCTCATACCTAGTAATCTCATAATTTCGACCTCTATATAAGACTGCGCTAAACGTTGTCTTGTATTCCGGTCGTCATTCTTGTCTTTTGTCTTCGCTAGTTCAATTAGCTTATCAATTTCGTATCTGAACATGATTGGCATTGTTGCTGCACTTTCTCCCCTTTCGTAACCAAGTAAAGTCATAGCAACTGCCCATCCACCATTGACTTCGCCAACCACATTTTCTTTGGCCGTCTTGGCGTTAGTGAAGAAAGTTTCGTTGAAATCGGATTCCCCTGACAACATTTCGATTGGTCTGAGTTCCACCCCTTGCTGATCCATAGGGCACAACATAAAAGAAATACCTTTGTGTTTAGGTGCATCCTTGTTCGTTCGACATAATACAAAAATCCAATTTGCATATTGGCCTGCGGATGTCCAAATTTTTTGGCCATTTATAATCCACTCGTCACCATCAAGTGTTGCGGCGCATCCTAAACCACCAAGATCTGAACCCGCATCAGGTTCAGAATAGCCCTGGCACCAAATATGATCGCCTGAGATTATTTTTGGCAAAAAACTAGACTTTTGTTCCTCGGTTCCCCAATGAAGAATAGTGTTACCGACCATCTGGATACTAAAAGCATCATTCGAACCACCAGATGGAACACCGGCACGCATAAATTCTTCGGCCAGAATAACCTGCTCTAGTTCACTTAATCCTCCGCCGCCGAATTCTCTAGGCCAAGATGGCGCTAGAAAACCTTTTTGGGCTAGGAGAGGCCTCCAAACTTCATTGGCGAAATGGTATGCGTCAGCTGGGTCAAGAGCGCCGATCCCTTTCCATTCAGTTGGTAGATTCGCACGTAAGAATTGTTTTACTTCTTCACGAAAACTCTCAGCTTCTTCCGAGTATGCAGGTAACAAGTATTACTCCATTCAGTTGATATTTAGATCATAGACTTGGATTCAAGCCACTGATAATAAAAAAGAAAATGCTTATCCAATTACTCCAGCTTGTTTAAGCGCCTTTATCTCTTCTTGACTGTACCCAAGCTTAAGGAGTGTCTCTTCGTTATGTTGACCTCTATGAGCTGCAGAATATTTAGGTTCTACCGGTGTTACCGCAAAGCGAGCCGCTGGTTTCGGCTGCCTTACGATTCCTGCATCTGGATGATGCCACTCAACAAGTGTCTCGTTATGGATGACCTGCGGGTCGCTTATAACTTCTTCCCCTGTTAATACCGGTCCGCATGGAACATCAGCAGCAATTAATGCTTGGATCGTCTCTTCGCAACTCATTTTTGCAAAGGCGTCTGCAAGCATTCCGCCAAGAATAACAAAGTTTTCAGGATTAGCAGCCAACGCAGCCATTGAAGAAAACCTTTCATCCTCCGCCCATTCTGGGTGGCCGACGGCTGAACATACTCCAGCGCGTTGGCCATCGGATGCGGCAAAATAAACGATTTTCCCGTCATTGCATTCAGTAAGGTTATAGACAGTTGATAATAGGATTCCTCCATTGGCATCATCGTCAACCATTGTTAAATCCATCATTCCATCGGGCCAGAAAAAGTACATACAAGCGTCAATCATGGGTACTTCCACAAGTTGCGCATCGCCAGTACGTTCACGGACCAACAAAGCAGCTGTTATTGCTTGAGCTACTGTCAAAGCAGTTGACTTATCAGCAAATAGGTTTCTTACAAGGTCTGGAAAGGGAATCTGAGGATTAAGCTGACGGCTTATGACGCCGCAAACTCCTTGAATTACGGGATCAAGAACTGGGCGATTTGAGTAAGGTCCAGTTGGCCCAAACCCACTTATCGAAACGTAAATGAGGTTTGGGTTGATGGCTGTTAGATCTTCGTAACCTAAACCAAGTCGTTCTATGGCTCCTGGACGGAAATTTTGAACGAAAACATCTGTTTCTAGAATTAGTTTTTTTATTACCTCTTGTCCTTCTTCCAAAGTCAAATCTAAAGAAATTGATTCTTTACCTCGATTATTGTTCATGTAAAACGCTCCTATTCCTCCTTTATCGAAGGATGGGAGACGCGTCATGTCACCCAAGCCACTAACTGGCTCAACTTTAATTACTTCTGCACCTTGGTCAGCAAGCAACATAGTCGCCAAAGGGCCTGAAACCACTTGAGTCAAGTCTAAAATTTTATAACCGTCTAAAGGTCCTGCCATACCATTCCACCTCATAGTTCGCTGTTGATGAAGATTATTTCATGCAGGGCGTCTCGCAAAATTTATGTATATAATTTTCTTCTAATTCTTGTTGATGTATTATCTCCTCAGGGGGAAGTAATGATATTTATTGTTGTGAAATTCAAGGTAAAACAAGATTGGGCTAGCAAATGGTTGGACTTAGTCGACGAGTTTACACAATTGACAAGAGCTGAGGAGGGGAACCTCTGGTTTGAATGGTCTCAAAGTTGCGAGGATCCATCTACTTTTGTTCTTGTTGAAGCTTTCACAGAAGACGGAGCTGTACCACATGTAAACAGCGACCATTTCCAAGAAGCTATGGCTAAGATGCCACAGGCATTAGCCGAAACTCCCAAAATTATAAATACAACTATTGAGAATGCAAATGAATGGTCCTTAATGGGCGAATTATCTGTCGAATAGACTTAAGGAGAACATATGAGTGTGTCTTACAATCCGGAATTTGATCCAACTGGAATTGAAGGCGGTATTGATACCAATACGATGCCGTGGATTGAAATTAAGCAAGCTCCAGGGATGCGGTTCAAACCCCTTCGCGCAAGTCGAGAGTCTGGCTGGTTTTCAATGATCGTGCAGGTTGAAGCCGGTACTGAACTTCCAACTACGGTATTCCTTGGCGGGACAGACATGATGATCCTGTCTGGCCGTTTAAGATACACCAAGGGAGCTTTAGCAGCTACAGTGGGCCCTGGAATTTGGGGATATATTCCAGCCAATTCACGTGTTGAAGGCATAGTCGTTGAAGAAACAACGGAATATCAGGCTAACTATTTTGGGCCAGTTGCATTTCTTGGAGAGGATGGGAAGAGTATTGACAGCATCCTAACTGCACTAGACGTATTGGCAGCAACGAATACGAATGGCCTGACTCTAGTACCTAATAGTTTGGCGGAATGCATGCAACCCCGACCAGCTCCATTTCATGGAGAACCAGAACCTCTAGCGATTGCTGAAAGTGAAGCCCTAGGAGAAGTACTCCAATCTAACGAAATCCCTGAAGAGGATGCTTTCACTCACCCACACTGGGTAGATACAAGACCAATACCATGGATAGAGTTCCCAGGAATGGATGACTACGGCATTAAGATTCTCAGAGTTAGCGAAGAAACTATGATGTCTACGCTACTGGTCCTTCATAACAGCGTGGCGGGGCCGCATTACCATCTCGGAGCTGCTGATTTTCTCGTGCTAAATGGGGCGATCGGTTATCGAGCAGGTCCTCCTGAAGGCTATGGGCCAGGAGTCTGGTTCTATGAACCGGCTGGTGCAAGGCATGAAGCAACTCAACGAGTAGGTGATGAGGACTTAATTTACACTGCTAATGTTTATGGACCTGTCCAATTTGATGAAGGCATGGGGACCCCAATAGCAGCTGTTGTTTCCTGGATGAGCTACAAAGAAATGGCAGACGCTAACGATGCGCCACTAGTCGCAAATGTTTTCCCCGGCGATTCTTCCCTTCTCGCATGGTCCCCGATAGGCAATAGCGCTTAGCTTATCCTGTTAGTGAGCTTCTAGAAGCCTGATAGTGTTCACCATCACCAAATTCTTGGCGACCATCTCTAGAACCTAAATAAAGCCCTAGAAAAATGCAGGGAATAACTAGTGCAGCCAATAAGGCGCCTGATGCTAACATTACAAGCGCAGGCGCCGGACAAGTTCCGGCAATTGCCCAACCCATACCAAAGATTGCTGCCCCTTTTATATGCTTTGACTCTGGTTTAGACCGCTGAAAGACTATCTTTTCTCCGAAAACTGTTCTTGCATCCTTCCTTTCCAAAAGCCAAAGTGCAAGTGTTGCTATCAGTATTGCAGAGCCCATAAATCCGTAAACATAGAATTCATCAAGGCGCAACATCGCGTGAATAGTGTCATATTCATGAAGAGTTCCAGCGGCTAAAAGTCCGCCAAATCCTACTCCGAAAAGCAATCCAAAAAAATTCATTTGATACTTATTCATAGCTTTCCCCAACTTACTAACCGGATTAGGCCTGTTGTTATGATCGCTGAACTCATAAAGGTAACTGTTGCACTAATTGATGCTTTCGATCTTTGGGCAGTACCACAAATTCCATGCCCAGATGTGCAACCTCCCCCGACTCTAGCTCCATATCCGATAAGTACGGAACCAAGACAAACAACAGGGATAATCAGCCATAATGGAGCAGCTGCACGAAATGAATCATAACCACTTCGGAACTCGCTATTGTTTTGCAAAAACTGCGTCACGAATAATCCCCCCAAAGCTATTCCAAGGAAGTACCAAACTCTCCAGACAGAACGGTAACCACTCTGTCGAAAAAAATTTAGAGTATGGACGTATGCCCCGCTTGCCCCTAAAGGCTGATTCATAACAACAAAAAAACATACAGTAAGAATTCCTAATAGCGGTCCGATAACAAACCACGGGACTCTATCGGGAAGCATTGCAGCGAAAATCATTTGATGTAGCATAAAATTTCTTCTTATTTGTATCTCTCAAGGCGAGTTAGTAATAAACTAACAATTCGGAAGAGGAAATACTCAAAATGACTGACCTAAAAGAAACGCCAATACAAATAGTTGGAATCCCAAGAGACAAAGCACCTGAACCTGTTCTTGGAAATAATCCGATTATTCTTGGCGAAAGGTACTATTCGCCTGATTTCGCAAAGATGGAATGGGAAAAGATGTGGACCCGAGTTTGGCAAATAGCTGGGCGAGTAGACCAAATACCAGAGCCTGGCGACTACGTCTCCTACGAAATCATGCACGAGTCAATCATTTGCATTCGCGGTGAAGATAACAGAATTAGGGCTTTTTATAATGCATGCCAACATCGCGGAAATCAATTAGTTACAGCCGAAGCAGGAACGCTCGCAAGCGGTGAATTCCAATGCGCATATCATGGGTGGCGATTTAGCGATACCGGTGAATGCACATGGGCATATGATGACGATGACTTCCCTCAAGGAACTCCTTGTGGAAAATTAAAACTTTCAGAAATTCCATGTGAGATATGGGCAGGTTTTATCTGGTTCAATATGGACCCGAAAACCAAACCGCTACGAGATTGGCTGGAACCTGTAGCTAGTCACCTTGACACTTACCAAATGGAAGAGATGAAACGAACTCATTGGGTAACCATCGAAGGAAACTGGAACTGGAAGTGTGTACAAGACAACTTCAATGAAAGCTACCATCTTCCTTTCGTGCATCCGCAAACAGTAGCTACTATGAATGAACACCACACAGGGTGTCAGTTTGACCTCTACCCGACTGGTCACTGTCGCATGTTAATGCCCGGTGGTGGTCCTGGCCCCCAATTCCGCGGCTCTGCTGAAAAAACTTTTAAAGGATTACAACAAACTTTTGAATTTTGGGATTTTGACCCAGAGCCCTTTAGAAACGATTTATCTGGGCTTCGTATAGCTCTCCAGAAAAGAAAACGAGAGCTTTCCGTATCAAAAGGATATGACTTCTCCCAGTACTCTGATGAGCAATTGACTGATCACTATCACTACACAGTTTTCCCGAATATTTCGTTCAGCATGAAGCCAGATGGATGTATTTTTCTTCGATCTGCCCCACATCCAGATGATCCAAATAAGTGCTTATTTGACATGTGGTACTTAACAATGTTCCCCAAAGGATCTAAGGAGTATTATTCAAATTCTATGCGTGATTGGGTTTCCGTAGATCACCAAGTAGAACATGAGACAGGATCAGCAGAAGAAATAAGCTGCGGTCCTGGCATTGATCAAGATGTAGCAATCTGGACTACTCAACATAAGGGGCTCCGGTCTCGAGGGTATAGAGGAGAGTACTTGCCATTGCAAGAGCGAAGGATCCGTTATTTCCATGAAAATCTCGACGGTTACCTTGCAATGGAACCAACATGAGTAGCCCTGAATCACACGCTCTGGGAAATCTAGATGACCTAGAAGACGGCAAAATGCGGGTTTTTGAAGATATCGGTGATTACGGAATCGTTGTCTGTCGCGTGAATGGAGAATTATTTGCTCTTGAGGATAATTGCAGCCATGCAGACACGCCTCTAAGTGAGGGGCGACTTAGATCACACAACCTTACTTGCCCTCTCCATGGAACATCATTTGATGTACGAACAGGTGAACATAGCGGACCACCAGCATATGAGGGTGTCCCCTGCTTTAAGGTAGAAATTAAAGACGGGACTGCAGTAGCTATTTCCACTAGCGACGCTAAAGATGAAACAGGAGATTCTGGAAGTATTGGCGGGTTTTTCCAAACGAGATAGATTAGGTTTAAATTCATGAATCGTTTGGAAGGTAAGACTGCAATTGTTACTGGCGCCGCTCAAGGGCTCGGCAAAGCTTTCGCCGAACGCTTAATTGATGAGGGATGCAACGTTGCTGTTACAGACCAACAAGAAGAAATAGAACAAGTTGGTAAAGGAATTGGAGCAATAGCTTTTTGCGGTGACGTCGGAAATAGTCACCACGTTCAAACAGTCGCACACTCAACTCTTGATGAATTCGGGACAATAGATATCCTGATAAATAATGCTGGAGAAGTTCTACCGACCGGTCCGCTAGATGACTGGAAGAATTGCGTGCAGGCGTATGAACGAATTTTTACTTCTAACACCAAAGGCGCTTACTTGTTTGGTTGCGCCATCGCCCCGATAATGGCACAACAAAATTTCGGGAATATTCTAAATATCAGCACCGACCATGTGAAGCCTGCCCCTCATGCATCTCGACATCATGGACATGGAAATATGGATCTCTATAACGCATCTAAGTGGGCATTGAATGGCCTCACATTTGACTGGGCTATGTCCCTTAGGAAATACAACATCCGAGTCAATAATCTATGTGTAGGAGCTACCGATACTGAAATGCTTCGTAAGTGGAGTGGGCCGGCTCCTGACCCCGAATGGGTAGAGAGTTGGATGGACCCTACAATCGTTTCCTCTGTAGTTGTTGACCTACTCTTAGAGGGACCTGAAGGAAGAACTGGAGATAATATTGGACTCTATGCAGGGTATGAATGCGTTCTTCCACCAAAAGAGAATTAAAAATTCAGCCGGTTACTTTTAACTCCCAACAAGTATGTGTTTCATCAAGTATTAGCGACCTAAGCTCCGGCTTAAATTCTTCGGATAATTTAATATCGGGTTTCCTTTCCAGAAGCATCATCGAAGCTTTTACAGCGCAGTCGCGCACAATTGCATACAAAGATCTTGGTCTTTCTTTAGGGACCGCAGGGTAAATAGAGGGTCTCCCTAGTCCAAAAGCTATTCCGGAGGGTAGGCCATCAGCTCGGTATTGGCCTCTCGGTTCACGCTGGCATAAATCTTTTCTGCCAACAATGAATTTTTCAGGGTCACTAAATTGCCTCGGGTCTCTATTAGCTGCTGCTGCTGAACACATTAGTAAAGCACCTTTCGGCATTAAACGACCGAATCGCTCGACTTCTGTTTTCGTAAAGCGTTTAGCCGAGAGAACTGGCGGTGTGTATCTGAGAGTTTCTAACCAAGCGTATTTAAACATTCTCTGGTCATCATGAACTTTCTCCATCTCCGAAGGGTTCCCCAACAAATTGAACCAAAGGTTAGATAACCCTCCATGCAGGGACTCATGGTCAAGCTCAAGAATTGTCACTATGAGGTCGGATACGTTTGTGGCGCCCTCTGAAACTTGACATTGCGCAATAGCGGTTATCAAGTCCGTGCCCGGCTCTTTTCTTCGCTGCAAAAAGATCGGAGCAAGAAGGTTTTCCAAATCTTTTATTGCAGAAAGGCCTTCTTGCTTTCTCTGAGGATCCCATCCTGCCCCTCTCTGCATCCTGAGAAATAGTGGGATAAAGCAACTAAGTTGCTCAGCCGAAAAGTCCAAGATAGCGCCCCAAAGACGAAGAGGGATTTCTCTGCAAAAATCGATAGCTAGATTCAATTCTCCACCGTCCCAATTAAGAAGAATGTCACCAGTGATGCGCTCTATTTGACTATCAACAGCAAATTCAAAAGCTTTTTGTACTTGAATTTCATTCCACATATTTTTTCCGTAGCCTTGAAGGCCATAAAACCAAATTTTTGAACGTGTTTCATAGTTTCTGTCATCAGCAAAAATAGATGTGACGTCGTCATAACGGGTAACCCAGAATCTATTCCCAAGCCAATCTCTATAACATGGATAATTCTCTCGCAGCAGAGTAACTATCGGGTACGGGTCTTGAAGATATCGATCTGAGATTAACTCTCTAGGCTTAATGAGGTTAGTAGTCTCACCTATTCGTTCTCTTTGATAGACCTCATAAGTTCTATAATCGGGGGAGGATTCTGGGTCTTCTTCTATTTCGTATTTCTCTTGGTCCTGCATAACGCTAATTTGGCAAATCAAAATTAAGCCAGAGTTCTTTGATAGAGCCTAAACCTATCGGAGCTAGAGAAACTCCATCGATATCTTTAGGCATCCTCTCGTGGTTTATCCGGGCATTTTTAAGTGTTTTATCAAGAATTTTGGAACCGATCACAGTCTCTTGATGCGAGATCCAAGCCCCAGGGCATAGATGTGGCCCTACCCCAAATGCCATATGACTGCATTTACCTTCTTTGTTATGTCCTGATCTGAGAATTTTTCCAGAGTACAGATCATCACGAAATATATTGAAGCTCTCAGGATCCTTAAAAACTCGATCATCATGGTTAGCTGAGACATCAACCATATGAATCAAGGAGCCCGCTGGAATATGGATACCATGCAACGTTAAGTCACTCGTATTATGTCGGGGCTGACCACCGATAGAAGTTGAGTGTCTCAACATTTCGTGAAATGCCGTATCCCATAAGTTCGGATCTTCCCTAACGACTTCTAACTGATCAGGATGTTGAAGAAGGAGATACCATAAATTCATAATGGCCCCTCGCGTTGTTTCTCCCCCACCGCCAACAACAAGAGCGATGAAAGATGTAATTTCTTCTGTTGACATTACATCTCCATCGATTTCCGAATTGCATAATTCAGAGATGATGTCTAGACAGATACGGTTGCCCATTTCATCCAAAAGATATGTTGGTTTAAGTCTCTTCTCCTCAACAAGGTCTTCAACATATTCTTCCAGATCTTGACGAGCCTCGAGGCCTTCGTGATGGGTGTCGGATCCCCCAAGACCTGACATCATTGCGTCATACCACCAAGTAAACTGCTGTCGGGCTTCCTGCGGGATTCCTAATACTTGAGCAACTACGCTGATTGGGAATTCATTAGCGAAAGCCTTACCTAGTTCAACCGTTACTAGGCCTTTTTCGTTATCGATTATGACGTCTTTGGGGTTATCATCCTGCCACCACTCAGCAATTAGTCCACTTCCTATTTCTTCAAGTGCATGTAATCTTTTTGTTAGCGCCGCACCTACTAAATGACGTCCGTAAATATTTCTTCTTCTCCGATGTTCAATTCCGCTTAGCTCGAGTTGGGTATTGCCCAAGACTCCACTTGATGATCCTTTTGGAATTGTGTTGAAACCAATTTCATCGAAATAACAGTTATTAATATCTTCGTAGCGCGTTACAAAGTAACAATTATGCAACTGGTCATGGTAAACCGGATAATAATCCCGCATTATGCGGTAGTAAGGGTATGGGTTGCGTCCAAATTCGCCGCTATCAAATATCCGCGGATCAATTAAAGGGATCCCGTCTTCTGAGTAACCCATATTGACGGCTTCTCCAACAGGCATGTGCTGAAATTTCCTTTGCGCCCCAAAATCAACTGCTATGGTGTCTCCGTTATCCTCAATAGACTCGGGACTTCTGTTAGACATACTTACTCCTTAAATACGAAGAATACTCTCTCCTGAGAGCGCACCCCTTTATTCTGCGATTAGATATCAAGGGACTATCCCCTTTTCTTTTAATAGACTACGTTCTTTTTCCTCTACACCTAATTCTAAAAGAATTTCATCGCTATGTTCATTGAGAAGAGGTGCATTATCAAGAATAGGAAGTTCTGTTTCCGTGAATATTGCAGAATGCCTTGGTGAGCGTATCTTTCCAGATTTAGGATGATCCCATTCAAAAAAAGTTTTGTTATGAATAACTTGTGGGATTTTGGAAACTTCACTTAATTCTATGACTTCGCCACATGGCACAGAATGCGAATGCAGCCGGTTAGCAATTTCTCCAGTAGGAAATGTTCTAAACGCGTCAGCTATAAGACCCCCTAAAGTCTCATTATTGTTTCCTGTGTGCCGAGCTTCTCTTGAAGAAAACCTTTCATCAAGAAGCCATTCTGGGTATCCCAACGCTGTATATAAACCTTTAATTTGCTTATCAGTTACAGCAAAATACACTATGTAACCATCTGAAGTTTCAGTCATATTCATCAATTTGCTGAGGTGTGTGCCAACTTCAATATCACTGTCAAGAAGTGTTTCGCCCATTCCACCATCAGGCCATAGAAAAGCTATAGCGACATCGATCATCGCTATTTGAAGTTCTTGCCCGGTAGCCCCTCGCTCTCTAGCAAATAGTGCAGCAGTTACAGAGAGAGCTATTTCCCAAGAAACAGCCTTATCAATGAGAGCTGTTCTTATAAGGTCGGGAAATGGTATTTGAGGATTTACTTGAAGAGATACATATCCGCACATCGCTTGCAAAACAGGATCATAAACAGCTCGATCTGCGTATGGACCATCCTGCCCGTAGCCTGATAGGGATACATAAATTATGTTTGGATTTATTGCTTGAACTGCCTTGTAGTCAAGTCCCAGCTCAGCAATTTTTCCTGGCCTCATCGATTGCAAGATGACATCAGCATCACTTATCAATTTCAATGCTATCGCTTGACCCTCTGGCTCTTTTAGATTTATTTGGATTGATCTTTTCCCTCTATTACAGTTTAGAACTGCGCTATTCAACCCACCCTTAGCGAACCCAGAAGTTCTTGTAATATCGCCAACTCCTGGATACTCAACTTTGATGACGTCGGCGCCCAGTTCTGCTAGGAGCATTCCTGCGACTGGGCCAGCAACTACTTGAGTGAAATCAACTACTTTAATGTTATTGAGTGGAGTCATGTTATTAAATTAGAGCTTGGTAGACAGTCGCTTTTAATTCTCTTCGGATTGGGTAAAAGCTTGATGGCATAAATTGCGTCATGAATATACAAGAAATTTCCTCAAGTGGATCTACCCAGAATCCGGTGCTCGCTGCTCCTCCCCAAGCAAATTCGCCCTTTGACCCAACAGCGGCATTCGCAGTGGGGTTTTCAAGTACAGAGAACCCAAGACCGAACCCCATACCCTCTAATCTCGTCTCAGTAAACGTTGACTGTCCAAACTCATTCAGTGTTCTTCCATTTGGGAGATGATTTTGAGTCATAAATTCTAAGGTATGTCTTCCAATAATTCTTTCGCCTCCAAACTCACCACCTCTTAAAAGCATAAAAGTAAAGCGCTGGTAATCATCTGTTGTTGAAACCATGCCACCTCCGCCTGATAAAAATCTCGCTGGCTCTAGATAATGACTTTTTGACGCCTCATCAATTTTCATTAATGGGTTTTCAGGTGTAAACGCATAGTTGGAGGTAAAACGGTGCCTCTTCTCCGGAACAACATGAAATCCCGTATCTGACATTCCTAAAGGTTCTATAATATTTTCATTTAGGTAATCACTAAGATTCTGTCCACTAATCACTTCGATTAATCGCCCGCAAACATCAGTAGACATCGAATAATTCCAATTCGTTCCAGGGTCAAACAGTAACGGCATTTCCCCAAGCTTGTCCACAGTTTCTTCCAAAGTTTCTATTGCTTCATTTTTCTGACCCCAAATACTTCCGAACTTTGACTCTCGATACATTTTGTCAAGATTATTTGCGAAATGAAATCCATAAGTTAAACCTGAAGTATGCATAAGCATGTCCCGAACAGTCAATATTGTTTGTGCTGGCCTTAAAGCCGGTTTCAGATACGATCCCCCAATTAATACTTGTGGGTCGCGAAAAGCAGGAAGGAATTTCTCTACTGGATCTTCCAGAATGAAATCTCCCTTCTCATACAACTGCATCAATCCAATCGAAGTGAGAGGCTTAGTCATTGAATAGATTCGAAAAATCGCATCCTCGCTCAGATCAATGCCTTCCTCAATGTCAGCCTTACCAGTTGTGTGCCGCAAAATAACTTCGTCACCTTGAGTTACTTGAACCTGAGCGCAGGGAAACTTTCCGCTCTCTATGTAACGGTCACAAAGGTTAGTGATTCGCGATAGTCTTCTCTGGTCAAATCCATGCACCATTTTTCCCCCATTGATCTCTATTAGATAGTTCTCAGTTTAGACTGGCACAATTAGAACCTCTAAATGGCAAACTATTAATATGAACAATAACGACACAGACGAAGCCCCGAAACAAGATTTCATTCGTGTTCTAGTAAATGATGACATTGCTTCCAATCGTTTCTCTGGAAATGTGCAGACACGATTTCCTCCCGAGCCAAATGGGCACCTCCATGTCGGACATGCAAAGTCTATTTGCCTCAACTACGGTCTAGCTAGTGAATTCAGCGGTGCATGTAATCTCCGTTTTGATGATACAAATCCAACTACTGAAAATAAAGAATATGCAGAGTCGATTCGCCAAGATATCGAATGGTTACTCGGCGAGAAGTTATCGATGGAACCAGTTTTTGCATCGAACTATTTTGATCAGCTTTACGAATGGGCAGAGTTACTTATTGAGTCCGGTAAAGCATACGTCGATGACCAAGATGCAGATTCAATTTCTAAGCAACGAGGAAGTTTTACGGAAGCAGGAATGAATAGCCCATTTCGAGATAGAACTCCAGAGGAAAATCTAACCTTATTTCGGAATATGCGTTTAGGGAAATTTGCTGACGGAGAATGCGTATTACGTGCGAGAATATCGATGAGTCATGAAAATATGAATATGCGTGACCCAGTTCTTTACAGAATACGTAACGAATCCCATTTTCGTACCGGAAATACTTGGGTCGTATACCCGACTTATGATTGGGCGCACGGACAGTCAGATGCGATTGAAGGTGTTACCCACTCACTTTGCACTTTAGAATTCGAGTCTCACCGACCTCTATACGATTGGTTTTTAGAGCAGCTAGATATACCAACGAATAAACGTCCTTACCAAACAGAGTTCGCTCGTCTTAATTTCACGCACACTGTTTTGTCTAAACGACTGTTGAGACGATTAGTCGAAGAATCGGTAGTAGAAGGTTGGGATGACCCTCGTATGCCCACTTTAAGCGGACTTAGAAAACGTGGTTATCCGCCATCAGCGATAAGAGCGTTTTGCGACCATATAGGCATTGCGAAAACGAATAGCACTCATGAAATTGAACTTTTGGAGTCTTTCGTTAGAAGTGAGCTAAATCAAACTGCGAATCGGCGAATGGTTGTGCTAAACCCTTTAAAATTAACGATAACGAATTGGCCAAAGGGGAAAGTCGAATACCGTAGCGCAAGCAACAATCCCAACGATCCATCGCAAGGGTCACGCATGGTTCCTTTCTCTGGTGAGCTTTATATAGAGCGAGATGACTTTATGGAAGACCCCCCTAAGAAATTTTTTCGACTCTCTATCGGACGGGAAGTTCGCCTTCGGTTTGGATATTATGTTACTTGCAATGAAGTCATCAAAGATGAACAAGGGAATCCTATTGAACTTCTATGCACATACGACCCTGAAACAAGTGGAGGTAAAGCTCCAGACGGAAGAAAAGTGAAAGCGACTCTCCATTGGGTTGAAGCCTCAAATTGTCTTGATGGAACAGCAATTACTTATGACAGACTTTTTCGATCTGAGCATCCCGATACATCATCAGATGTTTTCCAAGATTTAAATCAAACTTCTTTAACTAGGTTTACTTCAGCAAAATTTGAACCTTCTATTAATGAACTAGAAGATGGAGACGTCATCCAATTCGAACGACTTGGGTATTTCTGCAAGGACGGGGAAGCAGAGAATTTATTCCACCGTACTGTTGGACTCCGTGATGAATGGGCGAATATTCAGAAACGAAAAAATGCTAATTAGTTTCGATTCGTTCTTGAGGGGTTCGAACTCTTCCGTCTCCATGGGAAAACAGCACATCGTTATAGCCTTTGCCTTCTGGTAGCGCTTCTATGTAATTCTTTTTATGGAAACTAACATAAACCGTTCGTCGGTTTTGACTAGATTGATCTGGTGGCGGAGCTATGTGCAATGTGTGCCCATAATGGACCGTTACATCTCCGGGTTCGGCCTCAACGCCTATCGATTCAGTTGTTTT
>CENZ01056120.1_pt1 | contig 82833 bp, 85 predicted proteins | sample 361341 | NCBI WGS metagenome assembly CENZ01 (sample SAMEA2619782, study PRJEB7988) | marine metagenome | biome: marine biome (ENVO:00000447); feature: deep chlorophyll maximum layer (ENVO:xxxxxxxx); material: "saline water (ENVO:00002010), including plankton (ENVO:xxxxxxxx)" | depth 50 m
TGCTCCCAAAGCAGATGCGCTACCAGGCTGCGCTATGCCCCGATTAACTTCAAATTAGTGAGTGGTATTATACTCATCAAATTATAAATTCCATTAAGATTTTTAAATTATCTCGGTGTTGCAATCTCAAACTTTGATATCATGGATCGATTCAGAAGGAAGCAAAATGACAGCGAATATAATTGACGGCAAAGCAATCGCCCAAAAGATAAGATCAGAAATCAAAGATCAAGTTTCAGCGATTGTAAATCAAGGTGGTAAAGCCCCAGGTTTAGCGGTTATAAAGGTTGGTCAGGATCCTGCCTCTAGTGTCTATGTCAGAAATAAAAGAATGGCCTGTGAAGAAGTTGGAATGAATTCGTTCAATCATGATTTAGAAGAAAATATCTCTGAAGAAGAACTCCTGTCTCTAATCAAAGAACTTAATGACAATGATGAAGTCACAGGAATATTGGTTCAACTTCCTCTGCCGAAACACATCAATGAGACAATTGTAATTGAGACCATCGATCCAAAAAAAGACGTGGATGGATTTCATCCATATACCATAGGAAGACTGATGCAAAGAATACCCCTTTTGAGACCTTGCACTGCAATAGGTGTCGTCACAATGTTGGAAGAAATTGATATTGATCCCATTGGCAAACATGTGGTTATCGTGGGAGCATCAAACTTAGTGGGAAGACCTTTAAATCTTGAGTTTTTACTGAAAGGCTCAACAACCACTGTCTGTCATAAATACACAGAGAACCTTGAATCACATGTCAAACAGGCTGATATTCTTGCTGTTGCTGTGGGCAAAGCAGACTTCATACCTGGAGAATGGGTCAAAGAAGGTGCCATAGTCTTTGATATTGGGATCAACCGAAATGAAGATGGCAAATTAACAGGGGATGTTGATTTTAAATCTGCGAAAGAAAGGGCTTCATGGATTTCACCTGTGCCTGGCGGTGTAGGTCCTATGACTGTAGCGATGTTAATAAAAAATACTCTACTTGCTAGAGAACTAATGTTGGAATCTCAATCATGAAAAGAATTCATATTTTCATCGCATGCATGACCTTAAGTGCACTGGCGATTCAACTGGATGCCTCGGAAAATTATCCTCAAATAGAAATTGTTACAACTTCTGGAAGAATTGTGGTTGAGCTCGATCGAAATCGAGCTCCAAAAACTGTAGAGAATTTTCTAAATTACGTTCAATCGGGAGTCTATGTCGGGACAATCTTTCATCGGGTCATTCCAGGATTTGTAATTCAAACGGGTGGTTATGATGTCAATCTCAATGAGATTGACACGCTTCCACAGATCATCAATGAATCTGGAAATGGATTAAAAAATCAAAGAATGTCATTGGGTATGGCAAGAACGAATGAACCGCACTCTGGCTCATCCCAGTTTTATATCAATCTTAATGATAATTTCTCTCTTGATCCTATGCCTACAAGATGGGGTTATGCGGTATTTGGGGATGTCATCGATGGATTTTCAGTTGTTGAGGGTATTGCGAGCAATGCAACCCAAACAATAAAAGGTTTTCAAGATGTTCCTGTTGCGCCAATCATTATTCTTGAAGTCAACCGCATAAACTGACTCATATGGCGACTTATTTCATTTCTGATCTCCATCTGGAAAAGATCGAGTCATCTATAGTAAGTATTTTTTCAGAGTTTCTTGAGCACCTAGATCAAGACGATCAACTTTATATATTGGGCGATCTATTTGAATCTTGGATAGGTGATGACAATGTATCTGAACTCAGTGAATTTGTTGGAAATCAACTGAATTCACTTTCAGAGAGAGGTATTAATATTTCAATTATGCATGGCAATAGAGATTTTTTAATTGGTAATGATTTTTGCAATGCGGCTTCGATTAAATTAATCAATGATCCCTGCATTGTTGAAATGAATGGTGAGAAAGTAATGCTCACCCATGGAGATCAATTATGCACGGATGATATTGAATACCAGACATTTCGATCTATTGTCAGAAATCCAATTTGGCAAAAAGATTTTCTAAATTTTCCAATATCAAAACGTGAAAAAATTGCGGGCGAAACAAAGAATGCAAGCAAGGACTCAAAGATTAAGAAAACAATGGAAATTATGGATGTGAATGATGATGCCGTTTTAAAAGCGTTCGATGATAATGACATAGGTATCATGATTCATGGTCATACACATAGACCAAATATTCATAAAATCTCAAATAATGATTGTATTTTTACCCGATATGTTTTGGGCGATTGGAGTAAAGAAAGTGCCATCATATTAAAATGGGATAAAACTGGAATCAAATTATTGGATTTAGCTGAGAGTCATTGAAGACTGATCCTGTATGTCGATCTGCTTACGCTCTATCTCTTTCTTTGCTTTTGCAGCGTCATTTCTTTTGCTCTCAATAAAGTCAAGATAATTTGATGTTACATCTCCAGTGACATATTCACCAGAGAAGCAAGATGTATCAAAAGCTTCGGCATCTGATTCATCAAACTGAACTGCTGAAATGAGATCATCCAACTCTTGATAAATCAACCAATCTGCACCAATGTATCTTGCAAGCTCTGCCTCTGTTCTATTGCTTGCCAGTAATTCGGCTGTTGAAGGCATATCAATCCCATACACATTGGGATGCTTAACTGGTGGTGCTGCTGAGGCAAAAAATACTTTTTTAGCTCCTGTGTTTCGAGCCATTTGTATTATTTTCTTTGAGGTTGTCCCCCTGACAATTGAATCATCAATCAATAATACGTTCTTATCTCTTATTTCTAGATCAATTGGGTTGAGCTTTTGTTTTACAGATTTTTTCCTGATTTCCTGTCCAGGCATGATGAACGTTCGCCCAATGTATCTATTCTTAATGAAACCCTCTCTGTACTTCACGCCAAGATGATGGGCCACCTGAAGTGCAGTTGATCTACTAGTATCGGGAATTGGAATCACCACATCCACATCATGATGAAGACCTTTTTTAATAATTCTTTGGGCTAAATATTCGCCCATTCTCAGTCTAGACTTATAGACTGACATTCCATCAATGATTGAATCTGGTCTGGCAAAATACACAAACTCAAATATGCAAGGCGTGTAAGATTTTGGTTTGATGCATTGCTTAGAAAACAATTCACCTTCTTTAGTAATATAGATCGCCTCTCCAGGTTTTACATCTCTCATGATTTCAAAATCAGCGATATCCAATGCCACACTCTCAGAAGCAATCATATATTCTGTGCCTTGGCCAACCTCTCTCTTTCCTAGAATAAGTGGACGAATCCCATTCGGATCTCTCATAGCCACCAGTCCCTCATTTAGAATCATTGAAACAACGGCATAACCGCCGGAGCATCTGTTGAATAGCTGCGTCGCAGCATTAAAAATAGTTTCGGGTGCGAGGTTGCCATCGAAATTTTCCTGGAGCTCATGTGCAAAAAGATTCAATAATGCTTCTGTGTCAGATTCTGTATTTAGATGCCTTCGGTCGACTTCGCTTAAATGCTTTCTGAGCTGATCATTATTTACAAGGTTTCCATTGTGGGCCAGACAAATACCAAATGGAGAGTTCACATAAAAAGGTTGAGCCTCTGATGAGCTGAGGGTTCCTGCGGTGGGGTATCTTACGTGGCCAATACCCATATTCCCTCTGAGTCTGGTCATGTGCTCATTGGAAAATACATCATTAACCAAGCCATTGCTTTTTCTAAGGCAAAGCATTCCCTTGTTGTCTGTCATGATTCCTGCTGAGTCTTGCCCCCGGTGTTGGAGAACTGTTAAAGCATCATATATTTCTTGGTTAACGGGCCTACTACTGATTATGCCTACGACTCCGCACATATGATATTTCCCCTGATTAATCCTTCACTAGATTGCTAGTTATAATACTGTAAAAATAAATTATAGAAAAACTCTTTCACTTGCTCAGCTTCTTCCAAAAATACCGCATCTTGAATAATGGGTTCAACGTACAATTCTGTGTCTTCTAGAATCAACATCAATAAACAAATTAAAACAAGGCCTCTAAGAAAGCCAAAGCTAAGACCAATCATCATGTCTCCAGAAATACTTGAGCCAACGGCTTTTGAAACTTTACGGCTTGCTAGACCACCAATAAACAAAATAAATGCCAATATCAATAGTCTTGATATCCATAGCCTCAGCACCTCTGATGTAAATATTGACTGAAAGATAATTTCAAATTGTCCGCCAAATGCATACGCCGCTGAAACTGCAATAATCCATGTGAGCAGCGAAAGAACTTCGGTTAAAAATCCCTTAAAAAAGCCATAAATACTTGATAAGCCTAAAATAAGAATGAGAATAAAATCCAAAATCGATACGACTTCTTCAGCTCCAAAAATATGAATGGGAAATGTGACTGGGAAAGGGAAAGGTATGTGATAAATCATTGTTGTCCTTTACCTAAAACTTGAAAGTCACTTTCACCTCTTTCAAGCCTTTTGATAACAGGATCAACTTCCTCATCTTCATAGGAAGGTCTTATTCTAACTCTATAAATCTTTTTACCAGAAAAGTCTTTAGCGCTGACATAAGCATTGTAGCCCTTTCTCTCAAATTGCTTGGTCAAATTTTTAGCATCTTCAATATCCTGAAAGGCTCCCAACTGGATGACCCATGGGTAAATAAAATCAGACTGAATGGATGCCTCTTCTACTGTCACAGACTGTCTTGCTTCAATTCTATCTTCAATCCCTGTTAAGCCATCTCCGGTTAAATAAATCAAAGAAATTACTGCAATCACAGTGGTGATGGTTAATATTCCTATTACTCTTTCTTTCATATTTTTCCCTGAGAATTTAGCAAATACTCTCTTATGGGTCCGACCAATTCAAATGACCCAGAAACAATCACATTGTTACTTATGCTCACATTTTTTTCTAGGGTCTTTATTGCATCTACAGGAGATCTCGCACAATAAATGTTACTGATACCCATATTGCTCATCTTACTTTCTATTTGTTTCACTCTGAATGAGCGTTCTGTTTCCATCTCACAAATAATCCATGTATCAACCAAATCTTTGAAGGCATTGAGATATAACTCAAGATGCTTATCTTTCATCATGCTAAAAATCATTGAATAATCTAACTTAAAATTTGAACGATCAATTCTCTGCCTAAGGTTCTCAGCTGCAGAGGGATTGTGAGCAACGTCTAGGATCCATCTATGATGCAAATCTAATAATTCAAATCTGCCAGGTAAAATAAATTCATCTATGGCTTCTTGCAGTAAATCATTGGTTGGAAAAATTTGTTCATTCGCCTCCATTGCTGCAAGAGCCGTTGTTAAGTTATCTATCTCTCCATCGCCCCAGCTCTTTGGAAGAACAATTCCTTCTATGCTTTGATTGGCTCCATTAAAAAAATAATGGCCCTCATCGATGTGGCCATTAAAATCTTCTCCTTTTTTTCTCAGTTCAGCTCCTTTCTCGTGACATCCTGCCTCAATGATATCCATGGCCACAACATCGCCAAAGATCAATGGCCTTTTTGTTTTTGATATGCCAACTTTTTCTTTTGCAATTTTATCAATACTGTCTCCAAGCCATTCCTCATGATCCATGGCAATACTGGTCAATACCGAAACAGAGGATTCAATTATATTGGTTGCATCTAGACGACCGCCCAAGCCAACCTCTATAAACCATGCATCGCAATCATGGTTGGATAGAATTTGAAATGCTGCAAGCGTGCTGAATTCAAAATAAGTCAAAGATGCATCGCCTCTCACAGTTTCTATGATTTCAAATGCTGATACCCAATCTTCATCGAATGAGTTATTTAAATTAATTCTGACCCTTTCGTTGTATTGAGAGAGATGAGGGGATGTAAAAGCCCCTGTTGTATAACCTTTTTTATGGAACAATCGCTCGAGAATTGAAGTAGTGGTGCCTTTGCCATTTGTTCCACCGATTAAAAAAACATTCTTTTCAGGAATATTGATTTGAAGCTTATTGTATACCTTTTGAACCCTATCCAGGCTCAGGTCAATTTCTTTGGGATTGATGCCTTGCTGAAATTCAAGCCATTCGTTTAATGTTGAAAAACTCATAATCAATTTTTTTAGGCTTAATGATTCATTAAATTGGAAATCAACGTAGAAATAGTGTCTCTCATTTGGCGACGATCAACAATCATATCAATGGCACCTTTTTCCAATAAAAAATCGCTTCTTTGAAATCCTTCGGGCAGAGTCTCTCCAACGGTTTGCTCAATCACTCTGGGTCCTGCAAATCCTATTAATGCGCCCGGCTCTGCAAGATTTATATCGCCAAGCATTGCTATACTTGCTGATACACCTCCAGTTGTTGGGTCGGTAAGAACCGAAATATAGGGTATGCGCTTTGCATCCAGCTCAACCAAAGCAGACGTCGTTTTTGCCAACTGCATCAAAGATAAGAAAGCTTCCTGCATCCTTGCTCCACCGCTTGATGAAAAACTGACCAATGGTGCATTCTTTTCAATGCTTAAATTCACTGCCCGAACAAATTTTTCTCCAACCACTGATCCCATTGATCCGCCTAAAAACTTGAATTCAAAGGCACATCCAATCATTTCGATTTCATTAACCCTCCCTGACATAACAATCAGAGCATCCTTTTCTCCGGATTTCTTTGTCGATTCAGAAATACGGTCTCTATACCTTTTGGTGTCTCTGAACTTCAGGGGATCATTGGCCGAAAGGTTTGCAAAATATTCCGTTGTTGATGAAGGGTCAAAGAAACTTTCCAGTCTTATTCTGGCGGGTATTCTCATATGGTGATTGCACTTAATGCAAACATGTAAATTTCTCTCAAGCTCAGCTCGATACAGTTGCGCACCGCATGAATCACAAGTCACCCAAACGCCTTCTGGAACAGACTTAACCCTTTGTTGTTTTTTTGTCGTTATCCTTGAAGGAACTAATTTCTTAAACCAATTCATTTGACCTCATACACTAGGTTTTATCATATCATCTCATTTGTGCGAAAAGGGAATCCATATTTTTCAGGATAATTGACTTTAACTAGATATAATCCTGATGCAGAGGCTGTTTTTGACGCCACATTTCTATCTTTTGCATGAAGTATTTGATTGATATCCTTAGGTGGTATTTTTCCAGTTCCTATATCTAAGAGCGTTCCAACAATATTTCTTATCATGTGATGTAAAAAAGCATTTGCATTGAATGTTATGGATATGAATTTTCCGACCTCCAGTTCAATATTTTTCATCTCCCTTATCGGATTATTAGATTGACAGCTTGATGCCCTAAATGAAGAAAAGTCATGCTTCCCAATTAAATATTGGCATGCCTCCCTCATCAGTTCCGTGTTGAGCTTTTGTCTGACATAAAGAACTCTTTGATCACTGAATACATCAAATTCATTGTTATTGATGAGATAAACATATGTTCTTGAAACAGCTGAGTGCCTTGCATCAAATTCCTCATCGACAATTTTGATCCACTGAATTCTAATGTCAGAAGGTAAATGAGAATTGATGCCATCCAACCATTGACTATCGGTTCGATTGGCGTTTGATGAAAAGTGAAAAACCTGACCGAGTGCATGGACTCCAGAATCTGTTCTGCCCGCTGAATATATTCGTAGTTTTTCGTTTGCTACATTTGATAAGGCTTTTTCAATCTTATCCTGAATGGTCTCCTGATTGTCTTGAGATTGCCACCCTTTGTAATGAGACCCTAAATATTCAACTCCACATGCATACTTGGTTGAAGCAACTGTCATCATTTAATAATTTGATTCAATGATGGTCTCAGCAATTTGAATTGAATTCAGTGCTGCACCTTTTCTTATGTTGTCTGCAACAACCCAAAGATTTACTCCATTCGAATGATTCAAGTCCGCTCGAATCCTACCAATGTAGACAGCATCAGTCCCTTCCCCTTCTCTTAATGGGATGGGGTAAGATTCATCATCATCCATTAGCTGGATTCCACTTGATTCTGAAAGCAATGCTCTGATTTGCCCAATACTGAGATGCTTTTGTGTTACAACGCCTATTGACTCAGAGTGACCAAATCTCACTGGGACTCTTACTGCGGTTGGATTCACTTCAATGCTTTTGTCTTCAAAAATCTTATGCGTTTCCCAAACCAATTTCATCTCTTCAAGTGAATAACCATTGTTCTCAAATAAACCAATCTGAGGTATGACATTGTGTGCAAAAAAGCTTTCTTCGTTTTCAGGATAGTTCGAATCCACAACTTGACGGTCATATTCATTAAGCATCGATCGCCCAGCACCTGATATTGATTGATATGTAGAGACATTGATCGATTTGATTCTTGCAGCCTGATGTATGGGGTTGAGAGCCACAAGCATTTGTATCGTTGAGCAATTTGGGTTGGCAATAATATTATTCTTTTTAAAATCTTTCAAAGCATGGGGATTAACCTCAGGTATAACAAGTGGGATATGGTCGTCGTATCTAAATTCAGAGGTATTATCAATGACCACTGATCCGGCATTTGCAGCCTTGATTGCAAAAATTCTAGAAACAGCTGCGCCTGCAGAGAAAAATGAAAAGTCAATGTTCTCGAAATCAAAATCATCCAGAAGCTTGACCTGATGTTTTTCACCATTGAAATCAATTATTTGGCCAGCAGATCTCTCGCTCGCCAATAGGGTTAGTTCACTGATTGGGAAGGAGCGTTGTTGAAGGATTGCTAGGAGTGCTTCACCAACCAATCCAGTTGCGCCAACAATTGCTACACGGTTTGACACAATTTAATCGCCTTTGTCTTCAACTGAGACATCAGAATTTTGGGCACGATTCCTCAAAAAATGATCCATTAAAACAATTGCCAACATGGCTTCTCCAATCGGAGTTGCTCTAAGTCCTACGCATGGATCATGCCTTCCTTTGGTTATAATCTCTGTCTTTTCACCTGTCTTGTCGATTGTCTCAGCCGGTTTAATAATGCTCGATGTAGGTTTCAGAGCAATGCTTGCAAAAATATCTTGTCCACTTGAAATTCCTCCTAAGGTGCCTCCTGAATTATTCTGCTTAAAGCCATCGGTATCGATCTCATCTCTATGTTCACTGCCTTTTTGATTCACGACAGAGAATCCAGCACCAATCTCAACGCCTTTGACTGCATTGATGCTCATTAGTCCATGAGCGATATCTGCTTCCAGTTTGTCAAAAACTGGTTCACCCAATCCAACTGGGACATTTGTTGCCATCAAGTTAATCCTCGCACCAATCGAATCGCCCTCTTTTCTCAATTGATCCATATACGATTCTAGCTCTGATATTTTATCCGGGTCCCCACAAAAAAATGGGTTTGTTTCAATGAATTCTCTATCTTTCATTTCAAGATGAATGGGTCCCAATTGCCCTAAAAAACCAAATATTTCTATTCCAACTTTTTCAAATAGATATTTTCTTGCAATTGCACCTGCTGCGACTCTCATCACTGTCTCACGAGCAGAAGATCTGCCTCCACCTCTATAGTCCCTGATGCCGTATTTATGAAAATAAGTATAGTCTGCATGTCCGGGTCTGAATTTATCTTTAATCGCACTGTAGTCTTTGGACTTTTGGTCCATATTTTGAACAACTAAATTGATTGGTGTGCCTGTAGTCACTCCCTCGAAAACACCAGACATAATGCTCACTTCATCTTTTTCTTTTCTTTGGGATGTAAACCTAGATTGACCGGGTCTCCTCTTGTTCAATTCTTTCTGAATATCCTTTTCACTGATGGCGAGTCCTGGTGGACATCCATCTATAATAGCTGATAATCCAGGGCCATGACTCTCCCCGGATGTTGTCACAGTGAATATTTTTCCAATTGTATTGCCAGCCATTACCGATCTCTTTTTCTGCTTATTATTTTATTCAATTCTGAGGTTTGATGCTTCTATCATCGCAACACCCTCGCCTCCTATTTCAAAATCAATCCAAATAAAAGGCATATCAAATCGTTGTTCCATATTTCCAGAGGCGACCCCTGCCTCTATTATCACTATACCGTTATGGGATAAAAAAGGAGGTGCATCATGCAATATCCTGGAGATAAAATCCAGTCCCTTAGCGCCTGCAGCCAATGCCATATGAGGTTCATGGAGATATTCTTTAGGCAAATCCAGCATGATTTTATCAGGGACATATGGTGGATTAGTGATGATTAAGTCAAAAACACCACTCACATTTTCAAACAAATCTGACTCTATGATTTCAACCCGATTTTCTAAACCATGAGCTTTTGCATTTCTTAAAGCCACATCAATTGCATCTGTCGAAATGTCCGTTGCAACCACTTCAACATCGGGAAAAGCCTCTGCAATACTCAAAGCAATGCAACCAGATCCTGTTCCGATTTCAAGTACACGATTTAAAGAGGTGGATTTTACCCATGGCTCAAAATGATTATTTATAAGCTCAGCGATTGGAGATCGAGGAATGAGAACACGCTCATCCACATAAAACTGTTTTCCACAAAAATAAGCCTCATTGGTTATATAGGGTAAAGGCTTTGATTCAATAATTCGTTGATATAAAACTTCTTTCACTTTTTCTCTAATCTGATCATCAAGAGCATTTTTAAGCTCTGCTTTATTCAGTACGTCATTCGATTTCGATAAATGCATAATGATTGCCATTGATTCATCCTTTGGATTTTCAGTTCCATGGCCATAAAAAAGTTGCTCTTCTTTCAGTAACAATTCCAAATCATGCAAAAGCTCTTTAAAACTTGTGCATCGATCAATCGATTCAAATCTGGTGTCCATCATGTCAACGATGTTACATTAGATTTTTAATATTTCATCTATCTAAATAAACAATGTTCAATCTGATTCAAAATTTTCTAAGCGATGTTCTTCAGACGATTGTACTTAGGGTATCCTTGATTGAAATAAGCGCTGTTAAAAATCTTCTCATACGAATATTTATCAAAAATTATGAGATAGAAATTGATGACTATCCAAGAATATCTCATCACGAATATAAACATTTCAATGATTTCTTTACTCGAGAAATCAATCCAAATAAGCGCCCAATAGATGACAATGACGATGGCCTAATCTCACCAGTGGACGGAAAGATTGTTGAATTTGGAAAGATCAAAGAAGGTCATCTGCTGCAAATTAAAAACATGAAATACAAATTAAATCGATTGTTAGATGGCAATGACGAACTTACTGAGAAATACGATAACGGTTCATACATCAGTATTTACCTTGCGCCATATAACTATCATCGAGTCCATGCACCCATTGAGGGTATTCTAAAACAAGCAATTATGGTTCCTGGCGAAATGAACAGAGTGGATATAAATGCTTTGTCGAATATTGAAAATCTTTACATAAAGAATCAAAGACTCATGACCGAGTTAAAGGGATCAGTGTTTAATTGCATCATGATTATGGTTGCCGCAAGAAATGTGGCGTCAATGACTTACGAGAACACAAATCAAAACTTAAAAAAAGGCGATGAGATAGGTCGTTTCAATCTCGGATCAACTGTTGTGGTTCTTCTTCCGAATAATGTTCAAATAGAATGGGATCAGCGTGTTTCAATTGAGAATAATTTAAAAATGGGTGAAAAAATAGCTCAACTGAGTAAGATCAGATAGCGAGGAGAAAAATGGACGGCTTAATAATCATAATCATCATTATTGTAATTTTCTTAGTGAAATCCTTTAAATATTTCAGTAATCGAGTCTCCCCGTCTGAAAAAATAAACGAGAAAGATGATAGCTAAAAGGGCTGAAAAATATTCTTAATTCCAAACAGAATCGATATCACCATTAAGGCAACAATCAGATAGTAGATAGTCTTTTGTCCATTCATTGTTTCACCCTAGATAGGTACTCACCGGTCCGAGTATCCACTTTTATAAGCTCGCCTTCCTCGATAAATAATGGAACACGAATAGAAGCGCCAGTTTCGACAATGGCAGGCTTAACGCCGCCCTGAGCCGTATCTCCTCTGAGTCCAGGGTCCGTTTCTGTAACCTTTACATCGATATTATTGGGAGGCTCGACTGCAATTGCTTGATCATTCCAAATTGTAACCTCGCATAGGCTTTCCTCCTTAAGCCAGATCAATATCTCATCGATAACAGATTTTGCAATGCCAATCTGTTCATAACTGTCTGTATCCATGAAGTGCCATTGATCTCCGTCATTATATAAGTATTGCATTTCCCTTATCATGACGTCTGCCGCCTCAAGCGAGACTCCGATTTTGATCGTTTTTTCAAGAACTTTTCCGTTTCTGAGATTCTTCAATTTGACTTTGTTAAATGCTTGACCTTTGCCAGGCTTATGAAAGTCAGTTTCAACGATATTGAAAGGTTCGCCATCAATCAGAACTTTGAGCCCTGATTTCAAATCTCCGCTATTATACATCACCATTGAATACTCCTTACTTTGGCTCAACTTGAAGGGAATCTATTTTTTTAAATGGAGGTACCGATCGCCCTCTTTTCCCTCTATCGCTCATGTAATTTTCAAATTCATCGGGTCTGATAATTTTGGGTTTCTTTCCGCTGTAAACCCGGATTGAATCTTTCGCGCCAATCACAATTGCTGAAACCATTTTTTCCTTCCCTTCTTTGAATTTCTTAGAATTAATACCAATGATTTTCAATCCCTTCCCTTTGCTCATTTCCATTAATTCATTGCTTTTAAAAATAAGTAATTTACCAGCTGAATTTGCTGCTGCAACATAAGTTTCGTCTGGATACCCAAAAGATGTTGCATTCGAAGGAATAAGCACTTCGGCACCTTTTGCACTCAGGCAGGTCTTTCCTTTCCTATTCTTAGTATACAGATCTTCCAATTTGACAAAAAAGCCGTAACCGGCACTCGAAGACAAAAGCCAATGTTGGCCAGGATCTCCTGACATTACTCCAGCAAAATAAGCTCCGTCTGGCGGATTAAGTCTGCTAGATAAAGGCTCACCATTGCTTCTTGCTGACGGAAGAGTATCGGCAACGATACTATAAACTCTGCCTGTGCTGTCTATAAACACTACAAACTGATTGCTTCTTCCAGGAACAGAAGATAAATAATCATCACCAGTTTTATAATTGAGAGATTGCGGATCCTCTAGAGCTCCTTTTGCAGCCCTAACCCAACCAGCTTTAGATAACACAATTGTCACTGGGTCACTGCTGGCAAGTTGAGTTTGATCAAGTGCTTGAGAGGCAATTCCGGATTCATTCAAAGTTGTTCTTCGATCATCTCCGAAATCTTTTGTATCTTTTTTGATCTCATTTTGAATGAGTTCATTTATTTTCTTCTTGCTCTTCAGTATTTTTGTCAACTCACTCTGCTCTTTCTCGAGATCATTCTTTTCTGTAAGAATTTTTTCCTCTTCGAGTTTAGCTAAATTCCTAAGTCTCAGATTTAAGATTGCTTCGGCTTGAATCTCTGAAAGTTTAAACTTCTTGATCAACTTTGATTTTGGATCATCTTCTTCTCTGATGATCCTGATGACTTCATCTAAATTTAAATATGCGACCATTAATCCTTCTAAAATATGAAGTCGAGCTTCCACTTCATCCAATCTGAACTGGAGTCTTCTGGTAACGGTTTGTTTTCTAAACTCTATCCATTCTGACAACAATGCTTTTAGATCAAAAACCCTTGGTTTTCCATCGAGTCCAATCAGATTCATATTGACTCTGACATTCTTCTCAAGATCAGTTGTTGCGAAAAGGTGTCCCATCAATTCATCTGTATTGACTCTATTGGACTTGGGTGTAAGCACAATACGAATGGGTGTTTCGTGATCAGACTCATCATTGATGTCTGTAATCAGTGGTAATTTCTTGTCTTTCATCTGCGACGCAATCTGCTCAATGATCTTATTTCCGGACACTTGATAAGGAAGCTGAGAGATGACAATTAAATTCTTTTCTTTTTTGTATTTCGCTCTAATTTTTACTGTTCCATTGCCAGTAGTATAAATCTGCTTAAGCTCTTCTGACGTAGAAATCATCTCTCCTCCAGACGGAAAATCAGGACCCTGGAAGTTTTTTGTAATTCGAGTCAATTGACCCAATGAAATATCAGGATTTTTAATCAATTTATCCAATAAATAAGCTATTTCTTTGATGTTATGAGGTGGAATGTCTGTTGACATACCCACTGCGATACCGGTGACACCATTGAGTATAAGATTGGGTAATCTCGAAGGCAGAAACTCGGGCTCCTTAAGTGTTCCATCAAAGTTGGGTTTCCAATCGGTTGTGCCTTGACCAAGTTCACTTAACATCAATTTCGTATAAGCACTAAGTTTTGCTTCGGTATATCTCATTGCAGCAAATGATTTTGGATCATCGTATGAGCCCCAGTTACCCTGACCTATGATCAATGGATATCGATAAGAAAAGTCCTGTGCCATATTCACCATAGCCTCATAGCATGCAGTGTCTCCATGAGGATGATATTTCCCAAGAACATCGCCCACAGTTCTTGCAGACTTCTTAGGTTTTGATTGAGCAGATAAGCCCAATTCAGACATGGCAAAAACAATACGCCTCTGCACGGGTTTTAAACCGTCACCAATAAATGGTAATGCACGATCGAGAATGACATACATTGAGTAATCAAGGTACGCTTTTTCCACGAACTCGCTGAGAGGCTGAGAGTCTGATTTTGAGGCTCTTTTCGTTTTCTTGAAATCCATTTCTTCCTGTTTACCCATCTATAACTCTGCCAAATTTCCTTTTTCTTCAAGCCATTCTTTACGATCTGTATAACGTTTTTTTGCCATCAGCTTATCCATAAGTTCTTCGGTATATGATGCATTATCAATGGTGAGCTTCACAAGTCTCCTTGAATCTTGAAGCATTGTTGTTTCTCTTAATTGAGCTGGGCTCATCTCTCCTAAACCTTTAAATCGAGTAACGGTTTTCCTGGTGTTCGGCTTCTTTTTCTCTAACTTTTTTAAAGTAGATTCTTTCTCGCTCTCATCTAGAGCATAGTAGACATCTTTTCCAATATCGATTCGATAGAGCGGTGGCATGGAAACATAGACATGACCATCTTCAACGAGATTTTTGAAATGTTTAAGAAAAAGAGCACAAATCAAAGTTGCAATATGCAGGCCATCTGAGTCTGCATCCGCAAGTATGCATATTTTATGATACCTAAGGTTACTGATATCCTCTGCACCAGGTTCAACTCCAATTGCTTGCGAGATATTACTGATTTCTTGTGAAGATAGAAGATTGCTCTCATCAACCTCCCAACTGTTTAGGATCTTACCGCGAAGCGGAAGAATGGCCTGAAAAACTCTGTCTCTCGCTTGCTTTGCTGATCCGCCAGCAGAATCACCCTCAACAATAAATAATTCGCAAAGTTGAGGTTCATCGCTGGAACAATCTGCGAGTTTGCCTGGCAGTGTAGGTCCGCCAGTCGCCTTCTTTCGCTTTACCTTTACATTTTTCTTTGCTCTCTTTTGTGCATTCTCAATGGCCCTTGCAACAATTTGGTCTCCAGCTTCTGGATGTTGATTAAGCCAGAGTGTGAAGGCGTCTTTGATTAGCCCTGTAACAAAACCTGCAACAGCTCTAGAGCTGAGTTTTTCTTTTGTTTGTCCTGAGAATTGAGGCTCCTCAATCCTGACGGAAATAATGTAACTCAAGCCCATCCACACATCCTCTGGAGATAGCTTCACACCTCTTGGTAGTAGACTCCTGTAATCTGCAAATTCTTTCACAGATTCAGATAGTCCAGCCCTAAATCCAGATACGTGAGTCCCGCCGTGTTTGGTTGGTATCAAATTGACATATGATTCCTGAATGCCCTCGTGGTCCCTGTCAGGCCAAGTCATACTCCATTCAAGCTCTTGATCGTCACTATTAGCTTTACCAGAAAAGGGAATGGTTGGAATGCATTCAATCTTTTCAAGCATTTCCACTAAATACTCACTCGCTCCCTCTTTATATTCCCACTCAGCTTTATCACCACTCGTCTCATCTTTAAATTTAATCTTTAAGCCTGGACATAAGACTGCTTTTGCACGAAGGTTATGCTTTATATCATCTAGTCTTATATCTGGTGAATCAAAATACGATTCATTTGGCCAGAATCGGATAGTTGTTCCCGTGTTTGCCTTCCCTACACTGTCAACAATTTCGAGCTCAGATGTTCTATCGCCATTACTAAAACTCATATTGTATTCCTGACCATCTCTTTTTATCCACACCTCCAAATTTTTTGAAAGAGCATTTACAACAGAAACGCCAACGCCATGCAGGCCACCAGAAAACTTATAGCTCTTATTATCAAATTTTGCACCGGCATGGAGCCTGGTTAATATCAGTTCAACTGCAGGTATTTTCTCTTCAGGATGATCGTCAACAGGCATGCCGCGCCCATCATCTCTAACTTCTATAGAGCCATCTTTATAAAGGTTGACCTGAATTATTTTACAATGGCCAGCAATGGCCTCATCTACACTGTTGTCGATGACCTCATATACTAAGTGATTTGGACAATCAGTATCGGTGTACATACCGGGTCTTTTTTGAACCGGTTCAAGCCCACTGAGGACCTCAATGTCTGAGGCATTATAATCCTTCGTCATGGTCCTTCATTATTCGTGAGAAAGTAAGTTGAATCAAGGTGAATGATATGTATTTAAGTTGAATTTATTGAGTTCTTATCAGAATTAAGAATTATTTTTCTTAAAAAAAAGGGGTGCATTCCTGCAACCCCTTTCTTTCATGATCTTTAAAATTAAGTCAGATCAGCATTCATCACCTTATTCCATGCGGCAATAAAATCTGAAACAAACTTATCTTTTGAGTCATCAGAAGCATAAACTTCAGCAATTGCTCTCAGCTGTGAATTGGACCCAAATGCCAAATCAACCCTAGTTGCTGTTCTTACTTTATCGCCTGACTGACGATCAATTGCCTCGTATGTATTTTTTCCTGTTGACTTCCATTCAACACCCATATCAAGAAGATTGACAAAGAAATCATTGGTTAATTTGCCAGGTGTTTCCGTGAAGATTCCATGATCATTTGAGCTTATTCCTAGGGCTCTCATGCCTCCAGTTAAGGCTGTCATTTGAGGAGCCGTCAAGCCAAGCAATTGAGCTTTATCAAGCAACATTTCCTCAGAGGGAAGTGCAGAATCATCTTTTTGGAAATTTCGAAAACCATCAGCAATCGGCTCAAGAGCATCAAATGACTCGGCATCTGTTTGCTCCTCAGTTGCATCGCCTCGACCTGCTGTAAATGGAACCTCAACACCAGAAGCTTTCTCAATGCCAACATTTCCTCCAAGAACAATGACATCTGCCAAAGAGGCGTTTGACTCTGATGAGATTGATTCATATATACCTAAAACTTTTGCAAGCTGTTCTGGTTTATTAGCTTCCCAATCTTTTTGTGGAGAGAGGCGTATACGAGATCCGTTCGCTCCTCCTCTTAAGTCAGAACCTCTGAATGTTGATGCACTAGCCCATGCTGTTTCAACCATTTCTTGAATGCTTAATCCACAATCGGAGAGTTTGGCTTTAACTGCACTGACATCATAATCACTATTGCCTTTAGGAATAGGGTCTTGCCAAATCAACTCTTCTTCAGGTACTTCAGGTCCTAAATAGCGAGAGCGAGGTCCCATATCACGATGCAAAAGCTTAAACCATGCTCGAGCAAATGCGTCTGCAAATTCCTCAGGATTTTCGTGAAAACGTTTTGAGATCTTTTTATAAATAGGATCCTCTCTCATTGACATGTCAGCTGTAGTCATCATCGTTGGAACTTTCACTGAAGGATCCTCCGCATCAGGAGCCATATCCTCCTCCTTCTGATCTATGGCATGCCAAACAATTTTGCCTGAGGGTGTTTCCACTTTTTCCCATTCATAACCAAAAAGTAGATTGAAGTACCCGTTATCCCATGTTGTTGGTTTAGCAGTCCAAGCTCCTTCAAATCCGCTTGTGATCGTGTCACTGCCCATGCCTGATTTATGAGTGCTCATCCAGCCAAAACCCATGTTTTCAAGAGATGCTCCTTCTGGTTCAACTGCAACATCCTCTTCAGGTCCAGCACCGTGTCCTTTCCCAAAAGTATGGCCGCCGGCAACTAGAGCAACTGTCTCTTCATCATTCATTGCCATCCTGCTGAATGTTTCTCTAACATCTTTACCGCTGGCAATGGGATCTGGTTCGCCATCTGGACCTTGTGGGTTAACATAAATTAATCCCATCTGAACAGCTCCAAGTGGATTAGCTAGATCTCGCTCACCGGAATATCGTTCATTTGCAAGCCACTCTCTTTCAGCTCCCCAATCAATATCCTCTTCTGGAGCCCATATGTCCGGTCGTCCGCCACCAAATCCGAAAGTTTTTCCACCCATTGATTCTATAGCTACATTGCCGGCTAGTATCAATAAGTCTGCCCAGCTTATTTTATTGCCATATTTTTTCTTAATTGGCCAAAGAAGTCGTCTAGCTTTATCTAGATTTCCATTATCTGGCCAACTGTTGAGCGGCGCAAAGCGTTGGTTTCCAGTGCCGCCGCCGCCTCGACCATCTCCGGTTCTGTATGTGCCAGCAGCATGCCAAGTCATCCTGATAAAGAAAGGACCATAGTGCCCGTAGTCCGCAGGCCACCAATCTTGCGAATCAGTCATTAGATCGTTTAGATCTTTTTTCAAAGCATCGAAATCTAATTTTTTAAACTCTTCTCGATAATCAAATCCATCATCCATTGGATCAGACTTTTGGTCATGTTGGTGAAGAATGGATAAATCCAACTGATTTGGCCACCAATCTTTGTTTGAGGTTCCGGATGCACTGTTTGTTGTCAATGCGCCATGCATCACAGGACATTTGCTTTCATTGCCTTTAGACATAATATATTTCCCTTTTAAACTAACTATTAGAATGATTCTAATTTTATATAAAAATCTTAAAATGAACAATATTAAATTCATAACATTTAGCTATAATTAGGAACTATGACACCGTCTAAAAAATCTACTGCAAGCATAGAATCAAAATTAAATGATTTAGAGAAGATTCTAAAGGAATTAGAGTCTGGCAACTTAGAGCTTGATGAGTCACTCAAAAAGTTTGAAAAAGGAGTTAAACTGTCAAGAGAGTGTCAAAAAACCCTTGAAGAAGCCGAACTTAAAATAAAAGTCTTGATGGGTAATGAACTAGAAGATTCTGACAGTACCCTATCGCAATAAAACTGTTGCAATAAGTATGAGTATGATTGAATAGGCAGCAGCAATCATATCATCCATCACGATCCCGAATGCATTCCTGAACTTTCGATCGATTACATTGATTGGGAAAGGTTTTAAGATGTCAAAAAAACGAAACATTAGAAAAGCTGCAATCGCCCAATAAGGATCAGCAGGTAAAAAGCTTGCAACAAACATCATACCAATGATTTCATCGATCACAATTTCAGGATGATCGCCTTCTCCAAGAATTTTTAAGCTTTGACTCGTAGCAAACCATGCGACCAATAATAGAGCCAATAAAAAAAGGTAAGTTACATATACAGAAAAATAAAAATGAGCCAAATAAATATAAAGGCACAAACCAAAACCAGAACCAAAAGTGCCTGGAGCAATAGGAATAAGTCCTAGCCCAAAGCCGCTAGAAAACAATAAATATGGGTTTCTTAGATCGCTTAATTTCATTTTAATTCAGAAGTGTTCAAAATTTTTATTTTCAATCATATAGTCATTGCCATTGTATTTATAGCCACTACTTGATTCGGTAATTATGCCAATATGACTCAGCCTTGTATTAAATTTTTCATTCCATTTTTGCTCAAATCCATCCTTCATCTTCTCAGGAATGGTAAAACACAATTCATAATCATCGCCGCCAGACAAAGTCATTGAAATGGCATCGTCAGTATCAAAATGATCAAATATTTCTTTTCTGATCGGCAATTGATCAATGCTCACATTGAATCCTACATTGGATGCCTTGGTCAATTTTGAAAGGTCTGTATGAAAGCCGTCTGATACATCTATCATTGATGAAGCATAGTTCGATAAAAAGATGCCTTCATCCACTCTGGGTTCTGGATAGTCAAATGCTTGAATGAATTCTGATGGTTCATTTTTTCCTAATTTCAATAAATGCAGGCCAAATCCAGCGCTTCCAAGATGGCCGGTTACATATACTAAATCTCCAATTTTCGCATTTGTGCGTGTTATATATTTACCTTCCTTCACTAAACCCTGAATTGATAATGAAATCATCTCAGGTCCTTGAATGGTATCTCCGCCTATAATAACCAAATCATGCTTTGATGCTATAGCGCTGGCACCTTTGACAAATTTTTCAATCCATGAATGATCTGCATTGGGGAGGCTCAAGCTGAGATGTGCCCATTTTGGTTTTGCTCCCATTGCAGCCATGTCACTTAAATTAACAGCAAATATTTTATGTCCTATTGAGTCTGATGTGGTTTGAGGAAGATAATGCGTGCCGAGCGTCATCGAGTCTAAAACGGTAACTAATTCCATTCCTTTTTTAATTTCTACAACAGAACCGTCATCGCCGATTGAAAGCTTTACACCTTTGGAAAATGAAGGCGCCATATCTTTAATCAAAGTTATCACGTCTTCTTCTTTCATGCTTATGAGTTCTTAATTGATTGACAAAAAGAATCGAGTACAGCATTAATATACTGAAAACTGGTTTCCGCTCCAAATGACTTTGCTAACTCGATCGCCTCATTCATGGCAATTGCATTGGGGATATCTGTGTCAGTGATTTCGTATACCGCAATCCAAAGAATTGCTCTCTCTATGGAATCAATTTGATCAATTGGTCTATCAATATGTGATTTGATCTTTTCATCAATTTCTTTCTTTGAAGCTATAATTCCTCCAAGCAGTGTAGAGAAATAATCTTGATCGATTCTTTTGTACTCTTTGAGACTGCATGACTGAGACATCAATGTCTCAACATCATCGTCATTCTTTTGATGCTGATACAGTACTTGCACAAGAAGCTGTCTGGATCCTACTCTTCCTTTTCCTTCAAAACGCTTTTCATTTTTGTTATTGACCATGATTTCATTATCACTGATTGGCAGCAAAGAATTCATCTGCTTTTTTTGAATCTTTATTGATTTGTGCTGAAAGCTCTTCCAATCCATTGAACTTTTTTTCGCCTCGGATTCGATGCATAAAATCAATTCTCATATTAGATCCATATATATCCTTATCAAAATTCAATAAATGAACCTCTAGTGTTAATGCAGTTCCATTGATAGTTGGCTTAAATCCAATATTAGCCAGCCCCTTGTATTCATCCTCATCACCTTCAATGATTGCTTTTACACAAAAAACACCCCTTAAAAGGATATCTCGTTCATCAATATCAATATTCGCAGTTGGGTAACCAATAGTTCGGCCAATTTGATTTCCTTTAATGACTTCTCCTAAAACAGAATAATGTCTTCCAAGCATTTGATTGGCATTTTGAATATCCTGATCCATTAAAGATTGACGAATGTTTGTGCTTGATATTTTTTTGTCTTTTTGCCGAATAAATTTAACTGGATCAACTGTAAATCGATATTCATGACCAAGCTCTATCAAAGTTTCAACGGTGCCGGATCTATCTTTAGCAAAATGAAAATCTTCTCCTACTACAACATGTTTGGCATTCAGCTTCCTTATCAGATGTTGATTTACAAACTGTAATGGAGATAGATTTTCCATTTCTTGGTCAAAAGGCGGGCAGTAAATAAAATCAATTTGACCAGAGCTCAAATAATCATATTTTTCATCCAATGAAGTCAATCTCGATTGAGACTTGCCTTTACTGAAATAATCGCTTGGTGATGGTTCGAAGGTAAATAAAACGGAAGAAATCTTATTTTCATTTGCATATCCAATTGTTCTTTTGATTAATTCTTGATGGCCCAAATGAATGCCATCAAAAACCCCAATACATACTGATGATCCTGTAGGAAATTCATTCCATTCAGAATTGATGTTTCTGGCAATTTTCATTTTAAATATTTTTCCTAAAGAGATTTACCAAAAGCTCACAAAGCGTCTTAATCTTTAAATATTGTATTTGCGTTTTTTGAATTTCTATAATGCGCCATTACAGCTATTATTAACCAAAATACTACAGCAAATAGATTGGATGAATAATCTGTTATTTGCTGAATGGTGAATTGAGAAAGGAACTCAAAAATAGACATTAAATAAGAGAAAACAACTAGAGGCGCCAAAGCTGAATATGGTCTCCTATAGATAGCATAGTTGAATAAAAATATAGAGATCGTTAAAAAGACGCATGATCTGAGTAAAAGAAGTCTGACATAATCAAAACTAATGTTCTGTATTGCCTCAAACTTTATTGGAAATGTAAAAATCTGATAACCGAATAAAGGCGTAATGGCTGATGTTATTCCATAAATACAAATAATAAGTAGAAGAAGGTTGAATAATTTTTCTATTAGATTAGACATAATCTTCGGATCAAAAATATTTAACAGTGGGCATTCAATCAGAGATTATTTAAAAACTCTATCATTCCAAGAACAGCTTCAGTTGACTCAATACCCTTATTGCCAGAACCTTCTCCAGATCTCTCAATGGCTTGTTCCATTGTATCGCATGTAAGAACCCCAAAACCCACTGGAATATTGCATTCTAAGCTTACCTTAGTGAGACCTCTTCCCGTCTCTGTTGCAATATAATCAAAATGTGGTGTCGCCCCTCTGACTATTGCACCCAATGCAATGATTCCATCTGGTTTCTTTTTCTCAGCAACATTTTTAACCGCAAGCGGAAGTTCATAGGCGCCAGGTACTTTGAAAATTTCAGGGTTAGATTGATATCCATTCTCTTCAAGCGTTTGGATAGAACTCTTGATTAAGCTGTCGACAATGAGTTCGTTGAATTGTGAAGCAACAATGCAAATCTTAATTGACGATTTATCCATCTCTCACCTATTCCTTTTCAATATAATCGGTGATCTCAAGATCAAAACCAGAAATTGCTTGCATTTTTTTCGGCTCGCTTAGAACCCTCATTCGTTTAACTCCAATATCTCTTAATATTTGTGAGCCCGTTCCATAGGTTCTGACAACTGAAGATTCTGCTTCTCTTTCGCTATCTTCAATCTGTTCTGCTTCAATTGATTTTACCATTCCTAGAAAATCTTTTGGTTGCGACGAATAGCAAAGTGCGACCAATATCGAATCTTCTTCTTTTGACAGTTGCTTCAATGCAGATTTCATTGGCCACCCAAGCGATTGATGATTAACCCCAATTGAGTCACGCAGAGAATTTTCAACGTGAACTCTAACCAAAGGGTTTGATTCATCGGTTATTTTTCCTTTTACCAATGCAAAATGAACGTCTCTATTTATGTGATCTTCAAAAGTCATTAAACGGAATTTTCCAAATTCAGTGTCTATTTCTTGATCACTAATTCTCTCAATGGACTGCTCATTTGAAACTCGATATCGAATTAAGTCAGCTATGGTACCAATCTTAATATCGTGGCATTTTGAAAACTCTATTAAGTCAGGCCTTCTTGCCATCGTTCCATCATCATTGAGGATTTCAACAATCACTGCTGCTGGATTCAGTCCTGCAAGTCTCGTTAAATCACATCCTGCTTCCGTATGTCCCGCTCTGGTTAAAACACCACCGGGCTTTGCCATTAAAGGAAAAATATGTCCTGGCTGTTTGATATCGCTTGGCTGTGCGCCAGGAGCAGTTGCCACCCTAATGGTGCGAGCTCGATCATGGGCAGATATTCCTGTTGTAACTCCTTCGCTTGCCTCAATTGAAACCGTAAAATTGGTTTCTTCTAGTCCACTATTTTGAGATGCCATCAAGGGAAGCCTTAAAAGGCTGCAACGTGATTGAGTGAGAGTCAGGCAGATCAAGCCTCTGCCATACTTAGCCATAAAATTAATGTCCTCTGGCGTCACTTTATCAGCAGCCATAAGGAGATCGCCTTCATTTTCTCTCTCCTCATCATCAACAACGATGACCATCTTTCCAATGCGAAGATCAGCAACAATCTCATCAACTGAGGAAAACTCAACAATGTTTTCAGATTCAGTCTTTTTTATTACATCTGTCACTTAATTAACCTTTGAGATTTTGAACATAGCGTGCCAACATATCATATTCTATGTTCGCTCGAGTACCCTTTTCGAATTCACTGAATGTAGTTTTTTCTAGAGTGTGAGGAATGATCATCACTTCAAATCCATTATTACTGACTCCATTGACTGTCAAACTAACTCCGTTAATAGTAATTGACCCTTTTTTCACAACAAACTTCATAGCCTCGTCACTTAATGAGAAATGCAGGATCTTAGTCTCGTCCAATTCTTCTATATTCTGAACTTCAGATACTTCATCAACATGGCCAAAAACGAAATGGCCATCTATGCTGTCTCCAATCTTCAATGATTGCTCAATATTGACTGAATCATTGATCTCAAGCTCTCCAATATTTGTGCACTTTAAAGTTTCAGTTGAAACATCAACCGAGAAAAATTCTTCATGCAAGGATGTCGCTGTCAAACACACGCCATTAATTGCAATACTGGCTCCTAAATCAAGATCATTTGGCCTGAATGCTTTGGTCTTGAATGTCATTTCAACAATGGAATCCTTTTCTTCTTTTGAAGACAATGTGGCATGGCCTTGAACGATTCCACTAAACATTATTTTTTCTTAAAGTTAATTTCATATCAGTTCCAATTGTTTTTAGGTCACGTATAACAAAAGAGTATCGATCGGAGAGTTTTTCAATTGCTGGAAATGCAAACATATCAATCGCATCCTTCCCTAGTATACAAGGAGACATATAAATTATTAATTCATCAATCAGACCAGATTCTAAAAGAGCTCCATTCATCCTAGGACCAGATTCCACGAGAAGATCATTAATCTCCATTGACCCTAGATGCTCGAGGAATGATTGATCCACACGGTGATGGTGTAACAATGTCTCTCCAGGTAAATGAAAGATTTTCTCATTGCCGCCACATTTGCCTGTGGAATCAATCACAATCCTGAGCGGTTGATCATCGGAAGAAAAATTATCCAATCTGACATTTAAAGATGGATCATCCCTCAAAACTGTTTGGTTTGAGGTCATTATCGCACAACTTCTTGCTCTGAGATTCTGAACATCCTTCCGTGATTCTTCAGAAGTGATCCATTTACTTTCTCCATTATGGAGAGCAATTTTTCCATCCAAACTTGATCCAATTTTGCTTCTGACAAATGGCTTATTGGCCCTCATTCGATTAAAGAAACCAATATTTAGCTCCTGCGAATCCTCCTCCAGCAATCCATGCGAGACTTCGATGCCAGCTGTCTCTAGTAATTTTATGCTTTTTCCTGATACTTTTGGATTTGGATCCATAGATGAAAAGATCACACTAGAGACTTTTGCATTGATTAAAGAATCAATACAAGGCGGGGTTCTTCCCTTATGAGTGCATGGCTCCAGCGAGACAAAAACAGATGAGCCCTCTGGACTATCTTCACAGCTCTTCAGCGCCATTATCTCTGCATGGTCTCCTCCTGTTTTCTTATGCCATCCCTCACCGATTACGATATCATTTTTAACAATCACACAACCAACACGAGGGTTTGGTTTGCAAGAGTGGATTCCATTCTTGGCAAGCTCAATGGCTCTTTGCATATATTCTTCTTTTTGTAATTGATTCATGATTCTTCTTCATCTTGGAAAATTGATATCTGAGAACGGCTGTCTGCCGCTGAGGGTGTATCTCTCAATGATTCAATCTCTTTTTCAAATTCCTCAATATCTTGAAATCTTCTGTAAACAGATGCATACCTGACAAAAGCTATTTCATCAATCTCCCTCAACTCAAGCATAACAATCTCACCCAGAATCCTCGATTGTATCTCCCTTTCTCCTAATTTTTGAACCTTTCGAATTATTCTTGAAATCAGTTCTTCTATTGACTCACTGCTGATTGGCCTTTTTTCTGTTGCAACGAGTATTCCAGATCTTAATTTTGATTCATTAAAGGGCTCTCTTGATTCGTCTCTCTTGATCAATTTAGGCAACAATAACTCTGCAGACTCATATGTTGTGAACCTTTCACTGCATTCCATGCATTCTCTTCTTCTTCGAGTTTGATATCCATCCCCAGCCAATCTTGAATCAACCACTTTGGTTTCTTGGTGACCGCAAAAAGGACAATACATAGAAGTGACTTACTTTAAGTAAACTGGAAAACCTTTGCAGAGATCCGTGACTTTGTTCTTCACAGAAGAAATATTGTTTTCATTATCAATATCGCCCAAGACAGAATCGATGAGGTCTACAACATACTCAGACTCATTGACGCCAAACCCTCTTGTTGTGATGGCTGGCGAGCCTATTCTAAGACCGCTCGTTACCATCGGTGATCTTTGCTCGTTCGGAACTGAATTTTTATTCAATGTAATATTTGCTTCACCCAGTGCTTTCTCGCCATCAGCACCGGTGATATCCGTGTCACTAAGATCAACTAAAAATAAATGGCAATCAGTTCCATCGGATACAATTTTGTACCCGAGTTCCTGAAATCTTGATGCCATGGCTTGTGCATTCTTCACGACTGCTTGTTGGTAAGTTTTAAATTCTGGCCTGAGTGCTTCTTTAAATGCGTGGGCTTTGGCAGCAATAACATGCATCAAGGGTCCGCCTTGTGTTCCAGGAAAAACCTGCTTATTGATGGCTTTTTGTATTTCCTCATTTTCACGTGCAAGTATGATACCGCCTCTGGGGCCTCTCAGTGTCTTGTGTGTTGTAGAGGTTGTCACATCTGCTATTGGTACTGGATTTGGATAACAATCTCCTGCTATGAGTCCCGATATATGAGCCATATCCACCATAAAGTATGCGTCAATGGAGTCTGCAATTTCTCTAAACTTTGTCCAATCAACCAATCTTGAGTATGCAGAAAACCCAGCGACGATCATCTTTGGACGATGTTTCTCTGCCAGTGCAGACACCTGATCATAATCTATTCTCCCCGTATCGGGATTGATGCCGTATGAGAAGAATTCGTATAACTGCCCAGAAAAATTAACTTTTGCTCCATGCGTAAGATGACCGCCATCGGATAAACTCATGCCAAGAATCTTGTCCCCTTGATCAAGCAAAGACATGTATACAGCCATATTGGCTTGTGAACCAGAATGAGGTTGCACGTTGGCATAATCGGCATTGAAAAGCTCCTTGACTCTTTCAATTGCGAGCACTTCAGCTTCATCCACATGCTCACACCCCCCATAGTATCTTCTGCCCGGATAACCCTCCGCATACTTATTTGTTAAAACCGATCCTTGGATCTCCATGACCTCTGATGAGGTATAATTCTCAGAGGCAATCAACTCGATGTGCTCCTCTTGCCTCTTTTGTTCCGACTCAATCGCAGTAGCGAGATCTGGGTCAAGTTTTGATAATGTTTCTGAAAAAGTCATAAATCCTCACATTTAGAATAGAAATTCTACTTACTTCACGAGAATAGTTCGATGATTTTTATAAAATAGTTGGCTAATCAATCCAGTCTCTTGCATTCATAAAGAATTTAGCCCATGGTCCATGATCCTTCCAGTCATCTGGGCACCATGAAAACTGCTCAGCTCTCATGACTCTCTCGGGGTGAGGCATCATAATGGTTGACCTTCCATCTTTTGAACAAAATCCAGCAAAACCCGACTCTGAACCATTCGGATTATCTGGATAATGAATTGCTGGTTTTCCATGGTTATCGACATACCTTATGGCCACAGTATTGGACTTTATAAGAGCATCCTTGTCATCGGTATGAAGATACTGAACTCGGCCCTCTCCATGGGATGTTGCTATTGGAATCCGTGATCCCTCCATTCCTTTAAGAAAAATAGAATTTGACTCCAAAACTTCTACCGTATTAAGCCTTGCTTCAAATTGCTCAGAGAGATTTCTAACAAATCTTGGCCAATGTTCGGCGCCGGGAATCAGTTCTTTTAACTGAGACATCATCTGGCAGCCATTGCAAATGCCAAGGCTGAATGTTTCCTCTCGGTGAAAAAAAGAGTGAAATTGATTTCTTGCATTTTCATTGAACAAAACTGATTTAGCCCAACCGCCTCCTGCACCCAAAACATCGCCATATGAAAATCCACCGCATACAACCAAACCACGATATTCTTCAAGATTCACTCGGCCATTAAGCAAGTCAGTCATATGAATGTCATACGCATTGAAACCAGCTTTATTGAATGCAACTGCCATTTCAATTTGACTATTGACTCCTTGATCTCTCAGTATGGCTACTTTAGGACTTGATTTTGTAAGGCGTTTGTAATCAATCTTAGGTGTGTCGAAGCTGATGACAGGATTTAATCCAGGATCTTCTTCATCCAACTGTTTCTTAAACCCTTCCTCTGCCGTTTCTGGGTTATCCCTAAGTTTTTGCATCTCATAAGACATTTTTGACCAAGCTTGCCTGAGCATCATCAGATCAAACGATTTTGAAAACCGATTCGTATCTTGGATAGTGATTCTCTTATCCTTCGATACATTTCCAATTGCGTAGGAACAATCTGACAATGAGGCATCATTCAATATTTCTAAAACAACTTCTAAATCCTTCTTATAGATTTGAATGACGCATCCCAATTCTTCGGTAAAGAGCAATTGAAGTATCTCCTCTTGATTCCTAGCATGAAGCGAAAGCTCAACGCCCATATTGCCTGCAAAGGCCATTTCTGAAACACACGCAAAAAGGCCGCCATCGGAACGATCATGGTACGCCTGAATCAGGTTTTTTGATTTCATTGTTCCAATTAAATTAAAGAATCTTTTAAGAAGTTCTGGATCCTCAATATCGGGTGTTTCTCCAAGGTTTCGATTGTATATTTGTGAAAAGCAAGAGCCTCCCATTCGATTCTGGCCTTCACCCAGATCAATCAACAATAAGATGCTCTCATTTATGTTTTTTAATTGTGGCGTGATGACTTTATTGACATCGTCGACAGGAGAGAATGCAGAAATGACGAGTGATAATGGAGCGGTATTGATGAATTTATTTTCTTCACTCGTCCATGAAGTCTGCATCGAGAGTGAATCCTTGCCTACAGGAATAGTGATTCCAATCTTGCTGCAGAAGTCAACCGAAATTGCCTCAACCGTTTCATAAAGATCCTGTTTAAGTCGGTCTGTCATTATTGAAGACATCCAATTTGCAGAAAACTTTACATCAGAAATATGATTTATGGGCGCAGAGAGAATATTAGTGATTGCTTCGCCTACGGCTATCCTTCCGGATGCAGCAGCGTTGTATACAGCAATGGGGGAACGCTCACCCATTGCCATGGCTTCACCTTGACTTCCAAAGTGATCTTTCAATGTGACAGCGACATCGCTTACTGGAACTTGCCATGGGCCAACGAATTGATCCTGTGCGACCAAACCGCCAACCGTTCTATCGCCGATATGTATGAGGAAGGTTTTGTCGGCAACGGTGGGAAATCTTAAAATTTTTAAACACGCCTCTTCTATATCAATGCCATTCATCGCATCATCAATGATCGCTTTTTCCCTAGTTGCAATCTCAAGCTTTGTCTTTGGTGGCTTGCCGAATAAAACATCCATAGGCATGTCGATTGGATAATTGTCAAAAACTTTGTCTTTAAGTTTCAAATTGCCATGAGTTGCTACATCCCCTACCACAGCATATGGACATCGCTCCCGCTTGCAAATCTGATCAAAAAGTTCCAGATCATCAGGATGAATGGATAAGACATATCTTTCTTGTGCCTCATTGCACCAAATTTCCAAAGGCGTCATTCCAGGTTCGGCATTGTCGATTTCCCTCAAGTTGATATCTGCGGACATTTTACTGTGGTCTGCGACCTCTGGAATGGCATTGGAAAGACCGCCCGCTCCCACATCATGAATCAATATGATCGGATTAGTATTTTCCTGATTGCTCTGAACCCCCATTGAAAAACAGCGTGTGATAACCTCCTGAGCTCTCCTTTCGAGCTCGGCATTGTCTCTTTGAACTGAGGCAAAATCCAAATCACTATCGCTTGAACCGGCATTCAAAGAAGATGCTGAGCCGCCACCCAAGCCAATTAACATGGCTGGGCCTCCCAAAACAATTATCAGAGAACCGGCGGCGATGTCATTTTTATTGACCGATGAATCTGAAATATTGCCCATGCCTCCAACGATCATAATCGGCTTATGAAAACCCCAAGATGAATTTTCCTGCTCCCTGTTTCTTTCCTCAAAAGTTCTAAAATATCCAAGAATATTGGGTCGCCCAAACTCGTTGTTGTATGCTGCACCCCCAATCGGGCCATCCAGCATGATATCGAGTGCTGAGGCAATATGATCGGGCTTACCGATTGTTTCCTCCCAAGATTGAACATCGTCTGGAATAAAAAGATGTGAGACACTAAAGCCAGTTAAACCCGCTTTAGGCATTGCACCTCTCCCGGTTGCTGCTTCGTCTCTGATCTCACCGCCAGAGCCAGTCGCAGCTCCAGGGTATGGAGAAATTGCTGTTGGATGATTATGCGTCTCCACTTTCATCATCGTATGAATTTGATCATGGATTCTTGCGTATTTTTGATCATTGTGATTCGGCAAGAACCAATCTGCTTCATTGCCAGAAATAACGGCTGCATTGTCTTTGTAGGCGGATAATACGTTTCTCGAGCTGGACTCATAAGTGTTTTTGATCATCTGAAAAAGGCTTCTTTCTTTTTCAACGCCATCAATTGTCCAATCGGCATTAAAGACTTTGTGTCTGCAATGTTCCGAGTTCGCTTGCGCAAACATCATGAGTTCAGCATCCGTTGGGTTTCTGTATAATTTTGTGAATTGATCCAAGAGATATTCAATTTCATCGTCATTCAATGCCAATCCCAATTCTATATTTGCACTCTCTAAGGCCTTCTTACCATCAGATAAAATATCAATCTCAGAAAATGGTTTTGGTTTCAATGATGAAAAGATCTCTTTTGCTTGACCTAAATCAGTTATGGCAACTTCCGTCATTCGATCGTAAAGCAGTTCTACTGCTTCACTATTTGGCATTAAATCTTTATCGTTTAAAGCAAAAGTAAATGCGACTCCTCTTTCAATCTTTTCAATGGAGGTTAATCCGCATACTTTCGCAATGTCTGAGGCTTTACTGGACCAAGGAGATGTCGTTCCAAAACGAGGTAAAATGAATATTTTAGATCCTTCATTTACTCCAAGAGGCCAATTGGGTCCATACTCTAAAATTGACTCCAAAACATCGTCTTGCAGCTGATCCAACTCTTTCTTTGAGTCAATCAGATGGATAAATCTCGCGCCTAAACCGCTGATGTTTTCATCAATGCTTTGCAAACGTATGAGCAATGATTCAAGCTTAAATGGGGAATGAGATGCGGGTCCCTCTTTTACAATCATGCCTCTATTCCAAAATTAAGGGTTCATTAACTTTTTGATTTGTCATCAGGAACAAAAACGGTGTTGGGCATTTGTGTCACATTGTCGCCCTCTGCTTTGCTCACCTTGCTGACTCCTTGCTCATCGACTTCATCGATTCTGAGCACAGAATGCATTGGGACATACGTCCTCTTAACTCCCTCAAACTCAGTTTTTATTTTTTCTTCTGACGGGTCTACAACCAATGACGTTTTTTCACCAAAAACCAAAGATTCGATTTCAATAAATCCAAGTAGATTGCTGTTAGAAACCTCTTTTGCATAGAGCTCATAGAGCTTCCCTTGATTGCTAAATGTTATCTTGTATAACTTTTTTTTCGAGGGCATATGTCCGAATTTATTTTGGAAGAGATTCTAAATTATACCTTGATTATAAACTCGATGAAGAAATATCTTTTTAAACAAGCTCCTTACTCTAAAAATATATTTAAACCAATAATGATTATCACTATGATGGTAATTCATTGAAATTTATATGGGCTTTTCTATGACAAAAATCATAGACTTTAAACCAAGAAACAAACTCATCGGTTTGTTTGCACTGCTTATGCTTTGTCAGCAACAAGAAACACGAGCTGAGATGATCATTGGAACTGGCTATATTAAGCCGGGTGTGGATTTAATTTTCGAAGGCGGAGTTAAAGACGAAATCATGCCTCAAGAATACTATTTAAGCGAAAATGAAACGGATGTTCATATCGAAGTTTTGGCCAATTGGTCAAGCGAGGCGCCAAATGGTTCTCCAGAAGGTGGTCACGTTGCCTACCTCAATGTCAGTGCGACATTAATCAATGAGGTCACCGGTTCATCAGAAACTCACATCCTAACTCCTCATGTCAACATGGCAGACAATCTTCACTATGCCAAGAACATAAAGCTTCCAGGGGAGATTGATGAAAAATACACGGTCATTTTTGAAATTCTTCCGCCCAAGAATGATCAACTTGGAATGCATTATGATTGGAGAAATACAGTTGATGACGAGCTCGTAGATGTTGGAAGATTTGAATTCAATAATCTTGACTTTAAAGAAATCGCTTTGTCCAAAAGACTATAGAATCAACAGATTGAGTTCATGATCCAATTAAATGATGTCCACATGCTTATGAAAAAATCTTGCTTGCTTGCAATGCTCTGCATTCTATCCGCATGCTCTGATCCTGGAGATGAACTAAATTCTGAAATTGATCCGGTCATCCTTGAAGATTTAATTCAACACACCGATGAATTTGAGAAGGAAGTTTACTCATTTGAAAATGGGCTTCATTTGGCAGTTGGTTATGGCATTGCAAATTCAATCATGATTGAAGGCACCGATGGAAATATCATTGTCGATGCGTCTGATAGCGTGGCTGAAGCCGAGGAAGTTTATTCGCACTTTCGAAAGATCAATTCAAATCCAATCAAGGCAATCATATACACACATAATCATGGCGATCATACCTTTGGTGCTGCCTATTACTATAATCTAGAAGAAGAAAAACCCATGGTCATCGCTCATGAATCAACCAGTGAATATGTTGAACGAATCATGGGTATTCTGAATCCAATTATTTCAAAAAGAAGCTCAAGAATGTTTGGAACGGAACTTCCCTCAAGTCAGGTCATAAATGTGGGGATTGGACCATACTTGGGTGTCTCACAAAGTCCAATTGGTTACATCAAACCGAACATTACTTTTTCCGATGAACTGAAAATTAATATCTCCGGCATAGAGATCGAACTCTATCATGCGCCAGGAGAAACCAATGACCAATTATTTGTCTGGTTGCCCAAACACAGAGCACTCATGCCTGGCGATAATATCTACAGGACATTTCCAAACCTTTATACAATTCGAGGAACCCCTCATAGAGATGTTAAAAGCTGGATCGAGAGTCTTGATCGTATGCGAGCTATGAATCCTGATTACTTGTTGCCGAGCCATACTAAAGCACTGACGGGTGAGACAATTATGGAAACACTCACCATCTACAGGGATGCCATACAGTATGTTCACGACCAAACCATTCGACTCATGAATAAAGGCCATTCTGCAGACGAAATATCCAACATGATTCAATTGCCACCTGAATTGTCTTCCTCTCCATTTGTAAGAGAGTTTTATGGAACCGTTCGTTGGTCAGTGAAGAGTATCTTTAATGGCTATCTTGGATGGTTTGATGGAAATGTTTCTAATCTTGATCCGTTACCATCCGAGGATTATGCAAAAAGACTTGCGGCCCTTTCAGGCGGTGAAAAAAAACTTTTTGAGGCATTAGAAAAAGCCATTCTTGATGAAGACATGCAATGGGGGTTGCAGCTGAGCGATAGTTTGCTTGCATTGAATTATGAAACTGAAGCCACAAATAAACTAAGACAAAAAGCAATACAGCACATCGGGGATCGAGCACTTAATCCAAATAAAAGAAACTACTTTTTAAGTTCAGCCAATGAACTAAATCCTAATTACCGGGCGCAACCGCTCCTCCCACAGACCAGTGAATTGTTGAGTGAGATTTCCATAGATATGTTTTTCGATATTCTCTCTGTAAGACTGAATCCAGAAGAAACAAAAGGAATTTTGCAAAGGGTATGCTTTGAATTTGACTCGGGGAACATCAAAACAATAACTCTAAGAAACCGAATTGCAGAAATTTCATCTGAAAGTAAAAATTGTGATATTCGAGTAAAAACAAGCGAACAAATTTTCAAAGAGGCACTAGCCGGTGTTCGCAACCCACTTATTGCTGTAGCCTCTGGAGACATTGATACTGGCGGTCAAAGAACAAATTTTCTGGCTTTTCTTTCTAAATTTGCCGAATGAGTTCTTTTCTATCTTCTTGATTTAAAGAAGTTTTGCATCAAAGCCTTGCACTCATTCTCCATGACTCCGCCCAACACATTGATTTTATGATTCAAATCAGAGGAATCAGAGAGATCGAATGCAGATCCAGCTGCGCCTGATCGTGGATCAAATGCTCCAAAAATCAATGTCTCAATACGGGCTTGAATCATTGCTCCCATGCACATCACGCAAGGCTCCAAAGTAACCACCAATGTTCCACCAATCCTGTGATTCTTTTTTGCCTTTGCCGCTTTCCTCAAGACAATGATTTCTGCATGGCCGGTTGGATCATGATTTGTAATGCTCACGTTTCCAGATTCTGCAATGACTTGATTGTCATCAAAATAAACAGCGCCGACTGGCACCTCGCCATTTGATTCACTGATCATTGCCTGATCATAGGCAAGTTTCATCAGGGCTTGTGGATCGATATCCAAAGCTCTTACTTGATTACATCCATGGTTTCAATATTGAGCTGACCTTCAAGGCCAGCAGACCGATGCTTCTCAGACTCCCTGTAGTCTTTGTCTGATATCATCTTGAGCATTGCTTTTTTATTTGGGTACTCAGCTATTGCAATCATGTCCCACATATCCTCAACCTCACCAATGAGGAGTCTGCTGACAATGCCTGAAAAAATAATCTTCCCACCAACCTTCGGCAGGTGAATCGTGCTCACATCTTTGGCATAGAGTGCGTAAGCTTCTCTGCCGGACAAATCTGTTTTTCGTCCATCTTCGTAAGAGGCTTTTTTCCTAAATTTTAACAAGTTCACCATTCGTATCGTTGACTTGGTATCTCCAACCAGAAATCCTGCCATTGCCATAACGTTGGGTGTGAGTTTATTTTCTACCTTCATGCTTGCACCTCAATAGTCAATAGACAACGCCATCCTTGATAATGACCTCAATATTTTCCAGAATACTTATGTCATCAAGAGGATTGCCTTTAACGGCAATCATGTCTGCAAGCTTTCCTTCTTCAATTGAACCAAGTTTGTCCTCAATACGGAGTAACTTAGCAGTCTCTATAGTGGCCGATTGAATGGCTTTCATTTCGGACATCCCATTCTCAACCATGTAAACAAATTCCTTCCAGTTTGTTCCATGTTTTTGAACGCCGGCATCTGTCCCAAATGCAATCTTAACTCCCCTTTTATGTGCCTTCTTGAAAGTTCCACTGATTTGAGGTCCGACACTTGCAGCTTTGGGTCTCACAATTTCAGGAAAGAAATTGTCTATTTTTGATTTTTCTGCGACCCATACACCGGCTGAAATTGTTGGCACATAATAAGTGCCATTTTCGATCATCAAATCCATGGCTTCATCGTCCATAAATGTGCCATGCTCTATTGAATCTACGCCTGCTTTGATGGCTCTTTTCATGCCTTCAGCACCGTGTGCATGAACCGCTACCCACATTCCATAATCTTTTGCCGCGCTGACAACAGCATCAACTTCTTCTTGGGTAAATTGTGGGTTATCGCCTGACTTCGCGGGGCTTAATACCCCACCCGTTACAGTAATTTTAATGCCATCGGCACCATCCTTGTAACGTTGCCTAACTGCCGTATACACTTCATAGGGTCCATTCACAACGCCTTGTTCGGGCAATGGGTAGGCATAATCATCGAGTGCCTTTCCGTTTGTGGGGTCGGCATGCCCTCCTGTTGTAGCAATTGTTTTTCCTGCGGCAAATATTCTTGGACCAATAACCTTGCCTGCGTTGATTGCATCTCTTAGGCTAATTGCCACTAAACCACTGTCGCCAACTTGTCTGACCGTTGTAAAACCAGACTTGAATGTGACCAGTGCATGCTGCGTGGCAAGAATCGCCTCCATTTCTCTCTCTACCTTGAGTGGTGATTCAGCTTTAGAGAGATACTCTCCGCCAAAATGAACATGCATGTCCATCAATCCCGGCAAAACAGTGTGATTTCTTAAATCGATGTAGTTTTCAAAATCATTGGAAGATATAAACCCTTCTTGGATGTCTGCGATCGTATTACCATCAACTACGATGCTAATTCTTGATTGAACACGATCAGACTTCCCATCAATGAGTTTTCCTGCATGTATTAAAGTTTTTGAGTCAACATCAAAGCATGTAAATAAAAACACACATGAAAACATGAACCATTTAAATTTCCTTATTGGATTCATTTTTCACCCCTCCCCCATTTCTTATTTTCGAGTCAGAGGATGGAGCATGATTTTCATACTCCATTCTCTGATATATGATCTTAACCCCGAGAAAGGGCTTTTGCCTAGTCTAAAGGTTCAGTAACCTCAAGAGGGACCATGACATGAACAAACTCAGTGCCTTCCCACATGACGTAAGGCCCACCAGCATAGGGGTCTGTTGGCAAATCCTTAAGCAGCTCTTGTGGCAGTAAAAGCATCAAATGAGGTCCTTCTGCGACCCAGACACCTTCGCTGGTGTCTGTATTGAATGGCACATTGTTATCAACAGGTATATCTCCAACAAGCATATATGACATGCCGAAAGTGGCCTGATTTGGATCATATTCATAAGACAACCCAAGGGATCCTTTCATATACTCTTGAAGCCATTTTTGCCACGCAGGGTCTACGCACATTGGGTTTACATTTTCATTTGGAGGAGAGCCAGGCATGCATACCCATCCATTTGATCCTTCTCTTAAAAGCGTGCCATCATGAGATATGATTGTGGCGTCACCGCTCACATTCTCAGGTCCTGCTGACATAGCTATTTGTATGATTTGCTCTTTACTATATCTTTCGTGAGTGTGTCCTTCGTGTGAATAGACGTCGATCGATATGACAAAAACAAACAATGAAATTAGTATTTTCATCTTCATTTATCATTCTCCATATTTAAATTTATTCGGCCTTGTAGATCTGCTCGCATTCTTCAAATGTATCGCTTGTCACCTCTGACATCATTTGCGATTGTTCCCAAATACGCCCCCATGAAGCGCCTTTGAAGTAATTATCAACAAGCTCTCCAAATTCTTTTGCAGTTGGCATGATTGCTCTAATCATCAGAGTCTCTGATTCATGGGCCCCTCCACCAATTGGGACAAAGACACCCATATTGAATGCTGGGTAACCACTGTCAATGATCGCTTTTTCTAAGTCTTTGATCATTTGTACATATGCATTCATGTCCTCAGATTCCACTTTAACTCTAATCACTCTTTCCCAACCGGGATCAAGCCTGAAAGACTTCAATGGTCTCCATGTCACTCCATATTTCACCTTTCGAAGTTTTTTCATTTCTTTAGGCGCATCATATGGATTGTAGATTGTATTCGCATGCATTGCTGTTGCTACGTCTGGATAGGCATTCCAAACAAACATTTCACCTTCGTGATTGTTTCCAGACCTGGTTATGCAGACTCCTGCATCGGAAGTACCAATTGCCTTGAAAACAGTTTGATCAGACTTTAGTCTCGCAACATATTTCTCTATATCTTTTGATTTGACCATTAGGGTGTTAAAGGCACCTTCGCCATTATTCGAAGCATGTCCATCTGCGTGGACTTCGATTCCCGTAATGAAAAAAAATGTGATCATAGAGGGAAGTATTAACTTTTTCATAGTTGTCTCCTTAAGTTGTATTTAACCCCCCGGTCATATGAAACTAATCTTTGAGATAAAAAAAATCAAATAAAAAATTCTTAAATCGTCTAAACCTCGATTTCACCACTGAAAAATACAGCCGTATGCCCCCCTATTCTGATTCTATCTTCCAAGACTTCACAGAACAATTCTCCACCCCTTTCCGATAATTGTCTCGCATTGATTTTTGTTCTTCCAAGGACAGAAGACCAATAAGGGATGATGAGGGTATGGGCCGATCCTGTGACAGGATCTTCATTAATTCCATATTTCGGATAAAAACACCGGGAAACAATATTCCCTTCTGAGTCTATAGCACTGACAATCGCTCCTCTTGAATCGAGCTTTCTGACCTCTTCGTAATTGGCATTGATTGTCTCGATCTTCTCCTCTTGATCAAAAATAAATAGGTAGTCATCGGTGCCTTTAATAACTCTCTGAGGAGCATAATCAAATAGATTGTTCGAGAAGACATTTTCAATTACCTGTGGTTTATCTGATGGAAAATCAAGAAAAATTAAATCCCCTTCTTTCTGAGCTTTGAGGAGACCTCTCTTTGATTCAAAAACTATTTCTTCGGAATCTTTAAATTTTGATTGATCAATTAAAACCCTTGCAGAAGCAAGTGTCGCATGACCGCATAAATCAACTTCCCTTTTGGGTGAAAACCAGCGTATACCAATTGGATCAGTTGATAAATTTAGGAACGCTGTTTCTGATAAATTATTTTCAGATGCAATTGAAAGTAGAAGATCATCTGACAGCCATTCACTCAATATACATACAGCTGCCGGATTGCCAGAAAATAAATTACTGCTAAACGCATCCAATTGAAACATTTTAATCTTCATAGCGAAATCAGCGATTAATCAAATGGGCGAAGAATGGTGTACTTTTATTTTAAGAGAGTCATCCGTATCAATCAGCAAGAATGTAAAAGCTATCAAGGTATTTTCTTCGAGGTTGAGGGGTTTAAAATTTAATGTACCCATTGCAACCATTAAATTATCTTGCTCAATGATGCTAAGCTCCTCCAATCTGATTTCTTCCCATGGCTTTAGGGCGAAACCTTTGTCTTCGGCAACTTCACCACCGATAAAATAGGACAACGCTAAGTCTTTTGAATTTCTGAATATGACTTCTTTAGTGAAGGTAGGCTTAAATAGGACCTCTTCGCTATCAAAGGCATAATGTGTTGATACAAAAAGTTCAGCAGATTTTTCATAATCTCCCCCTTCAAGATGGATTCTTCCTATCTCTATGACGCCATCTTTCCAAGAATTTAAAAAATGCTCTATTTGATTCGAACTCATTAAGTATTGTTTCCTTTTTTATAATTATTACATGCTTTTAGAATTATTTTTCTTGTGTCTGCTGGATCTATCACGGCATCGATCTCTAAGTGTGCTGCCGCTTCAATTGCTTTTCCTTTTTCGTATGCAGATGCAACCAGTTGATCAAATAGAAGTTCGCGTTCTTTTGAGTCCTTAACTGCTGCAAGCTCTCTTTTAAAACCAAGATGAACTGCGCCTTCCAATCCCATCCCACCAAACTCACCTGTTGGCCATGAAGCAGAGTAGATTGGCTCATGAAAACTACCCCCTACCATCGCCATTGCTCCTAAGCCATATGCTTTTCTGAGGTAAATAGCTACCAGGGGCACAGACAATTTGGCTCCCGTTTTAAAGAGTTTGCTCATCCTAGTGACTGCAGATTCTTCTTCACTCTCAGGGCCCACCATGAATCCAGGTGTATCGACCATAGAAACAATTGGGATATTGTGTTCATCGCACAATGTCAAAAATTCTGATGCCTTCTCTGCTGACATCGCATCGATAGCACCACCCAATTGCTGGCAATCGTTTGCTAAGATTCCAAAAGGCTTTCCTTCCAATCTAAAAAATCCAGTCACAACGCTTCTGCCAAAATTTCTTCTCAGTTCCAAGAAGGATCCTTGGTCGCAAATTACTTCTATAATGTCTCTGATTGGGTAACCCCATTTTCTATCCTCGGGAATCAATTCTCTCAATCGATTTTGCTCAGATGTTTCAAAGGACTCCTTTTTTCCTTGAAAATAAGACAGTAATTTTTTGGCAACATCGGTTGCTTCCTTTTCATCTTTAGCTAAAAAATCGATGGTGCCATTCATTTCATGCATCGAAGAGGGTCCAATATCTGTTGGCTCATATTTACCCAGACCTCCGCCTTCGATCATTGCGGGACCAGCCATTCCAATCCATGAATTTTCAGTGGCTATTCTAAAATCGGCAGTTCCAAATAATGCGGCATTGCCAGCAAAGCAATACCCATTGCTAACTGCGATTCTCAGAGAAGAGCCTGTCAAACTTGCCCACTTTGAAAAAGTTGCCACATTCAGTCCTGCTATCTGTGTGTTGACATCGACATCTCCGGGTCTGCCTCCTCCTCCTTCGGTGAAAATTACCACGGGCAAACCATATTTTTTTGCCTTGTCTATGATTCGATCAAGTTTCTGATGGTGAAAGTAACCCTGCGTTCCAGCAAGAACTGAATAATCATAGATAATGGCAGCTGCATGGGAATTTTCTGTGCCGATTTCATTTGAATTAATTTCACAAAATCCAGTTATGACTCCATCAGCAGACGTTTCTGTTTGTAAAGCATCGTATTCCTTTCTTGATCTCTGAGCCGCAACAGCAAAAGCGCCGAATTCAACAAAGCTGTCTTCTTCAATTAAATGATGAAGATTTTCCCTAGCAGTTCTATTTCCAGATTGATGTCTCTTTGAAGTAGCCTCTTTTCGATGTTCATCACTTAGCTTCTCAAGTCGAGATAAGAAATTATTAAATTCGTTGTTTTTACTCATAGGCATTTGATTAAGAGTGAGTCATCTTACAATTATGTATTCATGGATGTAAATTGTTAAAAAATTTGAAACACAACTATAAAACGATACGAATACCACGAAAGATTTGTAAATTTAGTTCAAATGATGAGATCGCTACACTGGTTTAGAAATGATTTGAGGCTGACCGACAACCCAGCCCTTATTGCTGCATCAGAGAATGATGTGCTTCCTGTTTATATCCTAGATTCAGAGGATTTAAAGGATATGGGACAGGCATCAAAACTATGGCTTCATCATTCACTCAATCAGCTAAATGAATCTCTTGAAGGCAAATTACACTTCATTCAGGGCGATTCAATAAATGAAATAAGGAAACTAATTGATTCAGAGCAAATAGATGCCATCTACTGGAATAGAGTCTTCGAACCCAAAAAGCGATCAAAAGACAATGATTTAATTAAGTCACTTGAGATTGATTATCATATTTTTAATGGATCGCTACTGTGGGAACCAGAATCGATTCTCAAAGACGATGGAACACCTTACAAAGTATTTACTCCATTTTATAGAAAGGGATGCATTAAGGCTGGTAAAACACCAAGAGAACCATTGTCTAAAGCCAAACTTAATTTTATCAGTGCCCAAGATCAGACGTCTCTTGATGAACTTAATCTCTTGCCTGTTCACCCATGGAAAAAGAAAATCGAATCAAAATGGGAGATGGGCGAAGACACCGCAATGAAGAGATTGGATGATTTCCTGGAGAATGGAATCCAAAATTATAAAGAAGGAAGAAACTACCCTGCGAAAAGTTTTGTATCTAGACTTTCTCCTCATCTTCATTTTGGAGAGCTCTCACCCAATCAGATATGGTTCAAAACAAGAGCAATGGGCGATGACAAAAATATTGATCACTTTTGCAGTGAACTTGGTTGGAGAGAGTTTTCTCATTATTTAATCCATCATTTCTCATTCATGCTAAAAGAGAACCTAAACAGTAATTTTGATGCTTTCCCTTGGGAGAATAATGCAGATTTCATTCAATCATGGAAGCTTGGTGAAACTGGCTATCCAATTGTTGATGCCGGGATGAAAGAGTTGTGGGAAACGGGTTACATGCACAATAGGGTGAGAATGATTGTCGGATCATTTCTTGTGAAAAATCTGCTTACGCATTGGAGTTATGGGAGGGATTGGTTCAACGAATGCTTAGTTGATGCTGATCTTGCTAATAACACTGCGAGTTGGCAATGGGTGGCCGGAACCGGAGCTGATGCAGCGCCCTACTTCAGAATTTTTAATCCAGTAAAACAGGGTCAAGATTTTGACAAAGACGGTGAATACACCAAAAAATACTTGCCTCAACTTTCCAAAATGCCTGACAAATATTTATTCAATCCATGGGAAGCGCCCAAAGAATTATTAGCTGATGCAGGAGTCAAACTCGGTGAAAATTATCCTCATCCAATCGTTGAACTCAAATCATCCAGAGAGAATGCATTGGCTTCGTTTGACCAGATAAAAAAGAAAAAATGAGAAATCTCTGTGTAATCCTTGCGGATCAATTAAACCAAGAGATTGCCTCATTGAATGATTTCGACAAAGATCTTGATGAGATACTGATCTGTGAATTGAATAGAAACTTCAGTGATATCAATCATCATAAAAAGAAAATCGTCTACCAAATAGCGTGCATGAGGCACTTTGGTATGGAGCTGGATAGATTGGGTTTCAAAATAAACTACCTCAAACTGGATAACCCAGATAATGAAAATAGTTACACATCAGAAATCATGAGGCTCATTGATAATAAAGGCATCGATAAAGTCATTGTTACGGAACCTTCGACATACGATGAGATGGAATCCATTCAACATTGGCAGAAGACCATTGAGACAGATGTTGAAATCAGAAAAAACGACCTTTTCTTCTGTGGGATCGATGAGTTTGAGGCATGGGCAGAGGGAAGAAAAGAGTTGAGGCTGGAATTCTTTTATCGGATGTTGAGAAGAAAACATAATGTTTTGATGAACGGTGATCATCCCGAAGGTGGCGCTTGGAATTTTGACAAAAAAAATAGAAAACCAATAGCAAAGAAGATTTCGATCCCTAAAACCTATACTTGCATCATCGACAAAGAAACTCGAGATGTAATTAATCTTGTAAATCGTGAGTTCTCAGATCATTTTGGAAGCACGGATAACTTTGTGTTTGCTGTGACAAGAGATGATGCCCTTGAAGCATTGAATCGCTTCATTGAAGAAAGACTGGTTAATTTTGGAGATTATCAGGATGCAATGACCTCTAGAGATCCTTGGTTATTTCATAGCCATTTGAGCATGTACCTAAACAACGGTTTGCTCCAACCCGAAGAATGCATTGAACTCGCAGAAAAGGTCTTTTATGAATCAAAAGCACCGATCAATTCTGTTGAGGGATTCATCAGACAAATACTTGGTTGGAGAGAATACGTTAGAGGGGTTTATTGGCTTAAAATGCCAGATTATCGAGATCTGAATGAGCTTGCTGCTGAAGTTCCGCTCCCCTCTTTTTATTGGGACGCAAAAACAAAAATGAATTGCTTAAAGATTAGCATAGAGAATACGAGAGATAATGCATACGCACATCACATACAGAGATTAATGGTACTCGGTAATTTTGCCCTCCTTGCCGGCATAAGACCGGGAGAGCTAAATGAATGGTTTCTCTCCGTATATGCAGATGCATACGAATGGGTTGAGCTGCCAAATGTTTCAGGAATGGCACTATTTGCAGATGGAGGAATCATGGCATCAAAGCCTTATGCATCTTCTGGTGCTTACATTAATAGAATGTCAGATTACTGCAAAGATTGTCGCTTCGATGTGAAAGAAAAAATAGGAATCGAGGCATGTCCTTTTAACTATCTATATTGGAACTTCTTAGACAAGAATAGAGAACGTCTATCCTCAAATCCGAGGCTTGGACTTGCATATAGAAATTTAAACAATATGCCTGATGCCCAATTGGATTCCATAAATGAAAGTGCACTGAATTTTTTCAAGAGCATTGAATCATGAAAAAATCTAATCTCCCCAGAAAGGTCTGCCCAGTTTGCAATAGGTCATTTAATTGGAGAAAAAAGTGGGTGTCAGTTTGGGACGATGTTAAATACTGTTCAAAAAGATGCAGTAGTAGTAAGAATTCACGCTACAGAAAGGTATCCTAAGATACTTTTTCACCAGCAACTGCAGCTCTTTGCAATCGTCTTGTTTCTGGATAATAATCTGCAACAGCATAGTGTGAAGTGCATCGATTATCCCAAACGGCGATTGTTCCAGACTCCCATTTAAGCCTCACACAAAACTCAGGTTTCTCAATTACACCGTATAAAAAACTCAATAATGCTTTGCTTTCATCCTCTTTTAGACCTTCAACAGATTCTGTAAAAAACTTGTTTACAAAAAGACATTTCTTGCCCGTATGCGGGTGCGTTCTTACAAGCGGATGAGATATGGGTGGAAAATCCTTTTGAAATTCTAATTTCTTTTCTTGGCCATGTTCCCATTTAGAAAAGATTGGCTCATAGTAATAGAGCAGACTGTGTTTGCAATTTAAAGTATTAAGGAATTCTTTCATCGAAGTTGACAAGGACTCGTATGCGGTTTCATTGCAAGACCATATGGTGTCGCCTCCACTATCCGGAATAATCACCCCTTCAAGAAAGAAAAGTGCCGGAGGCTCCTCTAATCCTGTCATGTCTTGATGAAAAGTATTGAGATAAGGAGGTTTCTCGCTGTTTGTTTCAATCACCAATAGGTCTTGATATTTCTCTGATAATGCTGGCTGCACAAAAGGAGGACCAAACTCTTTTGCAAGGTTAGTTAACTCATCGCCATCAAGATTCTGATCCCTGAAAAAAAGGACCTTGTATTTATCAATTGCATCTTGAATCTCTTGAACAGAATTCCTGCCAGACAATGCTTTAAGGTCAACATTGCTGACCTCAGCACCTAAAACATTTAATGGCTTAATGTTCATTATTTTTCTCTCAATCTCTGAATATTATTCTAGCAGACAAATAAGATATCAATCTTTTGAAACCATATCCTTTATCCAAAATGGGATATAAAGCAGATAAAAAATTGCTATCGCTATCGGAATCACCACAGTCATATGAAAAGGGGGATCGGGAAAGAAATTCATCACAGAATCTCCGTCCGGTTTATCCATGAGATACCAGAAGTTTGAACCCTCACCCAGCAAAAGATTAATGAAATAGATTATTACCATGGCGATTATGCTTATTCTGATCACCCTATGAACATCTTTGAAAAAGGGTCGTTCTTTGAGTGCAATAATGGCATAAAATACCGCCAATAGGATCAAGGTATGGCCCCAAAAAAAAGGGAAAAATACTCCACTAGGAAAAGCAAAATCAACGTCAGGCGTTAACAGTGCCATTGATGCGCCACCTAATCCCCAGAAATAGGCGCAATTGAAATACATCTTTTCTCCTGAAATAAAGTAATAAGCAATGCAAAGCGCTGATAAATCGCACATGTGCAATGGGAAGGCTTCTTGCCAAGCATGATTGAATGTAAATGTGTTCAAGACTGAATCAAAGGTGTGTACCAAAATTAATGCAGACAATGAAACGCCCATCATCTTTTTAGCTTCCGATGACTTTCCCTTAAAATAGACAGGCAGGAGGACAATCAGAGAAAAACACACAAACAAAGTAAAAATATGCTGGACACCAAATAGTTGAAAAGGGTCCTGATGCATTGTTATTTTCCTCCCCTGCTATGATTTGATCGACAATAAACTGCAACTGCTATCAGAATACATAATATTGATCAAAAACTTCATAATTCTTTAATAAATTATGGGAAAAAATGTATATAATGATGATCGAGAAATTTGCAGCAAGTAGCTAAACAGTCTCTCAATACTCCAAATAGAAATTCTAAATCCAGATTGCGCTGGAAGCAGAAGTATATTTGGAGAAACCAACCCCTAAAATCTAACTTAATTAAGGAGCTAAATATGAAAATATTCACAAGATTAAATCTTGCTCTAATACTTCTCATGCCAGCATTTGTTTCAGCAGATAACTGGACAGATATTGAAGCCGATACTGCTATGTATGGAAGAATCGTAAAGGTAAAAAATACAACTTCAACTGATAAATGCAAAAAGCTTGCAGACAAATACGGTGCAGTCGCCTACAGCATCGATTCAAAGAAAGGCAAATGCAGTGTGCTCAAATCAGTAAGAGCAACCACAGATAAGGAAGGGTTTACCTCTCAAAGAAGAGCAAGCAATTAACCTATTCTTTTCAATATAAAAAAACCCTCCAAGCGGAGGGTTTTTTTAGAATTTTATCATTGATTTTTCATGTAATCTACTTCAGTGTTTGTAGAATAATTTTTATTGCATGAGTGAAAATCAAACTTAAAAAATATCTCTCCAATGCCGGTTATTGTTCCCGCAGAAAAGCAAAAGATTTCATTGAGAATAACGCGGTTACAATCAATGGAAAAAGGGCTTCTAACGATTCAGTCCTTCAGGACAGAGATGTACTCATCATCAATACAAAAAAAGAAATAGTAAATCTTGAAATCGAAACAGACATTTTGATTTATCACAAACCAACCGGTGAGATATGCTCATCAAAAGGCACGGATAGCAACAAAAGTGTTTTTGAATCAATCCCTGAAAGAACTCAAGGCAAATGGATTATGGTTGGCAGGTTAGATGTCAATACCTCTGGATTGCTCATATTTTCAAATAATGGCGATTTGGTTCAGAAATTGTCCCATCCAAGTTCAGCGATAAAAAGATATTACCTATGTCGAGTATTCGGAAATCCAAAAAAATCTCAGATAAAAAAATTATTGAATGGAGTTAAAATCAATGGGAACGACTCATGCTTTGACGAAATAATCCCAATGAAAAAGAAAACAAATGCAAAAAATAACTGGTTCAAAGTGAGTCTGCATTCTGGAAAAAATAGGGAAGTGAGAAAACTATGGGAGACCGAATCTCTTCAAGTCAGTCGACTTATACGAATCGGATTCGGTCCAATAGAACTCCCGGAAGATCTCAAAAAAGGGCAATATCGATGCCTTGAAAAGAACTCGGTCGAGAGAGTGATTAAACTTACTGGAATGGAAGGCTAAATCTTTGAAATAGACTTGAGGATTTCCTTTGATAAATGGTTATTGTGGTTCATCACTATCACTTGTGATCTGAAAAGCGCGAGAAGCTCCACGATCAGTATAAAAAAAATAATGAGCGTTCCAACAAAAACATATTTTGTAAAGAAAATCAGCGAGGTCCCTGTAAGTAAAATAATCAAGTTGAGAGATCCTCTAAAAAATTTACCAAGATAAAAATGATGAAGCCCGGGTAGTAACAAATAATTCAAAACAGCATATGTATCATGGTCTTTTAATGCAGGCTCTAAGAGATTAAAGTAGTGCCTTCTTTGGTCATCATTTAACTCTCTTACTCTTTCTTTTAGGCGTTGGCTTTCATATTCAACCAAGTCTTTCTTTAGATTCAATCCCTCGAACATGCTCTAACCCTTCATTAAAAATAGTTTTAGCTATCTACCCAATGTCACAATGACAGTTTCACGATTCCAAAACAGTAAGAATCTTCTGTTCTCAATGACTTGAAAAACAACCTGCCATCCTTCGGCTGCTTCCCTATTGAGTGTGACCTCTAGCTTTTCAAGTGGCAGTCCAGAACTTCCAAGGAAAACAGTGCCTAATCCCCCTTCCATGACATGAATCACTTTGTACTCTGTGTAAGCCATCATATTCTCCAAAAAATCTATATTCTTGATAATATTATCAAATGTTATCTACTCCCGACATACTTGATAGTCATCCTGGCCTTGAAACACTGATTGAGTTTAAACATTTTGGTGGCGAGAAGTCATTTCAAGGAGAAATTCAGACCATTCAATGTTTCGAGGACAACAGCTTCGTGAAAAAGGAACTCAGTAAACAATCACATTCAGGTGTGCTAATTGTCGATGGTGAGGCTTCAAAAAATTGTGCGCTACTAGGAGATCTTCTGGCTCAGATGGCCAAAGACAATGGGTGGTCAGGAATTATTATTAATGGTTTTGTAAGAGACATTGAAATACTAAGAGGGATCGACATTGGCATTATGGCTCTTGGTTCTTGCCCAAGAAAAAGTGAGAAAAAAAATCAAGGCCAAAGTAGTTTAGAAATCAATATCAATGGCGTCGTCATTAATCCTGGAAATTGGTGTTACGCAGACGAAAACGGTGTTTTGATTTCTGAGAAGAAGCTCGAGATATAATCAAGTTTTTGAAAATCTATCTTTCAGTTCATATGGCAAATATGTCAGGTAAAAAGCCAGAATAGCAGCTGGTATCAATCCCAAAATATGAAATGGAGCCGAAGGAAAGAAATTAATAATAGTATCGCCATCTGGTTTGTCTTTTAAATACCAGAAATTTGCACCCTCTCCCAAGAGGTGATTCAAGACAAAGATTAATGCGGTCATTGCCAATGTAATCTTAGTCACCGAAAGAAAGTCTTCAAATTTCGGCCTTTCTTTTAAAACAAAAACAGGCAGTCCCACACCCAAAAGAATCAAACCATGCCCATAATAAAAATTGACGTATTCTGGATGAGGATAAGCGTAAGTCAATGCAGGAGTTAAAAGCGCCATACTTGCGGGGATTATTCCCCAAAAAAATGCGCAGTGAAAATATCGTTTCCCATATCCCAATAAGTACAGCCCAATCGACAGCTTTGAAAAATCACACATATGGAGAGGAATGATCTCTTGCCAAGACAATTCAAAACTTATGGCATGAAAAAACTGCATAAAATAGTGAGTGATCAACAATACTCCGATGGAAACCTCCGCATTCTTTTTGATCGGTTTGGATTGATAACTGACCCAGACTAGTATCAAGGCAATAATCAGATAGGTACTGACGATACTGATTATGTGTGTCGAATTGAACAGCGTGAAAGGTTGCATCGAATCCTCTAATTAATGATTAACATACCGATGTGTGAAATGATAACAATGTTTGTGAGCCTAAATCTCATTTGTTTGTAAAAAATATCCTGTTCAAAAGCGATCCTTTCATAAAAAAATGCAACGAAATACGACAAGATCAAAGAAAGCAAAACAGAAAATTCTGCATTAGCATAAGAGTTAGCAAAGACGCCTAAAAGAAAAGGAAGAAAAAATAAAAGAATGGCATAAATAGGCTCTTTCCCTTGCTGAATACTCATCGTCCAAAAGCTTCCTGTCAAAAAAACATAAATGCACAAACTGTATAAAACAAAGAGGTTAAAAATGGTTTGATTATTTCCCAACTCTAGCAGATCAAAGAATGGCAATGAAACAAAAGGAATCAAGCCAGAGTATCCGAGCAATTGAATCTTGGTTTTCTGAGTCATTTGAATGTTAAAAAATATCGATGGAAGGATATGGCGACTCATCAATGACGTCATTTTCCATTGATACGCAATAAGCATTTTTATTGTCTGAGAAAACAATTGAGCCATGAGGTGCCTCATTAATAAGATGCAATGCACAACCCCCATCAATCGCTATACACTCAGAAATATCTTTATCCTTAATCATTCGATGGACAGTTGGTCTTCGCTCTGGCTCTTCATCAAAATGAGGGCAGCAGACTCCCTTTGTGAAAGCAAGACAGTTCATTAATCTTAGGTCGCTAGACCAAGAATCAGTAATGCCTGAATCAAACCAACAAATAGCTCCTGCGCTGACTCCACACATAATCGTTCCTTTTTCATATGCCCTTTTTAGCAATTTATCCAAACCCCAGTCTCTCCAAACAGCCAACATACTTTTGGTATTGCCGCCTCCCACAAAAACAATGTCTTGATCCAAGATCAGTTCTTCCAAGTCTGGAGTTCTTTTGAAAAAATCTAAGTGCACTGGTTTGCAATCGAAGATGGAAAAAGTAGAGTAATAACTTTCCTTATATCCCTCGTCGTCTCCCGTTGCAGTTGGAATAAAACAAATTTTGGGTTTTTCGCTTTTCGATTGATCAAGAATGTAATTCTCGATGATGCCCTCACCGGGATTTCTTCCAAAACCTCCGCCTCCAATGGCAATAATTTGTCTTTGGGTCATTGTTTTATCTATTTGAAATTAAATTCCGAGGTAATTATATGCTTCGGAGACCTTTCTTACAGCAATCACCATAGCTGCCGTTCTGAAATCTTTGATTTTCTTATCAGAATGGTAGACCTCATGAATGGATTGATAACCTTGTCTCATCTTTTCTTCCAAGCCAGATCGAACTAGGTCGATTTCGCTTGAGCCTTTAATATAATCATCTTTGAAATCTGAAGGAAATGTAGAACTTGTCATTGCTTCCAAAGTATTCACTAGATTCTCACTCCTCTTCTCTACTTCTCTCTCCTGCATCAATCCGTAACGCATTTTTGACAGGTTTTTCACCCATTCAAAATAAGACACTATGACACCGCCTGAATTGGCATAAAAATCTGGTATGACCGTGATTCCTTTTTTTCTCAGAATTTTATCCGCGTCTGAAGTTACTGGACCATTGCCACCTTCCACAATTAATTTTGCTTTGATATTGCTTGCATTATTCTTGTTGATAACTCCCTCTGTAGCGGCAGGTATAAGAATATCGCAGTCTTTGGTTAAAAAACGCCCTCTGACTTTCGAGTATCCGTCGTATCCCTCAAAGGATCTCTTTTTTATAAAATATTTTTTCAATGACTCAATGTCAATGCCGTCTTGATTGACCACAGACCCATCCCTTTCAATGATCGCTATGATCTTTGCCCCAGATTGATGCAAAAGACTTGCCACATGATAACCAACATTCCCAAAACCCTGAATGATGACCTTTTGATCCTCAAGTCCTTGTCTCAATTTTGATTTCTGGCGATCTTTTTTATTCTTCAAGAACTCCAATATTGAATAATAAACGCCTCTCCCTGTGGCTTCAGTTCGACCGTCAATTCCTCCAACGGCAATCGGTTTTCCAGTCACTGCTGCCATCGCATCAATTTCAGTGGGATTGAGCCTTCTGTACTCATCGGCCATCCAAGCCATCACGTTTTCATCTGTTCCCATATCTGGTCCAGGAACATTTTGCGAAGGATGTATCAAATCTCTTTTAGCCAGCTCGAAAGTGAAGCGCCGAGTAATCCTCTCAAGTTCTTCATTTTTCCATCGGTAAGGATCGACAATTAGCGCTCCTTTCGAGCCACCAAATGGTAAATCCATCAGAGAGCATTTGTAAGTCATTAAAGCGGCTAGTGCTTCTACCTCATCTTGAGTTGCGCTTAGAGAATATCTAATGCCCCCTTTCACCGGCTCAACATGCTCAGAATGGACGCATCGATATCCAGTGAATGTATACAATGTCTTTCTCAATCGAACACCAAAGTTAACCTGATAAACAGAATTTGCTAATTTGATTTTTCGAGCGAGATCTTCAGGAAGAGAAAGAAGCGAAGAGGCTTCGTCAAAAACCTGATTGACAGAATTTAAAAACGTAGAGTTATTTGCCAACTTTTTTCTTGGTTAATGTATATTTTTTTTAGTATAACAGAGGTGTCTATTGAAATATTAATACTATTTATTTCTATCTAAAAAGGCGAAACAATAATGAAAATGATAAATGTTTTTCACATTTGATAATGAGGTTTTATGAAATTTAGATTCAGAAGATTGATGACTATTACTTTAATGATCGGTTACGCGAGCGTGAATGCTGAAGTGCCAATACTGCAACCGGGAGCACCCGGAAATCCAACAAAAGAATTGGATCCTGAAACAGCCATTGCCATTGCCGACTCATCCTACACAGCTGCAGACGCTGAATTCTTACAAGGGATGATAGTTCATCACTACCAAGCCTTTTTAATGTCAGAAATGGCGCCTTCGAGAACGAATAACCAAACCATTCTCGACCTAGCAGGCCGAATTGATGCTTCTCAAATAGATGAAATTGACTTCATGGAGAATTGGCTCACAGAAAGAGGGAAAAGCGTCCCTGATCCAACTCAGACGGATCACTCGCATCATCACAAGATGATGGGTATGGCTACTCCAGAACAAATGAATAAACTCGAAGCCTCCAATTCTACTGATTTTGATAGATTGTATTTGAATCTGATGATCAGACACCACGATGGTGCAATCGACATGGTGGATAGATTAAATGAATTCCCTGGCTCTGCTTATGATCCTCAATTATACGAATTTGTCACAGATCTTGAAAATGACCAAGCTGTTGAAATTGAAAGAATGAATGGCATTCTTATCAGTCTTTCTGATGATCCTAGAGCAGGATTAAAGCCAGGAGTTTATGACGCAGGTATAGCAATCCTTAATATGGAACTGACCGCTTCACTGAAAAAACCAACCGGTTTCTTTGATCCAGACAATCCCTTAGAGAGAGGAGTTGTTGAGCCCGATGAAGATGAAGAAAATAGTGAGTCTCAGGAGGAAAGATCAATAGAATCGTTAGCCTCCAGCCAAAGATATCCAATGCTGAGCTTCTCCAATACAGACATGGCATTTACCGAAGACATGTTGGTGGCGGGAAGCTATCACGGATTCAATATATATCGATTGGAGGAAGATGGATTTCCTAACCTGATGACATCGGTGGTCTGCCCGGGAGGACAAGGGGATGTTTCTGTTGTTGGCGATCTGCTCATTATGTCGGTTCAAGATACACGAGGGAGACTGGATTGTGGATTGCAAGGCGTGGATCCGGAACCCAATGAAGAGCGCTTCAGAGGAATCAGGCTATTCGATATCTCCAATCCTGAAATGCCGGTTCAAGTTGGCGCTGTTCAAACTTGTCGAGGATCTCACACTCATTCAGTAGTAGAAGGCCCTACCTCAGATGGAAAAATAATTGTGTTTAACTCCGGGACATCGAGTATTCGAGATCAAGAAGAGATGGGGGATTGTTTTGAGGATATTCCTGGAGATGACAGGACGGCTCTTTTTAGAATAGACGTGATTGAAATTCCCATAGATAATCCTTCAAACTCAAAGATAGTTGATAGCCCAACGGTTTTTGCAGACCTGGAAACTGGAGTGATTGCAGGATTATGGAGAGGCGGTGATCACGGAGATGAGACTCAGGAAACAGAAATTACTGATCAATGTCATGACATTACTGTCTTCCCCTCCGCTTCTTTAGCTGCTGGCGCTTGCTCTGGTAATGGAATACTCTTTGATATCTCTGATCCAACCAAGCCCCAAAGAATCGATGATGTAACCGACACAGGTTTTGCTTACTGGCACTCGGCAACATTCAATAATGAGGGCACGAAAATATTGTTCACGGATGAATGGGGAGGTGGCGGAAGAGCTCGCTGCAGAGCATGGGATCCTATAAATTGGGGTGCGAATGCCATTTATGACATCGTTGATGGTCAGCTGCAGTTTCGCAGTCATTTCAAAATGCCAGCTCCACAAAAAGAAACAGAAAATTGTGTGGCTCACAATGGGGCCATTATCCCTGTTCCAGGAAGAGATATATTCGTTCAAGCATGGTATCAAGGGGGTATTTCAGTCATTGATTTTACTGATTCATCAAATCCAATTGAAATTGCCTATTTTGACAGAGGGCCCATCCTAGAAGACGAACTGATCACTGGAGGTTTTTGGTCGGTTTACTATTATGAAGGAACCATTTACGGTACTGAAATCACGAGAGGGCTTGATGTTTTTAAACTAATACCAAGTGAGTATCTTTCAGAGAATGAAATTGAAGCAGCAGAATTGGCCTATCCTCAAATTGGGTCAAAACGTCTATTCAATCCACAACAACAAATACCTATGACTTGGCCTGCCAATCCATCGGTTGCTCTTTCGTATGTGGATCAATTAGAGAGAATAGGGGCAATAGAAACAGATACGAAAGAAGACATAAGATCGCTGCTCTCCTCGTTTGATGATGAAATCTCCAAAGGCGGAAATAATAGACTCTCAAGAAAAATTAGAAATATTTCTATAAACAAAGATACTGAGAGTGATAATGCACAGAGGATTCAATCGCTTCTCAAGGCGAACTTGGACGGAATTTCTGAAAAACTCAGACGACGTTAAACTCTTTCTACCATGGCAACTCTTTGCCATCGTGGTTCAGAAATGATCCGTTTTGTGACTGGTTTGCATTCTCAATGACGTCGATCATTCGTCTCACGCCCTCCTCTGGAGACACAGTCGGGTAACCTTTGTAGTCAAAATTGGTTGCCTTTTCTGCCTCCTCAAGGGATAAACCAAATGCCTGCCTGAGTGCTCTAGTATCTACTGCCCCAGGGTTTAAAAGGATAACAGTGACGCCTTCGTCTTTAAGCCTCAGAGCAACGGTTTTCATTGCCATATTTAAGGCGGCTTTGCTGATTGAGAGAATTGGAAGCGATGACGGCCGACCCATGGAAGAAATTGATCCAGCCACGCTAGAGATTGCAACTATTTTTTTGTCTTCGCTGTTAGCAATATTTTTAGAAAACGCTTCTGCAACCTTCAAAGCTCCAAACGCGTTTATTGAAATCAATTTGGTGAATTCGTTTTGATCAATCTGACCCCATGCTTGATTTCTCCTGTCTCCACTCATGCCGGCATTATTGATCAGCAAATCGATAGATTGATTCTGATATTTTTCAGCCAGATTGCTTATTTCTGAAGTTTTTGTAACATCCATTTGTTCGATCTGTATCTTTGGATTGTCTTTGGCTAAATCAATGAGATCATAGTCATCGGAAGGAGATCGACTCGTTGCAATCACACTCCAACCTTTTTCTGCATACTGGGTCACAAACTCTAAACCCATTCCTCTATTTGAACCTGTTACAAGAACAGTTTTTGCATTAACAAAGTCCGCATAAAGAAAGAATAAAAGAAAAATAAAAAAACTGGCGGTTCTATAATTCATATTCATTGACCCCTTGAAATTAATTTTTTTGAATTTGCAAATATCATAAATCGTCTGCAGCCATTTTAATCCTATCAAGGGCCTCTTTTAATAATATTTTTGAGGTTCCAACGTTCATTCTTAAATATTTCTCACCGCCACTACCAAATCGATAACCCCTTCCCAATTGAATGCCTGCCTTTTCAACCAAATACCTCTCCATATAATCGCCCTCTTCTTCATTCTTTTCATTCGCCTTCTCTTTTGCGTCAATTGCACTCATCCATTCTGTAAAATCTATCCATGCAAGGTAAGTTCCTTCGGGACGATAGAAGCGGATCAAAGGTATGTTTTTTCTTATGTATTTCTCAACCAAAATCATGTTCTGGTTGATGTATTTGCTTACTTCATTAAGCCATTTTTCAGAATGAGTATATGCCACCTCAGATGCGATAACACCCAATGTATTTGCAAATTCGACATGGCCTGCTTGTCTGATCTTTGAGATTATCTCTGCATCATGGGCATAAACATATCCGGTTTTAAAGGCAGATAAATTGAATGCCTTTGTGGTCGATTTGAAGATAATGGCCTTACGTTTTACCGCTTCAGTTGCCAGAGAATAAATTGGTGTATATTGGGCATCGTCAGCAATGAAATCGCAGTGAATTTCATCAGAGAACAGCATGACATCGTTTTCGTCACAGATTTTTGCTACTTTTTTTAGATCGTCTCGAGACCAACAATTGCCAGTCGGATTGTGTGGGTTGACTAAAAGAAATGCATGCACATCATCTCGGGCTAGTCTTTTTGAAAGGTCAGGGAAATCGAGGGAATACATTCCATTTTTTTTGATCAATGGGCTTTCATCTGGCATGCAATCTGCCTTGCGAATGCTTGCATACAATTCAGTGTATCCCGGTGAATTCAAAACCACCTTAGAATTTTTTGGGCAAAATGCTCTGATGGCACTCTGGATAGCAGGTAAAACACCTGTGGACAACAAAAGTTGGTCCCTTGAAATCCTTTCCCCATATCTTTTGAGGATCCATTCGACGATTGATTCGTAGTAAGAATCTGGGGTCAATATATAACCCCAATTTTCATGCAAGACTCTCTCTGCAATGGCTTTAGTGATCTCAGGTGCAGTTTTGAAGTCTAAATCTGCGATGCCCATTGCTGCATGAATCTTTTGCCCTGGGAATCTTTTTGTTTGTAGATCCCACTTTGCAGAATCTGTTTTCCATCTTGGATAAATCTCATCAAGATTTGATACAACTGGGTTCGTTTGCTCTCTATGGTGATGATTGCTTAAAACATTTGGAGCTGAGACGGCTATAGGAATTGAGCCAGCAGATTGGATTAATCTTCTTCTTGATTTATTGATTTTAACTTTCGACATCTAGAAAACCTAATCAATGATTTCAAATGCAATGAGTGCATTTCCAGCTAATTTACCATATCCGCCATAACCCGAGTTAATATAAATCATTCTTTTAGAAATGACCGGACCAGTTGCATCAATCGTGCCTCCAACTGCAGGAATTGAATTTATGCCCTGAAATTCTCTTCGTGTATCAAACTCCCAAACCGACTCTCCAGTGATTGTAGAGAATGCGTACAAGACTCCATTTAGGTTGCCAGCAAATAATATTTCATCGGTCGATGATATGGCTGCAGAGAAGCCGCTGTGGCAAAAAAATGTGTTATCGGAGCAGCGTTCTTTGGCTTCATAGCCCCATAATTGTTCGCCAGTATATGGATCGAATGCATAGACTCCTGACTTACTTTTACCTATGGCTTTTGGATGATCTCCAATGTCTCCGACTGGAACAAATACTCGCTTTCCATCGGACGATAATGACCAGTGAACTCCGCCATGCTCTCCCCCCTTTCCTATCCTTCTTTCCCAAACCATGCTTCCATCGTCTGGATCAATCGCAAAAAGCATCCCTGATTTTTGACCAGCTAATATCAGATCCCCTCTATTTTCATCTCTAATTAATAATGGCGATGCCCCAAAATCAAAGTTTGATCCCACATCAAAATCGCAATTGATTCCATTCCTCACACACGAACCATTCCATATATCGTTCTTTTCGGACTGAAATGACCAAGCCTTTCTTCCACTATTTATGTCTATAGCAATTATAGAATCACTCATCTTTGTTGCAGGTAGAGAGTAGTTTTGTCCAGTCCCAATATATAACTTACTTCTCTTTTTATCGATGGTTGGGCTTGACCAAACAGGCACTCCTGAGGGTCCCCATTTCTTTGCATTTGCGTCATTGAAACCAGCCTCGATTGGTTCATTGACTGTGTAATATTTCCATGTTGTTTCACCAGAAATCTTGTTTATAGCAACTACGCCACCACGAAAAGTGCAGCATTCGTAATTTTCATCAATTGCAGCAACAATCTCTACAGATGAAAGAGGAACAAAAATATTATTTTCAAATATTGCAATTGAACCAGTAATTGTTGTTAATGGATGTGCATTTGGTTTTCTGATCCATTTTTCCTCGCCTGTTAATGCATCCAAGCGATAAATTCTTCCTTCAAAATCTCCAAAATATAGATCATTGGGATGGTTTGATTGATTCAGATCAATTGCAATTGCATTCCTGACTTCTGCTTTTGCTTTGTATGTCCATCGTATGCAACCAACTTCAGCATCAAGCGCATAAACCAATCCCGATTGAGTACCAAAATAAAGAAATCCACCCGCAATGGAGGGCTGCGATCTAACCTTTTCAGCATCTGGCACTCCAAAAACCCATTTCATCTTTAAATTGGAAATATTCTCAAGATTGATCAAACTCACTGATTCATCCTGAAAGCGATGCTGATCATGAGAGTTTCCCCAGCCTATCCATGTTGGCTGATTCTCAATCGACCGCTGACTTATGCAAAATCCATCTGAATGGGTTTTAGAAATCAATGGCTCAACTCCCAAAAAAAGGAGTACAGCAAAGATAAACTTAAACTTATTTAGATCTAGCTTCATCAATAACTTACAAGGGTCTCAATTTTATATCCTTGATCAGCAATCAGCTTACTGCCTCCTAAATCTGGCAAATCAATTACAGCAAGAATAAGAATGTTTTGTTTTTTCACGTTAAAGTTCTCTGTAAGAAGCTCTGCACAGGCAATAGCTGTGCCACCAGTTGCAACCAGATCATCGACGATTACAACTCTGTCTGATTCATTCACAACGGTGTTTTTCTGAATTTCAATGGATGTACTGCCGTATTCAAGGTCAAAATCCTTCATAAAAGTCTCATTGGGCAGTTTTCCAGGCTTTCTGGCAAGAATAAATGGTAAAGATAAATCTTTGGCTATGGAGCCTGCAAATATAAATCCTCTGCTTTCTATGCTTGCAATTGAAGTGGCATCAAATGATTTAGAAATTCTTGTAAGCTCTTCACAGGTTTCAACAAAAGCAACAGGGGTTTCGATTAGACTCGTAATATCCCTAAAAGCTATACCATTAATTGGAAAATCATTAACCGTCCTAATGTATTGTTTAATTTTAAGTGGATCACTCATTTACTAATCTCCTTTAAAAAATATGAAACTCGATTACTTCTTATCATCATTGTAAGTAATGAGGTCTTGTTACTGAATATGCCCAATATATGAATAGGAATTGTAACGGAAGTCTAAAATAAAGCAGCTCTATAGATATTTCAGGGAAAGCCTCAGGTGTAATGGCCATGTAAATATTGGCAGGATAAACACAAATCAATAAAGCAACTAATCCCCATCCTGCTATCTTTCTTAGTGGCGCTATCAATACTGAAATGCCACCTAAAATTTCAAAGAAACCACTGATGTATACTGCTTCTGCATGCAATGGAAAAGCTGGGGGCATAATAGAAAGATAAAACTCAGGATTGATGAAGTGATCAATGCCAAAGTAAATAAAAAATAAAGAAAGCCCAAATAAAGAGAGCTTTCTCCACCATTGAGTGGGTAATTGTAATACTTTCAACATATTGAGTATTAGACTCACTCCCAATCAATCAAATAGCCTTGTGCCATCTCTTCACTGGTTGACCAAAGACGTTCGGCCATTGGCTTATCGAATAAAAAATTATCGCCACTCACGCTCACTGCATTGCAATCCTCAAAAAATGCACCACTGACTCCCTTTAGGGCTTGGTTTGTTGCCACATAAACTTGCGTAGCTGCTCCTTGCTCAGGTGTTTTTGCAATGAGATTGCCAAACCAATCAAAAGCTTTTCGAAGCAAGACAGGTGCATTCCGAGCAATATTAGTTTGAACCAACCCAGGATGAAGCGCATTTGAAGTAACATTGGAGCCTTCAAGCCTAGAAGCAAGCTCTATAGAAAATAAGGCGTTTGCTAACTTGGATCGACCATATGCAGCCCAATAATCAAATTCTCCCTCGCCTCTGAGATTATCGAAATCTATTCCTGCTTTGGGAGCCTGGACATAGGCAGACTTACTGCTTACATGAACAATCCGACTCTCTTTAGACTTTTTTAATAGGGGCATCAAACGATTAACCAATACAAAGTGGCCTAAATGATTGACGGCAAATATTCTCTCGACACCGTTTACTAAATCCAATTCGTCAAATGTATTTATTCCAGCATTGCATACCAAAATATCAATGGGATAGCCCAGCTTCTTGACTGTATCACTGCATTCAATAATTGAATCAAAGTCTGATAACTCAAGGGCCACGGGCGTCGTTTTTCCAGATATGCTTGAGCAGGCTTTGCTGGCTTTTTCAAGATTCCTCCCCGTGCCAATAACGTGTGCGCCTCTCATTGCTAAAACTCGCATTGTCTCGAAACCCAAACCGGAATTACAGCCTGTGACCATTGCAGTCTTTCCTGTTAAATCCAATCCAACAGTGACTTCCTCGGCTGTGGATGTCGCACCAAAAGGTCCGATTGGATAGTTTTCATCAATGCTTACAATGGGTTCATCATCATTATCGCAGCCCACTAATACTGGAACTGCAACTGCTGCTGTCCCATAAATAAATTGCCTCCTATTCATTTCATAACACTCCATTAATCCTTAAAAATCTTGACACTTTTTACCGCTTAACATTGCTTTAAATAAGTCTAACTGATTTTGATCCAAACTCCGACCCGTCCACCAAGAGGCATGCTCATCCATATTTTGATTTTTATCAATAACTATTCCCCACATTGGCGCTATTTGATTTGGAAGCATTGAATAACGAATATCTGTAACAAGGCTATTCTTTTCGTCGTAACCCAGATAGTCCTGTGAAAACCACCTAAATCTTTCAATATCGATGGCTTGTTGACTGCTTCTATCAAGATTTGGAAGATGATATTGATAATCAAACTTCCTAATGCTCTCACCGGAGCACCAAGTTGATGAATAGACTGTCCGAATTGCATCAACAAAATAAATGCCGTCATGTTCATAAATGGATTTCCATAAAATTAAATTCCCAAAGGAAGGCTTTAAAGTCAGACGCTCCGAATTATGTCCTCTAGAATCTGCCAACTGCATTGCTGCTGAAAGAGTTCTTTCATATTGCACAAAGCCTAGAGACAGATAGAAAACAATCCATCCAATGGCTATAAAACTAAACATTTTTCTTCTTGTTATTATGGCAATTACCAAGAGAGCTGCGATCGGCAACGTAAACAGTGGGTCGACAATGGATATATTGTTCCAAGTGACTCTCTCGTCTGAAAAAGGCCAAAAGAGTTGAGTGCCATAGGAAGTGCAGGCATCAAGCAATCCATGGGTCGCATATCCCAAAAAACTTGCAACATATACAGTCTTCATGCTCATCGATCCCTTAAAAAAAGGAAAAAGAAAAAGAGCGACAAACAATGATCCAAAGGGGATAAAAAATAGCGAATGACTGAACTGTCTGTGGTATTCGAGAAACAATATTGGATCATCCGATGATCGAATCAAAACATCTAGATCCGGGGCTAAACCGGCAAGAAAACCAATGAATCCGATACGGATAATATTATTTTTTGAAGCGCTTGACTGTGCAAATGCTGCACCAACTGTACCTTGAGATATTGGATCCATATTGATTTATCAAATAAGGCTTAAAAATTTAAATTATTTATCTTTCCAATTGGGTGATCTTTTTTCTATGAAAGCATCAATGCCCTCTTTGGCATCATCGTTCAATAAATTATCTTTCATAACTTGAGAGGTGTATTTATATGCTTCAGATAAATTCATTTCCGCTTGAGCATAGAAAGCCTTCTTTCCAATTGAAACTGTGATTGATGACTTGCTGGCAATTTTTTCTGCCAATTCTTTAACCTCTCCTGATAGATCTTCCTTTTTGACTACATTATTTATTAGGCCTATCTCTTTAGCCTTTTCAGCATCAATAAAATCGCCGGTAAGCAGCATTTCCATGGCATTCTTCTTGTGAACATTTCTTGTCAGAGCAACCATAGGCGTTGAACAAAAAAGGCCGATATTCACCCCAGGTGTTGCAAACTTAGATTCATTTGAGGCAATCGCCAGATCACAACTTGCAACCAATTGACAGCCTGCTGCTGTAGCAATTCCATCCACTTCAGCTATAACTGGTTGCGGTGTATTGACAATTAATTCCATCATTGTTGAGCAATGATCAAAAAGTTTTTGGAAGAAGACTGCACCGCTATCCTCATTTTCTCTTGCGGCTGTGATTTCTTTTAAATCGTGCCCTGAACAAAACACATTCCCATTTGCAGCTAAAATAATAACTTTTATCGATTTATCCTGACTTGCATTTCTGATCTCACTCATGACTTCGCTCATCATCCTCTCGGACAAAGCATTTTTTTGATCTAAATTGTTCATCGTAAGACGCAAAACGCCATTACCGGACTTATCAATGGTTAAAATTTTTGAACTTTCACTCATTTCCATAAACGGTATTGTGGGTGTTATTCACACGAACAAATGTTGTGCATTTAGAAAGTGTTTTCAATCTATTTGCTCCAACATAAGTGCAGGCAGATCGAATACCACTCAGTATGTCTTTAACAGTATCATCGGCTTTACCGCGATATTTGACCTCAACAGTTTTGCCTTCTGTCCCTCTGTATTCATTGTGATTACCGTGCTTACTCATGGCTGATTCCGAAGCCATTCCGTAAAATTTCATTACCCCATCTTCGACTGTGCCATCGCACTCGTCATGTCCGGCGAGCATTCCACCAATCATGACAAAATCTGCACCCCCAGCAAATGCTTTCACAATATCACCAGAGCTTACACAACCACCATCTGCAATAATGTGTGCATCCAGTCCATGTGCTGCATCTGCACATTCAATGACTGCGCTTAATTGTGGATAACCAATTCCTGTTTTGATCCTTGTTGTACAGACCGACCCGGGGCCAATGCCAACTTTGACAATATCAGCCCCTGCTAGAATTAATTCTTGTGTCATATCAGCAGTTACAACATTGCCTGCTGCAATGGTTGCATTGGGGCACTTTTCTCTTAACTTTTTGACCGCATCGACAAACTTGATGGTGTAGCCATTGGCAACATCAAGACCTATGAAGCCATCTGCTATTTTTGATAATTTTGGAATGTCGTCAATGCCACCGAACCAACAAATATTTCGTTGCCCTTTTTTGAATTGATCAGACTTCTTTTTGAGATGATGTCTAGCTGGACAAGTAATTAGATTGTACTTTGAGAGCACCTTGTGCATTGCCGGTGTCCCAACGGTATCCATATTGGCTGACATAATTGGAATGCCAGTCCATTTTTTTTTACTCCAAAGAAATCTATGCGTTCGTTCTAATTTGACTTCCCCTCTAGAGCTCATGGTTGACCTTTTTGGTCTAATTAGAACATCCGAATAATCTAATTTTATCTCTTCATTTACTAACATTATACGATCTCGGTTTATTCAGTTAATTGTTATCAACTCAAATAGTAATAAATTCTCATGCATCATTCTCTATGAAATTCATAAAGAGCATTGCCAAATTAGCGCCGATCAACTGAAAAATAATAAAAGGCAATATAAAGTCTGGGTTTATTCCAGTAAAAGTATCACTGAATCCCCTAGCAAAAGTTACTGCTGGGTTTGCAAAAGATGTAGAAGAAGTAAACCAATATCCGGCTGAAATATATAATCCAACAGCCGGTCCAACAGCAAGAATGCTCATTTTTCTTACGCCAAGAATAGTGATAATGAGACCAAATGTTGCTATCAATTCGCTGAAATATATATTGAATCCGCTTCTTTCATTTGCGGAAATTTGGAGGGGTTCTAAGCCAAACATTATATTAGCTAAAATGGTTCCAAAAAATCCTCCAATAAACTGAAAGCAAGTAAAGCAAGAGAGCTCTTTCAATGTTAATTCTTTCTTTAAAAACATAATTAAGCTAACTGCGGGATTAAAGTGAGCTCCCGAAATTGAGATAAATATCCAGATTAAAGCAGTAAGTCCTGCTCCTGTTGCTAGTGTATTTCCCAGCAGAATAGTTAGTTGGTCTGAAGATAAATTCTGAGCCATAATCCCAGAGCCAATAACAATCATTACGAGAAAGCATGTCCCAACAAATTCCGCCAAAAGTTTTCTTATTAATCTTTTATTCATTCCCACTCAATAGTTGATGGAGGTTTTGATGATATATCCAAGGTAACTCTAGATATGCCAGAGACTTCATTTATAATCCGAGTTGATACATGTTGCAAGAATTTGTGTGGCAATTTAGCTGAATTTGCAGTCATAAAATCAGACGTCTCTACTGCTCTTAAAGCAATGACATATTCATATTTTCTTCCATCGCCCATGACTCCAACAGATTTGATCGGAAGAAAAACTGCAAAAGCCTGACTGACCTTGTAATAAAGATTCTCTTTATGTAACTCTTCAATGAAAATATCATCTGCCAATCTTAAAAGATCTGCGAACTCTTTCGTAACTTCGCCCAAGATTCGAACGCCCAAACCTGGTCCTGGAAATGGATGCCGATCTACCAATTTTGAGTTTAGACCAAGCTCCTTCCCTATTTTTCTGACCTCATCCTTAAATAAATCCCTAAGAGGCTCAACTAGCTTTAACTTCATGTCATCTGGAAGCCCGCCAACATTGTGATGAGATTTAATGACATGTGCCTTTCCTGTTTTTGAGCCTGCAGATTCAATCACATCTGGATAGATTGTTCCCTGAGCCAACCATTTTACATTATCTAATTTTAAAGCTTCGTCCTCAAAAACCTCGATGAAAGTTCGGCCAATTATCTTTCTTTTTTCCTCTGGATCATCAATCCCTTTTAGTCTTTCCAAGAAAATATCTTCGGCATTGACTCTGATGACATTGAGATTCATGTGCTCTGAGAACACCTGCATCACCTGATCGCCCTCATTCAATCGAAGAAGACCGTTGTCCACAAATATGCAAACTAGCTGATCACCAATTGCTTTATGCAAAAGAGCGGCAACAACTGAGGAATCGACTCCACCTGATAATCCTAGCAATACTTGATCATTGCCAACTGCTTGCTGAACTTCTTTGATGTCTTTCTCAATGATGTTTCCAGGATTCCAGTCGCTTTTACAACTACAAATCTCATGGACAAAGTTTTCAATGATTTTCTGTCCGCATCTTGTATGTGTGACTTCAGGATGAAATTGAAGACCGTAAAATGATTTATCCTCATTTGCCATTGCTGCTGAAGGCGAGTTTTCACTTTTACATATCGTCTGAAATCCCTCTGGTAAAGATTCAACTCTGTCTCCGTGACTCATCCAAACAGATTGCTCAACATCAGTCTCGATGCCCTTTAAAAGAGGACTATTTAACTCTATCTTTGCATCGGCATGACCGAATTCTCGATCACTTGATGAAGAAACCTTTCCGCCAAGTTGTTCGGACATGACTTGCATACCATAACAAATGCCTAAAATCGGAAGACCCATTGAATAAATCTCTTTTGACGGTCTAGGAGAGTCTTCGCTGAATGCAGATTCCGGTCCACCGGAGAGTATTAAACCTGATGGCTGAAATGATTCAATGGCTTCTATACCAATGTCACCGACATAAATCTCGCTATAAACACCCGCCTCTCGAACTCGTCTTGCAATCAGTTGGGTGTATTGTGAACCAAAATCGAGTATGAGAATTCTGTCTTGCATTAAGGACTAATCGACAGAGTAATTGGGTGCTTCTTTTGTAATACTGACATCGTGGACATGTCCTTCTCTTTTTCCCGAGTCAGTAATTCTGACAAACTCAGTTTTGGTTTGAAGCTCAGTTATGTCTTTACAGCCTGTATATCCCATAGACTGGCGTAAACCGCCAACAAGCTGCTCAATAATTTTTGAAAGTTTTCCTTTATAAGGAACCCTTCCTTCAATGCCTTCAGGAACAAGTTTTTCTGGTTCTTCAACATCGCTCTGAAAGTATCGGTCTTTGGAACCATGTTTCTGAGCCATCGCTCCAATTGAACCCATTCCACGATACGATTTAAAACTTCTGCCCTGATACAACTCAATCTCACCGGGAGACTCTTCTGTTCCAGCAAATAGACTGCCGAGCATGATGCTATTAGCACCAGCTGCTATGGCTTTTGCGATGTCTCCTGAATAACGGATGCCTCCGTCTGAGATTATGCATGTATCGGTTCCCTTAAGCTGATTTGCGACATCAGTAATTGCTGTGATTTGTGGCATCCCAGCTCCTGCGACCACCCGAGTAGTGCAAATTGAACCTGGGCCAATTCCAACCTTTACCGCATCTGCTCCCGCGTCAGCAAGTGCTTTTGCAGCCTCTCCCGTGGCAATATTGCCTGCGATCACCTCAAGATCAGAATGCATTTTCTTGATTGATTTAACCTGATTAATAACACCTTCCGTATGCGCATGAGCTGTATCTACGACAATGACATCTACGCCAGCAGCCTTAAGCGCCTCTACCCTTTCTTCTGAGCCATCGCCAACACCAACAGCTGCTCCAACCAAAAGTGCACCGTTCTCATCTTTTGATGCCAGAGGGAAATCCGTTGCCTTTTGAAAATCCTTGGCAGTCACCATTCCTTTTAAATGAAAGGAATCATCAACCACGAGTACTTTTTCAATTCTGTGCTGATGAAGCAATCTTAAAACCTCTTCTTCGTCTGCGCCCTCTTTAACAGTGACAAGTTTTTCCTTGGGCGTCATGACACTACTCACCAATCCATCAAGATTGGTTTCAAATCGAAGGTCACGATTAGTCACAATGCCGACTGTTACGCCATTATCTACAACTGGTACGCCGGAAATATTATTGAATTTTGTAATTTCCAAAACTTCTCTGATGGTGATGCCTGAACTGACGGTAACGGGATCTGAGATAATCCCACTTTCGAACTTTTTTACTCTGTTAACTTGTGATGCTTGATCTTCGATAGTGATATTCTTATGAATAATCCCTATTCCACCCTCTTGCGCAATTGCAATTGCCAGCTGATATTCTGTGACGGTATCCATGGCTGCAGACAACAATGGGATCTGTATGGAAAGATTTTTGGTGAGTCTTGTTGAGAGATTTGTTTCGCGTGGAAGGACATCCGAGTAATTCGGTTTGAGAAGGACATCGTCGAATGTTAAAGCAGTTTTCTCTATCGTCATTGACATTTCCATTTATGTGATGGATTTGTCAATGGAATTTTACACTGCTTAAGTTATTTGTAAACCGAAGCCTCTTCAATTTTGTATAATTTTTTTATGGATCCATTTGAAAATCAAGAACACATATACAGCATTTCTGAGTTGAATGACGAGGTCGCTTCCACTTTGACTCATGCCTTTGGTGTCATTTGGGTCGAAGCAGAAATATCAAATCTAATGAAGTCAGCGGCGGGTCATGTTTATTTCTCACTCAAGGACGAATCGGCAAGTGTTAGATGCGCCATGTTCAGGATGCAAAATCAATCTTTGGATTTTTCTTTAAAAGATGGCATGCAAATACTCGCAAGAGCAAAAGTTGGGCTATACAAGCAAAGAGGCGAGTTTCAACTGATCATAGAGTACGCAGAGGAAAGCGGAGAGGGATTGCTTAGACAAAGATTTGAACTCCTAAAACAAAAGCTTCAGAAAGAAGGGTTGTTTGATGAGGGACATAAAAAATCTCTTCCAGAAATACCAGAAACAATTGGGCTGGTCACCTCACCACAAGGAGCAGCACTGCAAGACATTTTAAAAACTATCAAAAGACGTTACCCATTGGTAAAAGTTGTTCTTTACCCCACTCTGGTTCAAGGCAATGATGCAACTGAAAAAATCGCTTCAGCAATTGATATTGCGAATCAAAGAAAGGAATGCGATGTCATAATCATCGCGAGAGGTGGCGGCTCCCTAGAGGACCTTTGGTGTTTTAATGAAGAGTTGGTTGCACGCTCAATTTTTCAGTCGAAGATTCCCATTCTTTCAGGCGTTGGCCATGAAACAGATTTCACAATAGCAGATCTTGTCGCCGACCTAAGGGCAGCTACACCGACTGCTGCAGCAGAAATTGCATTGCCTAGTACAAGTGAAATAATGGATCAATTAAATCGAATAATCATTGATATGAATCAATCTACAGATCTAACAATTAGCGATTTCAAACACCAACTAAAATCGGCATCACTTCGAATGCAGGCAACTCATCCAAAATCAAAATTGCAACTCAATATGCAAAGACTTGACCACATGAATGAGAAGATTGAGCAGTTGCCTTCGGCTCAATTAAACCATTTGGGTAATACGTTAAAAGTTTATTTTTCAAAACTCCTTACATCGAATCCTAAAATAGATATTGAGACTAATAGGCAAAACCTTCAAAGAAAAAATACAGCGCTCTCAAATGCCATGACAGCTCTCATTGGCAATAAAAAAAATCAACTCAATCTTCTCACAGCTCAATTGGATGGAGCATCGCCACTTCAAGCATTGAATAGAGGTTATGCACTGATCACAACCGAGGATGACAGAAGCATAAAGTCTGTCAAAAAAATTAAAAAAGGAGCGTCCGTCAAAACAAAATTATCCGACGGTTTTTTTATATCCAAGGTTGAGAAAATCGATTCAGATTAAGACTACTTTTTTCTTTTTCTGATTCGAATGATTCGTCGTCTTTTTTTCCACTGACGCATGCTCAGTTTGTTTTTCTTTCCTGCAAATGGATTGTCCCCGTCTTTAAAAATTAATCGGATAGGTGTTCCTTTGAACTTGAATACTTTCCGAATCTGAGATTCTAGGAATCTTTTATAGTTGTCCCTAAGTTTACTTGTTTGTGTTCCGTAAATAATAAATGTTGGAGGCTGATGATTCACCTGTGTCGCATACTTAAGCTTGATCCGTCTCCCTTGTACGTAAGGTGGTGGCTTGGTCTCCGTTAGATTTTCAATCAAATTTGATATCTTGGATGTTGGAACATCTTGCATAGAACTTTTTGCTGACTCAATAGCCGAATCGATCGCTTGATTGAGTTGCATGGATTTCAATGCCGATATCTCGATGGTCTCAATAAAACTTGCAAATTTCAGCCTTCGTTTAATTTGTCTTTCCAATTGCTCTTTTTCTTCGTCGTCCAAAAGATCGTATTTATTCAATGCGATGCAACAAGCTCTGCCCGAATTAATCACCAATCCAATCAATGAAAGATCCTGATCGGTAATGCCTTCAGAAGCGTCAATAATCACTATGACTGAATCAGAAAGATCAATGGCTTGAAGTGCTTTAACAACGCTAAACCTCTCAATGGTTTGATCGACTTTCTTCTTCTTCCTAATGCCAGCAGTATCGATAAGTACAAGCGGTGTTCCTTTATAATTAAAATCAATGAATATGCTGTCTCGTGTTGTCCCTGGTCTATTTTGAGTGAGCAATCGGTCTTCTTTGATAAAGGAGTTTATAAATGTTGATTTTCCAACATTGGGTCGTCCAATCAACGCAATTGACATCTCATCGTCAGAAAGCTCTCGAGTAGTTGAAGGAATAGTTGACCGGTCAATTTTTTGCTCAATCAATTCAATCAGTTCGTCGCAGTGGTCTCCTCGCTTTGCTGAAATGGAAATCATTTCCTTAAAACCTAAACTGAAGAAATCAGCCTCCAAGCTTTCACTCTTCATGCCTTCAATTTTATTCACAATTAAAATCGTGTCTTTGTCTTTTTTTCTAAGATCTAGTGCAACTTCGCGATCACTGTTTGCAAGACCATCTCGACCATCGACCACAAAACAGATCAAATCAGCTTCATCTATCGCTGTTTCGGTTTGCTCTTGAATTGTTTGTGATAATTCACCATGATCGAAGTCTAATCCACCTGTATCGATGACAATGACATCATTCGTTTCAGATTGAATATGGCCGTATATGCGGTCACGAGTCAGTCCCTCAACATCAGCAACTAACGCAGCTGTAGTACCCGTCAGCTGATTAAATAGAGTAGATTTTCCGACATTAGGTCTTCCGACTATGGCAACAATTGGTAACATAATATTGCCCTCATCTTATCTAGAAGATTGGTTAGGGGCTTTTACGGAAAAAAGATTACCGCCGTCCGTCTGCACATATATTGACTCACCTATAACTAATGGTGATGATGTAATCTTATCTGATCCAATACTGGTTCTTTGAAGAGTTTCTCCATCTTCTTTGCTCAGCCAATGCAAATATCCTTCGAGATCCCCAATAACAATTGCATTGCCTACGATTGCCGGTGCACTAGGATAACGATGAAGAAGGGTTTCTTTTTTCCAAACTTCTCGTCCAGTGAATCTCGAAAAGGCTCTGATTGTTCCATCTGCTTCAGACGCATAAACGACATCATCATCGACATCCATTCCAGAATACAAAGAGGCTTCGGTTGACCAAATGATATTTCCACTCTCAATTGCCAATGCTGTCAATGCACCTTGATAACTTCCCGCATAGACTTCATTTCCAAAAATTACCAGTGGAGCATCGATGTCACTGACTTTTTCAATCTCTGTTCTGCCACCAGGAGGAGTGAGCATAGTCTCCCAGAGAAGACTTCCATCGGTTAAGTCATAGGCAGTGACCTTTCCATCATCAAAGCCGCATATAACTGCATTTGATATCACTACAGGTGCCGATGTTCCTCTTAAACTTAATCTTGGGACATCATGAGAAGAGATCCATTCAAGAGTGCCATTGCTTGCTGAATAGGAAGCAAGATTTCCATCCACTGAACGTACAAATATTGAATCATCTTTGATGGCAACGGGCGCAAGTACTTCACTCGTTACTTCACTCATCCAAATGATCTCTCCTGTCATTGAATCGAGACTAAGGAGCTCGCCATCATTGGTTCCAAGAACCAAAATCCCATTGCGGTAAGTGGGCCCAGCTGTAAAAGACATGTCAAAGTTCTCTCTCCATAACCTTTTTCCAGTCTTCATATTGATGGCCATGACATTCCCATCAAAACTAGCAGCATAAATTGTTTCCCCATCCGTATCTGGTCTTAGCATGAGATCCTGTCCTTCATGCCCCTTTCCAATTGATGTTTTCCATTCCCGATTTACATCAAGCATAGGTGTAAAATCAACCAACTCCGCAGGAACATCAAATGCTTCCTCTTCGTCACCCCCAAAAAATGAACATCCTTGAATCAATAGAAATAAGCAAAGTACTGTAGAAAGCCTCGTTGTAAAAAAGGATGTTTGCGTTCTAACTTTCATATTCATTATGATTGAGTGTCTTCGTTTTCATCGGTCTGATTAATCTGGTCAAACTTCATCTTTGTAAAATCATACGAAAACGAACCTGGTGAAAGTGATTCCAGTGCAATCTCATATGAGGCCTTGGCATTGCTCATATCTCCAATGCCCATATATGCGTCACCTTTGATGATTTCATATTGCGCACTAAATGCTTCTGGGGTTCTATCCCCAAGCATATCAAGCGCAGCTTGGTACTGACTTTTTTCAATGTATATTCTTGCAATTCTCTGTCTCGCAACCGTTGAGAATGTTTCATCCTCTGCTTGCTCTAAAACAAATTCCAGTTGAGTGATTGCATTGTCATAGTCCAGTGAATCCATAAAAAGCTTTGCCATGGATAAATGGCTTTGTATCTGATAAGCAGATCCGGAAAAATCATTGTCCATCTGTTGAAGAATTGTTTGAGCCTGAGACAACCTCTGTTGCCTGACAGCAAATTCCATTTCAGCATATAGTCTTGAAGCATTCTCAGCTTGTTTTAAATTACTTTCCTGAAAGTACTGCAATCCAAACACTCCGGATATTGCTATGCCGAATGATGCAACAATGAAAAGGCCATTGTCTTTCAACCATTTCTTTACAATTTCTGCTTGCTGTTGGTCTGTTAAATTATCATTCATTTTTATCTTTTCCTGGTATTAGGCCCCTATCTTTTCAGCGATGCTATCTAGAAGCTTATGCTGCGAAATTGTTTCTTGTTCACCATCTTCTCTCATTGTCTTGATGCCAATCGTCTCATTCTCAATCTCTTCATCTCCTAGGATGAGCGCAATGTCAGATTCCGAACGATCGGCACGTTTAAACTGCTGTTTGAAACTACCGCCATCTTGGTTGAGTTCAACTACGCAGTCCTCAAATCGGTCTCTAATCAATTCTGCGAGCTCCGAGGACTTTGCCTCTGCCTGATCACCAACAGCAACGAGATAAATTTTTGGCTGCCCATTCTGATCTTTTTTACCCGATAGTTCAACCAGTTCCACAAGTCTTTCAAAGCCAATTGCGCATCCGATTCCAAAGACATCTTTACCGCCCAATTGTTTTACTAAATCGTCGTATCGACCTCCTCCGCAGACTGTGGCTTGTGCGCCTAGCTTGTCTGTTGTCCATTCAAAGACTGTTTTCGTGTAGTAATCCAACCCTCTGACCAAGCGGTGGTTGAGTTTATGATTGATACCATGACTATCTAGTCGCTCTAATAAATCATCGAAATGATCCTTAGATTCTTGATCCAAATGATCATTCATTTTTGGTGCTGAATCAATAAGTTCAGACATCTCTTGATTTTTGCTATCTAGAATCCGCATTGGATTCTTTTCCAATCTCAACAGCGAATCCTCATCCAATGAGTCGATGTGGTCTTTGAAGTACTCAATAAGAGTTGCTCGATAGTTTTTTCTTGATTCGGATGTTCCCAATGAGTTCAGCTCTAGTTGAATGGCATCAATACCTAGATTTTTCCATATTCTTGATGTCAGTATCATGAGTTCAGCATCAATTCCAGGCCCCTCAAATCCAAACGCTTCCATATTGACTTGATGAAATTGACGATAACGCCCCTTTTGGGGTCTCTCATAACGGTACATTGGGCCCATAGACCAGAATTTTTGTGTTTGGTTATAAAAAAGCCCGTGCTCTATTCCAGCTCTGACAACTCCAGCTGTTGCTTCAGGTCTGAGAGACAGCGATTGATCTTTTCGATCAAGAAATGAATACATTTCTTTTGAGACAACATCTGTCTGTTCACCGATGGTTCTTTGAAAGAGTTCCGTTCTTTCTAATAGTGGGGTCCGAATCTCTTGGTAAGCATAGCTTGATAAGATTTTCTTAATTTCAGATTCTACAGACTGCCAAAGTTTTAACTCTGCCGGTAGCAGCGTTGGCATTCCTCTGATGGATTTGATTTTCTCAGTCAAAATTGATTAGTTATGAGACATATACATACCAACCAAAGTCATCAGAAATAGTCCTACACAGACAAGTCCTATGACTCTGAGTGCAACCAAATGCTCTGTTTTTCCATCATTTGACATATGTTTTCTCCGTTAAAGATATTAATGTAATGTTTTTTTTAATTTTTGTCTCAGTGTTTTCTTAGCAAGATTCATCACTTGCCCTGATAATTGTCCACAAGCCGCTTGGATATCATCGCCTCTTGTTTTTCTAGTGGTTGTCATTATCCCAGATTCCAAAAGGATATTCCTGAAATCATTGATCTTGTTTTGATCGGTTGGCTCGAATTTTACACCTGGAAAAGGATTGAAAGGAATCAGATTAACCTTGGCAGGCTTGTTCTTTAAGAGTTTTGAGAGCTGTTTTGCATCTTTTGCTGAATCATTCACGCCTTTGAGCATGGTGTACTCAAATGTTACTGATCTCAAATTCTGACGATCTGCATAATGCCAACAAGCATCCAATAATTCTCCTATAGGATGTTTGCGATTGATGGGCACCAACTCATCCCTCAACTCATCATTTGCCGCATGGAGGGATACTGCCAGTGATACTCCTACTTCCTCTGAGAGTTTATATAACTGTGGAACCAGACCAGACGTACTGACTGTAATTCTGCGTCTGGAAATATTACAACCATGAGGATCATTTAATATTTTTATTGCCTTAATCACCTCTGGATAATTTGCAAGCGGTTCGCCCATTCCCATGAAGACAATATTCGTAAGTCTGCCTTCATCTAACTCTTCTCTGGCCAATAACACTTGGCCGATGATTTCACTCGAACTCAGGTTTCTATTAAACCCTTGGTGTCCTGTTGCACAGAATGGGCAGTCAATCAGACATCCAACTTGACTAGAGATACAAAGGGTTCCTCTTTTTTCCTCAGGAATAAACACTGTTTCAATGATTTGATTGTCTTTCTTTCCGATCAACCACTTTTTTGTGCCATCTTCAGAAAGTTCATTGCGTATGGCATTGTCAAAATCTAAGCTACAGTTTTGATTCAGATGGCTTCTAAGCTCGAGATTAAAATTAGTCATGAGGTCGAAGTCATAAATATGCTTGGAATAAATCCATTGCATCAGTTGTTTTGCCCTATAGTCTTTTTCCTCAATCTCATTAAAAAAGGTAACAAGATCCTCTAGGGGCATGCCTAGGATATTTTGACGCTTTATTGTCAATTTATTCTGGTATTAACCGAAGAAATATTCGATCTCTACAGCTGCCGTTTCTGGTCCATCTGAACCGTGAACCGTATTTCTTTCTATGCTATCGGCAAAATCTTTTCGAATGGTCCCTTCATCAGCCTCTTCTGGGTTCGTTGCACCCATGAGCTTGCGATTAAGATTGATTGCGTCTTGGCCTTCAAGCACCTGAACCATAACTGGCCCAGAAGTCATATAGTCAACCAAGTCATTAAAAAAAGGCCTTTCTTTGTGCACGGCATAAAATCCTTCTGCTTGTTCTTGGCTAAGATGCAACATCTTTGCCTCAACGATTCGAAGACCTGCTTTTTCAAAACGAGAATAAATTTTGCCAATGATATTCTTTTCTACACCGTCTGGTTTAATGATCGATAATGTTCTTTCCATTGCCCTTGCCTTTGCCTTTGTTGATTAGATACTGAAGCTTTCTCCGCATCCACATTCTCCAGTGGCATTCGGATTTGTAAACTTGAATACTTGATTAAAGCCTTCCTCAATGAAGTCAATTTCCGTTCCATCAATCAACTGCAAACTCTCATTGTCGACGACAACTGACACGTCTGAGAAAGTCATGATCTGATCGTCATTAGATATGTCCGATGCGTAATCCAACACATAAGAATAGCCGTTGCAGCCAGTGGGCTTAATACTGATTCTAAGGCCCTTGGCATCGGGGTTATTCGAAAGATTTGCTTTAAATCTTTTGATTGCATTGTCTGTAATTGAAAGTTCCATAAATTTAATCCTTCTTCAGATGCTTTATACATCCTTTTAAAGCATCTTCCAACAAAAAAAGACGGTCTTTCTTTGTTTTTGGTAGATCAATGGTATCTGCATACTCATTGATATTAAGACTTTCAAGCTCTTGAATGGTTTTTTTTTGCAAATCACCGATGATGATTGATGTGATAGCAATCAAATGTGGGCAGCCATGTACATTGTAATGCACTTCAGATTTTCCATTCGAGTCTAATCGTGAAAATAGCTTCAACCACATTCCATTCGAACTCAAGGTTTGCTCTTCAATGAGTCCATCTTTCGTGTTTGAATCTTGCATGACATACTTGGTGTCAAAAAAAGCATCTTTTTGGTTCATTGAGAACACCCCTTCAGTTTCCTCAGATGCAATACTGCTTTAATCAGTTCGGATGCTGCTAGCTCGGCTTGCTCAATGGATGTAGTTCTTCCAAAACTGATACGAATGGTTCCATTGATCTCATCATCGACCAAGCCCATGCTTTTTAAAACATGCGAGGGCTCATCATGATCCGAAGAACAAGCCGACCCTCTTGAGATTGCAAAATCTTCCATGGCATAAATCAAACTTTCGGAATATAAATCCGGAAAACAGATGCTCAATATTCCTGGATAACTGTGCTCTTTCGAGCCATTGATCTTCCAATCATTGAGATTCGAGAGCTTTTTCAAAAATGAATTCTGACATTGCGTGATGTGCTCTAAATCTTCATGCATTCTTTGTTTTGAAAGCTTATAGGCCGTTGCCATTCCAACAATTTGATGAGTTGGAAGAGTGCCTGAGCGCATCCCCCGCTCTTGACCTCCTCCGACAATGATTGATTTAACTCGGCCAATGCTCTTTTTATTGATGTATAGAGCGCCAACTCCCTTTGGACCATAAACTTTATGGGCAGACATTGACATCAGATCAATGCACATGTCGTCAACATCGACGGGTATTTTCCCAATACTTTGGGCTGCATCCACATGAAATATAATTTCATTCTTTCTGCAAAATTTTCCAATCTCTTCAATGTCATTTATGATGCCTGTCTCATTATTGACATGCATGCAACTCACAAATACTGCATCTTCATCCATTTGATTTGAGAGCGTTTCAAGGTCGATTCGACCTTTATCATTGGGTTTAATAAAGCTCACTTTTGATCCCAGCGCCTTGATCAAATCCATACACTCTATAACTGATTTATGTTCGAGGTGTGACGTTAAAAAACTCATCGCTTGGTTTTTATATTGAAATTGATGAAAACCCACAATGGCCAAATTATTGGACTCAGTTGCCCCAGAAGTCCATAGAATCTCATCAGGGTTTGCATTGATTAGATCGGCTACCTCGGCTCTGGATCTTTCCACAATTTTTTTTGCTGCGAGTCCAAATTTATGATCTAGGGATGACGGATTGCCGAATGAATCTTCTTTCATTACGGCATGCATCTTTTCGATCACCTCTGGCGCCATCGGTGTCGTAGAAGCAAAATCTAGATACGTTGTCATATTTACTGTTTTAACCTTGGTTTCTGATATGAAGTAAGAATCCCTCTCATAATATTAACCTCATTGTCATCAAGTTCAGCACGATTAAATAAAGCCTTTAATCGCCTCATCAACTGCTTGGGATTATTCGGATTGAGGAAACCTGTCTGCAACAGAACCTCTTCCAGATGTTCATAAAATAATTCCATTTCTTTGCCTGATGCCAACTCTCTTTGGGATTGGTCTTCGCTAAGCCCAAAAAAAGATAAATTGATCTGATAAGCAATAACCTGAACCGCCATGGCCAAATTCAATGATGAATACATCTCTCCAGTTGGTATATAAACAAGGCGGTTGCAACGATCGATATCGTCGTTAGATAGACCCGAGGTCTCAGGACCAAAAACAATTGAAACTTTCTGGTTCAAGCTGGTCTTAAAGATGCCCTCTGTGCTTTCATGAATTAAATCAATGGGCACGCTGATCCTTCTTTCTCTTGCGGTTGTCCCGATGACAAGGCTCGAATCTGCGATTGCCTCATCGAGAGTTTCAAACACCTTTGCATTCAACAAAATATCAAGCCCTCCTGAAGATCGAGCTCTTGATTCAGGATGTGGATGTTTAGTGGGTTTAACAAGAGAAAGATTCTTAAAGCCCATGGTCCCAATGGCTCTTGCAGCTGCGCCCACATTACCTGGATGAGAGGGCTCAACTAAAATAAATTCTACATTATCGTGACTCATAAATATGAAATTGACTCAAATATTGAAAAGTTCTGATATTCTACACTCATTTCAGATCATATTTTTATTTAAACATGGACCAAAAAGACCAAATAGCTTTTCTAAACTCGGCAGTGAAAGCGGCTAGAAAAGCAGGCGATATTGCTCAAATTAATTTTGATCGAGTGAGCTCGAGCGATGTCAGAACAAAGGGGCACAATGAGTTTGTTACCCATGTCGATGAACAAGCTGAGAAAGCCATCATTGAGATTCTTCAATCCAGATATCCTGACCATTCAATTTTAGGAGAGGAGCATGGATTGCAAGACAACGATTCTGAATTTCTATGGATCATTGATCCCATTGACGGCACCACAAATTACATCCATGGTTTTCCTGTCTACTGTGTTTCCATTGCTTTGAAGATCAAAGATAGATTGGAAGTTGGGGTCATTTACGATCCATCAAGGCAAGAATTATTTACTGCAATCAGAGGCATGGGCAGTCAATTGGATGGCCGAAAAATTCGAGTGAGCAAACATACACAATTGCCAGGTTGCCTATTGGGCACTGGATTTCCATACAGAGATCAAAAGGATTGGTTAGAACTCTACCTTGATATCTTTACGGATTTCACAAAGATTGTGGGCGCAATCAGAAGACCCGGCTCTGCAGCATTGGATCTTGCGTATGTTGCAAGTGGCAGATACGACGGTTTTTGGGAATTTGGATTAAAACCCTGGGACGTTGCTGCAGGGGTGCTCTTGATACAAGAGGCTGGTGGAATTGTTCAAAATATCATTCCTAATACAGACCCTGTAGAAAGTGGAAGTCTATTTTGTGGGAATCCAAAAATTTTTGAAGGCATGAAAGAAATTGTGAGTCAATATGACAAAAGACTGAAAGCCTTTGCCTAAGGCATTCCGTCATCAACCTCTTCTCGTTTAACCGGAATAAGATCAGTGGTTGAAATATCCAGATAGAAGATCGAGGTCGATGCCACAAAGATTGAAGAGTACGTTCCAATCAAAACGCCAACAATCAGAGCAATTGAAAATCCCTCCAGTGAGGATCCACCAAATACAAACAGTGACAACAATACAAGCAATGTTGTTGAACTGGTAATAATGGTTCTTTTGATCGTTTGCGTTATCGCTGAATTTAGAATCTCAAGAGTCTCAGCCGTTCTCATTGATCTAAAGTTTTCTCTGATTCGGTCATAAATAACAATGGTGTCATTAAGAGAATAACCAACAACCGCAAGAATTGCTGCCAGCACAGATAGATCAAACGTGAGTTGGAAAAATGAAAAGATGCCCAATGTAATCATAACATCGTGAATCAAGGCCAATACGGCACCGATTGAGAATTTCCACTGAAAACGGAAAACAATGTAGATCATGATCATAATCAGTGCAAATATCATCGCCAATCCGCCCTGTTCCGTCAGCTCTTCCCCAACTTGGGCGCTTATGTATTCTGAGCTTTTCACCGTAACGGAATTATTAGAAGCTTGAAGCATGCCTTTAACATCCTCGCCTACTTTTTTATTAGTGACTCCATCTCTAGGAGGAATTCGAACCATGAGGTCTTGGGATGAACCAGAGTTTTGAACAATGGCATCATCGTATCCGCCAGAGGCCAGATTGCTTCGAACGTTTTCAATATCGGGTGCGGCCTCAAAAGTAATCTCAATCTGGATCCCGCCAGTAAAATCAATCCCAAGATTGAGTCCTTTCGACATAAGAGAAAGAGTTGACGCCAAAATCAAGATGATTGACATGATTGTCGTAAATTTTCTGATAGATAAGAATTTTATGGTCTTCATCACTGCAGCTAAATCCTCAGTTTTTCGATTGTTTTACCGCCGTATACTAAATTCACAATTGCTCTAGAAGCAATGATGGCAGTGAATAAGGATGTAAGAATACCGATTGATAGTGTTATGGCAAAGCCTTTGATTGGGCCAGTACCGAACGTAAAAAGAACCAGTGAGGCAATCAACGTCGTGACATTGGCATCTGTAATTGTTGCAAAAGCTTTCTGATAACCCGCACTAATGCTTGCTTGCGGTGAATTGCCATTATTGATTTCTTCCCTTATTCTCTCAAATATCAAGACATTTGCATCGACCGCCATTCCAACCGTTAAAACAATCCCAGCTATTCCTGGCAATGTAAGCGATGCCTGTAACATTGAGAGAATCGCAACAATAAAAGTGAGATTGACCAATAGACCAATATTCGCAATCAGGCCAAACCCTTTGTACCACATGATCATGAAGACAATTACAGCCATGAGTCCGTAAAGAATTGCTGCAAAACCTTTGTCAATATTGTCTTTACCAAGACTTGGACCGACTGTTTTTTCTTCAATCTTAAATATTGGTGCAGCCAAAGCACCTGCTCTGAGAAGAATTGCCAGATCCTTTGCTTCAAATACAGTCAAACCTGTGATTTCAAACTGACTGCTGAATATACCTCTGATTGTAGCAATATTAATAACTTCCTTATCCAAGATGGTCCTGTTTACAAATGCTCCATCCTGCTCAGAGGTTTCTTGCCTTTGTTGGACAAATAAAACAGCCATGGGTTTGTTGAGGTTCTTCTTGGTGGTTTCAAGCATTGATTTTGAACCTTTACTGTCAAGACGAATTGAAACTGCTGGCCGACCTTGTGAAAAAGATTGCGATGCATCAATGAGTTGGTTTCCAGTAACGATTGCTTTCTTTTTTAACAAAACAGGTGTTCCTGCTCGATCATTAAAGAGTTCGCATCCGATGGGCGCTCTACCCTTTTCCTCTGCTTCAAAAGCATTTTCATTTTCGCATACCAATCTAAATTCCAAGGTTGCAGTAGCGCCAAGAATCCTTTCTGCTTGAGTAGGATCTTGAACTCCGGGAAGTTGAACCACGATTCGGTCAAGACCTTGCCTCTGAATGATTGGCTCAGCAACACCCAATTCATTGACTCGATTTCTCATGGTCAAAATATTTTGTTGAATGGCGAAATCTCTTCTTTGTTTCAGTTGATCATCTGTCATGGTAATCAATACCGCGGTCTGTGACGGTGTTGAGACATTCTCAAAAGCCAAGAGATTATCAAGCTCTCTCACAATTCTTCTGGTGGCATTGAAATCATCAGAATTCACCAACTCAATTCTGATTGAATTTCCTTCTTTTCTGATGGTGCGCCTGATTCTTTGATCAATCAGTTCTTTGTTTATATCGGTAACATATTGATCCAGTCTCTGCTGAACTGCTGCATCAAGGTCGACTTGAAATTGAAAATACACGCCGCCCCTCAGATCAAGACCCAAGCTCATTGGTTTCATGTCCAATGCATCTATAAAGCCAGGTACATTGGGTGCAAATGACAGAGCTACGGTTGAAAACCTACCAAGGAATGCTCTGACTTTATCACTGGCTTGAATTTGATCTTCCACATTGTCGAAACGAATCAATACATCGCCGTCTTTGCCTTCAATTGATTTGAATGCAGCATTATCGTCGCTTAGAAATTCGTCTATCTCTTTAATCTCTTGCTCAGAGAACATTAATCCATTTTCTTTAGCGATCATCAGTGCTGGATCTTCCCCATAGAAATTTGGCAATGCAAAACCTATGCCAACGATTACACAAATCAAGACAAGCAAGTTTTTCCATGTGGGATATCGATTCATGAGGATAATTTAACCTTTTCTAATCGTTCCTTTTGGGAGCAAAGATGAGATCGTTTGCCTTTGAATTTTGATTGTGACGTTTTCTGAGATCTCAAGTTGAACATAATTCTCATTCATCTCTTGAATTTTTCCCAAAATACCGCCAGCTGTCACCACTTCGTTTCCAACCTCAAGAGCATTCACCATCTCTTGGTGCTCTTTTTGCTTCTTGGTCTGTGGTCTTATGAGAACAAAGTAAAAGACAACAAAAATAAGTATTAGTGGAAGAAAACTCAAAAATGGATCCCCTCCTCCAGCATTCTGTGCCCAAGCATTTTGTATCAAAATATTTACCTTTTCGTTAGTTCAAAAAATTTCTGGTGCAATTATGACATATTCCAATTACTGCTGATAACTTTGAATGAAGTTTTTGGCAAATTTTTCAAAAGTATCTGACTGAATAGACTTTCTGATGTCATCCATTAATTTGATGTAGAAACTGAGATTATGGATTGTCGCCAGTCTTAGTCCCAAGATTTCATTGCAGTTGAATAAATGACGCAGATATGAACGAGTAAAGTTGCTGCATGTGTAACATCCACAAGCGGCATCAAGAGGTTCTAGATCATTGATATATCTAGAATTTTTTATTTTAAGTACGCCAGAATGGGTGTAGATTTGTCCATTTCTTGCGTGCCGAGTCGGAATCACGCAATCAAACATATCCACGCCTACAGAAACAGCTTTGATGATATCAATTGGAGTCCCAAGACCCATAAGGTATCTGGGAATATTTTCAGACATTTTGGGCATTAATGATTCCAAGACCATCATTCTTTCATCGATGGGTTCACCAACAGATAGTCCGCCAATTGCGAGTCCATCAAAATCAATTGAGGACAAATACTCCAAATTCTCAAGACGAAGATCGGGATACATTCCTCCTTGAATAATACCAAAACAAGCACTGTCATCATCTCCTTTTTGCTTTAAGAAGGACTCATGGCTTCTCAATGCCCATTTCTCTGATCTTTTCATAGACAGAGATGCCTCTTCTTTTGTCGCTGGATAATGAGTGCATTCATCCAAAACCATTTGAATATCACTTCCTATAACTTTTTGGATTTCCATAGCAATCTCTGGCGTTAAACGAATCAAATCGCCATTCACAGGTGAATCAAATTCGACATATTCATCATTGATCTTCCGCTTTTTTGATAGGCTCCAAATCTGATAACCACCTGAATCGGTCAGGATCGGTTTTTGCCATGACATCATTCGATGCAATCCACCGTGAGCAGACAGGATTTCTTTGCCGGGCCTAATCATCAGGTGATAAGTATTTGCAAGAATGATTTCTGCGCCAATATCTGTGAGCTCATTCGGCGTCATTGTTTTTACTGTTCCATAAGTGCCAACCGGCATAAAAACTGGAGTATGAATGATGCCCTTGTCAAAATGTAGCTCACCCAATCTGGCGCTCTTATCTGATTTGATTAGTCTAAATTTCACTGAGCCAAACCTTTTTCTAAAAACATGGAATCACCGTAACTATAAAAACGATAGTCATTATTGACGGCATGCTGATACGATTTCAAGATGGATTTTCTTCCGGCAAAAGCTGAAACCAACATAATCAATGACGATTCAGGCAAGTGGAAATTAGTAACCATTGCATCAACCAACCGAAAATCGAAGCCTGGAGTAATAAAAATATCCGTCTTGCCGTTGATGGGCTGAATCTTGTTTGTCTGCATCATGGATTCGAGCCCTCTTACAACTGTTGTTCCAACGGCAATAATTCTGCCGCCATTGGCTTTGGATGTTTTGATTTGATCGCAAAGTCTCTGATCAATCTCAAAGTATTCTTCGTGTAATTTTTTTAACTCCATTTGCTCAGATCTGAGAGGTGCAAATGTTCCAGCCCCAACATGAAGTGTCAGTTCGCCAATGTCTATACCTCTCTGCTTGATCTCATCGAGAATATCATCTGTAAAGTGAAGTCCAGCAGTGGGAGCCGCAACAGCGCCTTCTTTTTTAGCATATACAGTTTGATATCTTCTGCTGTCCTCAGAGTTTGCGCTTCTTTTAATATAGGGAGGAAGAGGAGTCAGTCCATTCGATTGTAAAATATCCATAACTGGCCTATCGGTTGAAATCAAAAAGAATTGTTGATCTCTCTTTTCTATTTCGAGATTGATATTCTCATTAATGATGATCTTTGAGCCGATGTGAATCTTTCCACTGAACTTTAACTGTGCCAAAAAACTCATTTCGTTCAGCATTCTTTCAAAGAATATTTCTACCTTTCCGCCAGATTGTTTCTTGCCTAAGAGTCTTGCAGGCAAAACTTTGGTGTTGTTTAAGATAAGCAGATCATTTTTTTTAATGAGATGAGGCAAATCCGAGAAATTTCGATCATTTATGACATCATTCTTTAGGTGCAATAATTTGCTTGATGACCTGTCTTCAAGAGGTATTTGAGCAATTAATTCACGTGGAATATTTATTTTGAAATCACTTGGTCGCATTGTTGTATTGTACTCGATTAACCCATTCTTAAAATGATTCAATAATCGACTAGTTTTATAGACTGAATACATAACAAAAGGTATTCTTCATTTATTATTTAGCCGGGATGGCGGAATTGGTAGACGCGCCGGATTCAAAATCC